>Ga0182024_10014120_pt1 | contig 15477 bp, 16 predicted proteins | sample P32metaG_FD_120480 | JGI IMG/M metagenome (GOLD analysis project Ga0182024, IMG submission 120480) | Permafrost microbial communities from Stordalen Mire, Sweden - P3-2 metaG (Illumina Assembly) | ecosystem: Environmental > Terrestrial > Soil > Wetlands > Permafrost | place: Sweden: Stordalen... | reverse complement strand
TCCTTGCGCATGCGGGCTCGCCTTGCGGCCCCGGCGACTGTTCGGGCTGAGAGAAGCTGCGGATGGGGCACCGTGCTCAGAAGCGGGCTGGTACACCCGAGGAGGCCGAGGGCTCCCATCCGCCACCGCGGCACCAACTTTACCCCGGCACCGCGATGAATGAGAGATACAAGGAGGCGCTCCGCGCCGTCTCGAAGGACGCACAGCGCTTGTCCAAGACCCGGTCAACGGTCGGCCAGCCGGACGCCGATCACGAAAAGGCCGGTTGAATCAGCCAGGCGAACGACCTCGTCGCGGTCGAGGACCAGCGTCGCTCCGGCTTCGGCCGCGATCCCGCGGAGCCCGCTCTCGGCCGCGAGGATGACGGTCTGCGGGCCTATCACCGGCCGATCGGCGCGCTTTTCCTGCCCGGGCTTCTCGACCTTGACGAGCACCCCGCCCGGGCCGTCGCGGCGCAATGTCGCACAACGGCGCAACAGGCCGTCGGTGCCCTCGATCGCCTCGACCCCGAGGACGAGGCCCTGCTGCACCACCACCGCCTGGCCGATGTCGAGCGCGCCGATCGCGCGGGCGAGGCGGATCCCGTGCGCAATATCGGATTCGGCGTCGCAATCGGGCCGGACCTGCCCGAGCGGCCCTTCGGGCAAACCCGCCCCAAGGAGCAGCTGATCGGCGCCGATGACGCGGAACCCTTCGCGCTCGAGCTCCTTGACGACCGCCCTCAGGAGCCCGTCATCACCGAGCGCGCGGTAGCCGATCCGCGCCAAAATTTTCGCGGCTCGCCAATCCGGGCGCAGCGCCCGGAGCGAGGGGCGGCGCACCGCGCCGGCGAGCACCAGTTCCTCGACCGCATTGGCGCGCAAGAGGTCGAGGGCGGTGGCCGCGGCGCCGATGCGGCACCAGGCATGCGGCGCGTTCTCGACTGTCGCGCGGTCGGCTTCCCCTTCGAGCGCGAGCACGAAAACCTCACGCCCGACGGCGCGGACGCTTTCGATCACCCGGCGCGGCAACCCGCCGCTGCCGGCAATGATGCCGAGTGGCCCCCGGGGCGGACTTTGGGGCGGACCTTGGGTCGGACCTTGTGCCGAAAGCTCGGCGTCAGGTGCCATTCGGCCCTTTCGGCTGGCAGATCGCCCGGCTCGAATCGGCGCGGATGAACGCGATGAGGTCATCCACCGGGCCAATTCCGGCGAAGCGCCCGGCCGCCTCGTTCACTCGGTCGTTGAACGTCCCGTCATCCGAGAACAGGCACTGATAGGCGCTGCGCAGCCCCTGGATCTCGCCCTTGCTGAAGCCGCGGCGCTGCATCCCGATGATGTTGAGCCCCGTGAGGCGCGCCCGGTCGCCCATCACCAGGCCATAGGGAATGACGTCGCGCTCCACGCCGGACATCCCGCCGATCATCGCGTGCCGGCCGATCCGCACGAACTGGTGCACCGCCGAAAGCCCGCCGAGTATCGCGTAATCCTCGATCACGACATGGCCGCCGAGCGTCGCGTTGTTGACGAGGATCACGTGATCGCCGATCTGGCAGTCATGCGCGACATGCGCGCCAACCATCAAGAGGCAATGATTGCCGAGGCGCGTGACCATGCCGCCGCCCTCGGTGCCGGGGTTGATCGTGACATGCTCGCGGATCGTGTTGTCATGGCCGATCTCGAGCGAAGACGGCTCGCCAGCGTATTTCAGGTCCTGCGTCTCGAGCCCGATCGAGGCGAACGGGAAGATCCGCGTGGCCTCGCCGATCGTGGTACGCCCGTCGATCACGACATGCGATTTGAGGCTGACCCCGGCGCCGAGCACGACATGCTCGCCGATCACGCAGTAAGGCCCGATCACCACATCGTCGGCGAGCGTCGCGCCGGGCATCACGATCGCGGTGGGGTGAATTTGCGGCATGCCGGGCCTAGTCGCTCATGATCATCGCGGCAAACACCGCTTCCGCCATCAACTGGCCGCGAACCTCGGCGCGGCCTTCGAATTTCCAGACATTGCCGCGATGGCGCTGCTTGGTGACGCGCACATGGAGACAGTCGCCGGGCACCACGGGTCGACGAAACCGGGCGTTGTCGACGCTCATGAAATAGACCAGCTTGCCTTCCGCCCCCGGCCCCAGGGTATGGACGACGAGCACCGCGGCGGTCTGCGCCATCGCCACGATGATCAACACGCCCGGCATGACCGGACGGCTCGGGAAATGGCCCTGGAAATAATATTCGTCGATCGAGACGTTCTTGATGCCGGTGGCCTCTTGGTTCGCCACCACGTCGATGACCTTGTCGATCATCAGAAAGGGATGGCGGTGCGGGATCATTTCCATGATCCGCTGAACATCGATCTGGGGCGACTGCTGCTCGGCGCAGGCCGGATCGATCATCCTCCGTCCTTCTTTTTCGCAAGGCGCTGCAAGATCGCAACCTGTCTCATGAATGAGGTTATCGGGACCGCCGGGGTACCGCAAACCGTCTCGCCCGCCGCGATGTCGCGCATCACCCCCGACTGCGCCGCGATCCGCGCGCCGCTGCCGATCTCGAGATGGCCGGCAAAAGCGGATTGCCCTCCCGCCATGACAAAATCGCCGAACCTGGTGCTGCCGGCAATCCCGACCTGAGCAACCAGGACGCAGCCCCGGCCGAGGACGACATTGTGCCCGATCTGCACCAGATTATCGATCATTGTGCCCCGACCGATCACGGTGTCGTGCCCCGAGCCGCGGTCGATCGTCGTGTTGGCGCCGATGTCGGCATCGTCGCCGACGATCACCCGTCCGAGTTGCGGGATCTTGACCGGCCCCTCCGGGTCCGGCGCGAAGCCAAAGCCGGGCTGGCCGATCCTGACGCCCGGATGCAGCACCACGCGCGCCCCGATCAGGCAATGGCTGAGCGTCACATTGGCGGCGACCCGGCAATCCTCGCCGAGCTCGACCCCGGCGCCGACCACCGTGTTGGGCCCGATCTGACAGCGCGCGCCGAGCCGAACCTCCGCCTCGATCACCACATGATCGGCGATGTCGCAATCGGCTGGCACGATCGCCGCCGGGTCGATGACGGCCGACGGCGCCCGCCGCGGCACGACCGGCTTTAGCGGATAGAAGGCTTGCGCGGCCCGTGCGTACGCCTTGTAGGGGTTAGCGGCGATCAACAAGGCCATTCCCGCCGGGGCCTTCGGAATCGCCCGCTCGTCGACAAACGCGGCCCCGGCGTGCGAGCGGGCGAAGGCGTCCTGATATTTGCGGTTGTCGAGGAACGTCACATCCTCGGGACCGGCGGTCTCCAGCGGGGCAACACCGAGGAACAACCGCTTGGCGCCCGAGGGATCGCGCAGGGTCGCCCCGCTCAACGCCGCAAGCGCGTCGAGCGACAGCGGCCCGGCGCGATCGAAGAAGCGGGGGTCTGCCATCGCCGAGCGCGCGGGCCGAGGCAGCGGCCTCGCCCCTATTTCTTCTTTTTCGGCGCCGGCTGTGCGGGCGCGGCCGGCGGTTGTGCCGCCGGAGGATTGGAACCATCGGGAGCATTGGCGGCGACCGGAGCGGCAAAGTTGACGGTCAGGGTCGGCAGCTGCTCGTCGAGCTTTTGCAGCACCTCATCGGTCACCTCAAAGTGCTGGTCGAACAACACCAACTCACTGCGCAGGAAAACCAGATTGGCTTTTCGGTCTTTGGCGATTTCGGCGATGATCTTGAGCATCGCTTCATTGATTTTTCCAAGCGCTTCGGAGTTAGCTTTTTCGAGGACCTGCCGTTTGCTCTGCATGTTCTTGTCGAAGTCGTTGAGTTTCTGCTGGAACTCGCGCCCCTTCTGGTTGAACGCCTCGGCCGACAGCGAGCCCTGCTGCCGCTGCAAGGCATCGTGCTCCTGGCGCAGCGTGGCCTCCTGAGCCGACATTTCCTTCTGGTATTCGGTGCGCTTTTGCTCGATCTGCTGGCGCACCATCTTGGCCGATTTGGAGTTCTGCAACAGCGATTGAACATCCACCACCAGGATGTTCAATTCCGGCGCGGCGGCGGGAGCGGGGGCTGCGGCGGCGGGGGGCGCCGGCGGCGTCTGCTGAGCCTGGGCCGGGGCTAAGAGCCCGCCCAGCGCGACCAATATAATCAGCGGGGCGAGCCCCGCATTGCTGAGCGACATCAGAACCTCGTGCCAAAACTCACATGGAAGATCTGGGTCTTGTCGAACGACTCTTTCTTGATCGGCAGCCCCAGATCGAGGCGGATCGGGCCGACCGGGGATGCCCACGAGACGCCAACCCCCGCGGAGGCGCGGATCGCGGGCGAGTCGACAATCACCGGCGTCACCCCGCCGGTCGCCGTAAGCTGCGCCGGCGTCAGCACGATGTTCTTCTGGTCGTTCGACCAAAGGCTGCCGAAATCGGTGAACACCCGCCCCGTGATCCCAAGCTCCTTCGGCAGGCCGAGCGGCACGCCGAGCGTCAGCGATCCGGCATAGTATTTGTTGCCACCCAGCGAATCGCCGGTATTGGCGTCGCGCGGACCGACGCCGGCGGGTGCGAAGCCGCGCAGATTGTCGCCGCCGACAAAGAACCGGTCCTGCAGCAATACCTGCTGCCCGCCCCAACCGAAAACATCGCCGGCCTCGCCGGTAAGACTGAGCACCCATCCAGGCGCAATTGAATAGTAATAACCGGCATTTACCTTGTTTCGAATATATTCGACACCAAAACCGACCCCGGCAAAGTCATTTCCGACAGAAGCATAGTATCCGTCGGTTGGATCGAGGCGATTGTCGCGGCGGTCATAGAGCAGGACCTGACCGACCTCGGAGGTCACATGGGTTCCCGCCTGAAGCTGAATAAACAGCGAAGACGTGCTCTGGACGTTGGTAATGTCGTCGGATCGAGCCGTGTACTTCCAGGTCTGTCGTAAATTCTCCGCGATCTGATAACCGGCGCGCAGCGACCCCCCATAGGAGAACTGCACATATGCCGGGGTCACGCCGCTGAAAAAATTAGATGTCGGACTGGTTTTGACTTCGAACAGATCGAACCCGGCGGCGATGTTTTTGTCGAGGAAGTAGGGTTCGGTGAAGCTGAGGTCGACCTGCTGCGAGCGGAAGGAAAGCACCGTGCCGATTCGCAGATCCTGACCGCGGCCGAGAAAGTTTTTCTCGCTGATAGTAACATCGGCGAGCGGGCCGTCCGTGGTCGAGAACCCGACGCCAAGCGACAATTCGCCGGTCGACTGCTCTTCGACCTCGACCGCGATGATGGTTCGATCAGGCGCGGAGCCCGGGCTGTTGGTGACCTCGGTTTTCTTGAAAAAGCCGAGATTCTTGATGCGCTCCTTGGAACGCTGCATCTTGTTGGTGTTGAAGGCGTCGCCTTCGACGAGGCGGAACTCGCGGCGGATCACCCGGTCGAGCGTGCGCACGTTGCCGCTGATGTCGATCCGTTCGACATAGACCTGCGGGCCCTCGCGCACGTTGAACACGACATCGAGGGTGTGCGCGTCCTTATTGCGGGTGATCTCGGGTTTGACTTCGACAAAGGCATAGCCCTTGTTGCCGAGCGCGTCGGTCAAGACCGAGATCGAATGTTCGACCGCCTCGGCGTTGTACCAATCGCCGGATTCGACGGTCAGCAACGGCAGCACCGTCTCGCGCGGCAGGTCCTTGAGCGTGATGGCGACATCCACCTTGCCGAAGCGGTACCGCTCGCCCTCGTCGACCGTGAAGGTGACGACAAAGCCGTCGCGGTCGGGGGTCAGTTCGGCCACCGCCGACACCACGCGAAAATCGGCATAACCCTCGGACAGATAGAATTTGCGCAACAGCTCGCGGTCGTAGGTCAGCCGATCGGGGTCGTAGGTGTCCGAGGTCGACAGAAAGCGATACCAGCGGCTTTCCTTCGTTTCTATAGCGCCGCGCAGCGTGCTGTCGCCGAACTGGCGATTGCCGACGAAATTGATGCTGCGCACCCCGGTCGAGAGCCCCTCGTTGATCTCAAAAACCAGATCGACCCGGTTTTCCGACAATTGGATGACCTTGGGCTCCACGGTTGCCGCGAAACGGCCATGCCGACGATAGAGTTCGAGGATGCGCCGGACATCGTTCTGCACGCGCGTACGCGTATAGACGACACGCGGGCGCAATTGGATCTCGCTGGTGAGGTCCTTGTCGGCGAGCTTCGAATTCCCTTCAAAGGCGATGCGGTTGATGATCGGGTTCTCGACCACCCTGACCACCAGAACATTGCCCTCACGGGTGAGTTTCACATCGGCGAACAACCCGGTTACGAACAGCGCCTTCAACGAGCGATCGACGCGTTCGGGATCCCACGCATCGCCCGGCTGGAGCAGCAGATAGGAGCGCACGGTCTCCGGCTCGATCCGCTGGATCCCCTCGATCCGGATATCGGCGATCGCTCCACCCCCGGCCGCGGCCGGGTGCGTCTGAGCCGCTGCCAACGGCGCCCACGCCAGCGCCGCCACCACGGCGGCGACCAGCATGGCGAGCCCGCGAAAAATCATGCGCTTAGGACCCAAAATCCCCCACTCCGACACTTGCGCTACCCCCACCGCGGATCGTGTCAGGTCACAAAGCGCTTCACAATATCGACGATTCCGGTGTGAACCAGGTCGTTCCAGGTGGCAAACACCATCAGCGTCAGCACCAGGGCCAGGCCGACGCGGAAGCCGTATTCCTGAGCGCGCTGGCCCAACGGCTTCCCGCGGATCGCCTCGGCCGCATAGTACAAGAGATGCCCGCCATCAAGCACCGGCACCGGGAACAGATTGATCAGGCCGAGATTGACCGACAGCACCGCCATGAACCACAGCAGCGGCACGATGCCGCCCTGGGCGATCTCGCCCGACAACTGGGCAATGCGCAGCGGCCCGCCCAGTTCGTCGGTGGTGCGCGTGCCGATCACCATCTGCCACATCGCCTGGAGCGTCGTGGACGACAGGTTCCACGTCTCGCCGATCGCGCTCACGACCGCGCTCGCCGGATCGCGCTTGATGTATTTGGTACCGCCGCCGCGAATGCCGAGCTGACCGATTTGACGGTGCCCGAACCGGTCGCTCTCCTCGACCCGGCTCGGGGTCACCTGCAAGCTGACCAGCGTCCCGTCGCGTCTGACGACAATCGTCATCGGTACGCTCGGATTGAGCCGCACCACCTGCTGGACGTCCTCGAACCGATCGATCGACCGACCGTCGATGCTGACGATCGCATCGCCCGGGTGGATCCCGCCGGCCTCGGCGGCGCTGCCCGGCATCACCTGGCCGACCTCCGCCGGGGTGAAAGGCTGGCCGTTGGTCATGAACAACAGCGCGAGCACGACGATGGCGAAGACGAAATTGGCGAGCGGTCCGCCGGCGACGATGGCGGCGCGCTGGCCGAGGCGCTTGCACGGAAACGAAACCTCACGCTCGGCCGCGCTGAGTTCCCCGAGCCCCGCTATCGGCAGCGCGGAACTCGCATCGCTGTCGCCGAACATCTTGACGTATCCGCCGAGCGGGATCGTGCTGAACTTCCAGCGCGTGCCGGCGCGATCCCACCAGCCGAAGAGTTCGGGACCGAAGCCGATCGAGAACACCTCGATCTTCACCCCGTTACGTCGGGCAATCAGGTAATGGCCGAGCTCGTGGACGAACACGAGAACTGTCAGGACCACCAGAAACACGACGACGTAATAGAATCCGCCGTGCAGAAACGGTACTAATTGGCTCATCGTCCATCCGTCATTGGGGGACGCGCGAATGGCCGCGCGCAGCGACGAGTTTTGCCGCGGTCGCGCGGGCGGCTCCGTCGAGATTATATACGTCGTCGAGCGTATCAAGGTTTCCGCCGGGCATCAGATCGAGCGTGCGCTCAACGGTCGCGGCGATATCGAGAAAACCGATGCGGCCGTCGAGGAACGCGTGAACCGCGGTCTCATTAGCCGCGTTCAGCACGGTCGGCGCGCCGCCGCCCTGGGTCAGCACCTCGCGCGCCAGCCGCAAGGCCGGAAAGCGGCGCTCGTCGGGGGCTTCGAATGTCAGCCGTCCGACTGCCGCAAGATCGAGCCGCTTCATCGGCACCGCGGTGCGCGCGGGCCAGCCGAGCGCGTAGGCAATCGGCGTGCGCATGTCGGGCGAGCCAAGATGCGCCAACACCGAGCCGTCATGGTAAGTTACCAGTCCATGGATGACCGATTGCGGATGGACCACCACGTCGATCTGCTCCGAGGGCAGCCGAAACAAATGATGGGCCTCTATCACTTCGAGGCCCTTGTTCATCAGCGTCGCCGAATCGATCGATATCTTCGCGCCCATCCGCCAGATCGGATGGGCGACCGCCTGGTCGACTGTAACGTCGCGCATCTCCTCGACGCTGCGCTCGCGGAATGGGCCGCCGCTGCAGGTGATCGTAATCTTTTCAATGCCCTCGACCCGCTCGAAGTCAAAGCATTGCCAGATCGCGTTGTGTTCGCTGTCGACCGGCAGCAAGGTCGCGCCGTGCGCGGCGACCTCGCGCATGAAGAGGCTCCCGGCGCAGACCAGCACTTCCTTGTTGGCAAACGCCACGATGCGCCCCTTGCGGACCGCCGCCAGGGTCGGTTCGAGCCCGGCGGCGCCGACGATCCCGGCCATGACCCAATCGGCCGGCCGCTCGGCGGCCTCGACCAGCGCCGCCGCGCCGCAGGCCGCCTCGATGCCGGAGCCGGCGAGCGCTTCCTTGAGAACCGGATAATCCGCCGGGTCGGCCACCGCCGCGAAGCGCGCCTTGAGGGCGCGCGCCTGCTCGGCGAGGAGCGTCGCGTTGCGGTTCGCGGTCAGCGCCTCGACGGTGAAGTCGGCCGGGTTGCGGAGCAGCAGATCGACCGTGCTCTGGCCGACCGAGCCGGTCGAACCGAGGATCGTGACCCGACGCGGCCGCCCGGAATTTTGCGCGGAGTTGCCGGCATTCCGCTCGTCAGCCCGGGTCGGCCCGGTCATCGCCATGTCAGCACGCTGCCGCCATCGATCAGGGCCAACAACGCCACCGCCGGGATGACGGCCAAAAGGCCATCGAGCCGGTCAAGCAGGCCGCCATGCCCAGGAATGAGGCCACTCGAGTCCTTCACACCGAACCGTCGCTTGGCCACGGACTCCGCAAGATCGCCGAACTGCTCGACAATCGCAAGCCCCGCGCTCGCCAGCACCAGCGGCAGCACCGCGGGGATGCCGAGGACGCGCGCGGTGCCCCACCCGGCGAGCGCGGCGCAGCCCGCCCCGCCGATCAGCCCCGCCCAGGTTTTGCCCGGGCTCCAGTGCGGCGCGAGGCGCGGCCCGCCCACCCGGCGGCCGATCGCATAGGCGCCGATATCGGTGGACCAGACGATGGCAAAGATCCACAGCACGGTGACCCGCCCGGTCCCATCCATCCGGGCGAGCCATAACAAGAGGACGCAGGGCAGCGCCACCCACAGCGCGCCGAGGGCGAGCCATTGCGCAGCGCCGCCCGGCTCGCGGCGCGCCATCCAGAAGACGATCGCCGCGCCGGCCAGGCTCACCCCGATCGCGAGCGCGACCCACGCCGCCGCGGCGGCCGCGACCGCACCGAGGACGGCGCCGATCAAGACGACCCCGCTCGCCCCGAGCCGGCCGGCATGGCACAGCCGGGCCCATTCCCAAGCCATCACCGCGCCGGCCATTGCGGTGAGGATCGGCAACCAGGGCCAGCCGAACCACGCGATGGCGACGGCGATGGGCGCCAGAACCAGCGCCGAGAGCGTGCGCAGCCCCAATGAGCCAGATGAACCCTGGGAGCCCCGATCAGCGGGAGCCAACCGAGGCACCGTAGCGGCGCTCGCGACCGCAATAATCGGCGATAGCCTGTTCGAGATCGCTGCGCCCGAAATCCGGCCACAGCGTCTTGGTGAAGACCAATTCGGCGTAGGCGCACTGCCATAGGAGGAAATTGCTGATGCGCTGCTCGCCGCTGGTGCGGATCAACAGATCGGGGTCGGGCAGGTCCGCGGTGAACAGATGGCCGGCGATGAGGTCTTCGTCGACCGCCTCGACGGAGAGGCTCCCCTCGGCCACCTTGAGCGCGATCGCCCGCGCCGCGGCGACGATCTCGGCACGCCCGCCATAGGAGAGCGCGACCGTCAGGTTGATCGCCCGATTGTCGCGGGTCAGCGCCTCGGCGTTGGCGATCAGGGTGACCAGGTCGGTCGACAGCCGGCCGATTTCGCCGATCACCCGCAGGCGCACGCCGTTGCGGTGCAATTCCGCGATTTCGCCGCGCAGGTAATGGCGCAGGAGCCCCATCAACTCGCCCACTTCGTCGCGCGGACGCTTCCAGTTCTCGGAGGAGAACCCGAACAGGGTCAGATAGGGAATGCCGAGCTCGCTCGCCGCGATCAGCGTGCGGCGCAGCGCTTCCGCCCCGCGCCGGTGACCGGCGATGCGCGGCAGGCCGCGAGCCTGCGCCCAACGGCCATTCCCATCCATGATGATTGCAATATGCCGCGGCAACGGGCGCGGTGGGGGGGTGGCGAAACTCATCAGACCTGCAGGATTTCCTTGTCTTTTTGCGCGAGCGTCTCGTCGATGCGCTTGATGTGGTCGTCGGTGAGAAGCTGGACGTCGTGCTGCAGCTTGCGCTGCTCATCCTGCGAGATCTCGCCGTCCTTTTCGAGGCGGCGCAGCGCCTCCACCCCGTCGCGCCGCACATTGCGCACCGACACGCGCGCCAGCTCGGCGTATTTGGCCGCGACCTTGGTCAATTCGCGGCGCCGCTCCTCGTTGAGCTCGGGGATCGGCACCCGCATGACCTGGCCCTCGGTCTGCGGATTGAGCCCGAGCCCGGCTTCGCGGATCGCCCGGTCGACCGCCTTCACGACGCCGCGGTCCCAGACCTGGACCGTGATCATCCGCGGCTCCGGCACGTTGACGCTGGCCACCTGGTTGAGCGGCACCGTGCCGCCATAGGCGCTGACCATGATGGGCTCCAAGAGGCTCGCCGAGGCCCGGCCGGTGCGCAGCCCGCCGAACTCCTTGTGCAATACGTCAGTCGCGCCATCCATGCGGCGGCGGAGGTCGTTCAATAATTCGTCTTGCGCCATGGCGTCGGGTCCCCTCGCGCGTCTCGCTGCCCTGCCCCCACCCTACCCTCGCCCGCTTGCGGGGGAGGGTAGGGTGGGGGATTATGACAGGTCCTCGATGATCGTGTACCGCCCCTTTCCCTGCACGACCTGGGCAAACCCGCGGTTCTCGAAGATCGAGAACACCAGGATCGGGATCCGGTTTTCCCGCGCCAGCGAGATCGCCGAGGCATCCATCACCTCGAGATCGCGTGCCAAGACTTCGCGATAATCCAACCGCTCGAAGCGATGCGCCCCGGGAACCCGGTGCGGGTCGGCGTCATAGACGCCATCGACCTTGGTCGCCTTCAGAAGTGCGTCGCATCCCATTTCCGATGCGCGCAACGCCGCCGCCGTATCGGTGGTGAAGAACGGATTGCCGGTCCCGGCGGCGAAGATCACCACCCGTCCCTTCTCCAGATGGCGCACCGCGCGCCGGCGGATATAGGGTTCGCACACCGATTGCATCGAAATCGCCGACTGCACCCGGGTGGTGATGCCGCGGCGCTCGAGTTCGTTCTGCATCGCCAGCGCGTTAATCACAGTCGCCAGCATACCCATGTAGTCGCCCGAGGCGCGCTCCATGCCCACGGCCGCGCCCGACAGCCCGCGGAAGATATTGCCCCCGCCGATCACCAGGCACAACTCGACGCCGAGCTCGTGGACCGACTCGATTTCGCCGGCGATGCGCTGGATCATGACCGGGTCGAGGCCGTAATCGCGCTCGCCCATCAGCGCTTCGCCCGACACTTTGAGGAGGACGCGGCGATACTTGAGGTCGGCTGGCATGCGTCCCTGGCCCATGCGGCTTTGCTACCCGTGCGGCGGATGGCCCGAAGACTACACCAAACCGCGCGCGGCGGGGCTATCCGATTTCTGTTGATACCGTCGTCCCCTGGGCGTCCCGTGGGGTGCGCGGCACTGTCGAATGCACTCAGTTCTTGAGCTGGGCGCCAACCTCGGCGGCGAAATCGGATGGCGGCCGCTCGACGCCCTCGCCGAGGACAAAGAGCACAAATCCGGCGACTCGGATCGGTGCGCCCGCTTCCTTGGCGGCCGCTTCGATGACCTTGTCGACGCGGCGTTCGCCGTCGATCACGAAAATCTGCTCCAGAAGCACGACCTCTTCATAGAATTTGCGCAGCCGGCCTTCGACCATGCGCTCTACGATCGCCTCCGACTTGGCGGTCGCTTGCGCCTGCTCGCGCAGCACGGCGCGCTCGCGCTCGATCGCGGCCGCCGGCACCGCGGCGATGTCGAGATAGAGCGGTTTGGCAGCCGCGACCTGCATCGCCAGCTGTCGCCCGAGCCCGGCGAGCACCTCGCCCTCGGCGTCGGATTCGAGCGCCACCAGGACGGCGATCTTGCCGAGACCCGGGGCCAGAGAATTATGGACGTAGGAGGCGACGACCCCGTGCTCGACGGCGAGATGCGCGGCGCGGCGCAGCACCAGATTTTCGCCGATCCGCGCGACCAGCTCGGTCAGCTCGCCCGCCACCGTGCGGCCGGTTGCGGGATAGGGCGCCGCTTTCAGCGCTTCGACATCGCCCTCTGCCCCGAGCGCGAGCCCGCCGACGGTGCGCACGAAGGCCTGGAACAGCTCGTTGCGCGCGACGAAATCCGTTTCGGAATTGACCTCGACCGCGGCGCCGGCGCGGCCTCGCGTCACGACCCCGACAAGCCCTTCCGCGGCGACCCGCCCGGATTTCTTCGCCGCGGCGGCGAGGCCTTTCTTGCGCAGCCAGTCGACCGCGGCCTCGATGTCGCCCTCGGTGTCGCCGAGCGCGCGCTTGCAATCCATCATCCCGGCGCCGGTCTTGTCGCGCAATTCCTTGACCAGCGTCGCAGTCACCTCGGCCATTCTTCGATCCTCTTCAATACCCGGCCCGCCGCTTATTCTCCGGCTTGCGCCGCTTCGGCTTGCGCCGCTTCGCCTTCGGGGGCTGCGGGCTCGGCCGCTGCGGCGTCGCTCGCTGCCGCGTCGGCCGTCAGGCTCTCCTCGTCGAGCGCCGCCTCCGGCTCGATCAGGGCGGGCAGCACGGCGCGCGCCCCGATATCGGCGCCGGAGGCGGCCAGCTCGGCCTGCAGCCCGTCGAGCACGGCACTGGCGACGAGTTCGGAATACAGATGAACCGCGCGCATCGCATCGTCGTTGCCTGGGATCGGATAGGCGATCCCGTCTGGCGACGAGTTCGAATCGAGGATCGCGACGACCGGGATGCGCAGCGTATTGGCTTCGCTGACCGCGATCGCCTCCTTGTTGGTGTCGATCACGAACAATATGTCGGGCAGCCCACCCATCTCCTTGATCCCGCCAAGCGCGCGTTCGAGCTTGTCGCGGTCGCGCGTCAGCTCCAGGAGCTCGCGCTTGGTCAACCCGCTCTCCTCGGTGGTGATGCGCTCGTCCAATTCGCGCAGCCGCTTGATCGATTGCGAGATCGTCTTGAAGTTGGTCAGCATGCCGCCGAGCCAGCGGTAATTCACATAGTACTGGCCGCAGCGCTTGGCGGATTCGGCGACCGCGTCCTGCGCCTGGCGCTTGGTGCCGACGATCAGCACCCGCCCGCCGCCGGCGACGACCTCGCGGATCGCCTCGATCCCCTGCCGCAATAAGGGCACGGTCTGTTCGAGGTCGATGATGTGGATGCCGTTGCGGATGCCGAAGATGTAGGGCGACATCTTCGGGTTCCAGCGCCGCGTGTGGTGGCCGAAATGGACGCCCGCTTCCAAGAGCTGGCGCATCGTGAATTCAGGCAATGCCATCGCTACTTTCCTTTCCGGTTATGCCGCCGCAGGAGAAAATCGGCTTACGCCGACACCGGAGCGGTCGCCCATAGGAAGGCGCCGCAGCCCTGCGTGAGGGTTACGTGCAGTCTTAGGTAAGGCCCGCGGCACGATTTGGCAAGCGGCGGCGAGCGGGAGGGCCAAACGACGCGGCGACGCCGCGAGGGTGCGAGGGTTGAGCAACCCCGCCGGCCGGCGCATGATGCTCTATCTTTCCCGGCGCCCGGGTGAGGAGAACCCAATGAAAATCGTCAAGATCGAGGATCTGCACTGCGACGCCGGCTGGCGGGTCAATTCCTTCCTTAAAATCACCACCGACGAGGGCCTCGTCGGCTGGTCGGAATACATGGAGGGCTATGGCGCGCAGGGCCTCACGGGCGTCATCCGGAAGCTCGCCGAGCGGTTCCTCATTGGCCGCGACCCCCGTCCGGTCGAGGCGATCTCGGCGCTCCTCTACGCGGCGACCCGGCAGGCCGCGGGCGGCATCAACCAGATGGCGATCGCGGCGATCGAGAATGCGCTGGTCGATTTGAAGGCGAAGGCCTTGGGCGTGCCGGTCTACGAGATGCTCGGCGGCCCGGTGCGCGACCGCCTCCAGCTTTATTGGTCGCATTGCGGCACCTATCGCGCCCGCCACGCCGACAAGATCAAGGAATGGGCCGGGGTCGACCCGGTGCGCTCGTTGGACGACATCGTCGCGCTCGGCGAAGAAGTGAAGAAGAAGGGCTTCAAGGGTCTCAAGACCAACCTCATTCGCTTCGACAAGGGCCGGGCCACCATGTACGGCCCCGGCACCGGCAACCCGCCGGGCTTTCCCGAACTAAACGTCGACCACACAATCGTCGACGCCGCGGTCGCCCAGCTCGAGGCCTTCCGCCGCGGCGCCGGGCGCGATGTCGGGCTCCATCTCGACACCAACTTCAATTACAAGATCGACGGCTACCTGAAGCTGGCGCGCGCGCTGGAGCCGCTCGACATGGTGTGGCTGGAGATCGACCTCTACGACCCGGCGGGCCTCGCCCTCATCCGCCGCTCCTCCGCCACCCCGATCGCGTCGCTCGAATCGATCTACGGCAGGCGCAACTTCCGGCCCTATTTCGAGCAGCAATCGGTCGATTTCGCGATCATCGACGTCGCCTGGAACGGCATCCTCGAATCGGTGAAGATCGCCGCCATGGCCGACGCCTACGAGGTCAACGTCGCGCCGCACAATTTCAACGGCCATCTCGGCAGCCTGATCAGCGCGCATTTCAGCGCCGTGGTGCCGAACTTCAAGGTCATGGAGATCGACATCGACGATGTCCTCTGGAAGGACGACATCGTGACGGTGCCGCCGGTCATCGAGCATGGCGACATGTTGTTGCCGACCGGCCCCGGCTGGGGCGCCGAAGTCAACGAGAAATTCGTCCGCGCCCACCCGCCCAAGCGGTAGTGTCCCGAACGGGAAGTTACTCCGACGGGCCCTCCCCTCTTGTCATACCGGCGAAGGCCGGTACCCATGGCGGAGTGTTGGGGTGGACGGCCCCCGACGGCATTGAGTGTGCCAGGCTGTGATTGATGCAATCCAGCAAGGGAGCCGTCCGATGAGCATTATCAGAATTGGCCTGGATACCGCCAAGCATGTCT
>Ga0182024_10014119_pt1 | contig 15477 bp, 13 predicted proteins | sample P32metaG_FD_120480 | JGI IMG/M metagenome (GOLD analysis project Ga0182024, IMG submission 120480) | Permafrost microbial communities from Stordalen Mire, Sweden - P3-2 metaG (Illumina Assembly) | ecosystem: Environmental > Terrestrial > Soil > Wetlands > Permafrost | place: Sweden: Stordalen... | reverse complement strand
TTTTGTCCTGCTGCTGCCCTTCCCGCTGCTGCTGATCTGCGGGTGGGGCGTGCTGGCGCATTACGCCAACGTGATCGAGGACATCGGCCCCGACGACCGCGACGAGCTGCCGCGCTTCCTGCGGAATCTCAGCTTTCGCGAGGATATCTGGCATCCGTTCTGCAACTTCGCGGTCGCCAGCATCCTGTGTTTCGGCCCGATGTTTGTCCTGCGTCAATATCTAAGCATCCAGACCTACAGCGGATTGGCCGTGATCCTGCTGTTGGAATTGGCCGGCACCGTCGCGTTTCCGGTGGTGCTGCTGACCACGACCACCAGCGGGTCGCTGCTGAACCTGCGTCCCGATCGGCTGCTCGAGACCGCCAGGATCATCGGAAAATTCTACTTCTGGCTGGTGGGCGTGCTCCTGCTGACGGAGGCCTGTTACAGCACCGGGCTGCTGACCACCGCCATCAACACCTTCATCCTGATCTCACGGGCGCGAACCAAAAGCTGGCTGGCGTTTGGGCCGTTGGCTTACTCGGCCCTGTGCGCGGGCATTTATCTGATGCACTATTTCTGCTGGGAGCTGGGCCTGGTTTACCGGCGCGACCACCATCGATTTCCCTGGGTCCTGCAACGGCACATCCCGCGCGAGGCCGCGCCGACCGCCTCCAGCCGCGTCCCGCTGCCCGATGACATCCGCTGAATTATCGCGGCTTGATCGAGTTCGCAAAATCAAGTTTAGCGGCCGCGCTTGCGCGGCGTTGCGACCCCGGCAACGCCGCGCAAGCGCGGCCGCTAAACTGGGAACTTATCCGACTCCATCACGTCACCGCCGCAGCGGCTCGTCGTAGCTGTTGAGGTTGTCGTCCCGCGTCAGATATTGGCGATCCGGCCCCGCGCTGAAGAAAAACCAGCCGCGGGGGTTCATCCCAATGGCCGGATGCATCTTGGCCATGAAGACGATCGGCGTGCCCCATGCATCGCGCACCCGCGCCTCGTCGTAATAGGCGATGGAAAGATCGTCGAACCGCCCGGCGAAAAGGCCCTCGGACTTGAGCGCCCGCACGAACGCCTCATTGTTCCCCTCGGCGGCGCTCTGCAGACTAATTTCACTGAGCAGCTCGTGGTTGTCCTCGATGAAGGGAGGTACGTTCGGCGGCAGCATTCCCTCGCGATGGACGTACATCGTCATCGCTTCGTCCAGCCGATGCAGGATGTCTTTGGTGAGCACTTCCGCCGAGACCAGCCGGACATGCCGCGCCAGGCTTATCATCAGCCCCAGCACGATGACCAGGCCGGCCAGCGTTGTGAGCAACTCGACGACGGAAAATGCGCGACGGATACGCACCGCGCTGATTTAGTGACCCGAGCCGCCCTGCGGACCGGAAACCGTTTCGATCAACGTGATCATCGGCGCGAACAACGCCACCACGATGAAACCCACGATCACACCCAGGAACACCACCATCACCGGCTCCAGGATGCTGATCAGCGAGCCAACCAGCACGTCCACGTCGCTGTCGTAATTGTCGGCCACCTTGATCAGCATCTTGTCCAGGTCGCCGGTCTCTTCACCGACGTCGATCATGTTCACTACGATGGCGTCGCACACCTTGGTGGCGCGCAGCGGGTCGGCCATCGATTCACCCTCACGGATGGCATCATGCACCTTGGCCAATGCGCGGGTGTAGACTTCGTTGCCGCAGGTTTCCTTGGTGATGTTGATCGCATCGAGGATCGGCACACCGGCGCTGATGAGCGTTCCCAGCGTTCGGGTGAAGCGGGCGATGGCGGTCTTGCCCAGGATTCCGCCCAGGATGGGGATCTTCAGCTTGATCGCGTCGATCACATATTTCCCGCCCTCGCTCAGGCGTATCAGCTTGATCAGCAGGACGAAGATGATGGGCATGCACAACACGTACGCCCAGCCATAGCCGGGCCCGAACCACCGCGCGACCGCCAGCAGCGCGCGGGTGATTACCGGCAGATCCACCTTGAAGTCGTGGAATATCTTCTCGAACTTGGGGATCACCACGATCATGATCAGCGACACGATGCCCACCGCGATGGTGATGACCACGATGGGGTAAACCATGGCGCCGATGACTTTTTTCTTGAGCTTGGCGGCCTTCTCCATGAAGTCGGCCAGGCGCGCCAGGATCAGGTCCAGCACACCGCCTGCCTCGCCGGCGTTGATCATGTTCACGTACAGCTTGTCGAACGCCTTGGGGAACTTGGCCATGGCATCGGAAAGCGTTCCACCGCCTTCCACCTCGTCCGCCACGCCGCCGATGATCGCCTTGAGCAATCCCGGCTTCTGCTGCTGCTCCAGAATCTGCAGGCTGCGGAGGATCGGCAGGCCGGCGTCCTGAAGCGTCGAAAGTTGGCGCGTGAAGCTGACCAGCTGCTTGCGCGGCACGCCGCCGATGGAGATCGGCATCTTCCGCTTAACCTGAAGCGGCGCCATTTCACCGCCGGCCGCGCCCGCCTTCTTCTTGGCCGTTCGCTTGGCGGCCTTCTCGCGCACCTTGGTGGGGAAGAATCCCTTGCCGCGAATTTTGGCGATCGCCTCTTCGCTGGTGGCCGCCTCCACCTCGTCCTTGACCTCCTGGCCGGAGGAATTCATCGCTTCAAAAGCATATGTGGGCATGATCCTGGCTCCTCACGAAAAGCGTGAAGACATGAAACGAGTTAACCGCAGTATTTTCCGCATAATTATAGACGTTGTCCAGTCGAATTTGGTTCACCAAACGCCGCAACTATTATTGTTTAGCGGCCGCGCTTGCGCGGCGTTTGATTCGATGACCCGCCGCACGGACCCATCAACGCCGGGCAAGCCCGGCCGCTAAACTTAAAATAATCCATTATTTCCCCCCATTGCCGAATATTTCGTCAAAAAATGCCGTCATCGCCACCCACGACCGCTGATCCGCCTGGGCGTCGTAGGCGATGTTGGGGATATGGTGTTTATCGGCATCCGGGTTGGTAAAGGCGTGGTGGGCGCCGCCGTAGACAATCACCTGCCAATTCACCCCGGCTTTGCGCATTTCATCCTCAAACGCCGCGACTTGCTTGGGCGGGATGAACGCATCATCCCCGCCGGTGCAGACCAGAATCTTGCCCTTGATGTTTTTGGCATCATCGGGCTTGGGAGTCTCCAGCCCGCCATGGAACGAAACGACCCCCGCCAGATCGGCCCCGCTGCGAGCCAGCTCCAGCGCCACCGTTCCGCCGAAGCAATATCCGATCGCCGCGATTTTTTTCCCATCGACGCGGGGGTTGCTTTTGAGCTGGTCCATCGCCGCGGCGGCGCGGGCGCGGAGCAGGTCGTTGTCGCTCATGACCTTGTGGTCCAGCTTTCCCGCCTCGTTGGGGTCGTCGGTGACGATTCCCTTGCCATACATGTCGGCGGCGAAGGCGACATAGCCCAGTTTGGCCAGTTGCTCGGCCCGGTGTTTGGGATAATCGGTCAACCCCCACCATTCCGGGAAAACCAGGATTCCCGGCCGCGGATCCTTGATCGCATCGTCATAAACCAGCCACCCCTGCAGCGCCTGCCCTCCCTGTTGATAATCGACCGCCGTGGTCACGATTTCACCATAACAAACTACAGGAAGCAGAGATGCGCCCAGAATTAACAATGATTTAAGAAACATTCGCTTCTCCTTTTGCAACTTGACTGAGGCCTTTTGCGATGTACGATCCGATAAACCAACCGTCGGCCGGAACTCCGTTGAACGATTTGAACATTATCCCACCTCCGCCGCCTCCGCGCCAACAGGGACAGCGCGACCGCCGCCTCGACTTTTGGCGCGGCCTGTGCCTGATCGACATGGTGCTGGTTCACCTGGTCTACGCGCCGGCCAACGTCCAGTTCGGTGATTGGCTGGGTCTGAAGCTGATCGGCGCGTACACCCGCTTCGCGGCGGGGGGGTTCATCTTTATCTCCGGGCTGAGCATCGGTGTGATCTTCCTGCCGCGCGCGCGCCAGGACCGTTACCGACCGGGTGTCTACCGCGCCCTGTGGCGGCGATCCATATTTATCCTCGCCGTCCAGTACGTCAGCGCCATGGGCCTGCTGCTTTTGGATACCGCGCGCAGCACCGGCGTTGCTTCCGTGAATCCCTGGGCGATGATTCGCGATGTCTTCCTGCTCCGCCAGGGCGGTGATCTCCTGCCCTTCTACGTGTTCATGATCGCGCTCTCGCCGTTCCTGCTGGAAATCGTGCGGCGCTCGTGGGGGTGGATCGCCGTCGTCGCGGGCAGCCTTTGCCTTTTCGCGTGGGGCACGCATCATCCCTGGTTCCTGGCGCCCGCGGCCGACCAGAAATTCCCGCCCGTACTCTGGCAAGTCATCTTTATCATGGGCCTGATTTTCGGCGTCGCCTATCCGTACTACAACGCGCTGGCCAGACGCTGGAAGATTCTCGCCGCCACGATTTCATGGGTCGTCTTCGCGCTGCTGTTTGACTCCGAATACAGCTCCGATTTCGGCCTGCCGCACATTCACCTGTGGATGAGCTTCGCCAAAGTCCCGCTTTCCAACGGCGAAGCGTTGCGATACCTGAGCATGATCTTCGGCATCGCGACAACGACCGATCTGCTATGGCGCTTTATCGCGCCCACCGGCTTCGCCGCTTTCGTCGAGACGCTGGGCCGCAAGAGCCTGCCGGTGTATGTCGCCCATCTGTGGGTGGTCGAGGGGATGGGATTCCTCGCCGCCGCCTGCGTGTCGATGGGCCGCTGGCAAATCATCTTCGCCCCCGCCGCCGTGCTGATCCTGTGGCTCTTCGCGCTGCTGCTGGACGTCTACAAGGCCCCGAAGGCCCGGCCGCAGCCCGCATCATGGTCTATCCCCGAAATGGCGCGGGGCTGATCGCTCACGTCACGATCCGCACGTGCGCTTCCTTTAACTGCCGCTCGTCGATCGGGCTGGGCGCCCCGCACATCAGGTCCGCGCCGCTTTGCGTTTTGGGAAACGCGATCACGTCCCGGATGTTGCTGATGCCCCGCAGCATCATGATCAGGCGGTCCAGTCCCAGCGCAATCCCGCCATGCGGTGGGGCGCCGAAGCGCAGCGCATCCAGCAGGAACCCGAACTTCGCCTTTTGCCCCGCGTCGTCGATGCCCAGAAGAGAGAACACCTTTTGCTGCACCTCGGGCCGATGGATACGGATCGACCCGCCGCCGATCTCGCTGCCGTTCACCACGATGTCATACGCCTTGCTCTTGATCGATTCCACCTCGGCCTGCGCCGATGAATCGAGCTTGTGCAAATCCTCATCCAGCGGCGCGGTGAACGGGTGATGCGTGCTGCCGTAGCGCTTTTCCGCCGCGTCGTACTCGAACAGCGGGAAATCCACCACCCACACCCACGCATAATCAGTTGACGGCGTCAGCTTCAGATCGCGCGCCATCTTCAGACGCAGCTCGCCCAGCACCTTGTGCACGATCTTGGGGCTGTCGGCCGCGAAGCAGAGCAGATCGCCCTCGGTCGCCCCGGTGCGCTCGATCAGCTTCGCCGCGATCGGCGCCAGAAACTTGGCCACGCCCGTGTCCAGCCCGCCGCCGGCGACGACCTTGGTGACCGCCAGCCCCTTGGCGCCCAATCCCTTGGCCCAGTCGGCCAGGGCGTCGGTCTCCTTGCGCGACAATTTCCCACCACCCGGCACCGCGATCGCCTTCACCATCGCCGCGCTCTTGAACACGCCGAACTCCGTCTGCTGCGTTAGGTCGCTGATGTCGTGCAGCTGCATCCCGAAGCGCAGATCCGGCCGATCGCTGCCGTACTTGCTCATCGCCTCCTCGTGCTGCATGTGCGGGATCGGATCGGGAACTTCCTTGTTGAGAATCTGCTTCCAGATTTTGCGCAGCAATCCCTCCATGATGGCGATGATGTTCTCGCGGTCGACGAACGACATCTCCACGTCCAGTTGCGTGAATTCCGCCTGCCGATCCGCGCGCGGGTCCTCATCGCGGAAGCAGCGGACGATCTGCATGTACTTGTCGCAGCCGGACACCATCAGCAATTGCTTGAACAGTTGCGGCGATTGCGGCAGGGCATAGAAGCTCCCTGGCATGAGCCGCGACGGCACGATGAAATCGCGCGCCCCCTCCGGCGTCGAGCGGGTCAGGAACGGCGTCTCGATCTCCCAGAAACCCAGCTCGGCCAGGTATTGCCGCATCAGCATCGTCACCCGGTGCCGCGTCCGCAGGTTCATCTGCATCTCCGCGCGCCGCAGATCCAAATAGCGATGCGCCAGGCGCTTCTCTTCCGATACCGTCTCATGCGCATCGGGCGTGAACGGCGGGGTGGGCGACGAGCTGAGCACCTCCAGCTCCTTCACGCGCACCTCGATTTCGCCGGTCGAGAGCCTGGGGTTCACCAGCTCCGCCCCGCGCGCCGCCACCTGGCCGTGCACGCTGATCACCCATTCGCTGCGCAGCTTGCGCGCTTCGTCGTGGTTGGCCTGGCCGCAGATTTCGGTGTCGAAGACCAGTTGCGTCAGGCCGTCACGATCGCGCAGGTCGATGAACACCAGCCCGCCGTGATCCCGATACGAATGCACCCATCCCGCCAGCCTGACCGTCCGCCCGACGTCGCTCTGGCGGAGCTGTCCGCAGGTATGGGTGCGATAGCGCGTTTCGATGGCTTCCATGATGGATTCCCGGTTGATGACTTCAATTTTGAACGGAAGACGGCAGCGTGAACGAAGGGGGGCGCGGGAGGGGAAGGATCAAAAAATCCTCCGCCCGACTCCGCGCCTAGCGGTTTATTTCAGCCAGCCTGTCCTGATCGGTGTGCATGACGATAATAGTATACCGTTCCTTAAATCGGCAAGAAAGGGCCCGAACAATCAATCCGTCCCCACCCCCCACGTTTAGCCGGCGGGCCTGCCCGCCGTTTTTGCTCGCGAACAGGACACATTCCCAGCGCAGACAAATCACTTCCGGAACGCCGCCGCAACCGCCGCGCTATCCTCATACGCCCGGAAATACTTCACCTTCCCGCTCTTGACGATCCAGCTCATGATCCATTCCGATTTGAAGGATTTCCCCGTCGACTTCACCTGCCCGCTCCACCGCCCGATCGCCAGCACGCGATCCCCGCTGCCCACATATTCCTGCGGCTCAAAGCTCGACACCTGCACGTGCCCGACGCCCTTGAAGAATTCCCGCACCGCCGCCTTGCCGCGCCGGCTGCCGCCGTAGGGAATCTCGGGATGATCCGGCTCCTCCCACGTCCTCGTCAAGGGCCGCCATGATCCCCTCGATGTCTCCCCGTGAAAAGCTGGCGTAGAGCTTTTTGATCAGCTCGACATTGGAATTGGTTTCCATGATCAGTTCCTTTGACGCTGAAAATATCCCCTTTTGTCGGTATTGATGGCGACGCAATATACGGATTTACCAGTTTGTCGATTTTGCAACAAACAATTCTTAGCCCAACCACATTGACGCCAGCCAACCATTGTTCGCATGATGTTTGGTATGAGCGATGGCGAATTCTCATACCGCGATGCACTGCCCAGCGGCCCCGCGCATCGCCGCGGAGCGGGCATTAATCCCGGCAACCGCTTCGAGACCACCCGACTCCACATTCTCGGCGAGGAAATCGACCGCCAATGGATCGAACAGCAGAACGCCGATGGTTCGGTCAACCGCGTCGAGCGCCAGGTGTTCCTCGATCACACCCAGCGCATCATCAACCACGTCGCCCCGACATCCGATGTCCCATTCGACTGGACGCTCAACCCCTATCGCGGCTGCGAGCACGGTTGCATCTACTGTTTCGCCCGTCCCTATCACGAATATCTCGGCTTCAGTTGCGGACTGGATTTCGAAACCAAGCTGATGGCCAAGCCAGATGCGCCAAAACTGTTGAAGCAGGAACTGGCTTCGCCCAATTGGCGGCCCGAGCCGATCGTCATGTCCGCCATCACCGACATCTATCAGCCGATCGAGCACAAGATGTGCATCGCCCGCCAATGCCTGCAAGTTTTGGCCGATTGCGGCCAGCCGGTGAGCACCATGACCAAGAGCGCCCTGGTGCTGCGCGATACCGACCTGTGGTCGCGCCTGGCCGAGATGAACGCCGGCCGCGTGACCATCACACTCGTGACACTCGACAGCGATCTGGCACAGAAGCTGGAGCCGCGCGCGTCATCTCCTCCCGGCCGGCTGCGCGCCATCCGCGAGCTGACCGCCGCCGGCATCCCCGTTACGGTCAACGTCGCGCCGATCATCCCCGGCCTGACGGACGTGGAGCTTCCGCAGATTCTGCAAGCCGTCGCCGACGCCGGCGCCCGCCGCGCCGCCTGGGCACTGCTGCGCCTGCCGTACCAGATCAAGGACCTGTTCCTCGACTGGCTGCAGCGCAACGTCCATCCCGACCGCGCCAAGAAAGTCGAATCCCTGATCCGCCAGGCCCGCGGCGGCAAGCTATACGAATCCGCCTACACCGCCCGCCGCCACGGCCGCGGCCCCATCGTCGAGCAGATCGCCCAGACGTTCGACGTCTTCACCCGAAAGTACGCCCTGAACCGCGACATTCGCCCCCTCTCCACCGCCCACTTCCGCCGCCCGCAGATCGACGGGCAGATGTCTCTCTTCTCCTAAAACTTTCACCGGGGTGGCGGCGTTCAGTCGCTGCATCTGCTCTCGAAGGGATTAGAAATCGCGATGCGGCATAAAAAGCCGATGTATCGATTGACTTGTCCAAATACTTGCATATACAATCAATCCGTTGCAGAACCAAAGGATTGAAAATGGCAGCTCGAACAACGAAAGAGCTCGTGGACATGATGGCTCGCGACTGCATTGCCGTGCGAGTGCGGCGGCTTAACCGGGTTATCTCGAGCTTCTACGATGCCGCCCTGCGTCCCTTAGGCGTGAAGGTCAGCCAAATGAACATTCTACTTGTGACCGCCAAGCTCGGATTGGCCCATCCGAATCGCGTCTGCGAGCTGCTTCAATTGGACAGCTCGACCCTCAGCCGCAACGTCGAACGCATGCGCGCCCGGCGGTGGCTCGAGGTGGTCCGATCTCAGGACGCGCGGGCACAGCCTTTTCGATTGACCGCCACCGGCGAGCGGCTCTTGCAAAAAGCCGCGCCCCTCTGGGAGCAGGCACAGCAAGAGGCCGCCGCACTGCTGGGAAAGGAGGGTGTCGAATGGCTCAGCAATCTGACGCACCGGCTCGTGACTTAAAGCAGTAAGCCGGCCAGAATTTTTTTCGACTGGTAGTTGTATATGCAATTACTTTTCCAAGTCCGTTTTGATCAGGAGAAAACCATGAGCTATCCATTGCCAATCCAGTTCAAACGTCCCGCCCAACTCGCCGTGTGGACCCTGCGTCCGTTGTGGTTTCTTTTGGCCCTGGTCGGTTCCCTGCTGGGCGCCTTCCAGAGCGAGCAGCGGCCGCCGATTCCGCTGGGATTGATGGCTGTCGTGCCCGTCCTGCTTTTCGCGGTTGTCTATTTATCATCCGCCGCGTTCCGCAATTTTGTTCTGCGCGCCAATCCGCGCATCCTTTCCGCCGCCCAGTCGGGGCGCGTGCTTGGTGCCGTATTTGTGATCCTGTATTACAAGGGCCTGCTGCCGGCGGCCTTTGCCCTGCCGGCCGGCTACGGAGATATCGCCATCGGTGTCACCGCTCCGTTGATCGCCTGGGCGATGTCATCCCACACCACGCCGCGCCGGCAAATCTTCATCCTTTGGAATTGGCTGGGCATCCTCGACCTGATCGCGGCGGTCAGTCTGGGTATTTTCAACTCCAATAGTCCGTTAGGCATCCTTGCTTCCGGAGCGACGACCCAATTGATGGGCTCCTTCCCACTGAGTTTGATTCCCACGTTCCTGGTTCCGCTTTTCCTCATCTTCCATCTCATTACGCTGGCCCGTCTCCGCGATGACCAACGGAAACAGCTTGGCGCAGACCAGCCGCCCACCGTCGGCAAGGCTCGGGCCGCAAGGATGGCGACCATCGTGGTGAGCGAGACGCAGGCGTACCAGGCCAGCAGGAAGTAGGCCGATCGCCGCCCGACGAGTCTGAACCGTATCGCTGGCCGCATAAGGGACAACGCTCTGACTTCGACGAGCGCTCAGTCGAGTCGTGGACCGTTCGAAAAGCTCACAATAAACCGGCCCGCGTCGCGTCGGTATGCTGTTCTGCTCCTTGGCCCGCTCCGCGCGTCGCGTTGCCGGCCACGACTCGACTGAGCGCTCGTCGAAGTCAGCATCGGCTGGTTATGCAATGCCGACTGCAAGGTGCTACCGCGCCGGCGCCGCCTGCTGCGATACACCAACCGCTGGCGTTGCAAACCCAACGCGGTAGACAGCGACGGAGAAGATCGAGATGAGGACTGAAACCAGGACAAACAAACGAGTGGAGGATCGCTTCATGTTTGGCTCCGATAAAGACCGCGTTGCATAACGCCAAGCTCAGCAGCCGGGGCCGCCGAGAAACCTAGGGCTCACGAAAAACTTACGTGCGGCCCCGGTCTGCTGCAGCGCCTGGTTCGGCCTCTGCCCGCGGACGCTGGGGCAGCCCAATCCACCGCGGGACACGGGCCTTGTACCGGCGGTAGGGATCTCCGAACGCCCCCTCCAGCCCCACCTCCTCCCGAACCGCCAGCCGCCGCATGACTGCGAACATGACCGCGAACCCGGCGAGGACTGCCGGGCTGCCATACAGGACGGCCAACCCCAGCCACAGGGCCAACTCGCCGATGTACATCGGGTGGCGGCTGAAGGCGTACGGCCCGCCGGTCATCAGGACGGCCGGACTCCAGTCCACAGGCACCCGCTCGGGCAGGTTCCGGTACTGGGAGAACCCGAACACCATGATCCAGACGAGGAGGACCGCGCCAACCGCGACCGGGACGTACCCGAGCAGGTTCCAGCCCGACGGGCCGCCGTCGGCCCACCCGTACCGCGGGCCGAGGTGGGACAGGGCCCACGGAATGCCCGCGTGCACGGCCGGGAGGGCCACCAGCCAGACGATCGGGGCCAGCACGAGCGCCAGCCACCGGGGGATCCCGGCCGGCCGCGGCGGTCGCGGCTCGGGCGATTCCGCGTTCCCCATCGCAGTCGCCTCCCTCGCCGAACGGATGACGTTATCCCGCACTTCCGGGCCGCCTCGCATCTTCACCGACGCCGAAGAGTTTTGAGCCAATAGACTCGTTGCTCCAACTGGAGTAATCCACAAATGGCGAGCCAATTGTACCCTCAAGGTGCTTGCGACTGAACCGAAGCCTGTAACCACGTTTTACTTTGTCCAAGCGCTGCTTGACGTCGGCAATACGGATCATGAAAACATGGATCATGCGGTCATCTGCAATACATACCACCTTGGCGAATACTGGTTCGAGCGCGAAGGCCTCGGCGAATTGAGTCAGCTTTTCGACGTGCTCGTATTCAATTACAAAGCCTCGCGTGGTGATGCTCTTTTCGCGGTATAGGCTTGTCTTAACAGAAACGGCAATGCGGTGGTGTTCCTTCTGGGCGATGAGATCCGCCCCGACATGATCTACGCATGCAACTTTGAAGTCCTTCCGAAGCAGCGTGTAATTAACGAGCCCCTCGCCGAAGTCCCCGAGTTGCTTAGGTGCTCGAATGTCCATGGGGTGTCGGTGACGCCCATGCGGGATAATTATGATTCTCCCACACCATGTCCCAGTAGCACTTGCTCTGGGAAAATGCGGGTTACCTTGAAGATATGGCAATTGCTCCGGTTGTCAATAAAAATGGCGAACACAGTTGCGAGTTGCGGTTTGCTGGTTGCGAGTAGAACGACTGCCTACCTTTACTCGCAACTCGTAACTCGCAACCAACGGTTTCTTCTCCGCGGCTGTCTCTGCGTCTCCGCGTCTCGAGCGTAGCGGGTGGTTGCATTGGAACCGGCGGATGCTCGTCCCGACGGATCGCGCGGCTGGGGCTGTCAGGTCTGCTGATGCTGATACGCAATGAAGAACAATCGGCGGAAGGGGAAGATCGTCCTGGAGTCGCTTCGGGGCGGGAAGGCGGGGCATCCCATGAAGGCATGGGCGCAAATTACACGCATTGAGCAGCAGCAAATAGTGCTCACGACTCGACTGCCTTCGGCTCTGAGGCTCGATTCGACTAGCTCATCGAAGTCAGGCTCGAAGAGAGCTCGCCGAAGTCCGCACGTGCAACTAGCATCTTCTTACGCTATTCTAATATCCGCGTACAGGACGCAGCCGGTCCGCGGAAAGGGTAGAAGCCCAACTGTCTGCAGTACATCTTTGCGAACCTTCTTTCAGCCCGGGAATGCGGACGACGGGCGTTTTGATGAAAGGAGGTCGCCATGCCGACCAATCCGCCCGGCGCGTCGCGCCAGCTTCCCGACCATCCGAATCTGCGGCATCTTAAGGATCAAGCCAAAGACCTGTTGAAAGCCGGTGATGCGAATTCGCTGGCCGATGCGCAGCTTCAGGTGGCGCGTCTCTACGGGTTCGCCAGTTGGCCCAGGCTCAAGACGCACGTGGAGTCGTTGGAAGAAATTGGAAAACTCAAACAGGCCATCGATGCCGAAGATTTTGAGCGGATCAAAACGCTCATGCTGCGCAATCCCGCGCTGCATCGAGCGCCGCTGGGTTACCGGCAAAATGGACCGTTGACCTGGGTTGCCGAGTGTCGCGTGCCATGGGGCCCGCCCAGCCCACAACGGCTGACGATCGCCCGATGGATGATCGAAAACGGCTCGGACGTGCATCAGGGCGGCGACGGCCCGCTGATGCGCGCGGCGCTCTATGGCCAGCGCGTTGCGATGATGGAGCTTCTTGTTTCCCGCGGCGCCGACGTCAATGCGCAGTGGAACGGCCATTTCCCAATTATTTTCTCGCCGTGTGAAACGGTGGATCCGACCGCGCTGCGATGGCTCCTGGACCACGGAGCGGATCCCAACTGCGGCCAATATCCCGCGCGGGGCACGGCTTTGGATTATCTGCTGGGGACCTACGTCCGCTCGCCGCAGCTTTCGGGGAGCATCGATATCCTCTTGAGCGCCGGCGGCAAAACCAGGTATGACCAGCCCGCGGTGCTGGAGCTGCTGCGCGCTCGCCTGGACCGCTTCGCCGATCTTCTGGCAGCCGACCCTGCGCTTGTGAACCAGCGATTCGCCGATCTGGATATCGGCGCCACGGGCGGCCGGCGTCTGACTCTCAAAGGCGCCACGCTGTTGCACGTGGCCGCGGAATTCGGCAACGTCCCAGCCGCCCAGTTGCTCCTGGACCGCGGCGCTGACGTCAATGCCCGCGCGACCATCGACGATGCCGGCGTGGGCGGCCAGACGCCGATCTTCCACGCCGCAACGCAATCCCATGATTTGGGCCTGGCGGTGGTGCAATTGCTCCTGGATCGCGGCGCAGATTTGACGATCCGTGCAAAACTCCCCGGCCATTATGAACGACCCCAGGAGATCGTCGAATGCACGCCCCTGGAATATGCTCAATTGTTTCCCGAAGACACGGAAAACAAATGCCGCGACCTGCTGCGCGACCGGGGCGCAACATGATCGCCCCAAGCCGAGCTAAACGGTCGCCATTGCAATTCCCACAAATCATCCAGCCTTTGTGTGAAATCTATCTCAACATATTAAAATAGAATGAGTTACGAAGAAAATGCCGGTTCAATCTCAGTTCGAACCATGCGCCAAAAAAACTTATGAAGGTTCCTTTGAGAGATGCCCCGGGGGGCAGCCGGGCGCGGGGCTACTCGCTGGCGACTTCCCACACCGGTTTGCGCAGCCAGTCGCGCATCACCTGCTCGGCGGGCTTGCCTTGGGGTGTGTAGCCCTTGCCGCTGGGATCGCCGCCGGGGTGCATCTCCCACAGGACAAAGCCGGCAAGCTGTGGCTTGCCCCACCAGCTCTGGAAGAAGCCCTCATACAGCCGGCGCTGCAGGTCGTTGTCGGTGTCCAGGTCGTCGCGGGTGTAATCCCAGGGATCCTTGGCCGAGTTGGAAAGGCTGCACCACCCGGCTTCCAGCAGGATCAGAGGTTTGTGGACCGTGCGCTGGAATTCAAAAATCTTCTTCTGGATGCCGGCCCACGATCGGTTGATCTGTTCCACCGTCGCGGTGTGGTCTTCGCCCAGGGTCCAGTAGCTGTTCATCCCGATGAAATCCAGGTAGTTCCAGAACGGGACCTTCTCATAGCGGTCCCAGTTGGACGAATAGGTGAGCCGGCCGTGGAAAATCTGCCGGACCGTCTTGATCGTTTCGATCCATTCATCCGCGTGCTTTTCGGAAGAGACCAACTCCGAGCCGACCACCAGCACATCCACATGCGTGCTTTCGGCCACGCGGGCATAGTGCGAGATCATGTCGCGATAATTCTCGAACCAGTCGTGCCATTTTCCCTCGCGCGGATCGAGCTGCCCGCGCCATTCGTCCTTGATGGGCGCATCCAGCAGGACGATCGGCATCAGGATGACGCGCAGGCCCATGCCCCTGGCATGCCCGATGATCTCCGTCAGTTGCGGGACGGTCATGGTCTTGCGCATGTCCACGTACATCTCCAGGCTCTCTTTGTTTTCCTGGCGGGAATCGACCACCAGCGAGACGGTATCGGCCCCGTCGGCGGCGGCGGCGTCGATCGTCTTCTCATATTCCGATACCCAGTCCACGCGCTGAAGCTGGATGGCAACGCCGCGATACGGCTTGAGGCCCTGGATCGGCGCCAGGGAAATGGCCGGCTCATTGGGGGAAACTTCACCCTGTTGGCTGGCCGGCGATGACGACCACATCACGCAGCCGACTACCCCGCTGTACAGCAGGACCGCGATTATCACTATCTTTTTGCCCCACATTGTCGACGTATCTCCCGTGGCAGAAGGTAACGGGTCAGTTTGACTACTTGGTCGTTTAGCGGCCGCGCTTGCGCGGCGTGTTTGAGGGGGCAACGCCGGGCAAGCCCGGCCGCTAAACATCAATCTGGCCCATTACCGAAAATTTAAGCCATGACTGGCCATTGCCAAGCTTTAGCCGATCATAAGAATCGTCGCCGCGCATGCAAAATCAACAGTTTCGCAAGATTGTCCTGCAGGTTGTCCGCTGGGGGATCGCCGTTTTCGGCATCTGGTACGTCCTGAGCCAGATGTCCTGGCATGATCGCATCCTGGCTGTCCTGCCTGGGCAGAGCATGCCGCAATCGCTGGTTCTGGCCGAAAGCCAGGCGGGGGAGAGCAATTATGATTACAGGGTGATCGACCAGGGCCGCACGATCGTCCTGCCGCGCGAGGCCACCTGGAACGAGCCGGATCGCCGCGGCATGACCGTGACCGAATCCGGCCGCCGACAATATGTGCTGGGCGTCGACCTCACCCCCGACCTCTCCCAGGCGCGGCGTCTGCTTCTGTCTGATAATCCCAAAGGTCCGACCGCCCACATCGTCCCGGCCGATGCTGTGAACGGCTACCAGATCACCATTCCCCATCCCCGGGTGCAGGTCGGTGTGGTGCGCATGGTCCGCCAT
>Ga0182024_10014118_pt1 | contig 15477 bp, 13 predicted proteins | sample P32metaG_FD_120480 | JGI IMG/M metagenome (GOLD analysis project Ga0182024, IMG submission 120480) | Permafrost microbial communities from Stordalen Mire, Sweden - P3-2 metaG (Illumina Assembly) | ecosystem: Environmental > Terrestrial > Soil > Wetlands > Permafrost | place: Sweden: Stordalen... | reverse complement strand
TTGGGTCGTGAGAATTGACAAGGAGCGCAGGAGCGTCAGCCCAGCGCTGATGAGCGTGGCGAACTGCCGGCTGAAGAGGGCTATGTCCTTCAGTGGGACGCGGGCGCTGAGACCCGGGATCCGGATCTCTTTCTTCATGGCGTGGGCGTTCTTGGCCTCGACCTTGATGGGGGTGTAGCCCATCTGGCGCAATCGGTTGGCAACCAGTCCCTGGTTGTCGCCGTCGAGGGTCCCCTCGAGGAGTTTGCCCTCGGTGTCGCGGACTTTGTACGCAAAGGTCATCTGAGCCATGATGCGTTCCTTTCCAAACTTCGGTCGCTCAAGCGGCTTCGATGAGGCGGCGGAGATCCTCGGGGTTTGCGCAGCGCTCTACCGCAGCGGCGTGCGTTACCAGGCCCCTCTTGACCAGGTGCGCAAGCATCTGGTCCATCGTCACCATCCCGAACTTCGCGCCCGCCTGCATCGCGCTGTAAATCTGGTGGGTCTTGCCCTCACGGATCAGGTTGCGTACAGCCGGGGTGGCCACGAGTATCTCGCAGGCGACAATCCGGCCCTTCCCACTGGCTCTCGGGAGGAGCTGCTGGGTTACGACGCCCTGGAGAGTCACCGCGAGCTGGGTGCGGATCTGTTGCTGCTGATGCGCAGGGAAGACGTCGATCATACGGTCGATCGACTGGGGTGCATCCTGGGTATGCAGCGTGGCGAAAACAAGGTGTCCAGTCTCCGCCGCTGTGAGAGCGGTCGATACCGTCTCGAGGTCGCGCATTTCACCAACGAGGATCACGTCGGGGTCCTGGCGCAAGACGTGTTTCAACGCTTCGGCAAAACCCTTCGTGTCCTCCCCGACTTCGCGCTGGTTGACGACAGCGCGCTTGTGGTTGTGGAGGTACTCGATCGGGTCTTCGACAGACATGATGTGGAGAGGCTTCGTCGAGTTGATGATGTCGATAAGAGAGGCCAGGGTGGTGGACTTGCCTGAACCAGTCGGGCCGGTGAGCAGCACCAGACCGCGCGGCAAGTCGGCGAACTGGCGCACCGAGGCTGGTACGCCGAGGTCATCCAACGACATGATCTCGAAGGGGATCGCGCGGAACACAGCGCCGACCGAATCCCGCTGCTGGAACACGTTCACGCGGAAGCGCCCGACGCCCGGCACGACATGGGACGTGTCCAGCTCTAGCTCATCTTCGAAGCGTGTCCTGATCTTTTGCGAAAGGATCTCATAGACGAGGTCACGCACCTTAGAGGGGATCAGGACATCAAAACCCTCTAAAGGCCGGAGATCGCCGTCAACGCGGACCATCGGCGGTAAACCTGCGGTCAGGTGGAGGTCCGAGCCCTTGAACTCGACGAGCTGCACCAGCATCTGGTTCACGTGAAGCTGGCTCGGTTCGTCGTGCCCACTACCGAAGCTGGCCGCCGAGGTCGCCGGGTTCGGCCCGTACATTGCCGAGAGCGCCCCGGAGATGTCGGAGCGGGTCGCCAAGCAGGGCTTAGCTTTCCAGCCGGTTACCTGGCTCACCACGGTGAGAGCAGCCTCGTCGAGAGGGTTGTCCGTGGCGACCAAGAGGGATTCACCCTCCAACGCCAACCCGACGATCATGTGCTTTCTCGCGACGTCAGCGGGTATTACGCCGTCGACAAGCGGCGACACGGGGGTCGTGGTCGGGTCCCAGAAGGGCAGGTTCAACTGGTCGGCCACAGCCGCTACCAGGTCACGCTCGCTTACGAGCCCCTCGGTCGAAAGGATCTTCGCGAGAGGGACCCCGGTTTCGGTCTCCTTGGCCAACGCGTACTCAAGAGCGTCTTTGGAGAGGACTTTGCGGTTCACGAGGAACTCGCCGACTTTGCGCGAGGCAGTCTGCATCACTGTCTTGTCGGCTTACCCTCAGATGACCTTGATAGATCCCTTTTGGGAAGATTTAGGCGATCACCCTGAGGACCTCGTCGAGCGAGGTAAGGCCGGCTGCCGCCCCCATGAGGCCGGCGTGGCGCAGCGTCAGCATCCCGTCCGCCATCGCAGCCTTCCGGATTTCGTCGGCATGTGCATGCTCGACGATCATGCGCTCTATTTCTTCGTTGACATTAAGCACCTCATGGACAGCGAAGCGTCCGGCGTAACCGGTCTTCCCACAGAGGTGGCATCCCACGGAACGGTAGAAATGATCGGGTATCACCAGCTCATCAAGGTCCCACCCGAGACCCTCCAGCATGTCCGGCTCTACAGGGAACTCCTGCTTGCACCTGTCGCACAATTTGCGGGCCAGCCGCTGGGCGACGATGCAGTCCAGGGCGCTGCCGACGAGGAACGGTTCGACGCCCATTTCGATGAGCCGGTTCGGAGTAGTGGAAGCGTCGTTGGTGTGGATGGTTGAAAGCACAAGGTGGCCGGTCAAGGCGGCTTCGACGGCGATCCCAGCGGTCTCGCGGTCTCTTATTTCCCCGACAAGGATGATGTCCGGGTCCGCCCGCAGGATCGTTCGCAGCGCGGACGCAAAGGTGAGCCCGGCCTTGTTGTTGACCTGGATCTGGTTGATCCCGTCGAGCTGGTACTCAACGGGGTCCTCGACCGTGATCACGTTCTTCGAAACTTGGTTCAAGATGTTCAGGGTGGCGTACAGAGTTGTCGTCTTCCCGGAGCCGGTCGGGCCGGTGACGAGTATGGTGCCGTACGGCTTGGTGTAAGAGATTTCGTAGCGTTTCATGTTGTCCGGCAGGAAGCCGAGGTCGGACAGACGCAGTTCCGCCTGGTTCTTATCGAGGATCCTCATGACGACCTTCTCACCGTTGACCGTCGGGAGGGTCGCGACTCGCAGGTCAACCTGCCGTCCGTCGATGGTGGTGCTGATCCGGCCGTCCTGGGGTATACGGCGCTCAGCGATGTTTATGTCGGCCATTACCTTGAGCCGGCTGATCATGCCGTTTTGGATGTTCCTCGGCGAACGCATTACCTCGTGGAGCACACCGTCGATCCGGTACCGGATGCGGACGTCTTTGCCGGTCGGCTCGACGTGGATGTCAGAGGCATGGTCGGTGATCGCCTGGGTGATGAGGAGATTGACGAGGCGCACGATAGGCGCGTCCTCGCGGACCTCTTTGATGTTCGAGAGGCGATCGCGATCGTCGTCCATTGGCGCGCTGTTGGCCGCAGCCTCGGCGCTGACATGCTCCGCCTCACTGTCTTTGCGGTAGTACTTGTTGATCGCCGCGGTGACGGCCTCGGCGGTAACCACGACCTGGCGCACTTCGGCGCCCGTCAGGGTGCGGATGTCGTCGATGGCGAACACGTTGGAGGGGTCGGCCATCGCGACGATGAGCCTGCCCTCCCACCAACCGATCGGCATCGCCAGGTAGCGCCTCGCAAGGTTCTCGCTCACGAGCGCGGCAGCGGCCGGGTCTACTGGGTAAGTGGCCAGGTCGACGAACTCGAGGCCCAGCTGCTCGGCGAGAGTGCCGACGAACTGCTCCTCGGTGAGGAGTTTGTCCTCGATCAGTACACGGGCGAGGTTGACACCGCGCTCCTTGGCACGGCCCAAGGCTTGGCCGAGCTGGTCAATGGTAATGATCCCACTTTTGACCAGCACTACGCCGAGCTGTTCGTCCTCGGAGAGAGCGCCCTCCCGGTCACGCACTCGTGTGTCCATGGCCTCCCCCGGAGCGCGTATCCACCATCCCGTTGATCGTCGGCATCTGGCGGCCCGCAATTGAGGCACGCATGAGGACTTCGACTTGGTGCCTGGTATCTGCCACGGTTACCTCGGCCGCACGATGCCGCGCGCCCTCTAGGGGTGGCGCAGGTGCTTGGGCCCGGGGACTAGTTGCGCGCGGAGCCGAGGAACTTGAGCAGGAGGCCGCGGTTGACCGGTTCCGGTTTAGGCGCAGCGATTGCTTCGACCGGCTCCTCCTCCGGGGCGACTTCCACGTCGTCCTCTGTCCAGACATCGGAGAGGTTGGCGACTTCGTCAGCTTGCGGAGGTTCCTGAGCGGCGCCTCCCCATTCAGCGGTTTCACCAGAGGCTCCTGCGAGCTCAGGCGAGCCGTCGAGATCGGTGTCGGACATGTGGTCGGTGCTCTGCTCAGAGCCGTTGCTGGAGTGGTCGGAGCCGTTGCTGGAGTGGTCGGAGCCTAGGTCCGCGGTGTGGTCTGAGAACTCGAAGCTGTGCTCCGAGCCGTGCTCAGAGATCTGCTCGGGCGAGCGCTCAGCCATTGGGGTGAGAAGTTGTGGTGCAGGAGGCGCGTCCGAGCTGTCGACGTGGACCAAGCGAAGGTCCACCAGTTCCTTGACAGCCTTACAACCGTCGAACTCGCCAAAGCCCCGCGTCGTGAGGACGTCGGTGACGGACTTACCGCCGCCGATGGTGGCGACCAGTTGCCACTGGTCGACGCTCAAGGTCACAGGCCCCTCAGCCGAGCCCAGCAGGCTGAGCTGTGAGTACATCGACGGTACTGCAGCAGCGATCCCGGCCCATTGCACCAGCCGGCTCTCTGCCTCTTCCAGCGCCGGGGCAACGTCCTGCGGTTCTACCGCGTGGAGCGGGCTCGTGCCCGTGTAGAACTTGAAATGGCCCTCGTCCAGTCGGAGCAGGCCAAACAGCGAGTCGACGGCGGTGGTGTGGGTCCCGACGTCGAAGCCTGCTAGACGTCCGGCATCAAACCACACACTTCCAACGCCACCACGAGACTCGATCCGCAGCTCGCCCGTCTTCGCAGTAACGGAAAGAAGCGCGAGGACGTCGGGTAGTGCAATTGTCTCGAGCGTACCTTCAAGCGACACGGCAACCTCCGGTTCTTATGGCCTATACTTCGGCATCTTCGCCAACAAAGTTGAGAGAACTGGCAACCGGGGGGGACCTCCTCTACCTTGAAGGGCCCTTATCCGGGCGGCCCGGTCTCGCCCTGCTGGGGCACCTCTCTCAACTTCCCCATCTCGGCACGCTTGCCCAGCTCGAGCAGCGCGGCCGCCGACATCACCTCTACCGGAGCGTCCCTGCCCGTCCAGATGGTCACCTGGCGTGCTGCTTGATGGACCAGCATGCCCAGGCCGTTGCAGGTCCCGGCTCCACGTGCGCGCGCTGAGGCCAGCAGTTGGGTCGTGGCAGGCGCGTAGATCAAGTCCGCAACAAGTTGTCCGGGCCCCAACCTCCTCGGTTCGAGGCCGAAAGGAAGCTCGCCGCTGCCGTCCACCGTCACCCCCGCCATCCCGACCGGGGTGGCGTTCACGACCAGATCGGCCGCGTCGGCAGCGTCAACCGTGGCGACCATGCCAGCGTCGCCGGCCAGCGCGGCTACCTCGAGCGCCTGCTCGGGCCGGCGGGCGACGACTTCGACGCGCTCCGCTCCGGCGGCACCCAGCGCAAGCACGACCGCGCGCGCAGAACCACCTGCTCCGAGGACCAGGCAACGCTTCCCGGCTGGGGACCATCCCAGCTCCGCCAGCGAGTCGACAAAGCCGGGGCCATCGGTGCTGTCGCCTACCAGCTGGCCGCCCACATTGGTCACCGTGTTCACTACGCCGAGACGTTCCGCCAGCGGGCTCAACTGGTGGCAAGCCTTCGCTGCCCCCGCCTTGTGGGGCATCGTCACCGACAGGCCTCGGATGCCGAGGTCGACCATGGCGGCCACGGCAGCCTGGCCGCTACCCGCCGGCACCGGGAACGCCAGGTACGCCCAGTCGAGGCCGAGCTCTACCAGCGCGGCATTGTGGAGCGCCGGCGACAGAGAGTGCCCGACCGGGTCGCCGATCACGCCGGCGACCACCGTCGTGGCTGCAGGCCACGTACCGAGACGACCACCCTGGCGCGGGCTTCGGCGTCCCGCTGAGCTCAGCACCCGAGGCGCACCGCTCTGCACTCGGCCTGGAGCTGCTTGAACTGGGCGTTGGTGGAGGCGAAGCTAGTCGCCCCGTCGGGGTTGACCTCGACCCAATAAAGATAGGTCGTCTTGGGAGGGTTCATGGCTGCTTCCAGCGAGGGTATTCCCGGATTGGAGATCGGGGTCGGCGGTAGTCCCTTGTTTACGAGAGTGTTGTAGGGGTTCGGCGTAGTGATCACAACCGCGCCCTTGGGGTCGCCGAGCCCGTACAGGAGCGTCGACTCGGCGCCAATCGGGATACCCCGGAGGAGCCGGTTATAGATGACGCTGGCGACACCGCCGCGGTCGGCCTCAAACTTGACCTCCCGTTCGACGATGGACGCGACGGTGATGACCTGGTAGGGGCTATAACCAAGCCGCTGAGCTGCGGCCGTGAGCCCGAGTGCGGCCGCGTGGGTATCGAAGGTCGCCACCATGTACTGCACCAGTTCGTCCGCCGTCTCACCCTGCTGGAATGGATAGGTCGCTGGGAAAAGGAGCCCTTCCAGGTCGTTTGACCCGGCTGGCTCGTAGGGCGAACGGACCTGCCCGCCGGTGGCCGCTTCGAGGAAGGCCTGTTCCGAGATGCCGGCGCCCTTGAGGTGGCCGACCGCAGCCGCTATCTGGCGGACCGTGAAGCCCTCGGGCACGACGACCTGGTAGGTCACCGGGAGCGGGCCCCGTTGCAATATGTAGAGCGCCGTCGAGTAGGGCTCGTTGGTCGCCATCTGGTAGGTGCCCGGTGCGAGAGCGCCGACGCCTTTCAGCCTCAAATACCACTCGAACACCGTCGAGCCGTGGATGACCCCGTCCTTGGCCAGCAGGTCGGCGACGCGGGCGGTCGAGGTCCCCGCCGGCACTGCGACCGTCACTGTGCGGCCGGGCTTTCCTGGAGGGTTGATCTCGTTGTTGACGTGGAGGTAGCCGACCACGGCGACGACCGCAACGGCGACGAGCACCGCCAGCAGGATCGCCGGCCATCTCCGGCGCCGGCCACGGCGGCCACTGCGACGGTAGTCGTAGGGCTCGTCGGTCCCGCCCAATGCCGGGCCCTCCAGGTCGTCGGCGTCCTCGGCCTCGGGATCGGCCTCGACCCCTTCACCCAGCTCGCCTGCCTCAACCGACGCGCGCCGGTCAGACGGCTCGACCGGCGCGGCCCCCTCAGACGGCTCGACCTCTTCTACTGGACCGCCGTCGACTTCTACTGGACCGGCGTCGACTGGCTCGACCTCTTGTGCCAAAGGGCCCTCTGGCCCCTCGGGCCCGAAGTGCGTCACTGAGGGCTGGCCGGCCCTGCCTGGGGCTCCTTCGGCCCAGGCCAGGCTCGCCGTCGGTCCAGCCAGGTCTGCAGGATCGCTGCCGCGGCCATCTTGTCTACTACGGCCGTGCGCGCTGCGGGCCTACGGCCGCCGGCAACCAACGCCCGGCGCGCGATGACCGTGCTGAAGCGCTCGTCGCAGCACTCGACCGGAACCGACAGCGCCAAGCGCAGTTCTTCGACCTCGGCCTCCACGGCCCGCGCTGCCGGCCCTGCCCCGCCCGACAAGGAGAGTGGCAACCCCACGACCACCAGGTTGGCGCCCGTCTCTAGCACCACCGCCGCCAGCCGGGAGTGGTCCCCTTGACGGGACCCGCCCCGTGGCAGCATCACCAGAGCGCTCGCCACCCGCCTCTGGTCGTCCGAGACGGCCAGCCCGATCCGGCGGCTGCCGAGGTCCACCCCGAGCACCCGGCCCTCTGGGCGCGACGCAGCGACCTGCTCGTCCGGCTCCAAGGTCACCGACCCACCTCGGCGAGCTTGGCCCGGACATCCTCGAGCGCCTCGTCCAGGCGGGTGGCATCACGCCCGCCGGCCATCGCCAGCTCGGCGTTTCGGCCTCCCCCGCCGCCACCGAGCATCTGGGCGGCCGGGGCCACCAACTCAGGCGCCTCCAGCGGGTAGCCCTTTTCGACCGCGGCCACGAGCGTGACCTTTCCCTCTTCGGGGGAACCGCCGAGCACGACGGCACGCACTCCCGGCTGGGAACGTACGGCCAACGCCAGTTCCCGCAAACCGTCCGCGCTTAGGCCGTCGCGGCGCGCCACGACAGCGCCGCCCTGCGCGCTCGCAGCGAGCGCGGAGGCTTCACCGCCGAGGCCTGCCTGGCGAACCGCCCGCAGCTCGTCCTGCGCCTCACGTAGCTCAGCGAGCCGCCGCTCAATGGCCACAGCCAGATCTTCCGGCGAGGACTTGAGCAGCCCGGCGGCGTGGGCGAGGCGGGCCTCGTTGGATCGTAGGCGCTCGAGAGTGGCGGTCCCCGTCAAGGCCTCCACGCGGCGGAGGTTGGAGCCGATCGAGCTTTCGGAGATCACTTCGACCGGGCCGATCATGCCGAGCCGCTCGACATGGGTACCGCCGCACAACTCGACGGAGAGCTCGCCGGCGTGCACGACCCTGACACGCTCGCCGTACTTCTCCCCGAAGAACGCTATCGCCCCCTTCGCCTCGGCCTCAGCGCGGGCCAGCTCCTCGCTCATCACGCTCATGTCCTCGAGTACCTGGGTGTTGACGAGGTCTTCGACCTGGTCGAGCTCGGCCCTGGTTACCTGCGCGTAATGGGTGAAGTCAAAGCGGAGCCGGTCGGGGGCCACGAGAGAGCCTTGCTGCTTCACGTGCTTGCCGAGCACCTCCCGCAGCGCCCAGTGCAGAAGGTGCGTCCCGGTGTGGTTACGGCGGATGGCGGCTCGCCGTTCGGCATCGACTGAAGCCTGCGCCTCCTCCCCAGGGGAGATATACCCGTGCTCGATTGTGGCGAAATGGCGGTGAAGCCCCGGGAGCGCGAGCGCGGTGTCGAGAACCCGCGCTCGTCCGGTGGCAGTGGAAATGATGCCCGTATCGCCGACCTGCCCGCCGGACTCCGCATAAAATGGCGTCCGGTCGAGGAATATCTCCACTTGGCCCTTTTGGTCGAACTCGAGCACAGCCAGCACCCTGGCGCCACCGTCGAGCGCTTCGTACCCGATGAAACTGGTCGGCCCGAACTGCTCCAGGATCTCCTTGTACTCAGCCAGGTTTGCGTGGCCCGCACCGGCTTTTCCTTTCCCACCCTCACGTGACTGCTCGCGTTGGCGTCCCATCGCCACTGCAAAGCCGGCCTCGTCGACCACGGCCCCGCGGCCCGCTGCAATTTCTCGGGTCAGCTCAACGGGAAACCCGTGAGTATCGTGCAGTTTGAACGCTGTCTCCCCACCGATTGCGCTCCCGCCGGCCAGCTCGGTTTCGAGAAGCGCCATCCCCGAACGGAGGTTGGCACGGAACCGCTCCTCTTCCCGGCCGGCCACGCTCGAAACAAAATCGGCATTCCTAGCCAGCTCGGGGTACGCGTCGCGCATGACCTCGACGACGGCTTCCACCATTCCCGGGCAGACAAGGCGTGAGGTGCCGAGCATGTTGGCCCGCAGGACGGCCCGGCGGATTATCCGGCGCAGCACGTACCCGCGGTCCTCGTTGGATGGGAAAATGCCGTCCGAGATCATGAACGACATCGTCCGGGCGTGGTCCGCCAGCACGCGCAGCGCCACATCGGCTTCGGCGTCCTCACCATACTTGCGCCCTGTCAGCACTTCGGCTCGGGCGACGAGCGGGCGCAGGACATCGGTTTCCCAAACCGATGGCGCGTCCTGCAATATCGTGAGCAGCCTTTCGAACCCGGCTCCGGTGTCGATGCCCTGTTTTGGCAGCGGGAGGAGCTCACCGGTGCTTTGGCGGTCATAGCTTTGGAAAACGAGGTTCCACAGCTCGACGAAGCGCGCCTCGCCGCCCCCCACTGGGCCGCCGTCAGCACCCCACTGCGGGCCGCGATCCAGGTAGATCTCAGAGTCCGGCCCGCAGGGGCCGGTGTCGCCCATTTCCCAGAAATTGTCTTCTTCTGTGCGCTGGATACGCGACCTCGGGAGCCCGACCTTGTCGACCCAAATATCCGCCGCCTCGTCGTCGTCGGTGTAAACGGTCACCCATAGCCTGTCCCCATCGAGACCGAGCACCTCTGTCATCAGCTCCCAGGCCCATGGGATCGCCTCGGCCTTGAAATAGTCGCCGAAGCTGAAGTTGCCGAGCATCTCGAAAAACGTCGCGTGCTTCGGGCTGCGCCCAACCTGTTCGATGTCGTCGTGCTTGCCGCGGACCCGTACGCACTTCTGCACGGTCACGGCACGCTTGTACGGGGGCACCTCCTCGCCCAGGAAATAGGGCAGGAACTGGTTCATGCCCGCGTTCGTGAACAGGGGCGCCCGGGGGTGGTGAGGCCTGAGGCCCTCGGACGGTACCTCCACGTGGCCGCGCGCAACGAAGAAGTCCACAAAGGCGCGGCGAAGCCCATTCGCATCCATCGCCTGCCAGATTATCCCCACGCCCCCGACCACTCAGGAGAGTTACCATTGTCGGCCGACGCGAGGGCCCAGACCTCCCTTGGCTCCGCATGAGCCGCCGCAGGAGCCAGCAGTGCGAGACAGGCACGCCTAAAGGAACGTGCCTATCTCGCAGCTGCCGGCCCTCTTCGTCGGGCCCAACCCGTGCCGACTCATCGGCCCCTCTGGGTCAGCGCCGACCTGACCAGCCTGTTTGTGCCGCGGGGAGGGATAAAGGGGCGACGCGTGGACCCGCGCCGCCTTCATCGTTCCGTAGGCGTGAAGGCGGTGCGGATCCCACGTGCGACCCGCCGAGAGAGGACGCCACGAACGATCAGGACAGGGTGGCGGAGGCCAGCACCTTGCCGTCTGTGCCGACGATACGTGCCTGGCTCAGGCGCCCGGCTGGTTGGTCCACGCTCGCCGCCCAGGCACCCTTGCCTTCGGACAGCCAGAACTTCCCAAGGTCCACCGTGGGGCCCTGGTCGACTACGACCTCGCAGCGGACCGCGCCCTGCCAAGCGGGGTCGTCCATGTACATGAACAGCCATGTCGGGTTGCCGGCGTAGACGAGGACCCGCCCGACCATATGGCTGCCCGAATAGAGCGCGGCAGCCTCGATAGGAGGCGTCGGCCCGGTCGGGGTATACCGGTCGCCGCCGTTACCGCTGCTGGTGCTGTGGCCGACGACAGCGCCGATGCCGAAGATGACCACCAAAGCGCATGCCGCCATGGCCATGGCGAGCTTCGGCCGCATCGCTAGCCACGACCGCCAGGCGGGTGGGCGCGGGTCGAGGCCCAGGCGCTCGAATACGCGGGCCTCGAAACCGATCGGAGGCTCCGCCGCCGGAGCTAGATGGAGCAGCTGGTCGGCAGACTTCGACAGCTCGTCGACTTCCGCCGAACACCGCGCACAGCTTTCCATGTGTGCCAATGCGGCGACCCTTTGCTTTCCTGTCAGCGAGCCGAGGGCAAGCTCCAACAGGTCGTCGTCGACGGCGGAGCACTCGGGGTTCAGGTTTTCGCCCATGTCACTGGTCACCGAGCGCACCTCCACCAGCCAGGTCGTGGGTCGCGTTGAGAGCGCGGAGCTTCATCAGCCCGCGGCGGATCCGGGTCTTGGCGGTACCGAGCGGGACCGACTCGACCTCGCTGATCTCTGCGGCCGTGTAGCCGTAGACCGCCGCGAGGACCAGCGCGCGGCTCTGCTCGGCTGGCAGCGAACCGAGGACAGCTGCGAGCCGGCCCCGGATATCAGAGGACTCGGCCTGTTCGTCAGGAAGAGGGCCGCGACTGGCGAGGTTCACCCACATGAGGTCGGCGGGGTCGGTGACCACGGGGCGGCGCAGCCGCAGGGAGTCAATTGCCAGGTTCCTCGTGATAGTGAGGATCCATGTCCCGACCGAGGCCCGTCGTCCGTCGAACACGAGGGCGTGGCGCCACGCCCGCAAGAACGCCTCCTGTGCGATGTCCTCGGCAAGCACGGGGTCCCCCACCATGCTGAGGGCCAGACCGTAAACCCGCCGCTGATAACGCCGTACGAAGGCCACGCCCGCCCGTTCGTCACCGACGCCCATACCGGCAAGGAGCGCGTCGTCGCTCACGCCTGCGTCAGTCACAGCTCTCCGAAGCACACAAAGAGGTTACGTCCCCCTCCCCAAAAGAGATTGCCGCCCGTTCGCGCCCTTGCGCAGAACTACACCCGAATCCGGCCGGGCGGCGCGTCCGTAGCCCATAGAGAACCGCGCTCCGGCACCGCGGTCTAACCAAGCACCGCAGGAGGAACCACCATGAAACTCACGACACCACAGATCACACCCACCCCCTTGAGCGGTGCAGCACGCTGGAGGCGTGGCGGCCTCACCGTAGGGGCTGCCGCTCTCGGGTTGTCCCTGGCGGCCCTCGCGGCCGCGCCGGCCAACGCTGGGACGCACCCGGCCGCCAGCAAGACCGCGACGGTCGAAGTCGAGGTCAAAACCGTTGCGAACTACGGCAAAATCCTCGTCGACCAAAAGGGCCTGCCGCTGTACTACGACTCAAAGAACACTCCGGGCCATTGGGCATGCACCAAAGGTTGCCTTACCGCTTGGCCACCAATGGTGCTCTCCAAGGGCCACAAGTCAGCCGATGCCGGCCCGGGTGTGAAGGGTTTGGGCACGGTCAAGGCTCCCTACGGGACACAGGTCACCTGGAAAGGCAAGGCCCTGTACACCTTCATTGAGGACAGCCCCGGGAAAGTGACCGGCAACCACCTCCATAATTTCTTGGTGGTGGCATTGCCCAAGGCCACCAGCACGAGCCGCTCCCCTATGACGACGACTACGGTTTCGTCGGCCCCCATGACGACAACCACCGCTTCGTCGCCCGCCACGACCGCCACTACCGCTTCCTCGCCCGCCATGGCGACCACCACCGCTTCGCCGCCCCCCATGACGACAACCACCACCTACTCGGGAGGCAACGGCTATTAGTACCCCTTGCCCTATCGGTCGAACTGGCGGCCGCGGTCCCGCTGTTCGCCTCGACGGCCCTCATGGTCATGTCCATGGGTAAGCCCACCAGGCTCGGCGGTCTCCGCAAGCCCAAGCTGGTGGCGTAGTTCGGCTTCCTTGGCAGCCATAGCGCTCCGGCCGCCCTGGACGGCAATACGCAGGTCGACAATCCTGCCGGCGGCCCTGTCGCGTGCCCTGTCCGCTATCTCGGACCCCGCCCGCAAAGGCAGCTGGCTCACCGGCAAGTACCGGGCCAGCTGCCGGCGGGCTTTGCGTTCGACCCACTTGGACGCGCCCAGCCCCACTACCACGCCTACCCCCAGCCAGGTCAAGCGGCGGAACATCAGCTTGCCTTGAGGCTGCTGCGGCCTCGGCCGCCGGTACGGGCGGTAGCGCGTGCCGCAGCCCTGGCCCGCGGGCGCGCGCGCCGGCGCCCGTCCTTGGGGGCTTTGCCAGCATCGCGGCTCGCCGGTGGGCCGCTGCGCACGAGCCGGGCGGCCCTGGCCAACCCCGACCCGAAAGCCAGCAACTTGATGAGCGGCCCCGCCATGGCGCCGCCGACCAGCTTGGAAGCCGAGCCGACGGCGTCACTGATCGCTTCGGCGCTTCCCACCATGCGGTCGACCCGCTCGACCTCCATACCGGCTCGGCGGACGGTGATACCGAGGTCGTCGAGCAGCTCCTGTGCTTCCCGTGCGAGGCCTTGGGCCTCGCGACGCATCTCTCGTACGGCCTTGAGGAGGTACCCGACGGAAACGACCAGCGCCACGACCAGGAGAGTGGCGACCACCGTAACGCCCACCGCAACGCTGTCGGTACCTGTGGCCACGAGCGCGAGTTGCATCAGGACGCCAGCTTAGGGACCAGCGACCGGCTCCACCACCGGGCCCAGGCCAGGGTGCTGGGCTGGGACGGGGCTAGGGTGCTGCGCCGGGGGCGTCGGGGCCGCCGCCGGGTTCATCCCGCTCACGGCGCACCTGGCGGCGCACGTCTTGGCCACGTCCGGTCGGCTCCCAGTAGGAACGGCCTTCCAGGTGCGGCGGCCGGTACTGCTGCTCGACCCATGCCCCGGGCTCGTCGTGAGGATAGACGTAGCCCTTGCCATGGCCGAGGCGGGCTGCGCCAGGGTAATGGGCGTCTCTCAAGTGCTTGGGGACAGCGCCCACCGCCATGGACGCGACGTCCTCCTTGGCTCTCCCGAGAGCTGCAGTTACCGAGTTGGACTTGGGGGCATTGGCAAGGTGGACCACGGCCTGGGCGAGGTTGAGCTGCGCTTCGGGCAACCCGACGAACTCGACGGCACGCGCCGCGGCGTCAGCGACGAGCAGGCCCTGCGGATCTGCCATCCCGACGTCCTCGCTTGCCAGTATGACCAGGCGACGGGCTATGAAGCGAGCGTCCTCACCGGCTTCGAGCATGCGTGCCAGCCAATACAGGCCGGCGTCGGCATCCGAACCCCTGATGGCTTTGATGAACGCGCTGATCACGTCGTAGTGCTCGTCTTCCCCGTAGCGCAGGGCACGGGTGCTGCGGGCGGCCTCGACGTCGGCCATGCTCACGGCTCCACGACCGCTCGCTTCGGCCAGGGCCAGCGCCACTTCGAGGCTGTTCAGGGCGGCGCGCGCGTCGCCCTCGACGAGGCCCGCCAAAAAGTCGAGCACACCATCCTCGACCGATCCCCCCTCGCGTACGAGCGCCCTGTTCAGCAGCTCGATGAGGTCCTTGTCCGACAGCGGCTCCAGGCGGAACAGGGTGCTACGGGACAGCAACGGCCCGTTGACACTGAAAAACGGGTTCTCTGTGGTAGCACCGATCAAGGTCAGTTCGCCCGCCTCTACCGAAGGCAGCAGCGCGTCCTGCTGCGCGCGGTTGAAGCGGTGCACCTCGTCGAGGAACAGCACGGTGCCCCTCCCCTGTTCGCCGAGCAACCTCCTGGCGCCTTCGACCGTCTCGCGGACGTCTTTTACCCCGGCAGAGACCGCGGACAGGCCGATGAAAGAACGCTTCGTCGCCCCAGCTATCAGCCTTGCGATAGTCGTCTTGCCCGTTCCGGGAGGTCCCCAAAGAATCGCCGAGCTCAAACGGTCCGCTTCGATCAGCGCCCGAAGAGGTCGCCCGGGCCCCAGCAGCCGCTCCTGGCCGACCACGTCGTCCAGAGACTGCGGGCGCATGCGGGCCGCCAGCGGGCCACCTTCGGCCAGGCGCCGCTCCATTGCGGCTTGGAAAAGGTCTGGCCGCTCAGCCGTCAGCTAGGTCCTCGCCCGCCATTGCCGGATCCCGGCAGGGCCCGGTAGGCGTCGTACACGCTGTCCACGCGCTTCAGGGCGCCGAGCACCGATTCGAGATGGGCCGGGTCTGCCAGCTCGAACTCGAAGCGCATCTTGCTCACCCGGTCCGCTCCTGTGTGACTATCGCTTCGCAAGATGTTGAGGTGGTGGTCCGAAAGGACCTTCCAGACGTCGACCCCGAGGCGAGTCCTGTCGAGGGCCTTTATCTCCAGGGCGGCCAGGAAGCTGCCCGGCCGGTCCCTGTCCCACTCGACCTCAATGACGCGGCCCACCTCACCTGCCGCCAGCGCCGCCGCATTGGCGCAGTCGCTGCGATGGACGCTGACACCCCTGCCGCGCGTCACGAAACCGATGATCTCGTCGCCCGGCACAGGTGTGCAGCAGCGGGCGAGGCGCACCATGACGTCGTCGAGGCCCTCGACGTGCAGCCCTATTCCCTGACGGCTTGCAGCACGCCTTGG
>Ga0182024_10014117_pt1 | contig 15480 bp, 7 predicted proteins | sample P32metaG_FD_120480 | JGI IMG/M metagenome (GOLD analysis project Ga0182024, IMG submission 120480) | Permafrost microbial communities from Stordalen Mire, Sweden - P3-2 metaG (Illumina Assembly) | ecosystem: Environmental > Terrestrial > Soil > Wetlands > Permafrost | place: Sweden: Stordalen... | reverse complement strand
GCTCCTCTGGCCCATTGCAGACGGATAGAAATCATGACGATGACTGAGAGTTCCTTGCCCAAGGCGAACGAATCCGATCCAGCCGCTGCGCGGAAATCGATCGAGGTGCGGTTTCCGCAAGGCGACAGGAGCTTACGAACATCGATGGTCATGATCGTCGATGACGAACCGATCAACGTAACCGTCGCGCGAAAATATTTGAACCTGGCCGGCTACGAGAATTTCGTGACGACCACCGAAGCACGCGACGCCATCGCGCTGGCGTATGAGAAACAGCCCGACGTCGTGCTGTTGGACATCATGATGCCGCAGGTGAGTGGATTGGACATTCTGGCGGCGTTGCGCGCCGACCCGCATTGGGCGCGGTTGCCGGTAATCATTCTGACGGCGTCCAACGATCAGGAGACCAAACGCAAGGCTCTCGATCTTGGCGCCAACGATTTTCTCAGCAAGCCGGTCGATCCGACGGACATGATTCCCCGAGTCCATAACGTGTTGGCGCTCAAACAACATCACGACCATCTGGCGAGATACTCACGCGAACTGGAAGCCGAGGTTTTCCGGCGAACCGCCGACCTGGTCCGATCGCGGCAGGAAATCATCCATTGTCTGGCTCGAGCCGGCGAGTTTCGCGACGACGACACGGGGCAGCACGTGCTCCGGGTGGGACGCTACGCACTGGTGATTGCCAAGCAACTTGGCTGGCGGGCCGAGAGTCTCGAAGTTCTGGAGCAAGCGGCCCAGTTGCACGACATCGGAAAGATCGGCGTTCCCGATGCCATTCTGCTCAAACCGGGCAAACTGACGCCGGAAGAGTTCGAGATCATGCGGAAACACAGCGGTTACGGCCGACGCATCACGCAAAGCATGGCGGATCACGAAGTGAACATTCTCGCCGGTCATACTCAACTCGGCGCACGGCTCCTCGAAGCGTCGGACTCCCCCGTTCTGACGATGGCGGCCACCATCGCCCTGAGCCATCACGAAAAATGGGACGGGTCGGGCTATCCGCTCGGACTGGCTGGCGAAGACATTCCGCTGGAAGGCCGTATCGTCGCCGTGGCCGACGTGTTCGACGCGCTGAGCAGCAAACGTCCCTACAAGGCGGCATTCCCTTTGAATCAATGTTTGCAAATCATGGAAGAGGGACGGGGCAAGCATTTTGATCCGCAGATCCTCGACGCCTTTTTTCACTGCCGCGCCGAGATCGTGAGAATCCAGCTCCAACACGCCGACGTCGAATGACCCGAGCGTCGGGCTGGCCAGCGGCCGGCCCGGTAACGCGTCCTTACCGTCCGATTCTCTCTTGCGAAACCGGACGGTTCATTCGATGACGATTTGTGCGGCCATTTGCTCGAGTCGTTGGATCACCTCGTAAATGCCGTCGGTATGACCGCTGCGAGCGAGTCGCTCCAAGAGGGCCGCGGGTTCCGTGAAGGCTGGAAAACCAGCAGTTCCACCGGTCCCTTTCAACCAGTGAGCCAAGGCGGCCAGGTCCGGCAAGTCGCCCGCGGCGAGTCGATCGTGCATGACCGGAATTTGCTCCAGCAATCGCTGCGCGAAATGTGCGACCACCGCGCGGAAATCGGGATCCTCGGTCGGCAGCGTCGAGACCAACTTGCCCGGCGGAGGTGCAACCGCCGGCCGTGCCGTGACGGGGGGGGTCGCAGGGGGCGTTAGGCTCCCCTTGGCGCCTAGAGCCGCGGCGACCGTGACGAGCAGCAGATCTTGATCGATCGGTTTGGAAAGATAACCGGAGCAACCGGCTTCGAGGCAACGCGCCTCGTCCCATTTCATGGCGTTGGCCGTCAAGGCGATGATCGGGACCGTCACGCCGCGCGCGCGAAGTTCCGCCGTGGCCGTGTATCCGTCCATGATGGGCATCTGCATATCCATCAGGATGAGATCGAAAGGCTCGGTCGTGGCACGCGAGACGGCTTGCAAGCCATTTTCGGCCGCTTCGACGCGCGCACCGGCGCGGCCCAGCACTAACTCGATCAGCTTCCGGTTCGTGTCACCGTCGTCCACCACCAGCACGCGATGATTGAGCACCGGAAGCGCGAGCGTCGTTGGGACCGACGCGCGGGTCTCGACCGGGCCGGAGGGATTCTGCAGCAGGCGAACTCCATCCAAAGACCCGATGGCAATTTCACAGGTGAAGGTTGTTCCGCGTCCCACCTGGCTTTGCACGGTGATGCATCCCCCCAGCATCTCGGTGAGTCGACGGCTGATGGCCAGACCTAATCCCGTGCCGCCAAATTGACGCGTGATGGAGGAATCGGCTTGTGTGAACGGATCGAAAATGAGCCCCAACTTTTCCGGCGGAATGCCAATGCCGGTGTCGGCGATCTGGATCACCAGTTTGGGAGGCGCGTCGGCCGGCCGGTCGAGCCGGGCAGTAATCTCGACGTGACCGGCGGGAGTGAATTTGAGGGCATTGCCGGCGATATTCATCAGCACTTGCCGGAACCGGGTCGGATCGGTGTGGATGGTTTCTGGCATCGGGCCATCGAAGACGGTTATTAATTGCAACCCTTTTTCGGCCGCCTTGGTGCGCAAGATCGAGCTGACTTCTTCGATGAGTTTGACCGGCGAGCACGCGACGTCTTCGACGTCCAGTTTTCCCGCGTCTACCTTGGAGAGATCGAGAATGTCATTGATCAGGGCGAGCAAATGCGTTCCGCCGGTACGGATGATTTCCAACCATTCCAGTCGCTCGTCTTCGTTGCTGTCGGCGCCGCGCCGCAGCAAGTCGGCAAAGCCGATGATGGCGTTCAAAGGGGTGCGAATCTCATGACTCATGTTCGCCAGGAAGGAGGCCCGCGACCGGTTCGCCAACTCGGCCCGCAACGAGGCCTCTTCCAGGGCGGCGGTTCGCTGCTGAACTTTCTCCTCGAGTTCTTCGGCCGATTGCCTGAGCGCCTGTTCGGCCCGTTTGCTTTCGGTGATGTCGAATGCGATGCCTTGCAGAAACAGCGGCCGTCCGGTCTCGTCGCGGACGACGCGGGCTTCGCCGTGCACCCAAACCTCGCGATTATCTCGGGAAATGAAGCGATATTCCGAGCTGAAACCGACACCCGAGGCACAGGTGCGGGCGAACTCCGCTCCCCACCGCTGGCGATCGTCGGGATGCAGTTGCCGATACCAAAGGAACGGATCGCCCAGCCACTGCTCTTGGGTAAATCCGAGCATCGTTTCGATGTGCGGACTGACATAGATCTCGTTCTCATCGAGTCCGTCGTCGAGCGACGCCATGAATGTGATCGCCGGAATCTGCTCGACAAGGGTGCGATAGCGCGCCTCGGAATATTTCAGACGTTCGATCGCAGCATGCGGAACGTCCGTACGGCCATTTTCACCGCTCGGTAGTGCCGTCGCGCGGGCCGGAATCACGAACGCCTGGGCCAGTTGACCCAATAGCAATTCGGCTTCTTCCAAGCTTTGCGGTTCTTGAGTCGCGCCGGCAGGTGTGACAGTCAACTTGGGCTCCATAGGAACCTATCTCCCTCAGCAGTCAACTCGTACCGAGCGATCTTCAGCGGCCCACGCCCGACAACAGCCAAACGAACCTCTACCTGATTATTCCCAAGCGCCATCGCGATGTCAGCGGAGGGATTCGTTTTTCCCGATCACGCCCGGGCAGGGCGAGGGACGCCGAACATCGGCGAGTGATGAACCTCGAGTTCCCGGCCGGGTCCCAAGTACATGTGAACACCACAGGGAAGGCAGGGGTCGAAGCTCCGCACGGTTCGCATGATGTCGATTCCCTTGAAGTTTGCCTGGTCGTTCTCTTCGAAGATCGGCGTGTTCTGCACCGCGTCTTCGTAAGGGCCAGCAACCCCTTGGGCATCGCGCGGACTGGCGTTCCAGCAAGTGGGTGGGTAGGGATGATAATTGGCGATCTTTCCGTCGCGGATTACGACGTGATGCGATAGCACTCCCCGCACCGCTTCGTGAAATCCACAACCGATGGCATCCTGAGGCACTTTGTACTCGGTCGACGTTTGCAATCGTCCGGCATGGACTTCGCTCAAGGCCTTTTCCACGAAATAGAGAGCCGCCGCCGCCGCGTAGGCTTGAAAGTAGGTTCGTGCCCGATCGCGTTCCAGCGTGTTGCTCCAGCGCGGGATTTTCCACTCGAACTCGACCTCGGGCATATTGACCGTCTTGGGAAGATAGATTTTCACGCTCGATCCGGTTGCCTTCACGTAGCCCATGTCGACGGTGCCGACCAGGGCCGTTACCCAGAGCCGGGCGAGCGGACCCCCGCCGGTGTCGAGCGCCAGCATGTCGCCGGTGCGGCGGTCGTGCCAGCGGGGGGACATGACCCAGGTGTACTTGCCGGAGAAATCCCGTTTTTGGGGTTTTGGCGCGGTCGTCTGATTCCAAGGATGCCTTTGATCGACCGGATTGCCGAGCGGATCGTGCGTGACGAAGGTTTCGCGGTTCTGCCAATCGTCGTAGAACGAGCTGCCCAGCAGTATCCGCAAGCCGAGATTGATGTCGACCAGGTCGGTCGTGACCAGCTTCCCGTCGACGACCACGCCGGGAGAGACGAACATCGATCGCCCCCAATCGGGCATGGTTTCGTAGCGGTAATCGCAGACGTCGGGGTTGTTGAAGGAGCCCCAACATCCGAGCAGGATGCGTCGTCGCCCGACCTCTTCGTATCCGGGCAGGGCCTCATAGAAAAAGTCGAACAGATCGTCGTGGAGCGGCACGACGCGTTTCATGAACTCGACGTATTTCAGCAGTCGCACCAGGTAATCGTTGAAGAGTTGGACGCTCGGCACGGTGCCGACGCCGCCGGGGTAGAGAGTTGACGGATGGACGTGGCGGCCTTCCATGAGGCAGAACATTTCTCGCGTCAGCCGGCTCATTTGCAGCGATTCGAGATAAAACGCCCCTTCGAAGGGATTGAGCGCTCGCATGATGTCCGCAATCGTGCGAAAGCCATGCACACCGGCATGGGGAGCGGGCGTTTTTTCAGCTCGGGCCAGAACGGCCGGATTGGTCTCGCGAACCATCTGCTCGCAAAAATCGACGCCGACCAGATTGTCCTGATAGAGACAATGATCGAACATGTACTCGGCCGCTTCGCCCAGGTTGATGATCCATTCGGCCAGCGGCGGCGGCACGACCGGGAAGGCCATGTTCTGGGCATAGCAGGCGCAGGTGGCGTGATTATCGCCGCAAATCCCGCAGATCCGGCTGGTGATGAAATGGGCGTCGCGCGGGTCCTTGCCTTTCATGAAAACGCTATAGCCGCGAAAGATCGACGAAGTGCTATAGCACTCGGCCACGCGCCGACTTTCGAAATCGATTTTGGTATAGATCCCCAGGCTGCCGACGATGCGAGTAATCGGATCCCACGACATCTCGACCAGTTCGGGCGGCCGCGGCTTGGAAGTTGTCTTGCCGATGATCGTATCCCCCCAGAGTATCGCACCGCGGAATTCAATGGACTGTCGGACAGGTCCCGAGCGTCACGCGCTCCTCAGGTCCGGTTCGGGGTTCTCCACTCGGGCTCGCGATTGAGCGAGGCGCGGGTGAAACTTCGCAACGCTCGCACGGTTTTGCCGTACATCACGACGGCGGTGGTCGATAACTGGGCACCAGGCGGTTCTTGCAGAAAAGGCATGAACTTGTCGGGGAAGCCCGGCATGGTGCAGCCGATGCAAACGCCGCCGACGTTCGGGCATCCGCCGATGCCGTTCATCCAACCCCGTTTGCCGACGTTGCACTGCACGACCGGTCCCCAGCAGCCCAGCTTGACGATGCATTTCGGCGAACCGGCATCGAGCGGGCCGGCGAAGTCGGCTTGTTCGTAGTAGCCACCGCGGTCGCAGCCTTCGTGAACGGTGGCGCTGAACAGCCAGGTGGGCCGCAATTGCTTATCGAGCGGGATCATCGGAGCCCGACCGGCAACTTGATTGAGCAGGTAGAGGACGACCTCCATAAAGTTGTCGGGCTGGACCGGACAACCTGGTACGCAAACCAGGGGAACCCCGGAATCGGCCTGCCAATTCCAGCCCAGGTAGTCGGCCAATCCCATGCATCCGGTGGGATTGCCCTCCATGGCATGGATGCCGCCGTAGGTGGCGCACGTGCCACAAGCGACGACGGCCCAAGCCTGCGGTGCGAGCCAGTCGATCCATTGGCAAACCGTGATCGGTTGGCCGGTTTTTGCGTCGGTTCCGAAACCGGACCAGAAGCCCTCAGCCTTATTGGTTTCGTCGGGGATCGAGCCTTCGATCACCAGGATGAACGGCCCGAGTTTGCCGGCGGCCGCCTGGTGGTAGGGCCGGAGGAAGTCGGTGCCGGTGTGATAGGCCAGGACAGGGTGGTGGAGCGTGACTTTGGGCAGTCCTGGAATCGCCCCGCGAACGATGTCTTCGATGCTTGGCTGGGTGGCAGCCGTGATGGCAATCGAGTCGCCATCGCATCCCAGCCCCGCCGTGATCCAGAGGATGTCGACGGCTGGGACGGCCGGCTGATGCAGCATCTTCTGTCCGTGGAATTCCCTTCGTTCCATGATCGGGAGCGATTGCCTTTCTCCGTGGCCAGTGGCGACCTATCGGTGTGGAAATCGCCGCCAGGAACCCAAATGCATGTCGGTCGTTTTTGTAGTCAAATCGGCCAGGGATTGCAAGATTGCAAACCGGACGCGGCGACGCGTCTCGCCGCGCGAATCGGCCGGGTTTCAATCGCTCAAGCCGTTGAAACGTCCATTTTTGACCCGAAAAGAGCGGGGCGTGGTTCCGACATGACGATCGAAGACCGCGATGAAATACTTCGATTCCGAGAAGCCGGTCAGCGCGGCGACCTCGGCGATCGGCAAGTCGGTGTCGACAAGCAACTGCCTGGCGGTTTCGATCTGCACGCGCACGATCTCCGCCTTGGGCGTTCGACCGACCACTTGCTTGGAACGTCGATTGAGCAACGATCGCGACAGCGCCACCTGGCGCTCGACGTCCTTCACCGTGATCCGCTGACAAGCAAACTGTCGAATGAAACGGATGGCCGTGGTCACGTTCCGATCGTGCGCCGTCAGCACGTCGGTCGATTGGCGCGCGATCACACCGACCGGCGGAAAATAGCGGGGGCGAGTGAACTGCGCCCGACGGTCGATCATACGATCCAACAGAATCGCGGCTTCGTACCCGATTCGCTCGCTGTTCGGATCAACGCTCGACAAAAAGGGAATCGCCAGGTTGCACAGGAATTCGTCGTTGTCGATGCCCAACACGGCGACCTCGTCGGGCACGGCAATGTCGAGCGCGCGACAGGCCTCGAGGACCTGCAAGCCGCGATCGTCGTGTACGGCCAGGACGCCGATCGGTTTTGGAAGCTGGGCGATCCAGGCGGCCAGTTGTCGCTGCTCGCGCTGCCACGCGCTCGCCCCGCGCGCTCGTCCGGGGTGATGAAAGACGTGGCAGACGGCACCCGACTTTTCGACGATCCCGGCAAAGCTGTCGCTGCGATGATCGTCATAGATATGAAAACCGACCGGTTCGCCGACAAAGGCAAAGTGCCGCAGGCCTCGCTCGGAGAGATGGTCAAAAGCCAAACGACAGATGCTATCGTTGTCGCAGCCGAATCCCGGCACGCCCAGGGGCCGGCTTCCGCCGCGCAAATCAATGTATGGCAGACCGGTCGCCGCCACCGCGGCGGCCATTGCGGGGGTGCCGACGCGTGCCAGGATTCCGTCGCCGCGCCAGGTCTTCAGCCATCGCTGGAGCCGCGTGCCGCGGTCTTCCGGCTTGAAGGAGATCGACCAGGTGCGGTGCTCTCGGTGAAACCGCGACACGCCGCGCAGCAGTCCCCGTCCGTAGGCGCGCGAGGTTTCGATCAAGACAGCAATATGTTTGGTCGGCTTCATCGCGAGCGGAGTGGAGGTCTCAAAGGCGAGCGGCATGGCCAAATTTCGCCCTGTCGCGCGAGCGCCCAAATGGGAGTATAGTCGGGCGACCAGTTTTTGGTATTTAATTACCAAAAAATGGGTTGCCTCAGGCTTCCTGGCGAGCGAGGATCAAGGCTTGCACATCGGCTTGCACGCGAAGCAGTCGATGGATCCCTCGCTTCCCACCCGCGCGGTTGCTCGCATGTTGCCGCTCTATCCGATCCTGGAAACCGCACCTCGGCCGATTGCCGGCGGGCCGAATCGCCGCCGCCCGGTCCGAACGTTCCTCTGGAATCTGCTCGTCGTCGCCCTCTTGGCCGGTGTAACGTCGCGGTGCCTCGCCGATACGAACGCCACCACCGACTTGGACCGGCCCGCGATACCGCCCGAGGAGGCGGTCAAGCTGTTTCAAGTCCCGGCCGGACTGGAAATCTCGCTGTTTGCGGCAGAACGAAAAGTCGCGCAGCCCCTGTCGATCAGTTTCGACGATCGTGGCCGGATGTGGGTCATCCAGTACCTGCAATATCCGATTCCGGAAGGACTCAAGCCGGTCGAGGTCGATCAGTACTTGCGTACCGTCTATGACCGTGTACCCGAGCCGCCTCCTCGCGGCCCGCGTGGTGCGGACCGAATCACGATCTACGAAGACACCGACGGCGACGGCCGGCCCGACAAGATCAAGGATTTTGTGGCCGGGTTGAATCTCTGTTCCGGCGTGGAGGTCGGGCAGGGGGGAGTTTTCGTCCTGCAGACGCCCTATCTGCTCTTCTATCCCGACCGCGACGGCGACGACGTGCCGGATGGCGATCCCGAGGTTCTCCTCACCGGGTTCGGCATGAACGACGCGCACGCGGTGGCCAATTCGTTAACCTGGGGCCCGGACGGTTGGCTGTATGGTGCGCAGGGAAGCACCGTGACGGCGAACATCCGGGGCATCGAATTCCAGCAGGGAATTTGGCGTTATCATCCGGCGACCAAGCGTTTCGAGTTGTTCGCCGAGGGGGGCGGCAACACCTGGGGGATCGACTTCGACCCATACGGCAACTTGTTTGCCGGCGGCAACACGGCCCAGCCACTCTGCCACCACGTGCAAGGGGGCTACTACGTCAAAGGTTTCGGCAAGCACGGTCCGTTGCACAACCCCTACACCTATGGGTATTTCCCGGCGATGGCCCACAGCGGCTATTTGGGCCACGGTCTGACGGGCGGTTTTGTCTTGTACCGTGGTGGGGCTTTTCCGGCCGAATTCAACGGCGTTTGCATCTATCCCAACATCCGGCAGAGTGCCGCTCGCTGGGCGTATCTGGACGTGAAGGGCTCTACTTTCGCCACGCGATTTGGCGGCGACTTCATTCTTTCCGAGGATTTGGGATTTCGGCCGGTCGACAGTTGTATTGGCCCCGACGGCGCGCTCTACGTGGCCGACTGGTACGATTTTCACATCGCCCACCGCGATTCGCGCGACATCACGAAGCATTATTTGCCGCGCAAGGACGACGGTCGCATTTGGAAGGTGGCTGCCACCGGGGCGGCGTCCAAACCAATCTTTAACGGCACTCCGCTGCGGAAGCGAAGCAGTCAAGAACTGGTTGGTCTGTTGCGGGATGGAAACGATTGGTACGTGAGGCAGGCGCGGGTGATCCTGGGCGAGCGTCGAGATAAAAGCGTGCTGCCGGTGCTCGAAGAAATGATTTTTTCCAGCCCGACGCAGGAACTGGCACTGGAGGCTCTGTGGTCGCACTACGTCACGGCGGGGCTCGACGAATCTCTCTACCAACGGCTGCTCGAACACCCGGCCGAGTACGTCCGCGCTTGGACGATTCGGCTGCTCGGCGACGAGGAGATGATACCCGAGCACCTCCAGACGCGAGTCGTGGAACTGGCCGGCAGCGATCCGGGCGTGATCGTGCGAAGCCAATTGGCGGCCACCGCCAAACGATTGTCGGGCGCGCAGGCTTTGCCGATCATCGCCCGACTGCTGCGGCACAGCGAGGATCTGGACGATTTGCATATTCCCTTGATGATTTGGTGGGCAATTGAAAACAAGGCGATCTCCGATCGGGAGGCCGTGCTGGGACTCGTGATCAGCGGCAACGCAAAAGAATTGCCGCTCGTGCGATCGATCGTCGCTCCGAGACTTGCGCGTCGTTACACGGCCGAACAGACGGATCTGGGGTTTGAGAGTTGCGCTCGATTGCTCGATGCCGCACCATCGCGTGCCGACGCCGAGGCGTTGATCGCAGCCATGGATCAGGAATTGGCCGGCCAGTCGGTTGCGACCATTCCAGCCGCACTCCGTCAGGCGCTCGACCGATTGACCGAAGCGAATGTCGGCGCCAACGCGCTCGTGCGACTTGGGCTTCGGCTGGGAAATCCACAAGCCTACGAGCGGGCGATGGCGATCGTCGGCGATCGAAAGTCCGCCGAGGCCGAGCGATTGCAATTGATCCGAACCTTGAGTGAGACCAGCGGCAACGCCTGTGCCGCCGACCTGCTGCAACTTTTGGCCACGGATCAGCCGGCGGCCGTTGCGGCCTCGATCTTGTCGGCGCTGGAGCGATCCGACCGCGGCGAAATCGCCGCCAAGGTCCTTGCGCTCTACCCGGCGCTGAAACCACCGCTCAAGGAGCAAGCTTGCGAACTGCTTTGCAGCCGCAAGGCCTGGGCCCTGGCACTGCTCGAAGCAATCGACCAGCAAGTCTTGCCGCGATCTACGCTGTCGCTGGCTCAACTGCGACGCATCCAGCTTCATGCCGATCCGACGATCGATGCGCTGTTGGAGAAGAATTGGGGCAAGATTCGCGCTGCCTCGACCGCCGAAGTGCAAGAGCGGATCGCTGGCTTGACCAAAACGATCTCGTCGCACGCCGGCGTGGCCACGGCCGGCAAGGCCGTCTTTGCTAACCAATGTGGAAAGTGCCATAAACTGTTTGGTGTGGGCAATTCGATCGGGCCGGACCTGACCGGGGCCGAGCGTAACCGACTCGACGTCTTGTTGGCCAACATTGTCGATCCGAGCGGTGTCGTTCGTCCTGAATTTCAATCCTACGTGGCGGTCACCGACGACGGCCGCGTCCTGACCGGATTGATGGCCGAATCGTCGCCAAGGACGGTAACGCTGTTGGATTCCGCGAACGTTCGCACCGTGCTCGTCCGCGATGATCTCGAACAGCTCAAGGCTTCGAGCGTCTCGTTGATGCCCGAGCAACTGCTCGACAAGCTTTCCGAGCAGGAGTTATGTGACTTGATCACTTATCTCCAGTCCGATCGAACGGCGGCGGGCAAGTAATCGACGCGAGTTGTTTTCATCGCTGCCGCGTGGCGTGACCGGCGCATCGTGTGCGTAGAGCGTAGCTGTTTGCACCATTCAAAGACCTTTTGATAACTGAAAATAAGTCTCATGAGCGATCGTATTCTTGTTCGATCGCGATGGTTGATCACGTTGTCGTGGCTGGCCATTCTCAGCGGCGTCTCCTTGAGTCTCTCGGCCGCCGAGCCATCTCATCCTCAGTTGCCCAACACTGAGTTGCTCGTCGGCGATGGTGACTTTGCCTCGCAGATCATTGAGGAAGCCGACAAGTTTCTACTCGACCGAACCGAGCAATCGGTCAACCGTCGCAGCCGACATTGGCAGCGCGATTTCTCCTCGCCCGCGGCGTATGCCAAATCGATCGAGCCGAACCGGGCTCGGTTGGCCAGAATCGTGGGAGTGCGCGAGGCGCGGGTGCCGCCGAGCGGCTTGGAACTGCAGGCTACGACGGATCGGCCCGCGCTGTTGGCCAGCGGTTCCAACTACGAAATCTTCGTCGTGTCCTGGCCGGCTTTCGGCGACGTCCGGGGTGAAGGACTGCTGTTGGTTCCGACCGGCCGCGGTCCGGTCGCCGACGTCGTTGCGATTCCCGACTGCAATCAGACGCCCGAACAGCTCGTGGGGCTTGTCGCCGGCGTGCCGGCAGAAAGCCAGTACGCCCGGCGGTTGGCCGAAAGTGGCTGCCGCGTGGTCGTGCCGGTATTGATTAACCGAGCCGACAAAAAGGATCCGCTGGCCTTTCGCGAACGTCTGTCGCAGCGAGAATGGGCCTATCGACAGGCCTACGAAATGGGGCGTGGGCTGATCGGTTACGAAGTTCAGAAGGTGCTGGCCGCGGTCGATTGGTTCGAGGCCGATGCCAGGACGCGAGGTGCCCGGCCCCAAGGCGGCGGTCGCGAAGAGCGCACGATCGGGGTCATCGGTTGGGGCGAAGGAGGGCTGCTGGCCCTGTACAGCGGCGCGCTCGACGAGCGCATTTCGGTGGTTTGCACGAGCGGCTACTTCGACAATCGTAACGACCTGTGGCAAGAACCGGTCGATCGAAACTTGTTCGGACTGCTGGAAGAGTTCGGCGACGCCGAGTTGGCCAGCTTGGTCGCGCCGCGCAAACTGCTGGTCGAGGCGGCCATGGCTCCGCAGGCCGTGATCGCCCCTGGCGGTTGTGGCGCGCCGGGCCGTGTCGTCACGCCAAAGCTGACCTCCGTCGAGCGCGAGGTGGCTCGGGCTCGCCAATTGGTCGCCGCATTGGAACCGGGCGGCGGGCCGACGCTGGTGGTCAGCAACTCTCAGCCGGTGGTCAGCAACTCTCAGCCGGCGGTCAGCGACGGCAGCGGACCGTATGGATCGGATGCGGCGCTGAATCAGTTTTTGGCCGCGCTGGGGTCGACCGCTACCGTTTCGGCGGCGGGGCCGGCTCCCCATCCGCTGACCCCCTTGCCCGACGCGAAAATCAGGCACGATCGGCAACTCCACGAACTCGATCGCCACACGCAGGGGGTGCTGGCCGAAAGTCCTTACGTGCGTAAGCAGTTTGTCTGGGACAAGCTCAACTATGAATCGCTGGAAAAATATGCGGAATCGAGCGCCCCGTTGCGCCGTTATTTCGCCGACGAGGTGATTGGGCGGTGTGACGAGGAGTTGCCGCCGCCGCACGTCCGGAGTCGATGGTTGGCCGAGAGCGACCAGTGGACACGTTATGAGGTGGTGCTCGACGCGCTGCCCGGCGTGATTGCCTATGGGCTGCTGACGCTACCCAAAGGAATCGCACCGGATGAAAAGCGGCCGGTGGTCGTTTGCCAACACGGGCTGGGAGGGCGGCCGCAAGACACGATCGGCGAGCTGAATTTCAAATATTACGATGCTTTCGCGACCAAATTGGCCGAGCGTGGGTTCATTACGTTTGCGCCGCAGAATCTGTACATCTTCGACGATCGTTTTCGCAGCTTGCAACGCAAGGCGAATCCGCTGAAGCTGACGCTGTTTTCGATCATCACCGTCCAACACCAGGCGATTGTCGACTGGCTTCAAACGCGGCCGCAAGTCGCGCCCGAACGAATTGCCTTCTATGGTCTCAGCTATGGGGGCAAGGCGGCGATGCGGGTTCCGGCCTTGGTCACCGATTACTGTTTGTCGATCTGCTCGGGCGACTTCAACGAGTGGATCGAAAAGAACGCCTCCATACGGAGGCCCTCTTCTTATATGCACAGTCCCGAGTATGAGATGTTCGAGTTCGATTTAGGCAATACTTTCGACCACGCCGAAATGGCGGCCTTGATCGCGCCGCGGCCGTTCATGGTCGAGCGTGGACATTTCGACGGCGTGGGGACGGACGAAGCGGTTGGAGCCGAGTATGCGAAGGTGCGGCATCTGTACGCCGCGCGGCTGGGAATCGCCAGGCGGACCGAAATTGAATGGTTTGTTGGCCCTCACAAAATCAACGGTCAGGGGACGTTCGAGTTTTTGCACCGGCAGCTCGATTATCCCGGCCCGAAATAAGACGCGTGGGAGTTTCTCGCGCAAGGAAACAACGTTTGAGCAAGATTACCGACATTCGCCCCGTCGCGGCGAGGTTGCACTTTTTGCCGGTGCAATTGCGCGTGCCGCTTAAGTTCGGGACGGAAGTCACCACCAGCGTTACCTGCGCGCGGGTCTGTCTGACCGTCGAAGATCGCTCGGGGCGGCGGGCCGATGGCTGGGGCGAAACGCCGCTCGCGGTTCAGTGGGGCTGGCCCAGCAATTTGCCCTACGCCCTACGCCACGAGCGAATGAAGGGGTTCTGCCGGCGGCTGACTGCTGTTTGGCCGACGATCGGCGCCTACGGTCACCCGTTGGAAGTGGGAAACGATTTCCTGCACGATCAGTTGCCCCGACTGCTGGACGATTTCGCCGCGGAGGATTCCGAACCAATGCCTCATTTGGCGGCGCTCATTTGCGTTTCGCCATTCGACCTGGCTTTGCACGACGCATTGGGGGTTCGCTGCGGCTGCGACACCTATCAAAGCTATGGCCGCGAACTACTCAATCGCGATTTGGCCTCGTTCTTCGTGCCGCCCGGACGGACCACGGTCGATTTCGGCGGCCGCTATCCTGCCGATTTTCTGGTGGCCGAGCCGCCCAGGCGGCTGTCGGCCTGGCACCTGGTGGGCGGCCTCGACCCGCTGGACCGATCGGAACAAACCGGTGATGAACCCGACGACGGCTATCCGGTGAACTTGGTCGATTGGATCGACCGGGACGGATTGACCTGCCTTAAAGTCAAGCTTCGCGGCAACGACGCGGCCTGGGACTACGCCCGACTGATGCGCGTCGGCAGCATTGCCGCCGCTGGCGGCATCAAACATCTGAGCGCCGATTTCAACTGCACCGTGACCGACCCCGCGTACGTGATCGAGATTCTCGATCGGCTCGAGGTCGATGAGCCGATCATTTTCGAGAACATTTGCTATGTCGAGCAGCCGTTTCCCTACGATCTCGACGCACATCCGATCGATGTCCACAATCTTGCGCGGCGCAAGCCTCTGCTGCTGGATGAAAGCGCTCACGACTGGCGGAAAATCCAGCAAGGGCGCGAGCTGGGATGGTCGGGCGTGGCTCTGAAGACCTGCAAGACACAGAGCGGCGCGATCCTGAGTCTTTGTTGGGCCAAAGCCCACGACATGCCGGTCATGGTGCAAGATCTGACCAACCCGATGCTCGCCCAGATCCCACATGTGCGGCTGGCGGCGCATGCCGGCACGATTCTGGGAGTGGAAACGAACGCCATGCAGTTTTATCCGGAGGTCTCGCTGCCGGAGGCGGCGGTCCATCCGGAGTTGTATCGGCGGCGGCGGGGAATGATCGATCTGTCGACCCTGGCCGGGCCGGGCTTCGGCTATCGCCTGAACGAAATCAACCGTGAATTACCGTCGCCGGCCGCCGTCTGTGCGGCGGACTGAATTCTCTGACACCTCGCATGACTGACGCCACGGTTTGAGACCCCCTACGCCATCCGTCCAGCGACCGTAGTGGGTCCAAGACCAGAGCCGAGGAAAAGATTGATGAACGATAGCACGCGACAGAAACCGACTCGCGGCCAGTGGCTAGCGCTGGCGGCGGCGCTGTTGGGCTGGCTGTTCGACGGGGCGGAGATGGGTCTCTTTTCGCTCGTAGGCCGGCCCGCTTTGCGGGAACTGCTGAGCGAACCGGACGAAAGCCGGGTCGGATTCTGGTTTGGCGTGGTGACCGCCGGTTTTTTGGTCGGTGCGGCAACCGGTGGCGTGCTGTTCGG
>Ga0182024_10014116_pt1 | contig 15480 bp, 11 predicted proteins | sample P32metaG_FD_120480 | JGI IMG/M metagenome (GOLD analysis project Ga0182024, IMG submission 120480) | Permafrost microbial communities from Stordalen Mire, Sweden - P3-2 metaG (Illumina Assembly) | ecosystem: Environmental > Terrestrial > Soil > Wetlands > Permafrost | place: Sweden: Stordalen... | reverse complement strand
GTCCTGGGCGAGGACATGGGCATTGACACCGACAATCTCGCCAAGTGGCTCTACGAGCACCGCCAGCACGGCCAGCGGGTTCGCGAGCTCGGAGAACTTCGCGAGAAGGCCCGCCTGGGCGCCATCGCGCGACGCCGTCCCGGCCCTCGACTGCTTGAGGGTATTCGCCAACGCGAGGAGGCACTGGCTCGCTGGACCCTTCGCGCCGGTCAACTGGTAGTGGTGGACGAGGCCAGCCTGGCCTCGACGTTCGCGCTGGACGAGCTGTTGTCGGCCGCCCTCGACGCCCGAGCCAAGTTGGTCCTCGTCGGCGACGGGGCCCAACTCTCCAGTGTGGACGCCGGAGGAATGTTCCGCACTCTCGTGCGAGAGCGCGGTGAGGACGCTCCCACGCTGGCGGACGTTCGTCGCTTCAAGGCAAAATGGGAGAAGGAGGCCAGCCTCGGAGTCCGCCTCGGTACCAACGCTGCTCTAGGCAACTACGCAGCGCATGGACGGGTCAAGGACGGTACCCGTGACGACATGCTCGACGCGCTCTACGACGCGTGGAAGATCGACACCGACCGTGGCCTGCACTCGTTGATGCTCGCCAGCGACACCGCGACCGTCAACGAACTCAACGCTCGCGCCCGTAGCGCTCGGGTCGCCAGTGGGTTCGTCGCCGAGGAGGGGATCGACGTCGCCGGGGCCATGACGGCGGGAGTGAACGACCTCGTCGTCACCCGCGAGAACGACCGCCGACTCATGACGGGCACGAGTTGGGTCAAGAACGGCGACGTGTGGACCGTCGCGGCGACGCACGAGAATGGTTCAATGACAGTCACCCGGGTGAGTGGAACCGGCTCGGTCGTCTTGCCGGCCAGTTACGTCGCCAAGAACGTCGAACTGGCCTACGCGTCGACGGCCCATCGTGCCCAGGGACGCACCGTGGATACCGCGCACTCGTTCGCGAGTCCCACCACTACCCGTGAAGTACTGTACGTGGCCCTGACGCGGGGATCTCACTCCAACCACCTCTACGTGGACACCCACTACGACCCTGATCCTTCTACCGGCCACGACGGGCTTACCGAGATCCCAAGCGCCCTGGAAGTACTCGCCGGGGTCCTACGTCGCGAAGGAGCCGACGTGTCCGCGACCGACATGATCCGTCGGTCCCAGACCCAGTCCATCGCCGCACTCGTCGCCGAGTACGACACCATTGTCGCCCTGGCCGAAGGCGGGCGCTGGGAGACAGTACTGAGCGAGTCGGGACTCAGCGACACCGAGCTCGTCCAAGTAAAGGCCTCCCCCGCGTACGCGGCGCTGCTCGCACAACTGCGAGACGCCGAGAATCGGGGTTTCGACGTTCACACTGAACTGTCGATGCTGGTGACGGGTCGCTCGTTCGACAGTGCCAAGGACGTCGCCAGCGTCCTGCAATACCGTGTTGATCGCTACGTAGCCGGTGTGGGCTACCCCGCCCCGAGTGCGAGCGAACTCGTAGCTGGAATCTTCCCCCGGCCCAGCGGGATCACCGATCCCGATATCGTCCTCGCGCTGAGCGACCGTGCCGACGCCATCGAGCAGCGAGCCCGCGAGCTCACCACGATCGCCATTGAACGTGGTGACACTTGGGTGCGAGACTTCGGCGACGCCCCCGGAACGGCTGAACTCTACGAGCAATGGGTACTCGAGGTTGCGACCGGCGCCGCCTACTTTGACCGCTGGGGGATTGACAACCCCGACGACATCCTCGAAGATTCAACTATTGGCCACGAACAAGAGACTCAGCGAGGTGGTGTCCTCGGTGCTGCAATGAGAGCCAACGCACTCACTGTGGTTGAGACTGCACCGGCGAAGGCCACATATGTGTTTACCGGCGACGGACCTTTGGAGCCGCGCAACCAAGATCTCGGACTTGACCTGTAGTCCGAGCATGAATGCATCATTAACCCCTTCTCGTAAAGCGGTGACATGATTTTGACCAGTGGGTACACACCTGTCGTACCATCTGAACATGACTTACTTGGATATTCCCTATTCAGACACAACGCCCCCTGCCGCGAACTGGGCCGAGGGTGCGCGCTATGGCAACTGAGCGAAGACCACCAAGGGAGATCGACGGCAAAGGAAAGACGGTACGGGAACTCCTTGCCGGGCGAAAGTACTCGATCGACTACTACCAGCGCGAATACAAATGGCTGACGAAGCAAGTCGCCGAGCTGATCGACGACCTTTCGACGAAGTTCTTGGAGGGCCACGAATCGGGGCACGAACGGTCTGCCGTGGCCGAATACGGGCACTACTTTCTCGGATCAATTATCATCAGCGACAAGGACGGTGAGAAATTCATTATCGATGGACAACAGCGCCTTACGACTATCACCCTCCTGCTGATCTACCTACAGCATCAACTCCAGGATGCGGAACAGCGGGGCCAGCTGGCAGAGTTGATCTTCTCTCAGAAGTTCGGCAAACGGTCCTTCAATCTGGACATTCCCGAGCGCACTTCCTGTATGGATGCGCTCTACTCAGGCAAGGAGTTCGTCTCGAACGACCCGTCAGAGTCGGTCGCCAACATCCTTGCCCGCTACTCAGACATCAATGAGTCTTTCCCCGAAGAGCTGCGTGGCGAGGCCCTCCCGTATTTTGTCGATTGGTTGATCGAGAGCGTTCACCTCGTCGAGATCACTGCTTATTCCGACGGCGATGCCTACACGATCTTTGAGACGATGAACGATCGGGGGCTATCCCTCACACCCGCCGATATGCTTAAGGGTTACCTTCTAGCCAGCATTACGGAAGCGGATGATCGAGTTCGTGCTGGCAAGGTTTGGAAAGAACGCATCAGTGCGCTGATGGACCTCGGCAAGGACGAGGACGCTGACGGCATTAAGTCATGGCTACGTAGCCAGTATGCCGACACGATCCGTGAACGCAAGAGGGGTGCTGCTCCAGAGGACTTCGACCTCATCGGAACCGAGTTTCATCGCTGGGTGCGGGACCACGAAGATCGGCTGGGCTTGGAGAAGAACAGCGACTTTGTTCGCTTCATCGACACGGACTTTGCCTTTTATAGTCACTGGTACGGGCAACTTCGCAAGGCTGCCGGCACGCTCACGCTGGGGCTTGAATGTATCTACTTCAACGCGGAGCACAATTTCACGCTCCAGTATCCCGTCCTTCTCTCCCCTCTGCAGGTGCAGGACTCCGAAGAGACAATCCTGCAGAAGATACGGATCGCGGCAACTTTCCTCGACATTCTGATTCATAGGAGAATCTGGAACTGGCATGCAATCGACTACTCGACCATGCAATACGCGATGTTCATCATCATGCGAGACATCCGTGGCAAGACCACGGATGAGTTAGTAGACCACCTACGTTCGAGGCTTGACGCAGACAGCGAGACCTTCGCCAGTAACGAGAGCTTTCGTCTGCACGGCATGAATGGTCGTCAGATACATCGTCTATTGGCACGGATGACCGACTTCATCGAAACTCGTTCGGGTATGCCCTCGCACTATGTAGAGTACGCAAAGCGCGGCGGCAAAGAAGGTCTTGAGATCGAGCACATTTGGGCAGATCATGCAGAGCGCCATGAAGCGGAGTTCACCCACCCCAGTGAGTTCGCGGAATACAGAAATCGCGTCGGAGGCCTGCTGCTCTTGCCAAAGAGCTTCAACGCAAGCTATGGCGATCTACCGTACGAAGAGAAGCTCGTCCACTACGACAGCCAAAACCTACTTGCGCGGAGTCTCAATCCGAATGCGTATGATCACAATCCAGGATTTCTTCGCTTCATAGAAAGTAGTGGTCTTCCCTTCCGATCACACTTTGAGTTTCGTAAAGCCGATCTCGATGCCAGGCAGGAGTTATACCGTCAGCTGGCAGACCACATCTGGAATCCGAACAGACTTGGGCAGAAAGCTAAAGCAACCGTTGTGGTAACTCAAGGGGATAGCAATGGCGGCTCCTAAGAATCGAAAAAAGAATGTGGCCCTGACAGGTTCCATCAGTTCGACATCAAGCCTGAGCGGTGCGCTCAATGTCAAGTCATTGGAGACCTGGCTCTGGGACGCCGCTTGCCAGATTCGTGGTCCGCTCGACGCACCGAAGTTCAAGGACTACATCCTTCCTTTGATCTTTCTCAAACGCCTTTCGGACGTCTTCGACGATGAGGTCCAGCGAGTCGCCGACGAAGTTGGTGACCTCGACATCGCCAAACAGATCATCGACGAGGACCACGCTCTGGTCCGGTTCTACGTTCCAGCAGAAAGCCGCTGGCCCGCCATCGCCCTGAAGACCACAGGTCTTGGAGAGGCTCTCACTGATGCCGTTCGTACGGTAGCTCGCCAGAACCCACGTCTCCAGGGAGTGATCGACAATGTCGACTTCAATGCGACGACCGCCGGTCAGCCGATTGTGGACAACGACCGGCTGACTGCACTCGTGAAGACGCTGGGGCAGCATCGACTCGGTCTCCGAGACGTCCAGCCTGACTTGCTCGGAAACGCATACGAGTACCTGATCCGAAAATTCGCCGAGGGACAGGGTCAGAGTGCAGGGGAGTTCTACACCCCTGCAGAGGTGGGTCGCATCATGGCCCGCATTCTCGATCCCCAACCTGGGATGTCCGTATACGACCCGTGCTGTGGATCATCCGGTCTGCTCATCAAATGCCACCTCCGCTTTCTGGAGACTCACGGCAAGGCGGTGAACGAGCACCGTGCACTTCCACCGAAAGTTGCACCACTGAAGCTCTTCGGACAGGAGATCAATCCATCGACCTTTGCTATGTCGCGCATGAACGCCTTCCTGCACGACATGGACGCTGAGATAGCCCTTGGCGACACGATGCGCAATCCAGCCTTCACGGACCGTGCAGGTCATCTTCGTCAATTCGACCTCGTCACGGCGAACCCGATGTGGAATCAGGACTTTCCTGAGGAGCTTTATCGAAACGACACGACTAATCGGTTCGCAAACGGCATACCACCAGCGTCGTCTGCTGACTGGGGCTGGGTTCAGCACATGGTGGCCTCACTCAAGCCCAAGGGACGCTTGGCCATCGTTCTCGACACCGGGGCCGCGAGTCGAGGAAGTGGCAATAACGGTGCAAACCGTGAGAGAGATATTAGGAGAGCGTTCATCGAAGACGACCTCATCGAGGGAGTAATTCTTCTTCCGGAAAACCTCTTCTACAACACGACCGCTCCTGGAATTGTTCTAGTTATCAACCGTGCGAAGCGTCACCCGGGCGAAGTTCTCCTAATCAATGCGTCACAGCTATTCGTCAAAGGAAAGCCCAAGAATGAGCTGACCGATGATCAAGTCGAGGCTGTACACAATCTCTTCTCTGTCTGGAAACCCGTGGAACGTCAGTGCGCTGTTGCGACAACTGACCAGATCGTTTCCAACGACTACAACCTTTCCCCGAACCGCTACGTAGCGGGTGCAGCGGCGGAAGATGTCTTGCCCTTAAACGAGGCCCTGATCCAACTTCGCCATGCCGAAGCCGAACGCGCTGCTGCCGATAATGAACTACGGAAGGTCTTATCAGAACTTGGGCTTGAATGACTGCTGACGCCTTACTACCCGTTACGCATAGTCAGGCGTCTCTCAAGGACGTCGCAAGAATTGTGATGGGGCAATCTCCCCCATCGTCGACTTACAATTCAAACGGCTGTGGAATTCCTTTTCTCCAAGGAAAGGCAGAGTTTGGGGCGACGTCACCGAGCCCGACGAAATGGTGCTCACAACCGGCAAAGATTGCTCCGTCGGGATCGGTACTGATTTCTGTTCGCGCACCCGTAGGTTCTGTCAACCTAGCGGATCAGCAGTATTGCATTGGACGAGGGCTAGCGGCAGCTGCACCAGGTCCCGATCTAGATGCCCACTACCTGTATTACTACCTACTTACTCAGCAACTCTGGTTTGAATCGCAAAGCAGCGGCACTACATTTCAGAGCGTCAATGCTGCAGTGCTTCGGAACCTTCCCGTACCTCTGCTATCACTTGATAACCAGCGTTGGATAGTTCGAATTCTGTCAACGATAGTGCAAGCAAGGGAGGACGCTGAGACTGTAGTTGCAGCTTCTTGCAGACTGCGCGAAAGTCTGAGAGCAACATTCTTTGATCACTCTGAATGGCCCCTTCAGAATCTTGGAGATGTTGCAACCATTCGCTCTGGAGGTACTCCAAGTCGAGCAGAGGCCACCTACTGGGGAGGAGACATTCCCTGGGTCAAGACTGGCGAAATTGACTACGCGATCATCCTTCGGTCAAGCGAATTTATAACGAAATTGGGGCTTGACAACTCGAGCGCTCGAATTTACTCAAGCGGCACAATCCTCATGGCAATGTACGGTGATGGAGTTACACGAGGAAAAGTAGCAATACTTGGTCTTGATGCTGCCATCAATCAAGCCTGCGCAGCTATTATGCCCAATCAGTCCCTAGATAAACAGTTTTTATACCAGTATCTTGCCAATGCATATGAGGATATTCGGTCAATAGGTCATGGCGCGCACCAAAAGAATCTCAGCGCTGCGCTTCTCAAAAGAGTTCCCGTCCCCGTTCCCGCTCTCTCTGAGCAGACAACTGTTGCCGAAGCGCTATCCACTATCGATGCGAAGATCGCAGCGGAATATCAGATCGTCGAAGCGCTTGTCGATCTCTTCAATTCAACACTCCGCTCCCTCTTTTCGACTACTGAAAGAATGGCATGACGACCGGCTCCGAACGTAGCTCAGTCCAGAACCCCTTCGTAAGGTACGCGACCGAGGACGGTTGGACGTACTTAACCCGAGATGAAGCGCTGAAACTTCGTGGCGATGAGTCAGGGGTTGTGTTCACGAACGTTCTCGTAGGTCAATTGGAGGCCCTGAATCCGACAGTAGTAAATCGCGATCGGGCCGTAGACCTAACTCACCGAGTCGTACGCGCACTTCCCAACATAAAGGGAAACGAGGATGTTTGGGAGTACCTCCGAGGTTTGAAGAAGGTCTTCGTTGACGAGGAGAGTCGAGAGCGCGATGTCCGATTCCTCGACATGGATCAGCCCTTGAACAATATTTTCCATGTCACAGACGAATTCTCCTTCCGGTCCCGTCCCGACGCTGAAGCGATTCGATTCGATGTTGCTCTTCTCATCAATGGCATTCCCGTCGTTCTCATCGAGACGAAGTCAGCGACAAAGCGTGACGGGATGGCGGAGGCCCTGATCCAGATACGCCGGTACCACGAACAAGGACCGGAGGCTCTGGCTGTTCTGCAACTCTTTGCAATCACTCATTTACACAAATTTCTCTACGGAGCGACCTGGAACGCCAACCGCAAATCACTCTACAACTGGCGTGATGAGGTAACGGGAAACTACGAGGAACTTGTCAAAGCATTCGTGACCCGCGAGCGCGTGCTCCGGGTCATTTTTGACTTCATCGTCTTCAGCGACATCGACGGTGAGCTGAATAAGTTTGTGCTCCGACCACATCAGATGCGTGCAGCGGATCGAGTGGTAGAGCGGGCAAAAGACCCTAGCAAGCGTCGAGGACTCGTTTGGCACACTCAAGGCTCAGGCAAGACCTACACCATGATCACTGCAGCGAAGTTGCTCATTGATGACAAGGCACTCGAATATCCCACAGTCCTCGTTCTAATCGACAGGAATGAGCTTGAAGCGCAGATGGCAGCGAACCTACAGGCACTTGGTTTCGGAGATGTTCGGATCGCAGACTCTAAGAAGGACTTGGAGTCGCTACTCCGCTCGGACTGGCGTGGACTCATCGTATCGATGATCCACAAATTCGATGGGATAGATCCCAACCTGTCCTTACGAGAGAATGTCTTTGTCCTCATCGACGAAGCGCACCGCACGACTGGTGGTGCGCTCGGGACATATCTCATGGCTGCCCTACCGAATGCGACGTACGTCGGTTTTACCGGTACTCCGATCGACAGGACAGAACACGGTAAAGGGACCTTCAAGACTTTTGGCCTAGACGACGAGAACGGATTCCTCGACAAGTACTCAATTCGAGAATCCATCGAGGACGGCACTACCGTCCCGCTGAACTATGCCCTTGCTCCAAATGAGTTACTCGTGGACAGAACAACTCTGGAGGAGGAGTTTCTCCAAATTGCAGAACTGGAAGGCGTCTCAGATATTGAGACGCTGAACAAGGTCTTGGAGCGTGCAGTGACGCTTCGAAACATGATGAAGAACCGTGAACGTGTTCACGGAATCGCCAAATTCATCGCCGACCACTTCAAGGGCAACGTCGAACCCATGGGATACAAGGCGTTCGTTGTCGGTGTCGATCGCGAGGCATGCGCGCTCTACAAGGAAGCCCTAGACCGTTATCTGCCGCCTGAGTACTCCGAGGTCATCATTAGCCACGGTCACAACGATCCTGCAGAGCTTCGACGGTTCCACTACGACGAGACGAAGGAGCTGGAGATACGCAAGGCATTCAGAAAGCCGAACGGCCTGCCGAAAATTTTGATCGTCACCGAAAAGCTCCTCACTGGCTTCGATGCTCCAATCCTGTACGCCATGTATCTCGACAAACCGATGCGTGACCATGTCCTGCTCCAGTCCATCGCTCGGGTTAACCGACCCTACGAAGATTCGGACGATAGAGCCAAGCCTGCAGGCTTCGTCCTCGATTTTGTTGGCATTTTCGAGAAACTTGAGGAAGCTCTCGCGTTCGACTCGAAGGACGTGACCGGAGTTGTTACCGGCATCCCGGATCTCCAAATACGCTTCGCAGAGTTAATGGCTCAGGGTCGAGAGGAGTACTTGAGCATCGGACGAGGTCTTCACGCCGACAAAGAAGTGGAGGCCATCGTCGAGTACTTCCGGGATGAGGAAAGGAGGTCTTCTCTGCAGGAGTACGTCTCGGAGGCGGAGAATCTCTTCGAAATCATTTCACCGGATGTCTTTCTTCGTCCGTACCTCGACAACTACGACTCCATCATGCGTATCTACGCAATCGTGCGCGAGGCGTTCTACCCAGGGATCGACGTCGACCGATCCTTCCTTCGTAAGACAGCGCAGCTAGTCCAGGAGCACACAGCGGCGATTCCCATTCGAGGCATGAGCGGCATCCACAAGCTGACAGAGGAAACGCTGGAGCAGTTCACACTCATGGACACACCGGACACGGTAAAGGTTGTGAACCTTGTAAAGTTGCTCCACGATATGGTCGCCAACGAGCGAGACACCAAGCCATTTCTCCTCTCAATCGGGAAAAAGGCGGAGGAGATCGCTGCCGCCTTCCGTGACCGCCAGAGTTCTACCGAAGAGGCTTTGACCGCTCTCACGGGCTTGGCGAAAGACACTGTTGATGCCGAAAGAGCACAAGAATCCACGGGTCTTCAACCAGAAGCGTTCGCTGCGCTCTGGTATCTCAAGGGCAAAGGGCTGGATGAGGCAAAGGCGCAGGCCATCGCCGAAGCTGCCGCTTCAGTCTTCGACGAATGCCCTCAATGGCGACTGCGCTCCGAACAGGAACGGCAAGTGAGAATCAAGCTCCATGCAGCGTTGATTCGAGCTGGAGCGAAGGATGTCTCCAGCGACTACGTCGAAGACATTGTGGAGTCGCTTCGAAGAGTGCGGCCATGAGAAGAGACGCACGCCAGCATTCCTTCGCTGCGTCAGTGCCACTAGAGACGCCAGTGACTTCAGATGACTTCAAAGGCGAGGTACAAGTATGGGCCGAACGACTCGATGTCGTCCCTGCAGAGTTACGCTTGACCGAAATGAGTCGAAAATGGGCGAGCTGTTCCACAAGGGGCAGAGTGACATTCGCCACGGACCTACTTGCTCAACCAGAAACATTCCGGCGTGAGGTCATCGTTCACGAACTACTTCACCTCAAAGTCCCAAATCACGGTCCTCTTTTCCGTGCTTTGCTATCTGCACATCTCAACGTTGGTGGACCGCGTGCACCAGACACGGGATCATAGGCAGTGCGCGAGAATCGCAGGAACGCGATCTGTAATACAAGGTACGCACCCCGAAGGTTCAAGCGCCTTCAGTCTTAAAGCGAGCAAGATCATCAACAACCGCCACCCGCATGAAGGTCATTCCAAACGCTTGTGAAATCAACTCTCTATGTGGCGGAGTCATCCGTAGGCGTAGACCTTGCAGGACGACGTGCTTTTCCACGCTCGACTTCGGAACGGTATATACGTTTCGAAAGGCAACGACGGACCATTCAATCTCCGGAGGCACCAGATTGGGCGGCAGTAGTGCAAGATGGACAATCTGACCCTGCTGTACCAATTTCCGCATCGACCTTCTCTGGTCAGATTTCCAATTGTTGTCTGATACGACTTTTGACCACGGTTCAATGCCCGCTACCAAAATCGACTGCGTTTCTTCGCGCTCTAAGTCGCACGTTTGAGTAAGAATGATTGCGTCAATTACGATTTCCTCTGCGGGCAATACACCCTCTTCAAGATCAGCATCGCCCGCGATGGGGGTTATGACTGGCAGCGCCTTCAAGATATCGCACTGTCGGAGAGACGAATCTCCAACTTCGACTATTTCGTACCACTCAGTGTCGGTCACGACCTTCACTGACCCTGTGTCAGCCGCTCTAGAAGTCGTCTTTGACGATAAGTGGAGCCGGCTCCCGAGTCCTGACCACACGGAGTGTGAGTTTGCGCGAAGCTGCTTTATTGATGACAATTTCGTCACCATCCATCGACGCAAGCCACTGAATGTGATTGAAGAGCTCTTGCGCAATCTCATATATTCGATCAAACACCATTCCGGCGGACGGCGGAGTCAGTGCCAGGTAGTCGAATGAATCGTGGTCGTCTAAAAAACGTCTCGAAATTGTTCCTCCGTACCCAAAGGTTGGGCTCAATCTGGCTCCATGAACGTACGGCGATGACTCCCCAACATATCCGGAAGGCTCGACGAATCTCACCCCACTACTCCAGGTCGGCTGGCTAACCACTTGCTGAGACATCAAAACCTCCAAAAGGTCCTTCACGCGCTTCATCCGTAATCGACATCTCAAAAGCTTCGCGTTCAAGTTGGCGCAATCGATCGACAAGATCCATGCACTGGCTAACTGAGTCCACACCAGTCAGGTTCTGGCTTATTACATCCAGGTCCAACGCGATGGCCTGCTCGCCCATTACCGAAGCAAAAGTGGCGACAATCAAGGTGTTCTCATCTTCAATCAATGGTAGTTCTGAACGACAGATGAAATTTGCTAATTTCAATGGAACCTCCGAATATTGGACAGGTTTGACACCAAAATATTTGTCCACCTCGTCCAACGCCGAAGTAACCTTGTTGATATATCGCACTCCTATGCGTTCCAAATCAAAACCATCTTCAAAAACTTCATCCAGGTTTTGCACCACACGGACAATTCTTTCGCGGAATCGGGTCCAACCCTTGTAGGGACGAAGACAACTAACTGTGATCGAGTTACCTGCAATGAGCAATTGCTCACTATTGTCCTCGCTGCACAATCGAATCCGACCTGGGACACCTTGACCCATCATGAACTGCACCTGCGCAACATTCGGCCCACCTGGTATCGGTCCAATATTAAAACCACTGCTATCTTGAATCGGCTCAGCCGGATAATCGTCTCGAAGCCTTTCATACAAAAGTCCCGGAAGGAGCGCCCATCCAGACGTTGGCTTCCTAAACCGAAGTTCACAAAGGGCTTCTTGGATTGGATCACTCCGGTACACTCGCCGGTCTCCGCTCATGTCGCCAGATTATCCTTCAATTTCTTTGTAAACATGGTCAAAGGTTAACTTTGGAATAAGAAGTGCCGGAGTACTCAAACTTTTTTGAGTTAGCAATGTCAGAAACCGTGTCAGAAACCGGCTTAGACGAAAGTGAACCTGCTGTACGTGCTGCTCCTAGTTTGCCTTGAATTCAAAGGTTTTTGACGCTACGTGAACGCTGATGGCCAGTGGGCGGGATCATGGAATCCCAGGGGCCAGGAGTTCGAGTTTCGTCAGCGCAAAACCTTGCGCGACTTATGCGCCCATATAGTGAGTGCCGGGTTCGGAGACTAGCGGATCAGAAATCTGACTCTTTGCTTATCTTGCTTGCCACGGTCAGGGCCCTAACAGTCCCGCGAGAATTCTAAGTGACCACTGGAGCAACGTCGGTCCCGACGTGATCATTTGCTCAAACCAATTGAGCGTAAGAACTTGCGTGTTAAGCCATTGGTCTTGGCGTACACCTTGCGCCGAGCGTATCGCTTGCCAAGCGACGACGGTCCCTTCTCAGCCGCTTCGAGATTTCCCAAATCGCGAGCAGCTCGGTACAACTGTGAACGAGCACTCTTCTTCCTGACCATTGTCTACCCCTCCTAAGTTCGCGCACAGACGTAACTCAGTGTAAGCAAGAAACTGAGGAGTTCGAGTTTGCCCCTGAATTAGTTGACTCAACGTCCGCACTTCTGCGGGCAACCTTTCTTAGGGTTGGAAATCCTATCTACAACCCTCGTGAATGGTGCCCGACACCGAAGTTAATGCACCAGAAACGTGAACCTTTACACTAACTGTAAGCGCAATTCCTTTAGCAAATCCTTTGACAACGCCGACCTCAATCGCCTCGGAATTGACGTGTCGAAACTGACCCCTTGCACAGTGTGCAACGGCATTTCCTTTAGCAACGCCAGTGACTAAGTGCGGTCACGCATTAACACTAGCGATATCAGAGCCCAATATTGCAACCAAATGCGATCACGAGCGACTGTCGGCGAACCAACAACGGCCGCATGGCATGGACGTGCTCAAGATCAAGATCTCTCGTGAAGGAGCAGATCTTGGCATACCTAGCGATTCGAAGTTCCTATCTTCATTGTTCGCGCTCGCGGACCGATGCAACAGTCCGTTCGGCCAAGCGAATTAGATCGATTAATTGATAGCCCTTGGGCCAGCCACGAAGGCCATTCTGCCATTCCATCGGTATAGAACGAAGACCGTACATCGCGCCAACAAGCGAGCCGGCGATGGCGGCGACAGTGTCAGTATCGTCTCCGATGGCTACCGCTTCCCGTACCGCCGCGACGTAATGTTCCCCGCTGAAACGAGTTGCATAGATTGCAGACCACGCGGCTTGGAGGGCATTCACAACGTATCCATTCGGATTGAACTCTCTTGGACTTCGGGTCTCGGCGTCCGTGATCCACCCTTCCCATTCAGCGCGACGGGCTTCGTCTATCAAGTGGAGTCCGGCCCGCGGACCAGCTAGTTCACCGGTACGGATAGCTCGATCGATTGCGATTGTCCACAGCGCGCATGCGTCGAGCGCGTAGAGGTTGGGATGCGTCAACGCCGACATCATCTTCGCTGCCTTCACCAACTCATCATCATTGCCGAGGTGGGCCAACGCAACCGGTCCGATCCGCATCAACGATCCATTGCCCGCTCGGCTCGGATCCATTTCCTGGGCGACCGCAGCTGCCATCGCGAGGTCAGATCCCGACAATGCGCGGTCGAGCACAGAACGAATCTGATTCCCGACGTCGCGCGGATCCGTACGGTACCACTCGATGAAGCGATTACCGACTGATGCCGAAGCTTCCGTCGTGATCAGTGTTCTCAGTGATGCGGCGGTCTCGAGGATCGCAATCGCCATTGCCGTGTCATCGGTCCAATATCCAGCCGGCTCTCCTGTGAGTCTCCCGACAAGCATCTCGACGTCTTCAGGTTCAACCATCGAACCGAACTCGTAGCCGGCACCTAGGGCGTCGCCAACCGCGCCACCGATGACCGCGCCCGCAGCGCGATCCAGGATGGTGGCGCTCAATCCCGACTGACCCGCTCGCTTCACCGCCATCTCCTTCAGTACCACCTTCGAACTTCAATGTGCACACGGTCCGGTACGACGGTTTCCGAGTCTGTAGTGGAGGCTATCCAGTCAAACCGACGCAGTGGGGAGCCAACGTGAGCGATGTCACAACACCATGCAATACTTACGATGAAAACGGAAGGAAGCCGAACATGAGAGACGAAATGGGCGACCACAATCCAAAACAGCAGTCGAAGTTCGAATGGCGACCAGGGGACGTCATCATTCTCAGCCCTGAGGAAAGTGCCGCCGTCACGGCGGAGTTCGAGGAGTGGCAGGCCGAACTCGCTCGAAAGACCCCAGCTGAAGAGGGTCAGGCCTGACCAGACAGAAAGCACCTCCTCTTCGCGACGTACAGCGGTAGCGGACAATGGTTGTGGACGCGAAAAGGAGAAACCTTGAGTCAATACGACGTCATCGGTGATGTGCATGGCGAGGGCGACAAGCTGCGAGGCCTGCTCAAAATGCTCGGTTATCGCGAATCAAATGGCGTTTACCGCCATGTGGACCGAACTGCCATTTTCGTAGGCGATCTGATCGATCGGGGACCGGATCAGATTCGGGTCGTGAAACTCGTCCGATCTATGGTTGACGTAGGTTCAGCCCAAGTTGTACTCGGCAACCACGAGTTCAACGCCATCGCCTACGCGACGTCGGATGGCCACGGTGACTACCTCCGGACGCACAAAGGGAAGGATGGTGCGAAGAACCTGAGCCAACATCGGGAATTCCTAGACCAGGTCACTTTTGGTTCACCGCTGCACGAGGAGTTCATCTCTTGGTTCAAATCACTGCCGCTGTGGCTCGAGACGCGAACCTTCCGTGTCGTGCATGCTTGCTGGCATGACGACTCGATCGAATCGCTTCGACGACGAGGATACACAGGGGGGCTCGCCACCGACGATCTCATACACACGGCGAATAACAAGGGCAGCGAGGAGTACCGCAACACAGAAACAATCCTCAAGGGACCCGAGCTCTCGCTGAAGGGTTACCCAGCCTTTAAGGACAAGGACAAGAAAATTCGTCATGACGCCAGACTCAGGTGGTGGGACTGCAAAGCGAAGACCCTCGCAGAATTGGCGGAAATACCGGGTGATGCGTTCGACGAGAACGACCACCCCTACCCTGGACTCCCCGACGTACCAATGACTGAAGCACACAACTTCCTCTACGATCCTCTCGCCCCACCAGTATTCTTCGGCCACTACTCGAGAAGTGGAACTCCCGACCTCGCCAGCTCAAACACCGTGTGCGTCGACTTCAGCGCCGCTGACCCTCGCGGGTCGCTGGTGGCCTATCGCCACAACGAAAGCGCAGCCCTGGGCGTCGAGAGATTCGCTAGGTATCCAGCGTGACCGTTGAAGAATGCTCTATGAGGAAAGAAGACCAAATACAGACTGCCATTCCCACTTCGACGCCGATCGAGCGAGATCTGAATTGGTTCCGATCATTCGTGAGCGAGCGAAGGTGGCAGCGGGGAAAAGCTGACCCATCGCACGAGTACACAATCAGAGACTGGGTACCAAGCGCCGAAGGCGACTTCGAACGAGCGGTCGTCGTGATCCGAGAATTGGGTGAACCCGCCACGTTCTTTTCGCGTAGTTATCTCTACCTTCACATCGATGGGCGGAGGTACTGGACAATGGGTT
>Ga0182024_10014115_pt1 | contig 15480 bp, 11 predicted proteins | sample P32metaG_FD_120480 | JGI IMG/M metagenome (GOLD analysis project Ga0182024, IMG submission 120480) | Permafrost microbial communities from Stordalen Mire, Sweden - P3-2 metaG (Illumina Assembly) | ecosystem: Environmental > Terrestrial > Soil > Wetlands > Permafrost | place: Sweden: Stordalen... | reverse complement strand
TTTTCCACGCAGGCGACCTTAAGGCCCAGCTGGCCGGCGCGGATCGCCCCGTTGTACCCTCCCGACCCACCGCCGATGATGACGACGTCATAGTCGGCCATGGCCGTCCCGCCTCTCTTTTCTGCACGACTGCGATATAGGCGATCGCGGCCTTCAGGTCAGGGCCTTTCCCTTGGTCAGAAAGAGGTAGTCGCCTGGTCCGCCATAGTCCGGCGCCGCGCGGCCGTCCGGCGTGGTGAATCCCCGGTAGCCAAGGTCGGCGAGCCAGGCGAAGAGACCCTCCGGCGTGTCGCCGGCCCTGGCCAGGCAGGCGGCGTCCACCTCCAGATACAGGGCCGGTGAAAAGCGACGCAGCGTCGCCTCGCCGCCCGTCAGCGCGCGCAACTCCCATCCTTCGACGTCGGCCTTGATGAAATCCAGCCGCGCGAGACCGCGCTCGCCCGCGAAGGCGTCCAGGGTGGTCAAAACGACCTTCTGATCGAATGTCCGGCCGGTATTCGCCCCCAGATGGGCGATGCCGAAGCCCAGGCTCTGTTTGCGCTTGATCGGGGTGTGCAGGGTGAGTTCGCCGGGCCGATCGGAAAGGCCCATGGGAATGAGGGTGACGTTGCCAATCGCGTTGAACCGCAGGGCCGGCCCCATCACCGACCTTGCATAGGCGGACGGTTCGAAGGCCCACACCCGGCCCCTGGGCGCCATGGAGGCGAAGAGCTTGGAAAACTGCCCGGCGTGGGCGCCGATGTCGAGGATGACCGCGTCGCTTGGGATGAACGGGGCGAACAAGGCGCGCAGCTCGCCATGATGTCGCTGGGTCGCTGCCTTGAAGAGATGCGCGAGCCAGGAGGCGCGTTGGCGGGCGGTGAGTTGCGGCAAGGCAGGTCGCGGACGCCGGTCAGATATCCAGCAGCAGTCGCGCCGGATCCTCGACGTGCTCCTTGATCTTGACCAGGAAGGTGACCGCGCCCTGGCCATCGACAACGCGGTGATCGTAGGAGAGGGCGAGATACATCATCGGGCGCGCGACGATCTGGCCGTTCACGACGACAGGGCGGTCCTGGATCTTGTGCATGCCCAGAATGCCCGATTGCGGCGCGTTGAGGATGGGGGTGGACATCAGCGAGCCGTATACCCCGCCGTTGGAAATGGTGAAGGTGCCGCCTTGCAGATCGTCGAGGGCCAGCGAGCCGTCGCGCGCCTTGGCGCCCAGGGCGGCGATCGCGGCCTCGATCTGGGCGAGGCTCATGGCGTCGGCGTCCCGCACCACCGGCACCACCAGGCCACGCTGTGTGCCAACGGCCACGCCGATATCGTAGTGATTCTTGTAGATCAGGTCGGGGCCGTCGATTTCGGCGTTGACTTCGGGGACTTCCTTGAGCGCGAAGACGCACGCTTTGACGAAGACGCTCATGAAGCCCAATCGGACGCCGTGGCGCTTTTCGAAGGCGTCCTTGTACTGAGCGCGCAGGGCCATGACCGCGCTCATATCGACCTCGTTGAAGGTCGTCAGCATGGCGGCGTTGGACTGAGCCTCCTTTAGCCGGCGGGCGATGGTTTGGCGAAGCCGGGTCATGCGCACGCGCTCTTCGCGCTCGTGGACTTCGCGGATCGGCGGGGTCACCGGCGCGGACACGGGGCGCGAGGCGCGCGCCTCCAGCGCCGCCAGGGCGTCGCCCTTGGTGATTCGTCCGTCGCGGCCGCCGCCAGGGATTTGGGTCAGATCGAGGTGGTTCTCGGCGACGATGCGCTGGACCGAGGGCGCCAGGGGCGCGGAGGCCGCGGGGGGCGCGGCGGGTTCGCGGGGTGGCGACGGGGCCGCCGCCGGCGCCTCTTTCGGCGCCGCCTTGTCGGGCTTTGCGACGGCGCTCGGTGACGGTCCCAGTCGGCCGAGAATTTCGCCGGGCTTGACCGTGTCCCCCTCCGCGGCGGCAATCTCGGCGAGGATTCCGTCCTCGGGCGCGGCCACCTCCAGGCTCACCTTGTCGGTTTCCAATTCGACCAGAACCTCGTCGCGCTTCACCGCGTCGCCGGCCTTCTTGGACCATTTGGCCACCGTGGCCTCGGTGACCGACTCGCCAAGTGTCGGGGTCATGATGTCGGTCATTTTCAGAAGGCTCTCGTTGCTCGTGGTGTCCTGGCGGCCGCTTTCTTAAGCCGTTTTCAGGCCCTAGGCGAAGGCCGCGGTCAGGAAGGTCTGGAGTTCCTTCATGTGCCGACTCATCAAGCCGGCGGCCGTCGAGGCCGAAGCCGGGCGGCCCACGTAGCGGGCGCGCTTGGCGGAAACCTTCAGCTTGGCCAAGGTCAGCTCGAGCCACGGGTCGACAAACATCCAGCCACCCATGTTCTTGGGCTCCTCCTGGCACCAGACGAGCTCGGCTGTCTCGAACCGCGCCAGTTCAACGCTCAGGGACTTCATCGGCCAAGGATAGAATTGCTCGAGGCGCATCAGATAGACATCGTCGGCGCCGCGCTTTTCGCGCTCTTCCAGCAGGTCGAAATAGACTTTGCCCGAACAGAGGACCACCCGGCGGACACGCGCGTCGTCCACCAGGCGTACGTCGGTCGGTCCGCCCGTCTCGGCGTCGTCCCGAAGGACGCGGTGAAAGGATGAGCCTTCGGCCATGTCGGCCAGTCTGGAGACCGCCTTCTTGTGCCGAAGCAGCGACTTGGGCGTCATCACGATCAGCGGCTTGCGAAATTCGCGAAGCATCTGGCGGCGCAGGATGTGGAAGTAGTTGGCCGGCGTTGTGCAGTTGGCCACCTGCATGTTGTCTTCGGCGCAAAGCTGCAGGAAGCGCTCCAGGCGCGCCGAGGAGTGCTCGGGCCCCTGGCCCTCGTAACCGTGCGGCAAGAGCAGGGTGAGGCCCGACATGCGCAGCCATTTGCGCTCGCCCGAGGCGATGAACTGATCGATGACCACCTGCGCGCCATTGGCGAAATCGCCGAACTGCGCTTCCCAAAGGGTCAGGGTGTTGGGATCGGCCAGCGAAAATCCGTATTCGAAGCCGAGCACCGCTTCTTCCGACAGGGCGGAATCCAGCACCTCGAAATGCGCCTGGCCGGGACGCAGATGAGACAGCGGTTGATAGTGTTCTTCCGTAGTCTGATCGATGAGATCGCAGTGTCGCTGCACGAAGGTGCCGCGCACCGTGTCCTGGCCGGCCAACCGCACCGGGAATCCCTGGTCGAGCAGACTGGCGAAGGCTAGGTGCTCGCCGGTGGCCCAGTCGATGTTCTCGCCCGATTCGATGGCCATGCGCCGGTTGTCGATCACCCGCTTTACCGTCTTGTGGATATCCAGGCGCGCCGGGATGCTGGTGAACTTCAGGCCCAAATCGCGCAGTTTCTGCATCGGCACGGCCGTAACGCCCCGACGTTCCTCGCCCTCGGGCAGGGCCAGCCCGGTCCATTTGCCGTCGAGCCAATCGGCCTTGTCGGCCAGGTAGGTTTTGCCGGCCTCGAACTCGGCGTCCAGAAAGGCGGTGAACGCGCTGGTCCAGCCGAGGATTTCCGCCTCGCTGGCCATGCCCTCGTCGATCAGGCGGCGCGAGTAGATTTCGCGCGTGGTGGGATGGTCCTTGATGGCCTTGTACATCAAGGGCTGGGTCATCGTGGGGTCGTCGCCCTCGTTGTGGCCGAACCGCCGGTAGCAGAACATGTCGACGACCACGTCCTTGCCGAACCCCTGGCGGTATTCCGTGGCCACCTTGGCGGCGAAGGTGACCGCCTCGGGATCGTCGCCATTGACGTGAAAGATCGGCGCTTCGACCATCAGGGCGCTGTCGGACGGATACGGACTGGTGCGGCTGTAGTGTGGGGCGGTGGTAAATCCGATCTGGTTGTTGAGGATGAAATGGATCGCTCCGCCGGTGCGGTACCCCCGGATCCCCATCAGGTTGAAGCATTCGGCCACCACCCCCTGGCCGGCGAAGGCGGCGTCGCCGTGCATGAGGAGCGGCATCACGTGACCGCGCCCCACGGTGGGGTTTTCACGCAAGGCGAAGGCCTGCTTGGCGCGCGCCTTGCCCAGCACCACCGGGTTGACGATCTCCAGGTGGCTGGGGTTGGCGGTCAGCGACAGGTGGACGGTATTGCCGTCGAATTCTCGGTCCGATGAGGCGCCGAGATGGTATTTCACGTCGCCCGACCCTTCGATGTCCGAGGGCAGGGCCGACCCGCCTTGGAACTCGTGGAAGATCACCCGGTAAGGCTTGGCCATCACGGCGGCCAGCACATTGAGGCGGCCCCGGTGCGGCATGCCGAGGACGATGTCCTCCACCTCGAGGGCGCCGCCGCGCTTGATGATCTGTTCCAGCGCCGGCACCGCTGCTTCGGCGCCGTCGAGTCCGAATCGCTTGGCGCCGGGATAGCGCTTGGCGAGAAACCGCTCGAAGCTCTCGGCCTCGATCAGCTTCTTGAGGATGGCGATCTTGCCTTCCCGGGTGAAGGTGATTTCCTTGTCGCGCCCCTCGATGCGCCGTTGCAGCCACGCCTTTTCCTTCGGGTCGGTGATGTGCATGTACTGCACGCCGATCGTGCCGCAGTAGGTGCGTCTCAAAAGGCCGAGGATTTCGCGCAGACTGGCGCTCTCCAGGCCCAGCACGTAGTCGAGGAAGATCGGACGGTCGAAGTCGGTCTCGGCAAAACCGTACGAAGCCGGGTCGAGTTCGCTGGCGTCGCCAGCCGTCGTCGCCAGCCCCAGGGGATCGAGATTGGCCTTCAGGTGCCCCCTCGCTCGGTAGGCGCGGATCATCATGATGGCGCGCAGCGAATCGAGCGTGCGGGCTCGCACCTCGTCGCCGCTCGCCGCGGGCTGGGCGGCCGCGAGGGTCGCCCGAAGCTTGGCGTCCACCGCCGGCCAAAGCCCGTCGATGGCGCTCAGCCAATCCGGTCTTGGGGCCGCGGCCGCCTTTGGGGCCCAGCTCGGCGCCGCTTGTTCGGCGGTCACCTCGCCTGGGCCGTCGCGAAGCGACGCGAAGAAGGCGCGCCAGGAAGGATCGACGCCGGCCGGATCGGCCGCCCACCGCTCGCGCAAATCCTCTACAAAGCCGGCGTTGCCGCCGTAGAGAAAGGATGTCTCGGCCAGAACTTCGTTCAGCCGTCCCGCGTCGTCCGCCATCGCCATCCTTGCCTTCGCGCGCGGCTTACGTCCGCGCCAGGTCCCTTTAGATAGGTGCGCCCTAAGAGCTTGCGAGCGAACCGGGCGCCGCCGCCTAGCCTCAGCCGCCGTTCAAGACCTCGATCAGGCTTTGACCCAGAGCCGCCGGCGACGGGGCCACGCGGATGCCGGCGGCCTCCATGGCGGCGATCTTGTCCTGCGCGCCGCCTTTGCCCCCGGAGATGATGGCGCCGGCATGGCCCATCCGCCGCCCCGGCGGCGCGGTGCGCCCGGCGATGAAGCCGACCATGGGCTTCTTGACGCGCGAAGCGGCGATGAACGCCGCCGCGTCCTCCTCTGCCGAGCCGCCGATCTCGCCGATCATGATGATCGATTGGGTTTCGGCATCGGCCAGGAACATCTCCAGGATGTCGATGAACTCGGTTCCCTTCACCGGATCGCCGCCGATGCCCACGGCGGTGGTCTGGCCGAGGCCCACCTGGGTGGTCTGAAAGACCGCCTCATAGGTGAGCGTGCCCGAGCGCGACACCACCCCCACCGAGCCCTTCTTGAAGATACTTCCCGGCATGATGCCGATCTTGCAGGCCTCGGGTGTCAGCACGCCTGGGCAATTGGGCCCGATCAGGCGCGACTTGGCGCCGGACAAGGCGCGCTTGACGATGATCATGTCTTCCACCGGGATGCCCTCGGTGATGCAGACGATCAGGCCGATTTCCGCATCGATGGCTTCGAGGATGGCGTCGGCGGCGAAGGGCGGGGGCACGTAGATGACGCTGGCGTCGGGGCGGGTTGCGCTCATCGCCTCGGCGACCGTGTCAAACACCGGCAGGCCCAGGTGGATCGAGCCGCCTTTGCCGGGCGAAACGCCGCCCACCATCGCCGTGCCGTAGGCGATGGCCTGCTCGGTATGGAATGTGCCCTGCGCCCCGGTCACGCCCTGGCAAATGACGCGGGTCTGCTTGCCGATGAGAATTGACATGGGCTCTTTTCGACTTCCTGACCGTGGGCTATTTCTTGATCTTCAGGATGCCGAGAATGGCGCCGTCATCGTCCCCGCCGACGGTCAGGATCTGCATCCCGGTCCCGGCGGCCGCGGCGTCCTGGTCAGCGCTCGCCAGGGCTTTGTGCGTGTCGCCCTGGTCGGTAAACAGGAACGTCGCCTTTTTGGCCGTGGCCGATTGCGGCGCAAACCCGAGCCAGCTCTGGGCGAGTCCCTGCATTTCGGCGAATTGGCCCTTGCCTACCCGCACCGTGCACTCACTCATCTGGAACGCGCCCTTGGCGCCGCGCCAGGCGTACAGGGTCAGGGCCGAGCCGCCGACGCTGCTGTCGCGCGACAGCGACTCGGTGACGGTGGCGCCTGGAAAGGCGTCAGATTTCACCTGAGTGGGCTTCCATCCGTTGGCGTCGGCCGCCGCCTGAACGGCGGGATAATCCACGTGCGTGGCCCCGCAAACCTTGACGAAGGCCGCGAAGCTCTGAGCGCCGTCGGGGGCGGCGAGCGCGGGCGCCGCGGCGCCGGCGAGCAGCGCGCCGATAAGGAAAGTTCCGATCCGGGTCACGCTGGGGCTCCTTGAGGTTGGCGCTATATTCCCTGGGCGCGGTGACCCTTAGGCCAAGCCCGCGCCAATCGCAAAGGCCCTACGCCGCGCCCTTCACCGCCCGCACGATCTTCTCGGCCCCGTCGGCCAGGTCGTTGGCGGCGATGACGTTGAGACCGCTCTGCGAGAGGATCGACTTGCCCAGTTCGACGTTAGTGCCCTCCAGCCGCACGACCAGCGGGACTTTCAGGCCGATCTCCCTGACCGCGGCGATCACCCCCTCGGCGATGATGTCGCAGCGCATGATGCCGCCGAAGATGTTGACCAGAATGCCCTTCACATTGGGATCGGCGGTGATGATCTTGAACGCCGCCGTCACTTTCTCCTTGGAGGCGCCTCCGCCCACATCGAGGAAATTGGCCGGCTCGGCGCCGTAGAGCTTGATGATGTCCATGGTCGCCATGGCCAGCCCGGCGCCGTTGACCATGCAGCCGATCTCCCCGTCGAGCGCGACGTACGAGAGATCGTGCTTGGAAGCCTCGATCTCCTTGGCGTCCTCTTCGCTCTCGTCGCGCAGGGCGGCCAGTTCCGGGTGGCGATAGAGGGCGTTGTCATCCACCGACACCTTGGCGTCGAGCACCACCAACTTTCCCTCGCGGGTGACGATGAGCGGGTTGACCTCCAGAAGGGTCAAATCCTTGGCGACGAAGGCTTTATAGAGAGCCGGCAAGAGGGCGCGCAGTTGCTTGGCGAAACCCCCGCTCAGGTTCAGGGCGCGGCCCAGAGCCAGGGCGTGATGGGGCCAGGGCCCGGTGGCCGGATCGATGGTCAGTGTGACGATCTTCTCGGGCGTCGCGCGGGCGACCTCCTCGATATCCATGCCCCCTTCGGTGGAGGCGACCACGGCCACGCGGCTGGTCTCGCGGTCGACCAGCAGAGAGAGGTAGAGCTCCCGCTCGATGGCCGCGCCTTCCTCTATATAGAGGCGCCGCACGACCCGCCCTTTGGGTCCGGTCTGGTGGGTGACGAGGGTCATGCCCAGCATGCGCTCAGCCTCGGCGCGCAGGGCGGCGATGGAGCCCACCACCTTGACCCCGCCACCCTTGCCGCGACCGCCGGCGTGAATCTGGGCCTTGACCACCCACACCGATCCGCCGAGCTTCTCGGCCGCCTGGACCGCCTCGGCGACCGAGAAGGCCGGATAGCCGCGCGGGACCGGGACGGCGAACTCGGCGAGGACGGCCTTAGCCTGGTATTCGTGGATGTTCATGGGGGCTTTCAAGGGGGCGAACGGGGTGCGCCGGGGTTATAGGCAGGGGGTCGGCGCCGTGCAATCGGGCCGCCGGCGGGGTGTCGGCGGGGTGTCGACCGCTCAGGCCGCCTTGCCCACCACCGCGGTCGCGCGGCGCTCCAGTTTGCCCCAGCCGACGCGGTAGCCGCGGATGGCGGTGACCACCGACTTGACGACCACGAAATACATCAGCTGGCGATAGCCGAAGCGCTGGACGGGCAGCCAGACGAGATCCCGCCAGGGCGCCTTGCGCTCCAGGGCCATGCCCAGGGCGCCGGCGGAAAGGTCGAGGAAGATGAAGGCGGCCCAGTAGAACAGGGAGCGGATGAAATCGTCCGGCGACCATTCCACCGGATGATAGGCCCGCCCATAGATGGCCCAGATGAGAGACGAGACGATGGCCAGGTCCACCAGGGGCGCGGCCACGGTGAGCACGATCTGGAAGAGCCAGATCTGCGGCAGGGCGACAAAACCCAGCACCGGCCGCTTCAGGCTGAAGAGGCCGGCGCGATGCTTCCACAGGCATTGCAGGGTGCCGAAGGACCAGCGGAAGCGCTGATTGAGTAGTCCGCGCACCGTGTCGGGCGCCTCGGTATAGGCCCGGGCCGACGAATCGAACTCCACCCGCCAGCCGGCCCGCTGGAAGGCGAGGGTCAGGTCCTGGTCCTCGGCCAGGGTGTCGGCCGGATAGCCGCCGAGCTGCGTCAACGCCTCGCGGCGCCAGGCGCCCACCGCCCCCGGCACCACCGTCACCGCGCCCAGGGCCGCCAAGGCGCGGCGCTCCAGGTTCTGGGAGGTGACGTATTCCAGCGCCTGCCAGCGGGTGATAAGGTTCAGCCGGTTGCCGACGATGGCGTTGCCCGCGACGGCGCCCACCCTCGGGTCGGCAAACCAGCGCGTCAGGCGTGGCAAGGTATCGGGGGGGAAAAGGGTGTCGGCGTCCAGCGCCACGACGATGTCGCCATGGGTCTGGGCCAGCCCCCGGTTGAGGGCGTTGGCCTTGCCGCCGTTGGGGAAGACGAGCAGCTTGACCCTCGGTTCGTTGTCGTACGCGGCGCGCACGACGCCAGCGGTGTTGTCCGACGATCCGTCGTCGAGGACCAAAATTTCCAGACGCTTCCAGTTGGAGCCGAGAATGCGGGCCACAGAGGCGACGATGACCTTTTCCTCGTTGAAGCACGGGATCAGCACACTGATGAACGGCCCGGTCTGCGGATCGAGCATGGCCGGCGCGCGGCCAGGCGCGCGCAGGCGGTGCCAGAGGGAAAGCACGCCCAGAAAAGCCAGGCGCGCCACGCCAAGGACGATGGCGACCAGGAACAGCCCCTGCATAGCCGCGTAGAGATAGCGGAAGAAGCCGAAGCCGATGCGGTCGAGCAGGAGCTCGAAGGAGCTGCGCGAGGTGGGCGGCAGGGCGTCGGCGCGGCTCATGCCGGCCAGCTGATCCACCGTCACCAGCCTGTAGCCGTGGGCCCTGATCGCATCGATGAGGCCCGGGAGCGCCGCTACGGTGCGGCTGCGATCGCCGCCGGCGTCGTGCAGCAGCACGACCTGGCCGGCGGTGGGTCCGGTGTCGGCCAGACGCGCCAGGGTCCGTGAGATGATGATGGTGGGATCGGGCTTCTTCCAGTCGTCGGGATCGATGCGCAGACCGGCGATCAGATAGCCCAGCCGCTGAGCCGCCAGGAGCGGCTCCACTTCGCCCGGTGTCGATGGTTCGGCGTCGCCAAAGTACGGCGGGCGAAAAAAGCGCATCGACTTGCCGGTGATTACCTCGAACAGACGCTGGGTGGTGTTGATCTCCAGGTCGGTCTGAGCCAGCGATGTCTCGCCGATGTTGGGGTGGGTCCAGGTGTGGTTGCCGACCATGTCGCCGTCGCGAATTTCCCGCTGCACCAGTTCTGGCTTGGCCTGCATGTTCTGGCCGATGACGAAGAAGGTCGCCGCGGCATGCTTCGCCTTGAGGATGTTGAGGATCTTCGGCGTCCAGCGCCCGTCCGGTCCGTCGTCGAAGGTCAGCGCCACCCAGCCGGGGTGCGCGCCGTAGCGGTCGATGACGTAAGAGGTCGGCATGACCTGATAGTCCTCGCCGCTGATCAGGCCGGTGTCCGGATCGACCTCGATCGACCGGCGCCCGCCCTTGGGCGAGGCGTCAACGTGCAGGATTTCGCCGGTCCCATCGAAGTCGACGCCGACGCCCGGCGCGATCGCCTCCAGGCCCACGGGCCTGGCCGAATCGTACGGCTGGCGAAAGAAGCGCCAGACGGCCGGATCCTCCTCCCCCATCCGCCAAAGCGCGTATCCCATCGGGCGGTAGGCGTCGGAGACCTTCATCTGGTTGAACAGCGTCGCCGCGTCCAGGAACCAGACGACGTGCTTGCGTCCGGCGTCGTCGACGTAGGCGTAGTTGGGATTGAGGGCGTTGTCGTCCAGGGTCACCGTCGCGTCGGAATCGTGCGCGGTCTGGGTGGCGTCGTAGAAAACCACCGTCTCGGCGCGGGCCGGGCCCTTGGCGTCCTTGAGCGTCCAATCGTAACCGTAGGCGCCAAAGGTGATCACCGTGTGGGCGCGATCGAGCTGGCCCATGTCGCGGGCCAAGGTGGCCTCGAACCAGTCCTGGGAGGCGGCCGGACCAGGGTCGCTGCCGCCCCAATGCTCGTCATAGGCCATCAGCACCACCGTGTCGGAGACGGCCTGGAAGCGCTTCAAGTCCCAGGAGCGGTCGTCGAAGGGCGCCGAGACCCAGACCTCGCGGCCGAGCGGCTTCAGCGCGGCGCGGGCCTGCGCCAAAAAGGCCGGGTAGCGCGCCAGGGCGGCGGACGACAGATTTTCGAAGTCGAACACATAGCCGGCCCAGCCGTGCTGCCTGGCCAGGACCACCAGGTTGGAGATCAGGGCCGTGCCCGCGGCGGGATTGGTCAGCATGTTGCTGGCCAGCGGTCCGTCGAAGATGTCGTTGTGCCCGTTGTGCACCATCGGCAGGACAGAGGTCGGGGTCTTGGAGCGGGCGATCAACGCCTCGGCCACCGGGTCGGAGGTCACCGCCACCCGCCCCAGGGAGCCGTCGAGGAGCACCCATTGGGGCGCCACCACGTCCAGTTGATCGATGTGCCGCTTCAGAGACACCCGCGAGCTCTCGTCCCAGCTGACGTAGAAGCCGACCGCCAAGGGCCTGGCGGGTCCTCCAGCCGCCGCCTTGGCCGGGCGGGGGACTTGCCGCCATCCCGGCGTTCCCTTGAGGCGATGGGCGGTCTCCACGTGCAGCGCCTGCAGCACCTGCGGGTCCTTCAAGGTGAGGGTGGGCAGGCGCGGCGCGAAGGCCAGCGTGCCGAAGAAAGCGGCGACCACCAGGGCCGCCGCGGAGATCAGCAGGCCGACGCCCAGATTGGCACGGCGGGCCCGCCGGCCCGTCGGGTCATGAAACACAAAGTCGGCCATGTCTGACCTAGCTCGTCTCCCCCCAAAAGCGGATTCGCCTAAGCGCCGCTTCCCGCCGCGAAGATGGCCTAAGGCGGGCGCGATGCAAGCCCTTGAGCTATTGTGTCGCGAGGCGCCAAGAAATGGACGTGGAGAAGACCTTGCGGATCTGGCGTCGATGGATGGAGGGACCGGCCGGGCCGTGGGCGCGCATTCTCGCCGCCTCGACGGTGGTCGCGGTGATCATGGCGGTCTCAGGGGGCTTCGGCGCCGGCTCTTTGGCCGTGGTTCCGCGCGCCCTCTATTGGCTCGGCCTTTGCGCCGTCGGCACGGCCATCGGCATCTTCACCGCGCGGGCGCTCATGCCCAGGGAGTGGTTCGATCGCCGGCCGTGGGCGGCCTGGGGCCTGGTGTGGCTGGCCATCGCCGCGCCGATGTCAATCATCGTGGCGATATCGACCGCGCTTTTTAGACACCGGCCCCTCGATGCGCGGGCCCTCGCCGATGTCCTGCCGGACGTCCTGGCCACCACCGCCGCCATGACCGTCCTGGCCTTCCTGGTCCGCCGCCGCGGGCCGGTCGAGACCCATGCCGCTAAAGCCGGCGGACCGCCGGCGAAATTCCTCGAGCGCCTGCCGCCCAACCTCGGCGGGGCGGACCTTTGGGCCGTGGAAGCCCAGGACCACTATCTGCGCGTCCACACCTCCAAGGGCCGCGCCCTGATCCTCATGCGCCTGGCCGACGCCGTGGCGGAACTGGAAGGCATCGAAGGCGCCCGCACCCACCGCTCCTGGTGGGTGGCGAGAGCGGCAGTGACCGGGGCGGCGCGTGGCGATGGCCGCGCGACGCTGACCCTCATCGATGGGGGCGAAGCGCCGGTGAGCCGGGCCTATGCAACGGCGCTGCGGGCGGCCGGGTGGTTTTGAGGCCAAGCGCGCGGCTTTGGACCAGACGCGGGCCAAAACGAAGCTTTGTGAAGCGCCAGGTAGTTTGTAAGTTGTCACCGCATTTGCGGTAATTCCTCCGCCGGCCACCGTCGCCGAAGCCGCCCGTTCCTATCATCACCCACTTTCCTGTTCGGAGGTCTCGATGTTCGTTCCCACTCCAACCGCGCGCTGGCGCTCGCTCGTCAAGGCCGTCACCTGGCGAATGATTGGCAGCGTGGACACCTTCATCTTGAGCTTTTTCATCGTCTATTTGCTCGGCCACCAGCAGCACGCGGCGACCGCAGCGAAAATCGGCGGAACGATCGCGCTTGGCGAGACGGTCACCAAGATTTTGATCTTCTACGTTCACGAACGAATTTGGGACAAGGTGCCGTGGGGACGGGCCGACACGGAGGTGGCGCCGAAGAAGCCAGACCTTTCCCAAATTTGAACCGGCCCGCGGCCCTGCAAGGCGCCCAGCAAGAGGCCCGAGGCAAGCGCAACGACCAGCCACATTCCGGGGTGGAGCTTCAATTCGGGGCTCCCAAAGCGCGTTCTCCCACGCTCTGGAGAAATCGCCCAGCCTCGGACACAGGCTTGCGCCGCAAGCGCCATTGGAGGACAATCGGGCGTCGTTCCAAAGCGTGAATGCTTCGAAAGGAGGTCATGCCGTGACGACATCCCGATCCACGCTTCTCGCCGCGGTCCTTTTCGCCTGCGGGATGGCCGTCTCGCCCCCGGCGCGGTCGGCAAGCGCGCCTGTCCCCGTCGCGCCGGCTGTGGTGCGCGCGCCCACCCCGCGCACAGCGGACCCCAATCAGGTGGTCTGCAGGAATCTTGGCGAGCCCGGCCATCTCGGCGGCCATCGGGTTTGCGGGACGCGGGCGCAGTGGGAGCAGATCGCCCACGACGGCGCCGACCAATTGGCCAAGGTGCAGAACGCCAGCCACTTCACCGCCAATCAGATGGACAACGGCATGGCCCGCGGCATGGGCGGCATGGGCGGCCACTAGGTGAAGCGTCGTTAGATCCTCGGCAGGGGACTGGCTGGGGAACTAGGACTCGAACCTAGAATGACGGTACCAAAAACCGCAGTGTTACCATTACACCATTCCCCAGCAGGAACGGCCGGCCCGATCGGCCCTGGCGCGAGCGCGGGGAGATAGCGCACGGGCTAGGCGCTGGCAACGCCGCGCGGGGGCGGTCGGGGTCGCGGAGCTGGCCGATTCCCAATCCGTCCGCGGCCTAGCCACCCTTCCTTGCGAGCCCTGGACCCCTCCTCTATAAGCCGCGATCCAATCATCGGAGTGTGGCTCAGTCTGGTAGAGCACCGCGTTCGGGACGCGGGGGTCGCAGGTTCGAATCCTGCCACTCCGACCATTTCCCCGGTCCCAATTCACCATGAAACAGTTCCTGATCACCGTGGCCGGCGTGTTCGTCGGGCTGGCGCTTTTCGCCGTGGCCGTACCCCTGATGTTGATCGCCGTGGCGGTGAACGCGGCGCGGCCCGCTCCGATCGCGCAGCGAAGCGTGCTGGTGCTCGATCTGCGCTCCGGCCTCTCCGACCAGGAGGCCCAGAGCCCCTTCACCCTGATCGAGGGCAGGAGCCAGTCGGTGATGGGGATCGAGGAGACCCTGCGGCGGGCGGAAGGCGACGGGCGGGTGAGGGGGCTGCTGGTGCGCCTACCGGAGGCCGGGATGGCGCCGGCGGCGGCCGACGAGCTTCGAGGCGCGTTCAAGCGCTTCCGCGCCGTCGGTAAGCCGATCGTCGCCTACAGCCAGGGCCTCTATGCGCAAGGCCAGGTCGCCTCCACCTATGAACTGGCCGCGGCGACGGGCAATGTGTGGATGCAGCCGTCCGCCTCGTTCCAGGCGGCGGGCACGGCGCGCGAGGACATCTTCTTCAAGCGGTTCTTCGACGCGCACGCCGTCCAGCCGGACTTCCAGCAGCGCTATGAGTACAAGACGGCGGTCAATCCCTTCCTCTACGATGACTACACGCCCGCCCACCGGGCCTCCGAACTCTCGTGGATGGGCTCGGTCTATGAGAGCGCGCTCGCCGCGGCCGCGGCCGACCGGGCCATGGAGCCGGCCGTACTGAAATCGACCCTGGAGGCGGGTCCCTATCCGGCCGACGCCGCCAAGGCCAAGGGGCTCATCGACGCGGTGGGTCAGGTCAAGGACGCCGAACGCGCCATCCTGGCCAAGGCGGGCGATGGCGCGAGGCTCCTGGAGTTCGGCGACTACGCGGCCCGGGCCCGGGGCGACGGACCAGCGGGCGCGCCCACCGTGGCGGTGATCTCGGCCGAGGGGGCGATCATGAACGGCCGCAGCGGCGGCGGCGAGAGCCCCTTGAGCGGCGGCCAGACCATCGGCTCGGACGATGTGTCCAAGTCCTTCTACAAGGCCATCGACGATTCCGACGTGAAGGCCATCGTGTTCCGGGTCTCCTCGCCCGTCGGGTCCGACACCGCCTCCGAGCAGATCCTGGCCGCGGTGCGCGCGGCCAAGGCGGCGGGCAAACCCGTGGTGGTCTCCATGGGGACCTATGGCGCGTCCGGCGGCTACTGGATCGCCTCGCAGGCCTCGCAGATCGTCGCCGAGCCGACCACGCTTACCGGCTCCATCGGGGTCTTCGGCGGCAAGTTCGCCCTGGGCGGCGCCCTGGCCCGGTTCGGAGTCGACGTCAGGGGTCTGAAAGTCGGCGGCGACTATGCCGACGCCCTGGGCATGGGCGCGCCCATGACGGCGAGCCAGCGGGCCGCCTTCTCCGCCTGGATGGACGGCATCTATGAAGGCTTCATCGGCCGGGTCGCGCAGGGCAGGGGCCTGGCGCCCGACAAGGTGCGCGATATCGCCAAGGGCCACGTGTGGACCGGAGCCCAGGCCAAGGCGCTCGGCCTGGTGGACGGACTGGGCGGCTTCTACCAGGCGGTCGACCGCGCCAAGGCCCTGGCCGGGATCAAGGGCGCGGCCCGCCTCGAATCGTTCAACGCCCGCCTGACGCCCTTCGAAGCCCTGCAGGCCCTGTTCGGCGGCGGCGCGGACGGCGCGCGCCTTGTGGCGAGCGCGCTTTCCCTGGCTCGTGAACCGGCGGCCCGCGCCGCGATCGCGGGTCTGCGAGAGGCGCGGCTACGCGCCGACGGCGCCACGGTCCTCGCCCCCGACCTAGGGTTGTGAGCGGGAGTT
>Ga0182024_10014114_pt1 | contig 15480 bp, 16 predicted proteins | sample P32metaG_FD_120480 | JGI IMG/M metagenome (GOLD analysis project Ga0182024, IMG submission 120480) | Permafrost microbial communities from Stordalen Mire, Sweden - P3-2 metaG (Illumina Assembly) | ecosystem: Environmental > Terrestrial > Soil > Wetlands > Permafrost | place: Sweden: Stordalen... | reverse complement strand
GCACTATGCCGTGCGGGCATCAACATTAACTAACCGCATGGCTGCTGGTCATATAGATACCGCTCAATTCATAAGCGGCTCTACCGTCGCAGACGACGATGCCCAGTTGGCCCGCACCAACCGCCCGTTGCAAAGTGCACCCTCGTGGTCAGGAGGATTAACAAACCCACCCCCTGCCGCCACGACGTAACGCTGCCGCACAAGTGTCTTAATTTTTATGCTTTTTCTTATCTGTGTTCATCTGTGTTCATCTGTGGCCATATTGCCTTAATGCCCGAACGTCATCCCAATCCCCGTCGTATACAACACATCGTTAGGCTTCAGCCCAATCACAGGATCGCTCAGATAGTGATCGCTGAACGCCAGATTCCAAACCAGCCACTTACTGATCTTCGTATTCGCCGCCAGATCGAAATTAGCGCGGTAAGCACCGGTAATCGACAGATTGTCAAACATCCGGGCCGACTGTGTAATGCTGGTCGTTCCGTTGATCTTGTAAGTAAAATCGTCGCCCCAATACGCTTCCGCCGACGTGCGCGCGAACGCAACTGTAGTGGCCCCAGCCGAAAATTTATCGCGATCGTAGTCGAATCCTGCCGCCAGCAACAACGATCCCCGCTTGCCCTTCCACGCCTTATATCCAAGTCCGCCGCCAACCACGAAGCGCAGATCGAGATCCTGGAACCGGTCATAAGCGTAGTCGTTAAATACGCTCACGTCGAGCCGCGAATGAAAATTGCGCCCGTACTTCCATCCGCCGCGCACCGCCTGCGCTGTATCCGAACTCACGCCGTTGACGCTTGCCGAAGATTTCACCGCATTGAAATAGACCGAAATCAGATCGTGATTTGTCGTTCGCGATGCATTCTCCGTCGTAGTGAAGCTGCTGGTCACCGCGTTACCCGCCGTGCCCGCCAGTCCGACTGTCGCCGTGCCCGTCCAAAGCTGCAGCAGATCCGGATTCAGCCGCCGCTCGTACGCGGTCTCCTCTGTCGCATCGCGGATGGCATCGATGCTGGCGGGCGTCACCGTTTGCGGCGCGCCCTGGCCGCTCGAAAGCATGATCTGGCCGCTATTCTCCGCGATAGTCGCCTTAATGACCGCGGGAACCTTAGCGGTCTGGCCAGCCAGTACAACATTGAGCGCTTCATTCGATTTGATATCGACTACCTGATCCCACGGGATCGTCACCACACCCATCAGATCGGACTTTACTGTCAGATTCTTGCCGTCCTTCTTAGCAATCGCGCCGGTAATCCGATCCCCGTTCTTCAACGTGACCTGATCCGCATGCGCCGAAACCGCTGCCAGGAAAATAACGAGCGCACACCCCGCCCTGGAAATATTGGTTTTGATCCTCATTTTTGTCATGAACTACCATTTTCGCAAACAATCCGGAACGGCTGCGCCCATCGCCGTTATATAGTCAATTCAGGCGGTCCAGGTATGGAGTCGGCACCAAGACAACTTACGGCGCGGGAGCGAACGATCCTTCACCAGATTGTTGGCGCCCACATCGAATCCGGTGAACCCGTGGGATCCCGCGCGCTCTCCCGGCTGCGCCATCTCTCGCTCAGCCCCGCCACCATCCGCAATGTCATGGCCGATCTGGCGGACGATGGATATCTCGCCCAGCCCCACGCCTCCGCTGGCCGCGTTCCCACCGATAAGGCCTTTCGCGATTTCGCCGCCAGCGTTCCCGCGCGTCCCATGCCGCAGGCCGAACGCCAGCGCATCTACGCCCGCATGCAGTCCGCCAATTCTCTCGAAGACCGCGTCGCCACCGCTTCCAGCATCCTGACGGAATTTACTCACAACGTGGGCATAGCCACCGCGCTTCCCGTTTCCTCGCAGGAACTGGAGCACATCGAGCTCGTTGCGCTTTCCGATCGCCGCGTCCTCATGATCGTGGCGACCCGCGATCACATGGTGCGTAATCGTGTGGTCACGCTGACCCGGGAACTGTCGCAAATCGACCTGACGCTGTTGCGCAATTACGTCAACCACCACTTCACAGGCTGGACGCTCGAACGCGCCCGCGCCGAGTTGCTGCGCCGCATCGAAGAAGAGCGCGCCACCTATGACGAAATTCTGCGCCAGCTGACCATGCTCTGCGAGAAGGGCCTTTTAGCCGATTCCGATCCTCAACTCGCCATGGGTGGCGCTTCTTATCTGATTGGCCTGGATCTTCATCTCACCCGCGAACGCATGCACGAACTGTTTCGCGCCCTCGAACAAAAGCAGCAGGTAGTCGCGTTACTGGATCGCTTTCTCGATAGTTCTCACGGCCGGGTTGGCGTGCATGTCGGCCTCGAAGCCGCCCACCCCTCGATGGGCCAGCTGGCTCTGATCGGTGTCACCGTGGACCTCCCTTCCGGAGTGCGCGCGCGCATCGCCGTTCTCGGTCCCATGCGTATGCACTACGAACGGGTCATTTCGGCCGTCCAGCAGATTGGCCAGGCTTTCGAGTCGCAGTCCTGAACGGGGGTCTGTGCTCAGCCAGCGACCTTGGTTTGGCTCTTCTGTGTGTCCGTGTGGGGCAGGCGGTTCCGCCTGCCATTGGTCGAGCGAAGCTCGAGTTCCGACGGGCTCACCTCGCACCTCCATCCTGGCGCGAAGGCGAAGAAATACTCTTTCCCTCTTGCTTCCGCTGTCTCCCGTACAAATGCGTGAGTTGAAAAGGCCAAAGCCGAGGCAGTCCTGTCCGGCCGCGTACGGCGCTCCAAAGCGCCCGGCGCGGCCCGATGTTAACCTTAAATCAGGCTACCTATCTAACCGTGGAAAACCCCGAAATCAGCGCGGATAACGCATCCGCAAACCCGACCCCTATGTCCGACACTGCCACGGCCGCGGAACTCGACCAGCTTCGTATCGAACGCGATGGCCTGCGCGTGGAACGCGACGAAATACGCGACACGCTGTTGCGGCGGCAGGCGGAATTCGAGAATTTCCGAAAACGCACCGAGCGGGAGCGGATGGAGCAATCGCAGTACGCCAGCATGGAAGTCGTGGGCGATCTGCTGCCCATTCTCGACGACTTTGAACGAGCCCTGACGGCCGATACCAACAGCCCGGAATACGCCAAGGGCGTCCAGATGATCTATCAGCGGATGGCGGAGTCGCTGAAAAAAACGGGTCTGGAGCCGATCGATGCTGCCGGTAAACCGTTCGATCCGCATCTGCACCAGGCCATCGAACGCGTGGAAACGAACGACGCGCCCGATAACACCGTGCTCGGCGAATTCCAGCGCGGCTATCACTTCAAGGGCAAGCTGCTCCGGCCCTCCATGGTCCGGGTCGCGGTGCCGGCGGCGCCAGCGCGCACCGATTCAAGAATTCTGAAGATTTAATCTGTAAGTAACGAACGCCATGCCGACGATTAAACGCGATTATTACGAAATTCTGGCCGTCAGCCGTGGCGTGGGCGAGCAGGAACTCAAGAGCGCCTATCGCAAACTCGCTCTCCAGTTCCACCCCGATCGCAATCCGGACGACGCCCAGGCCGAGGAAAAGTTCAAAGAAGCGGCCGAAGCCTATGGTGTCCTCTCCGACGCCCAAAAGCGCGCTGCATACGATGCCTACGGGCATGCCGGCGTTTCGGGAGCGGGTGGCGGCGGCTTCGATCCATCGTCGATGGATCTCGGCGATCTGCTCAGCCAGGTTTTCGGCTTTGGCGATATGTTCGGCGGAGGGGCCAGCCAGCAGCGCGGCGGCCGCCCGCGCGCTACCAAGGGCGACGACCTCCGCTACGATCTCACCCTGACTTTTGAAGAAGCCGCCTTCGGCAAAGCCGTTGAGCTGCAGGTGCCGAAAATGGAGCCCTGCCAGCGTTGTCGTGGGCGCGGCGCGGAACCCGACAGTGCCATGATGCAATGCCCCGCCTGTCACGGGCGCGGTGAGCAGTTGTTCTCGCAGGGCTTTCTTTCCGTGCGGCGCACCTGTTCCCATTGCGGCGGCGCGGGCGAGATCGTGAAACAGGTTTGCCGCGATTGCCGTGGCGAGGGCTACAAGCACGTCAACAAGCGCCTCAAAGTCACGGTGCCGGCCGGTATTGCCGATGGCAATCGCCTTCGCGTTTCCGGCGAAGGCCAGCCTGGCGCCAACGGTGGACCGAATGGCGACCTCTATATTTTCTTCGCGGTGAAAGATCATCCGGTCTTCGAGCGGCATGAAGACGATCTGCACTGCCGCGTCCCCATCAACGTCGCGCAGGCCGTCCTCGGCGCGCAGATTCAGGTGCCAACCCTCGAAGGTCCGCACGAACTCCAGATTCCCGAGGGCACACAGAACGGCACGCAGCTAAAGATCAGGGGCAAGGGCGTTCCGGAAGTGCAGGGAAAAGGCCGCGGCGATCTGATCGTGCACATCGACATCAGAATTCCCACCCGGCTGACGAAAGATCAGCGCCGCATCTTTGAGGAACTCGAAGATACCCTGCCGGTCAACAACGACCCGCACGAAAAGGGCCTGCTCGACAAGGTCAAAGACTATTTCATGTAGGCGTCGGCCGCGGGGTTTCAGCGCGCTTTCAGCGTCGTGTGTCACAATCGCGGATACATGAGGGTGCTGCTTCCGGTGTTTGCCTGCCTGGCTGTTACGTCTCTGCAGGCCGCTACATACGTGGGGTCCCGGGCCTGCCAGAGTTGTCATGCCGCCACTTATGCCACCTGGGAAAAGACCCCCATGGCGAATATCGTGCGTGATCCAAAGCTTCACCCGGATCAGGTGAAGGGCGACTTCTCTAAACCCAATCCGCTTGTCACCTTCAGGCTTGCTGACGTTGCGTTCATCTACGGTGGCGTCTGGAAACAGCGCTACTTCTATAAGAAGGGCAACGACTATTTCATGTACCCTGCGCAATGGGACGTGCAGAACAAAGTCTGGCGCGCTTTCAATCCCGCCCCGGGCACGGACTGGTGGACCAACGTATATCCCAACGACATGACGCAGCGGCCGACGGGTCCGCTGTGCGACGGCTGTCATTCGGTCGGCTACAATATTCAGACGCACGCCGTATCGGAGTGGAACGTCGGCTGCGAAAAGTGCCACGGGCCAGGCAGCGATCACGTGGCGTCGCCTTCAAAAACAAATATCGTGAACCCGGCGCGTCTCGACACAGTGCGTGCCAACGACGTCTGCATGCAATGCCATTCCGAAGGCCGGCCGTTGAAGAATCCGATTGAAGGCCGTACCTACGATTGGCCTGTTGGCTACGTGGCGGGAGATCGCCTGGCCGATTACTGGAGACTCGAAGATCACAAGCTCGGCGAAAAGACATTTACTCATTACGCCGATGACACTGCCATCAAGAACAGGATGCAGGGTAACGATTTCGTGCAAAGCCAGATGTATAAGCGCGGGCTCACCTGCTTCACCTGCCACAATGTGCACGGCACCGCGAACAATGCGCAACTGATCAAGCCGCCCGACGAGCTCTGCATTTCATGCCACAACGCGAAATCTCCCAACGGGCCGCCGGGCGACGCGGCCGCGCATTCGCACCATGCGGCGAATTCGGCCGGCGCGCAGTGCGTCGCCTGCCACATGCCGCAGGTGGCAAATCAGATCGCCAACGTAAATGTGCGCTCGCATACCTTCCGCGTGATGCCGCCGTTGCTGACGGTTCAGTTTGGCGAACCGAACTCGTGTAACACCTGCCACAAGGATAAGGACGCGGCATGGGCGCAGCAGAATCTCGATCGGTGGCCCGACGTGTCGCCCTGGCGAATGCAGTAACATTCCGCATGTCAATGGCATCCGCCCCATACAAATAATGAATTTGGCCTTTGGCTCTCTACGCGATAAACTGGGTTTGTAAGGCGATTCCGGCGATAAGTTACCGTCGGGCTTGGCTTTCACAAGTAGGCTGTTTCTTCACTACTGTTTCTTCGTTGATCCGTATCGTTCCTCAGATCGAGGGATAGTTTCCTCCCACGTTGGCATCTCCTGACGCATCTACACCTTTTGCATCGTGGTGGACGTGTGTCTCTACTTACAACAGAACTGATCGAAAGGAAAACAAAACTATGAAAAAGTCCATCTTTACCGTTATTGCGTTCGCCGTTTTCGCGGCGTCGGCGTTTGCCTGGCAGGCGACTGAACTGTACGTGAACGTGCCCTTCGCTTTTAAAGCGGGGGCCTCCACGTTACCGGCCGGAAGCTACAGGATTACCGAGACAACATCGGGTTACGTTCTGATCCGCGGCGACAAGGGCGGAGTTTTTGTGCCCAGAAGCGCCGTGACAGTCGATCCCGACGCCGTCGGGAAGCCTACCTTCCAGTTCAACCTCACTGGAGACAAGTACGTTCTCCAGGCGGTGCACTCGGAAAAGTAGCACTCCTCAAAAGCCCCTGGCCCGGCAGCGCGTTTGCGCTGCCGGGCCAGGGGTTTCTTTCAAACGTGCAAACGTAAGAGAGCGCTACTTCTCTCCCATTTCAGTTTTCATCCTCTTTGCTTCAGCTGCGGCTCCCTGCTGATACTGGCCGGAAATGATCGCCGACTGCAGCATGTACTTGATGCCCTGATCTGTCTGCGAACGGTCCATCCCCTGTCGGCCTAAGGTGTAATCGGCCTCTCCGAGATAGTAGTAAGCGGGCCCTTCCATCGCGGGTATACCCTTGATCCCGGGCAGCGACGCGCGAAGTTCCTTATCCGCCGTGGGTAGTTCTTTCTTGTTGAACGCCACAACTCCGATGATCCAATGCGCATTGGCTGCCGCCTGTTCGGGCTTGGCGCCTTTCGCAGCTGTGAGCGCCTTCTTCGCGAAGGTCGAAGCCCGATCCGCTTCCTGCGCGGTCATCGCGGCGTTAGCCACCATCAGGTAGGCGTCCTGCGTCAGGTACTTGCTCCTCGGAGCCTGGGCTTCCAGCGTCGAGATCAGATCCACTGCCGTCGCCGACGGAGCACCCACCGACGCTGAATACAACGCATACTCGGCATATTCCGAAAGCTGCGTCGCGTATTTGACGTGGGCGTCGTAGTTGTCCTTGTCCGCGTCCGCCGGAGCCGGGCCCATGTCCTTCTTCGCCTCGGTGAATACAAGGACAGACAGCCTCTTGATTTCCGCAGGTCCCTTTTTAGCTGCAACCGCGGTCTGAAGCGCGTCGTAATTGGTGGTCAACGCATCGTCGGCGGCCGGAAGGATCGCGCACGCCATAACGAGCGCTGCAAAGCCCGTAATGAATACTTTCATAGGTTTCTCCTGAAACGGTCATTTTATAACACAAGACCGCCCAGATCCCGTCTGCACGCCCGGAACCGGTAAACTGAATCATCGATGGCTGATATGAGGGATAACAATGGCGCTCAGGATGTCGCGCGCGCGGCCCACATGCGGCACCTTGTCGATACCCTCCACCAACTGGAAGACAGGCTTCGCGAAGGCGGTGGACCGCAACGTATCGACAAACAACATCGAGCCGGCAAACTGACCGCGCGCGAACGCATCGCCGGTCTCTTCGACCAGGGCTCGCGATGGCAGGAAGTCGGATTGCTGATCGCTTACGATCTTTACGATGGTCAGGCTCCCGCAGCGGGCGTCGTCACCGGGATCGGCCGCATCGAAGGCCGCCCCGCCGTGGTGGTCGCGAACGATGCCACCGTGAAAGCCGGTGCCTGGTGGCCGGAGACGATCACCAAAATCCTGCGGGCGCAGGAGATCGCGATGCGCAACCGCGCGCCGATCGTCTATCTGGTCGATTCCGCGGGCGTCAATCTGCCCTATCAGGATGGCATCTTCCCCGGTCAATACGGCGCGGGACGGATCTTCTTCTATAACTCGCTCATGCGGCGAAAGCTGCGCCTTCCTCAGATCGCCGCTGTCATGGGGCCGTGCATCGCCGGCGGCGCTTATCTGCCGGCGCTGAGCGATGTCATCATCATGGTGGAAAAAACCAGCTTCATGGGTCTCGGCGGACCCAACCTGGTAAAAGGCGCCACGGGGCAATCGATCGATCAGGAAACGCTCGGCGGCGCGCATCTGCATACGGCTACCAGTGGCGTGGCGCACTACATGGCGAAGGACGATCGGGACTGTCTGGAAATGATCCGCGCCCGCTTCCGGCAGTTCGCCGAACCGCGCACCGCGCCACATGTTTCTGCCCACGCGCCTTCCGCCGATGCACTCTACAGCCTGCTCCCCGCCGATCATCGCCTCCCTTACAACATCGAAGACGTGCTGCACCACATTCTGGATCCTGACGACTTCACCGAATTCCAGCCGGAATACGCGCCCGAAATGCTCTGCGCCACCGCGCGCCTTTCGGGATATCCGGTCGCTGTGATCGCCAACCGCCGCGGCTTCCTGAAGCCACGGATCGGCGGAATTATCTATACCGAGACAGCGCACAAAGTCTCGTACTTCGTCGAACTGGCGGAAAGGTTGGGCGCGCCCATTCTTTACGTGCAGGATGTTTCCGGCTTCATGGTGGGGCAGGAGTCGGAAACGGCGGGCATTATCCGGGCGGGCGCGGAAATGGTGGAAACGATGTCCTGCGCGACGGTTCCGCGCATCGTGCTCACGATCAATCACGCGTCGGGCGCGGGCTACTATGCGATGGCGGGTCAGGGCTTCGATCCCAACTTCACGTTCAGCTGGCCCACCGCGCGCATCGGCGTGATGGAAGGCGATTCCGCCGTGCAGGCGCTGTTCGCGGCCGATCTCGAAAAGGTGAAACAACAGGGCGGCGCGATCCCCGATGAACTGAAGGAGTCCATCGCGCGGACACGCGCCGATTACGAACGCTGGCTCGACGCGAAGTATGCCGCCGCGCGCGGGCATTGTGACGCGATCATCGATCCAAAGGATACGCGCGCCGTGCTCACGCTGGCAGTCGAAGTTGCCATCCAGCGGCCGCGCGGTGAAGCGGTTCCGCTGGAGATTCTATGATCGAAATCGCGACAATTGGACGCGTCGCGCGTTTTTCCATCAACCGCCCGGAAAAGCGCAACGCCCTCAACACCGTCATGTGCCGCCAATTGGCCGACGCGATGGATCGCGCCCAGGCCGATCCCGCCATTGGCGCGGTGATGCTCTGCGGCAACGGTACGGCGTTCTGCGCGGGTATCGGTCTGGACGAAGTTCTCGCCGCGGACCAGCGCGAGCTCATCGAACAGCATGAGCGGCTATTCACCGCGATTGAGCGCTCCCGCAAGCCGATTGTCGCTGCGGTTCACGGCGCGGCGCTTGCGGGAGGCATGGGTCTTGCTGCCAATGCTCATATCGTCGTCGCGGGACCTGATGCTCGTTTCGGCCTGACGGAAATCCGCATCGGGCTTTGGCCGGTGATCGTCTTCCGCGCTGTGGCTCGCGCGATTGGCGAGCGCCACGCGACAGACCTCAGCCTCACGGGACGGATTATCGGGGCGGAAGAAGCGCTTCGGTTTGGTCTTGCCACGGAACTCGCAGACGATCCGAAAACCAAAGCCTTTGAAGTAGCGAAGAGGCTTTCTGAATTCAGTCCCGTCGCGACTGCAGCCGGGCTGGAACATATCGTGCGCACGCGCGGGCTTTCATGGAACGATGCTGCGCCTATCGGCCACCAGATACGCGCCGAGTTGATGGCAGGCGAAGACTTCGCTGAAGGCGTCCGCGCGTTTCTGGAAAAGCGATCGCCCGAATGGCCGTCTCTCAGTCGGGTTGCGGACTAATTCAAGGTGCCGACCAGATGCCCGTTGCGCATTAAGCCGGATGCTTCGTCCACCGTCACTTCAATCGTGTGCGTTGGCGTGAACTTTATCGACAGCGTGTAGTGGTTGATGTTCGCGATGAAGTTCAGATCGAGCTGGAATTCGTTTTCCGAAATCCATTTCCCGGTTGCGCCCGCGCGAAGCCCCAGCGGCCCGTACGGTCCGATTTGATAAACACCATCGAGACCAATGGGAAAGGTGAATGACTCTCCGTAGTACTTCACGTTTGCGATCGCGGCGCCGTTTGCAAGAAAGGTCAGAGAAAGACTGTCCAGCCGGGATGAATTGACGGGAAAGGAATATACGCCTCCGGATATCGTGGCCGCCATTGCGGGCATCGGCGGCACCGGTACAGCCGCTGGCGCGAGCGCTGCGTCTGCCGATTGTTTCCGCAGTTGCGCGTCACCGTCCGGATTCGCCGGCAGCGCTTGTTCGGACTTCACGGCCTGGCGGATCAGCGGCGCGAGTTGTCCGGCGTTTCCGCCGGCGTTACTCACAACGATCATGTCGAGATCCGGCCACACCCAAAGCGTCTGTCCGCCGCGGCCCGTGCCGCCATACTGCAAGCCGTTCGGACCGTTCACCACGTTCCACTCAATACCGAAACCGCCTGGCGCGGCGCGGCCCCCGGTGGGCGGCGTGATCGACATCTTCACCCAATCGGCCGGTACGATTTGCTTTCCATTCCACGCGCCGCCGTGCAGATAGAGGTAGCCGATCTTCGCGACATCGCGAGGAAAGAAATGGCTGTCGCCCCAACCGTGGTTCCTGCCCTGCGGGTCCACGGCCCACACCACGCCATGAATGCCCAGGGGTCCAAACAGGTACTTCTGCCCGAACTCAGCTTCAGTCATGTGGGACGCCGCGCCGATGATCGACCCCAGCAAATGATAGCCCGGGCTGCAATACGAAGGATGCGTGCCGGGATCGTACTTCATCGGCAGCCCGAGCGCGAACTGCACCCAGTTCGGCGACCGCTTCATCTGCTCCAGTTCCTGCTCGCCCGGCAGGAAGCCGCAATCGAGGCCGGACTCCATGTGGAGCATGTTGCCGACTGTGATGGTCTGCTTCTTTTCGTCGGGAGCCGCCGGGCTTTCCTTCGGGAAAAACGACAGCAGCGGTTGATCGAGTTTCAGCAGTCCGTTTCCCACCGCAACGCCGGTCAGGGTGGACGTGATCGTCTTGGTTACGGACGCGAGGTCGTGCGGCGCGGCCGAACTGTACGGGTAGAAGTCAGTGTCCGAGACCACGTAACCGTGGCGAATCACGAGCAGGCTGTGAACGCCCAATTGCTTCTGGCGGATCTGATCGATGGCGGAAGCCAGCGCCTGCGAATCGAGACCCTGAGATTCCGGCGTGGCGGTGCGCCATTGCCCGCCCGGATAATAGACGGCGGCAGGTGCGGTCTGAGCGGCGACGGCGGTGCACGCCGCTAGTATTGTCAGCGCAGACGAGACAACAACGCGAATTGACATAGGGATATTATGATGCAACGGCGAGGATATAATCGCGAAGATCTGCCGGCCAGGCCTTGATTTGTTCCTCCAGTTGCGCGGTGTCACGGGCGTACAGCGCCCGATAGGCCTCTTCGAATCCCGGCAGATTTCCCGCGATGGCGCTCATGACGCGCCCGGTCGCTTCGATTGCCGCCCGGCTTTGCGACTCGCCGGGATTGCGTTTCCTGCTCTCATCCACCAGGCGTCGCAACGTCGCGGAAGCGCCGTTCGGTTGGGTCTCCAGCCACTCCCAATGGCGAGGCAGCAGCGAGACTTCCCGCGACGTCACGCCCAGCCTCGGCCGTCCCGGTCCGGCTCGAACGGGTTGGGGCAGGGCCCGGTCCAGAACTTCCTGAATGGAACCCCTGAGGTCGAAATCGACCTGCTTTCCGGTCTGATTCTCGAAGATCAGGAGCGTTTCCCCGGATTGTTCGTCGTTTTGCTGCGCTTTGATTTGGCGCAGGATTTCTTCGAGCGAGCCGGCAGCGATGCGTTTCCACCCTAGAAAGACGGTGTAGGTCAGGTTTTCCACCCTTTGATTTTACCCAGGTATAATTAGGTTGTCAATATTACCCGGATAAAATATAGCTTGAGCTATTCTTCAGACAAACTGCAGCGGACCCGTCGGTACGGCTGACGCCTGTTGAGATCCCTCTCGCACCGCAGGTTTTGGGAACGGCAAGAGGTGAGTTCGTCATGCCGGACGACTTCAATGAGCCGCTTCCGGATGATGTGCTGCTGCAGTTCGAAAGCCGGTCGTCTTGAGCGTTGCATCGCCGCGACGCACCGCCGGATCTATCTGGGCGGCACGAGCAAATTCTGGCTGAGCATCGCCAGTCGGGACCCATTCGACCGAATGCTTATCGCTCAGGCGAATGCGGCAGGATTCTCGATCCTTTCAGGCGACGCAACTGTGCGGAGGTACGCTGTGACTGTTTTATAGATCGATTCGGGGATGTCGAGTTGCAGGACAATGAATTATGTCCCGGGGTTGGGAAAGCAAGTCCGTCGAGTCGCAGATGGAGGAGGCCGCCGCGCGGCGTGATGCCGCGCATCGGATTCCGCTGACGGCCGAGGAAATCCGTTTGCGTAGTGAACGCGAAAGTCTGGAGCTATCGCGTACGCGCGTGCTGAAAGATCTGGAATCTGCCACGCATCCGCGCCATCGGGATCAGCTTCAGGCGGCTCTCAATCACCTGGATCGAAAGGTCGCCGCGCTGGAACGCGGTTCCGATGCGTCGTAAGATCGCGCTTGTCGTCGCGGCAGTCTTCTACGTGGTCGCTGGTCTTCTGCACTTCTTCCACCCGAGGGGTTACGTGAAAATCGTGCCGCCATTTATTCCTCACCCGCTGGCGATGGTTTATATCAGCGGACTGGCGGAAATCGCAGGCGGACTTGGGCTTCTGCTGCCATCGCTGCGGCGCGCAGCCGCCTGGGGCCTGGTTGCGCTTCTGATCGCGGTGCTGCCGGCTAACATCTATATGGCGCTGGATCGTGTTCAGGTCACGGCGAATCCGCCGCCCGGTCTTCTTTTATGGGCGCGTGTGCCGCTGCAATTCGTGTTGATCTGGTGGGTACTGTGGTGCAGCAAAATCTAAACGCGCTCCTTCCCGCGCACGATTCCGTGAAAAAACGGCTTGCCGAACAAGCCGACCGCCAGAAGTCCGCCGAACAGCGCGAGGGCTTCGAAACTCTCTCTTCCCTCGCGCTGCCAATAGACGTCGCGAAGATTGAGCCACAGCGCAAATTCATCGAGCGTGAGCGCGGCGGCCACACCGTATGTCATCGACATGAGGCGCCCCACCCACCGCAGCGAACTCTGCCCGCCTGTGCCCACTTCGAGTAACCAGCCGTAACCCGAAACGAGCAGCAAAAGAATTCCCCACACCAGGTGGTGAATGTGCCGGCCTCCCATCGAGACGTCGTGGAACGGCCCCAGGTGGTAGTGGATCGCCAGAGTGATTCCGCGAACCGTCAGCACCGCTGTAAAAAAGCCGACCGAGGCGAGGAATAACCGCTCTCTCCTCGACTCCGGCAGGCGGGCGTTGTAGACGTCCCGAAGCCTGGTGTTCCGGACCAGCAGGGCCAGCGCCGCGAGAATTCCGGCGATGATGAGCGGCGCAATCCAGAAAGCGCGATGCGTCCAGGGCATTCCCCGATTGTATGGCTCAGTAGCCGCCCGATTGCCGTAACATTCCGCCGTCGATGAAGAACGTCGATCCCGTTACGTATCCCGCTTCATCGGACGCCAGATACACGGCGAGGCCGGCGATTTCTTCGGGCTTGCCCCAGCGATTCAGGGGAATCTCTGCCATCAGCGCCTTCTCGATTTCAGGATTGGCCTCCACATCGGCATTGATCGGCGTGAATACCGCGCCGGGCCCGATATTATTGACGGTGATATTCGCGCGCGCCAATTCCACGGAAATGGTTCTGGCCAGCATTCGCAGGCCACCCTTGCTGACGCAATACGCCGCATTTCCCGGCATCGGCAGATCTTCGTGCACGGAGGAAATGTTGATCAGCCGACCGCCCTGTCCCTGGCGAATCATCTGGCGCGCGCCAGCCTGCGAAACCAGAAAGGGGCCTATCAGGTTCACCGCTAAAATCTTCTGGAAATCTTCCAGTGGATAATCGACAAACGGACCTTTCGTCTCGATGCCGGCATTGTTCACCACAATATCGAGCTTGCCGAATGCCTTCAACGTCTCCGCGATCAGCGTTTCCACCTGCTCGGGTTGAGAGACATCCGCCGCGATCGCGATGCACTTCCCGCCGAAGCCCGCGATCTCTTTCAAAGCATCCGCCGGGGCATCGGGCTTGCCAACATAGTCGATGACGACGGTCGCGCCTTCCTGGGCGAAGCGGATCGCGATCGCTTTCCCTATTCCTGTCGCAGCGCCGGTTACTATTGCTACTTTGCCTTCGAGTCTCATAGGTTTATTTTTGATCGAGCAGGTTGAGGGCCGATTCCGATCGCCACGCGCGCCCTTTTTTCGGGATAATGGCAGGAGCGACGACATATGGCGAAAGTACTACGAATCTTTTCCACTCTGCTGGCTTTACTGGTGCTCATCGACTGCGTCGGACGCAGCGCCGATATCGGCTCCAAAGATTTCACGGCCGACGATCTCTTTCAGCTCTCGAAAATCTGGACAGTGGAACTGGTTTTCACGCCCGCGGAATGGAAGGCGATGACTCCGCGATTCGACGGTCCGCAGGGGAGTAGTTTCCTGACGGGGCCGGAGGGTGGCCACAACGGGTTCCTCGCGGCGCGCGGCCTGACTTTCGACTGGGCGCACGCCGATCTCACAATCGGCGGCAGGCATTTCACCGATATCGGAGTTCGGGATAAGGGCAACGGTACTTACATGGAGGGATCGCAGCGGAACAAGATCTCCATGAAGCTCAATCTCACGAAATATGTGAAGGGCCTGAAGCTGGCGAACATGACGACGGTGAATCTGGCGAACAATATCACGGATGCCGGATGGATGAATGAGGAACTCGCTTACAAGCTGTTTCGCGATGCGGGCGTACATGCTCCGCGCTCGGCATACGCGAGGGTCTTCGTTACTGTTACGGGCCAGAGTCCACGGCGCTACGCGGGATTGTATTCGCTGATTGAGGATGTGGACGACCACTTCGTTCAGGACCGATTTGGCTCGAAGACCGGTGCGCTGCTCAAGCCCGTTCCGCCGAGCCTGTTCGCATACATGGGCGATAAATGGGCGGCGTATAACCAAACCTACGACCCCAAAACGGAACTAACGGCGGAACAAAAGGCGCATATTATCGAGTTCTGCAAAATTGTTACGAGCGGGACGGATAAGGAATTTGCGGCGAAGCTGGGCGAGTACGTGAATCTCGATAATTTCGCGCGCTTTCTGGCGGTGGATATCTGGCTGAGCGACATGGATGGGATTCTCAACGTGGGCCAGAATTATTACGTCTACCTGGATCCGGCAATCGGCAAGTTTAATTTCATGGCCTGGGATCACGATCATAGTTTCGGCCAGATGGGTCGGGCGTCGAATGCGGAGACGGAGAATTTTTCCATTTATCATCCGTGGTCCAGCGGGAACCGATTTATAGCGAGGGTCTTCGCCGTGCCTGCGTTTCGTGATTTGTATCTGGCGAAAATGCGGGAATTTACGGGGACGATATTTCAGCCCACTGCTGTCCAAGACCTCCAAAGGCCTGAGTAAGCTCCTTTGAAAGCAAAGTAGATACACCTCTCGTGAGCCGGTTGCGGTGAACCGGGTTGGGGTGAGCACTGCAGCGAGGTGTTTGAG
>Ga0182024_10014113_pt1 | contig 15481 bp, 20 predicted proteins | sample P32metaG_FD_120480 | JGI IMG/M metagenome (GOLD analysis project Ga0182024, IMG submission 120480) | Permafrost microbial communities from Stordalen Mire, Sweden - P3-2 metaG (Illumina Assembly) | ecosystem: Environmental > Terrestrial > Soil > Wetlands > Permafrost | place: Sweden: Stordalen... | reverse complement strand
GGTGAGATGGCCACAAAAACCTCAATGATTCTCGCTCGGCTTGCTACACCGCTTGCTACACCGAGCGGGAATCGTGAGAGGTTGAGAGAGGTTACAAGGTGGAGGCGCCGGGAATCGAACCCGTTGGACGGTATATCCGACGAGAGTGGTTTAGAGGCGTCGAGCGCGGATTCTGCGGCAGAACAAGTCGGATCCGAGGGGTCGGCGAGTTACGCGATAGGGGTCGAGACCGGTATGTCTCCGCTACGGTGTAGCAATGTAGCAAACCTTCTGACGTGGGCCCTCGAAGGTCTGGCGAGCGGCGACGTGGAGCGCGTCCGCGCTGCCCTCGGGATGGCCCTTGATCTGGTTTCAAAACGACCTGACGAAGAACCGCGCTGAACGCTCACTGCCTTAACCCACGGTTAGGCTCAAATTCGCGGTCGCCGGTGGGACCAGTAACCGGGACGCTGCCGCGGATGCATGAACGCCAGCACGTAGACGGTAACTGCTCCCGTGTCGCCAATGACCATGAACACGATGAGATGAGGGAACCGACCGACGGCGTGAGCGCACCGCACGTCCTTGGCGTCGCCGAAGACCGGGAAGCTCCTTGGCGCCTCAAGGACTTCGCCCACGCGCTGGCGCATCTCTGCAAGGAACTGACTCCCGAGGCCCGAAACCGCGCCCTCGTATCGCAGCGCCGCATCTTCGAGCTCGGCCTCGGCCTCCGGCTCGATGTAGAGCGAGGTCATCGAGAGTTGAGCTTGGCCTCGAGCCTCGCGAAAACCTCATCGGCACCCCGCCCCTTCGATTCACCCGCCCGCACGCGCGCGGCCCTGCGAGCGATCTCCTCGCTCCATTCGCGCGCGAGATCCTCGACAGACTCCTTCGGAGAGATCGCGTCGACGACCACTTTGCGCTCATCCTCGGAGAGCTCTGTTGCGAGGGCGATCACTTGCTGCACGGTGGCCATGTCAAAAGCATGCCCTCGCTTGTGGCCGGCGTCGAGCAGGAGCAATCGTCGGGGCCCTACATGCCGGGCTGGGGAGACCGATCGTTCCTTGCCATCAAGACATCATCGGGGCCTGCGCGCGCGCAATGCCGTGTCCAAGGTCGGCAAGCAGATCACCCTTTCCGAGTAATCGCTCCGCGCCACCCTGATCGAGAATAATTCGCGAGTTGGTCTGGGAGGCCACCTGAAGAGCCACCTTCCCACCGAGATTCGCCTTCACGATCGGCGGCACCGTCGAGCGGTCTGGTCTCTGCGTCGCGAGGAGCATATGAACCCCCGCCGCCCTTGCCTTGGCACCGAGGCGTTTCACCCCGGCGAAGAAGGCTTGGGCCGTGTCGCGCTCCGCGACGAGATCCTGAAATTCGTCGACCACGAGAACTCGGCGCTCGAGGCGGTGCTCGCGGTCCGCCTGCTCATTGTATTCGTCGATCCCGCTCACCTGCGCCTTCTCGAAGATCCGATACCGCTCTTCCATAATCTCGACGAGCTGCGCGATGACCGGCATCGTCTCTTCCGCGTCGTACAGGACGGGACCGTCGAGGTGGGCCGCGACTGCCGCCTTGAAAGCGGGTCCAATGAAGGTCACCCGCTTCGGGTCGACCAGGGTGAACCGAATGCTCTCAGGCCCGTGGTATTGAACAAGACTCGCGACGATCGACTGCAGCAGGACGGATTTGCCGCTACCGGACTGACCCGCCACGAGCAGATGGGGAGTGCTCGAATCGGAGAAGTCCCCGACCAATGTGTCCCCATCCGGGCGCTGCCCCAGAACGAATCGACCCGCCTTGTTCTGCAGCCAGTCGCGACGGCTCTCGAGCAGCGGGCCGAGGAACACTCGTCGCGGTTTCGGGCGCTTGACCGTGAAGTGTCGGTGCCCCCCCTGCTTGTCGTAAGTGACCGACACGTCATCCTCAGCCGCGAGGCGATGTTGGACATCCTCGGCCGCTCGATCGAGCTGAGTGACCGAACCTCTTGGGCGCGAGATTTCGATGACGAAGAGCGTCGGACCTACGAGGGGGGCCTTTGGAGAGATCGCGGTAATTCCTACCCGCTTTAGCTCTGCGAGGATCCGTCCTTTTAGCGTTTCCGCTTCGCTCCGGCCTTCCTCGTCATCCGCCCCGGAGACCGGGCGAACGACGGGGATCGCCTGCTGGATCGGCCCTTCGGCGTTCGGTCGAGGGCGAGCTGCGGAAGTCGGAGGGTCGTCGCGAGGGGGAAGACGCTCCGGGTACGTTTCGGCACAAGCTTGCGCCATGGGGCAAGCGGCGCAAAGGTCTGGACGCGCCGTCGCCGGTGCGCGGTCAGGCGCCGCTGCCCAGCTCGCCATATTGCGCAGGAGCGGACGCACGACACGGTCGACGAGTGCTGCTGAGTCCTCGACCGCGATCGCGGTCTCGCGCAGAGTCGGCGTGAACCGAAGCACGACCGGTCGCGCATCTTGACCGTCGGCAAGGCGGACGAGTTCGCGATAGAGCGCTACTTGCGCGCGGTCCAGCTCCTCGTTCGCTTCGTCCGTCAGCTTGTACTCGACCACCTCCAGGTTTCCACGCGCGTCGGCATACAGAGCATCGATCCGACCACGAACCACGGGGCCGTTGGGCTCCAAAGGCGACTCGAACTCGCGCTCACCCGTCCGAACGACTTGGGGTAGGGCTTGGGCCGGCGGAACGTCGAATTTTTGCAGGCGACCCGCCAAGTGGCGCGCAAGCTCTCGAAGTGCCTCGGCGAGATCATCGACCTCCCCTGGAACGGCCGCATACATCGCATCGGCCTCAAGTTCTGCAACGAGGCCATCCAGCAGCCAGCGCACAAGATGAGCCTCGACGTCGTCCCGAGGCGAGCCGCTCGGAAGATTCGAAAAGTGGGAGGGGGCAGAGCCGGCCGCATTCGCAAATCGGTCCACGATGCGATGAAACGCCCCGCCAAGGCAGGACGACCCGACCGGGAACGTGACGGCGCGTTGGTGCAAACGCCCCAGCGCGAAAACGCGCGGGCAACGCAACGCGTTCCGGACTTCGGTCACGCTGATGCGATCACTCATGGCTCCCCCTTCATGCAGACGACCGTGCCACCGATCCATAGAACACGATCCGACGCGCGTTCGAGTTCGAGCAGGGTCGAGGCCCGGGTTGCCGCTCGGTCGACTCGCGCCACCTCGCGAATCAAGCGATCCACCGAGGCGACTCGCAACCGACGCAGGACGCCGAGCGCGATACCCGGGCCGAGTGGCCCGACTCGCGCTGCGTCGGGCTCATCGGGGAGCTCGGCAGGTGCCTCTGTCAGCGCCGTCAAGACCGGCCAGGATGCCACCTCCAGGGTGTCGGATACCCACCGTCGCACCTCCTCTAGAGGGACGGGTCGACCGAGCGCGTCCGTGACGTCTCCGGAGCGGGCCGCGGTGAGCATCGACGCAAGGGACAGAAGACGAGCGGCATCCTCCCGTTCGAGAAGCACCCATTTGCCGTTCCCTTGCGCCACGAAGGCGGCTCGTTTTGCGAGCGTATCCTTCCATGTCGGCGGCAGGTCATGTACCCGCTCTCGGAGCGCTAGAACGACCTCCTTCTCTGCGAGTGTTGTAAGCTTCGCGAGCGTGCTGCCGAGACTTCGGGGGTGATTCTGGTGAAGGAGCGCCATGCGAAGCTTACCGGCGCTGGTGCGCCAACCGAGCTGGGCAGCCGCGCGCAGGTTGACCTCAAGCGTCAGATTCGAGACAAAGCCGGCGGCGCTCATGAACCCATCCGCGAGACGCGCCGGATCCGCGCATTGCGCTTGCTCTGCCAGTTCGTCGAGCGTGCGACGAGCGGCCTCCACCTGTTTTGACCATTCCTCGGCAAGCGAGTCTTTGAGAACCTCCGCCCCTGCTGGATGCACTGGAACGCCGTCGCCCGCCACTTCCCGCCCTGCCACGATCGGGTCGTCGTCCGGGCGCCCGCTCTCCAACGCCAAGCGGCACTCGACGAGCAGCATTCTCGGGGTCATCCCGGGCGCGCTGCACCAGCGCGCGACGCGGCGTTCGCCGAACGGCCACGGGAACGGGGCCTTCGGATTCGGGTCCCGAGCCGCCCACAGCCGGAGCAACGCCTCACGTTCGTGGGTGGTCGGCAACGACAACGCCTTCGTGCGCATGGCAATCCGTGATTGTTGCGCGCCGCTAAGTGCCGGCTCGATCGCCCGATGCCACTCCGAGTCGATCGCCATGTGAACGAGGACGACTCCGCGCGCGGAGTCGACCAATTCCGCGGCAAGGTTCCCGTAGGCCAGAAGACGGGAGCGGGATTCCTGGCCATCGATGAGGTTCTCGAGCTGATCGAAGACGATCACGATCGGCGAACCCAGCGAAGCGACAGCGGCCAGGGTACGCAGCGCAGGCACCACGGCTTCTTCTTGCAAGGAGCTCCGCGCCCCGACGCGCTGCAGCTGCGCTTCGTCGCACTCGCGCCCGGAGAGCCAGGCCATGGTCGCTCGCTGCGTCGCCGGGGCGTCGAAAGGAACGGACAGCAAACGTCTCAGATAGCTCTCGTCGGCATCCTGCCAGGTGGCGAGAACGCTCTCGAGCGCGTCCTCCAGGTGGCGTGTTCGCTCGGATCCGTCGAAGCGGGCCAGGTCGTCGAGAAACGCCCTGGGGAACTGCGCGGGCGCGCCCCCGAGATGAGCAAGGAGGGACCCCACGAGCGCGTCCGTTTGACGCAGGCCCATCGTCGCATACGAGAGCTGCTTGGCGATTTCCTGCAGCACGAAGCGCGCCGTCATCTCGGAATTGAGGAGCGGGCGGATGTGAACGAACACCGCTTTGGGCCCAAGTCGCTGTCTCAAACGAGCAAACAGGTGGGTCTTACCTGCCCCAGGTGGCCCGACGACAACGAGCGACGAAGACCGCAGCTCCTTTGGCTGGCGACGCGCAACGTCCCTCTGCCGTGCGATGGCATCTTCTATCGAAGTGCTCACGTCGGCGTTGAGCGACGGAAGGTCGACGATCTGCTCGGCCCACGGATCGGCGTGAACGGCCTCAAAGAGAGTTGTGCTCATCCTTGCACCTCGATGCGCCGCGCCCACGACAGACGAGTCCCCTGCGGCCCCTCCGGGCATGCCATCCTCTCGGCTTCCGAAAGTCGACCGAGGCCGCCCTCCGGTCTTAGCTCCACGAATCCGCGCGAGGCGGCCTCGAGCAGCGCCTTCTGCGCGGTCGCATGGCCGAAGTCGGCCGAGAGCAAGCCGACGACTTTTGGCACGAACGAGAGCCCGACCTTCGCGTCTCGCGCAGCGTCGACCGCACGGAGTACGACGTCTAGCTCCAGGTTCGAGTCGGGCCCGCGCTGCGCCGCCCTCCGAGGGCCAGCTGGCAGGACGCCCTCCAACGCTTGCTCGACGTCGCTACGCAGAACTCCCATCCCTTTGCGAGCTGCATTTTGCAGCTGTCGCGCAAGGTCCGCCGCACGCTTCGATGCGCTGGCTAGCCCCTTGTCGGCGACAACGTCCGCGGTAACCGGCACGAGCGTCTCTGTCGTCGTGCGCAGGATCCTCCGCGCGCGACCGCTCTCGGCGAGAGCCTTCGCGACCTGCTTCGCCTCAGCCGCCGTCGCGCCTCGAACATGCGAAGAGATCGCGTTGAAGGCGAGGTAACCTCCGTCTCGCAGCACGGCCCTCAGCTGGTCCTCAATGGGGATTCGAACGACTTTCGCCGTGACCTCAAACCCCTCGACACGAAGCGCCTCCAGCACACAGTCACGAACGGACGGCGGCCCAACCTTGGACCTGGGTATCGCCTTCTCTCGATCAAGCACTGCCTTGGCAGCCGCCACCAAGGCGCCCGAATCAGGCGGGACCTTGGCGCGCGAGGGTCTCCGCATAACGCGCCAGGCTAATCCTATTGGCTTTCGATGAGAACAGACGTGACACGACCTTCGAGCTCGTACAGCGGCCGGAACGCGCATGAATACCTGATGCCCAACCCTGGCGCCCAGCGACCGACACCAACGGAGCCTTCGCCAGCTCCGGACGGAGAGGGGCTTGAGAAGTGAGCCGACGAGACAGTGTCTCGTGAGCTCGTCCATCTTGAAGGACGTCGTCGGCACATTCAAGTCGCACTCTCCGCTAAGGAGTCGCCCTCTTCTCGGGCACTTGGGACCGTCGTCGTGCCTTCCCCAAATTGCCGGGCCTCTCAACGCGCAGAGCTGCGGAGGTCAAAGAGGCACTCCGCCGGTCCGCCGAGGGGGCGAACGAGTTGAACCAGAAGCTGAAGGAGGTGTTCGCGCTCAGCGATACAAGCGCGACGCTCCGCCTTCGCGAAGAACGCATGTCGCAGAACACGATCACCGTTCACCGATTTTCTCGCGAGGTTCTGGTCGATCTGATCTGCCGTGAGGCGATCGCGCGGGGCGAAGACGTTCCGGAGCAGGTCAAGTACCTAGCTCGTTACGCCGAACGACTCTGCGCGCGCACCGTCGTGCTCGAGGAGCACTACGTCGACCGCCACTACATCGACGAGTACGCGTTCTACTACAGCCGTATGCTGACGCCGCCCCCGAACACGGTCCGCCGGGTTCACTTCTTTGCGCGCGCGTTCAACGAGGATGAGTTCGCCGCGATGCTCGCCAAAAGCCTTGCTAGCGCGGAAGCGAGAAAGGCGGTCGAGGCGAGCCTGACCGCTCCAGCGGAAGGATCGACGATCGGAGGCTACCTCGGCTTCTCGTCCATCAGGCCGATCTCGTCGGTGCCCATCGGGCGCACAGTTCTCTCTCGCCTCCCGGATAGCGATGGCGCGCGTCGTCACATCTGGGCAACCAACGAGCACTTTGTGCATCTCGCGAGTCTGCGACTCCGGGTGGAAGGGCTCGCGTTCCAGCAGCAGGATGCTGCTGTGGGCGCATGCGCAACGGCGGCGCTCTGGAGCGCCCTCGTTCGTGCGGCTCGGCAGGACGGAATGCGCGCGCCGACACCGGCAGAAATCTCGGACGCGGCGCTCCGATCTCCGCGGACGCTCGGATGGTCCTTCTTGCCAGCAAACACGGGGCTGACGGTGCAACAGCTCTGCGACGCGACACGAGCGTTTGGCTTCACGCCCGAGGTGATCTCGGCGTTCACCAGGCCCGAGGTCTTCGTAGCAACGCTGCACACTTACCTGCTGTCAGGCATCCCCATGGTGCTCGCTCTTCGTGGCGGAGGCATTGGCCATGCCGTCACTGCGGCCGGCTTTCAGATGGGCACGACCGAGCACCCGGTGTTGCAGGGGAGCGTACCGCTGCGTAGCTCACGCCTGACCAAGCTTTACGTCCACGACGATCGACTCGGACCCTACGCTCGCGCGCTGATCGAGCCCTTTTCGCGTCGCAATGAGGATGGGGGGCTCGACTTCGAGGGTCTTTCTTTCGAGATCGAATTCGACGGCTCCGGGGCCGAGCGCTGGATCATCGACACCGCGATTGCTCCCGTCTACCCGAAGCTCCGTCTCCCCGTTGCGTCCCTCAGTGCGAGCCGCGCGGTTCGTTCGAGAGGTGGCGCTCTCGAGGTGGTGTGCGCTCGTGCGTTGGTTCCTGGGCGACGACGAGCTTGTCGAGTTCGTCTACGACACGACGGACGTCGTCCGCGACGTGCGCGCGCAGGCTCGTGAGCTCCTCCGCGGCGTCGTCTGCCTCAGCGAACGATACGCCGCGAACGCTTCTGCCCTCGGCACGAGCCTCAAGGTTGCGACGGCCTGAGGTGGGGACGAAAGAGTTTGCCTTGTATGCTAACGTGGTTAACATGGCCGGCCGAGTGAGTGTTTATCATGTACCCCCCGGCGTGAAGTCCCTCGGCGAGGCGGTGCGTATTTTGAGAGAGGACCAGGGCCTCACGCTCCGAGCGCTTGCAGAGATGGTCGGCGTATCCGCCCCCTTCCTGAGCGATCTCGAGCACGGTCGTCGTCAGACCGATCGCCACGATCAGCTCGCCGCAGCCCTGAACGTGCCGGTCACGGAGTTGCGCGAGCTCGACAGCCGCATCTCCCCCGACCTCAAGGATTGGCTGGCCGCCAACCCAAAGCTGGTCGCCCTATTGAAAGACATGCAGAGCTCCGGGCGGCCGGTCCCACTGGAGGCCCTCCGGTCGACGATTCGGCGCCGCGGGGGCGGCAAGGAATAGATGACCCGCCGGCCGGGGCGACCTTGACGAGGGCCCCATGAGCGAGCAAGAACACGGGCACGACGCTCGTCTTCCCGTCAGCGAACGCGAGCGCCCAGCGATAGGTTGCGCGGGAGGCGTTCAGCGATCTCCTCGCACCTCGGGCAGCGCAGACGTGCGGCGTCGGATACCCTATCCTTGCGACCAAATGACTCCCAATCCTCGGCATCTTCCGAGCCAGCGGGCCCGATCGCTTCAGATCCGACTGAACCACGGAGGCGTCGACCCGGTCACCGCAGCGACCGAGGCGTCGCGCATCTTCTTCGACTCCGGCGACACGGTTCGCTCGCGGTGGTTGGGATTCGAGCTCAATGGCTACGGCCACTCCGTCGACGTCGCACCTCTCCATGAGGTTTTGAGCGTTCCGCCTCATGACCGCCTCGCAGTACAAGTGACCGCATACCGGACGCAGAGGGGGCGGGTCGCAACCCTCGATGGCCAAGTCGTCGAGTTCAGGCATTTCTTCGTGGAGCCTCTGCGCGATCTTCTCTCTACGCGTGCACACATCGCCCAAGCCGGCGGAGGCCCCGTTGAGCTCCAGTTTGCGGCCTTCCCGGCCGCACCCGACCATCCTCTACACGGCTCTTTCAGTCCCGATGTATTCGACCGCGTCGTCGGTGGATTCGTTGCCGCTCTCCACCTACAGCTCGCGACGGTACCGACGTGATTGACCTCGACGCGATCGCCGCCAAAGTCGGCCTGCCGGAGGAGGCAGGGACCATTCTCGGCTACCGGGCCGTCATCGCGCTCCAGCGTCGCCACCAGCCGGGTGTCCGGCTCGCCGCGGCGCTGTCGGGTGGGCTCATCGAAGAGGAGCTGCGCTGGAAGGAGCGGCAGCCGAGGTCGCGACCTACGAGGACATCAACCGGGTAACCGAGGAGGGGGCAGAGGCGATTGCTCTCGCCCTGGCGTGCTCAAATGGCTCGATTCAGGTCGAGCGTCGGCTTCAGTCACGCCTCGCTGAAGGGGCCGACTGGCTACTCCTCGATCGCTCGACGGGCACGAAGGTGGTTCTCGAGGTCGGTGGAACAGACGAGCAGGATCTCCACGCGCTCCTCGCGCGGAAGATCGAACAGGCCAAACGCTCCCCGTTCTCGTCGCGCGGTACGCCGGCGGCTTGCGTGGTACGCTTCTTAGAACCGCGAGCGATCCTGTGGAGCGACGATGGACCTCGATGACTTGAACAAGAGCGTCACCCACGCGATCCTGCAGGCCGAAGCGTTTCCGTGCGGCTCCTGGGAGGCCCAACACGCATTTCGAGAGGTTGCGGACCTCGAAGAGGAGATTGCGACGATCGCTGGCGCAGGGGTCGTCGAAGGCGAGATCGCGCGGCTCGGCGCGGTCACCGCTGCCATGAGCGCCGGCGAGCCGCTTCGAGCGATCCAGCTTGGGGGGCGTTATCTGGCGGACGAGCTCAGCGCCAGCGCCCGCGCGAAGCTCGAAGAGCTGGTGGACGAGGCCAACGCGGAGATCGATCGCGAGGCCGCGGACGGACCGAGCGTCGCTCCGATTCGGTTCAACCTGCGAGCCGCGTAAGCGCTTCGAGCTTGGAACGAGAACGTCCGCCAGCCAACATCTCCTTCGGCTTCACATGCGCGACGGTGCACGGGGGATCTTCGTTTCGGCGACCCCGTTCGCCGATACCGCCGTCACCGTCGTTCGCGAGAACTTGTCGAAGTTGACCGTCATCCTCTGCGAGCTGGACGAGCTCGTGTTGCTTCTGGAGCAACAGCGCGATCTCGGCGAGTTCCTCAAAGGAAGGTTGTCAGCGCAATCGCTGACAAGAACCCGTACGTGCGGCACCTCGGTTGATCGTCATGAGTGATCCGGGACGGACCCCGCTACGCGTCAAAATCATGAGCCTCGTGCGCTTGGCCACGAACAACCCCAGCGATATCGAAGCTCGCACGGCCGCGACGCAAGTTTGCGACCTCTTGAAGCGACACCCTGACCTCTTGAGTGAGCCCGAAGACGCCGCCACGATTGATCCGGACGATCCTTTCTGGGTACCGGCACAGAAGCCGGAAGGGTCGAAGTCTGAGATCCACCCGCGCACGGCGGCGTATCGCGCTTGGGCCGCCTTCCTGAGGAAGCACAAGATCTCCGAGGGCTCGGCGCCTGGCGAAGGACTCTGCCTCTGCTGCGGCAAAGTCTACGACCTCTGCTGCGGCAAAGTCTACGACGCGGATGAAGCCGTGTTTCGGCATCCGAAGCTGGGAGCCACTCATCGCCGATGCGCCTCGTGGTGGAGGTCGTTCGATTTCAGCGGGGTCGAGTCCGCCGCCACGTCGTTCGCTGACGACGAGGAGATCCCATTCTGACGTCCACCGCCCATCGAGAACGAGTCGCCCCTCGGCCTGAAAATGATGATCGAGGTCTTCGAAGCTCTCGTTCGGAATAGAGTGCCCTCGGGCTACCGCGTCGTCTAGTGCGCTCTGCGCAGGCTCCGACGCAGCGGCGCGGCGAGTTGGGCCTCGCCGGAGGCGAGGTCGCACTCCTTCGCGGTGGACGCGCGTTCCATCCGTCACGACCAAGTGGGTTTGGGCCGTGGGCCGGTGGAGTTCATCGCGAGCCGCGTCCGACGGCGTGCCCCGAAGATCGCGCATGGGCGGCCGGGATGCGAGCAGTCCGGTCTCCCCCGTCGGTCGTGGACCCCCTGAGGCGGTTGGGCTCGATCGCCCGCCTCGACCAGTGGTCCTCGTTCGGCTGGACCCAACCCCGCCGCACCACCTTCGCCCGTGCCCCAAGCCAGTCGCCGGTGTCCCAGCGCAGGTACGCGCCCTCCACAAGGACGCTGCCCAGCTGGGAAGCCCCCATGAGGTTCTCAATCCCCTTTCGGTCGAACAGTCCCGCTCCGAGCGGCGGCACGCTCGCCAGACCCGCTCGACGAACGAGCGCCTCGCGACGTTCGCGAGACCAGAAACGCCCCGCAGCGCGATCGTAGACATCGAACGCGAGAAACCAGTCGGGGAGGGCGTCGTAGGCGACGGTGTGACGCGCGAAGCACCACTCGCCGAACAGGATAAGCCCATCGCCGAGCGCCTCTCGCAGCGCCTCTTCGCGAGGCGCGAGCCAGGCCGAAAGGGGCTTGAACTGCGGCAGGGCGCGTCCGTCGATGTAGTCGCCACGGTTTTGCTCTGCAACGACGGCGAGTAAGCGGTCGCGTGACTTGCCACGTGGCAGGTGCCGAAGCTGGCGGAGGAGCTCGGGGACATCGTCCTGTTTGAAAAGTATGCCGCCCGGATACCAGGTTTTCGGCATGCTCCAGTACACATGCGGGTGCTCCTTTTCGCTCTCAAGAGGTACGCCGCTCGCCGAAAGCTCCTCGAGCAGCTTCCGGATAGTCTCCGGGCGGACGCCGACGGCGCGCGCGAGTTCCGCTTGCGGCCACGTGCGACGCGTTAAGAACGCCGCCATGACCGCGGCGACCGTTTCGGTGCGGCTGCGCTGGCCCATCTGGACATGGTAAGCGCAAATCTCCGACCAACGAGGTTCGGGAGATGGCGGGCGTGCGATCGGTCACCTCCCGATTCACGGTACCCCTGGAAACAAGCCATTCTGCACGCGAAGACGCCAGTTAACGGTAGCGGGGTTACAAATCCCGCGGTTCGGCATTCCGGACGACGCGTTGCGCGAGGGAGAGGAGGAGCGCGCGAAGCGCCGCCTACCCCGCGCCTCCGAGGAGAGCGAAGGGGCGGCCTCGCTGGGGCGAGGCCGCCCTCCCCACGTGGTTGCTCGCGCGACCTTCACCCGCTCCGCTCCGCGCGCGAACGGCGAGGTGGGCGAGGTCGTCGCTCGGGCTTTGCTCGCGGAGGCTCACGCGCACGTTTGGGAACGGGTCCGAGCAGTGCAGCTCCGAGGGGACCGCGTCGGGCCAAGAGCTCCGAGGTCGTCATTCACCGTATCTCCCTCGGCGGTTCGAGCAATCTTCCGCCCGCCATCAGCAGTCGCAATTGGCCCAACAGATTGACACTCGCGCCGAGCGGTGGCTCGTAGCGCCGGAGCACACGCCGCACGCGTGGAAGCGCCTCGACGAGGACGCGCCCCATGGTTGCACCACTCAGGTCGCCCCGTCCGAGCATGAAACACGCGGCACCTGCGTTGACGATGACGGTGCGTTCGATCTCGTTCCTTCGGATGTTCTTGTCCTTCGTGAGGACGACCCAGCCGCGACGGGTCACTTCGGCGAGCCATGCGGAATCGGGTGCGTCTATGTCGAAGTAGTCATCGTGTGCCTGAGCGGTCTCCCCAGCGGCTCGAAGCGCCTCGACGACCACCTTGCGACCGAGCGACCTATCGACGAAGTAGACGAACGGCTCACGCAGCTTCACGCGTCTCGCACCGGATCGCGTCCTCGATGTGCTCGAGATCGACGCGGTAGTCCTCCGCGAGCTCGGCGATCGAATCGCCCGCGCGGTGGCGCTGGGCCACGATGCGCGCCTCGATGCCCGTCCCGGCGATCGTCGGCTGCCCGAAGCCGCGTCTCGGGTCGACGACGATGGTCTTCGGCTGTGCCGCGTCGGTCTCGGCGCGCACCCAGGGGTAGAGCCGCACCGGGAAGTCGTGCTCCCACTCGATGCGGCGAAGGCTCGCGTCGAGAACCTGCCGGAGCGCCGCTTGGCCCGTCGCGGAGACGTCGAGCAAGCGCCCTGCGTGCTCGGCAAACAAGCTGACGCCGTCGGTTTGGAACTTGGCGTGAATCAGAGGACGCTCGTAGCCGAGCTCGCGGCCGACGAAGAGCAAGGCGCGGCGGACCTTCTGCATCGAGATTCCGTGGACCCGGCGCATCGAGGCAAGAACGAAGGCCTCGGTCAGGTTCGAGAAGGAGAGGAGCGGAGGTCGCCGCGAGCTCACAGCGAAGAGCGGGCGGTGAGCCTCGTGGCCGATCGTCCAGAGGCGCAGCGTCGACGGCGAGAGCCGAACGATCTGGGCGGCACGCGGGATGGCGTACGCGGGGAGCTCTTCGAGGGCTCGGGTGCCGGACTTTTTGGTTGCCACGACGCGTGTTGTATCACGGCATGACGGAGGGCGCCGCCGACCGTGAACGGGGTCAAGCGCCCCAGCGAAGTCGACCGGCACACGCACTGTCGCACCGTTGCGAGGGAGTGTCCCAGGCGGCTGCGTCGCGCCCAGCAACGGCGAGGCGCGTGAAGACCACAGGAGGTGTCCCACGATTTGACGGGAACGGCGCCGGGGCCGTACGCTTTACTTGACCGAACTACGGGAAATTGGAGTTTCGTCGAATGGCGGCACGTGCGATCAGAGCCAAGGTACACGCCGGCAGGATTGAGCTGCTCGAAGAGCTCTCTCTACCCGAGGGGACCGAGGTCGTAGTGACGCCGACGGCGCCCGAGACGTCTCCTGAACCGTCAGGGATCGTAGATCTCGAGACGTGGGACCTCGGACCCATGCCCCCGCTCACGCGTGCGCAGATCTATGAAGACGTCGGAGTCGAGTTCCGTCCTTAGGCATTCCTCATCACACGCGGCGCCCGTCCCGCCGGCCGGCGGCTTCGCCGCTTCATGGCCGTCGTGCCGGGCTTCGCGCGAGGGGAGGAGGAGCGCCGCGACGCGGCGGGAGGGCGCCGCGCGGAACGCGCCGGCGCGAAGCGCCCCCGCCGCGATCCCCACGGTTCCGATGCCGCGAGCGAGGGGGCGGCCTCGCTGGGGCGAGGCCGCCCCGCCCCACTCGGTCATCACGAAATCCGCAGGATCGCACTCCCCCTCGACGCGCGCGCCTTCTCCATTGCGGCCCGGCACCCCCCCATGTAGGCCCTCTTCTCCGGCTGAGCTCCGATTCCCGCGCTTCCACCCCGACCCCGAGCAGGCTCCAAAGCCCGAAGGCAACCCGTGAGCAACCCGCGGCAAAAACCTTCCGAAGCTCCCGCCCTCGACGCGGACACGCTCCCCACCACCTCGGTACCGCCGAGCGCCACGCGCAACGTCGCGAAACCGAGCGGCAACGACCCCGCGCGTCCGAACACCTCCGACGACGCGACGCTCGCCCCCGACAACGCGCCAGACTCCCAACCCGTCGTGACGAAATACGTCGACGACCCCACCCTCAAGGGCGACCCGAACGACGAAGCGGCGAGCGAAGCGGGCGACCACGCTCTCCCCCTCGACCTCGAGGAGGTGTCCTCCGCGAACGACACCGACGCGCCCGATCCCGCGCGTGAGCGCTTCCGCGTCCGGATGGCCGACCGCACGCTTTTTCCAAGGCTCGTGGGCCATCTCCGTTTCCCCTGGGACCCCACGAACCGTGTCACCAGGGAGGCCGCAGAGGATATCGCGCAAGACGCCCTCATCCGCGCTCTCCGCTGCAAGACGCTGCCGGACGAGAATCGGCCGCTCTATTCGTGGCTCCGCCGGTTCGCCAACTTCCAGCGACTGCGATACCGCACCGCCGAAGGGAAGCGCACGTCGCGCGAGGAGCTCGTTCCGGACTTCGAGACGCATGCCGTCGAACCCGAGCAAGGGGACGACCAAGCGGAGGCCAAAGCGCGGGTGGCGAGGGAGGTCGCCGCCGAGAGCGTGCACAACGCCCAAGCCTACGGCCTCATGGAAGCCCAAGCCGAGAACGATCAGACGCTCCACGTCGTCGCCAGCCAGCAGGGCCTGAAGCCGGCAACGGCGCAGAAGCAAGTCGAGCGGTACAAGCTCGACGTACGCAAGAGGTGGGCGCGGTACAGCGCGATGGTCGTCGCGGTGGGCGCGATGATCCTCCTTTTCATCCACTTTCAACACGACGACGATGTCGTAACGAACCATGTCCCCAGCGCCGCGGAGATTCGAGAGGAAGCCCTGACGGCTTGCGCGAAGGGTCAGTACAAGGCTTGCCTGAGGGACCTTGATTGGGCGAAGGAGCAGGATCCCCGTGGGGATCGCGACCCGGCGATCGTGGAAGCGCGCGCGAAGGCGAAGGCTGCACTTGGCCAGGCGGGCGGACAGGCACCATAGGTACGGCCTAACAAATTCCATCGCTCGCGGCCGCGCCGCTCTCGTTGCACTGGACGGGGTAAGGTACGCGAGCGTCTTCGCCCCTCACGCCGATCGACTGGGCCAATCTATGCAGCCGTACAAGGCGTCCTTTGACGTGGGCGCACACGTCGCCATCGTTGACCGTCAAGCGCTGGACACTTTTTCCCGCACGTGGCGGTTTCACAACGCGCTTCAGCCAGAACAACTCACCTACGCCGGAAAGATCGCTCGCGTAGCGAAGGTGGCGTTCCATCACGGCGGGGATCCGCTCTATGAACTGCGCGGCGTTCCAGGGGTGTGGCACGAAGTCTGTCCCCAGGCGGCGACTGAGTGACCATCAGGCAGCCCTGAG
>Ga0182024_10014112_pt1 | contig 15481 bp, 14 predicted proteins | sample P32metaG_FD_120480 | JGI IMG/M metagenome (GOLD analysis project Ga0182024, IMG submission 120480) | Permafrost microbial communities from Stordalen Mire, Sweden - P3-2 metaG (Illumina Assembly) | ecosystem: Environmental > Terrestrial > Soil > Wetlands > Permafrost | place: Sweden: Stordalen... | reverse complement strand
GCGTAAAGTCGCCAAAGGCTTTAAGTCCGACATGAAACTCGTCTTTGACGTCCTTCTCCCCAAGTGGAACTACGTTGCCGTCCCGCAACAATCATGACAGTAATTGATGCGCGGGTCCTAAGCAAAGCGGCGAAAGCGTGGCGATCGACGGCATCGCGGGGGACATTCGGCATGGTCCTGGAATCCTCAATCGTTCACCTGGCTCTGAAAAACCCGCCCAGCGCCTTGCCGGCACTGAACGGGCTGATGGAGAAGCCCGCCGGGAAAATGTCCTAACCCGGCGGGGTAACCGTCGGGGCTGCCGCCGGGCTGGGCTCGTGTCACGGTTCAAGAAGTTTTTGCCTTGCCTGGGCGTACCTCGCTTCAGCATCAATGAGAGTTTTCTCCAAGTCGGGGAGTCGCTCCGCTGCGGCCTTGGCGTCGGCAACAATCCGCTCATGGTGCTGACTGTCGAAGCCCGGGCGACCGGCGTACCTTTCGAGCAGTTGCTCCGAGCCATTCCCACGGGCAATTTCAATCTCCTGCCGGGCCTGGCGAACGGCGGTATCGGCCTGCAAATGTTCCTCCCCTGCCGCGTCGATTGCCGCGATGACTTCAGGGTCGGCGGTGGCGATGAGTTGCTGCTTCAAGGCGTCGGCCTGCTCGATCTGGCTGGCGAGTTCGTTCGCCCCCGCCACGAGGGGCCCGACGGCTTCGGCGTGCTTTGCTTCAGCTTCAGCGAGCACCGCGTCTTGGGCCTCGATTGCCTGACGGAGTTCGGCAAGCTTGGCCCTTTGGGTGGGGATCTTCTGGAACCGGGCGGCGATCCCGATTCGCTTTTCTTGCCGCTCAACGTCGGCGGTGAAATCGCCGATCGTTTTCGACGCGTCGGCCGCCGTCCGCTCGATGTCGTGAATCGACGGGCGCTTGGTCCCTGCCGCCGTGGTGCGAACCATCGCGCGATAATTCTCGACGCCGCGCTGCCGGCGGGCGGATTCTTTGGCTTCAGCTTCCTTGCGGATTTCTGCTGCGATAGACATTTTCGTTTTCCTTGCTTGTGAATGAAGATCGGATCGGTGGGTCATCTCCGACCGCGGTGCCTGGCGACAGATTCCTGGATTGCGGGGAGATCCAACAGGTTCCAGTAAAACCGGCCCTTCCCGCATCGGCAACAGGTTGTCGGAATGATGCTGTTCTTGATCAGTGAGGCGATTTGGGTCACCGCGATATTGCACCGCCGGGCAAGCTCGGTTGCATCAACAACGCCGGCTTCAATTTCGAGCCGAGTGCGATCAGCAGGGCGCAGCGGGTTGGACAACTTGGCGATCAGCGCGGCGCTGATCGGCGTGCTGGTCAACGCCGGCGTCGCTGGCGGCGGAGGGTTGGAGGGCCGGCGCTGGGTCGGCGGTGCTGTCGTCGTCTTTGCCGTCGGCCTGGCTGGCGGTGCTGCCGCGGCGCGGCTGGCGTGCAGGTCAACGGCCTTGCGGCGAACCACGCCATCATCGCTGAGGATCAGGGGCTTTTCAGCGTCACGCAGTTCACTGGCAAAGGCGGCGACGCGAGCTTGCCGGGTCGGGTTGTTGCTTCCGGCGGTAATTGCCGGACGCGCGGTGGTCGGATTCCTGCTGCTCATGCGGATGATCCTACAAAGGACGAAAACCCGTCTGTCCAGAATCTGGACAGCGGCGGAAAACTTATTCGGGGACAAGGATGAAACGGGCGCCGCACGTTTGGCATTGCGCGATCCGGTAGCCGTCACGTGTGGCATCGATTAGGTGCCGGGCCGTCGAACCACAGCCTGGGCACGGCGGAGGGGAGTAAAAAACATATCGGGCCGGGTCGCCTTCAGGCGGAAGTTTTCTTTTCGGCAGCTTCTGTCCTGTCGGCGGCCTGTCCTTCCGCTTCCCGGCACTGGGCGGCGTCGTCGACCTGGCCGGCGTCTGCGGGTCCGCAGCGAGGATCTCACGCGGGCCTGCTCGGGCACTGTCGGGACCGGAATCCTCAATGGTTTCGTGCGACATTTTCGATTCCTGCCCTGTCAAAAAAACGGCAACCAACACAATCCGCGCTGGCGACTGGTTCACTGGTGGTTCCCGAAATGAGAACCTATCTGAGAACCTATGTACTTACCTGCATAAGACTTACGTTCACATCACCCCACGGTCACCGCGACATTTCCCGGGAAATCAGCGCTCTACTGCTGGCCCACTGGAAGGCGCTAAATCGCCCTCGTTTCGCTTCAAAACGCCTTCAGAACGATGCAAACCGGCATCACCCTGGCCGGCCTGGATGCGAATGCAGCGAAGCCCATGCGACCGAAGCAGCGCCTTCAACGCTCGCCTCAGACGGATCGCGAACGGTGGCCCAGCGCCTACGAACCGAACGGTCAGGATTGCTTCAGCCGGCACACGGCTGGAGCGCGGGTCGAACGTGTCGGGCTCTGTTGTGGGGGTTGGTTCGTTCATGTTCCTTCCCGTCCGTCGAATCCCTAACGCGCACGAAAACCAGTTATGAGTGTGCCGTCGTATCCGGCACACTCTTACTGGGGGTACTAGGGGGGTGCGCGTTAGAGATAGCGACGGCGCTGTTTTTCTCACTTAATGCTTTTGCTTCGCAAGCTTTAAGCACGTCAACGACGGATGACGTGTCATGACGGCTACGAAGCTCGTCGACGGCGTCCGTCACGACGGCGTTGGTGTACGTTGTGAAGTTTCTGGCCAGCAGGTCGCACTCTTCCTTGGTGAAACAACCTCGGAAAAGTTTGGCGGTCTTCTTCGCAGCGGCATCGGCTTCCTTGGGTCGCATTGGGCGTGGGCCGCCCGGGTCGGGCGTGAATAGGTCCGGCTTGGCGGTTGAGTATGTTGTTGCTGGTCCTGCGCCGTGCCGGAACATCAGGCCTTGATGCTCGGCAAGGGTGATGCAGGTTCTGATCTGGCGCGCCGACATGCCTTTGCTGGCTGCTGTCGCCTCGATGAGTGTCCTGCTGATCGGCGTGACGGTGATGAACTCGCCGACGAACTTCTCCGGCGTCCAGTCGATCGCCTCGGCCTTGGCTGGCTTTTCGCCGTCGGCCTTCTTGGGACGGCCGCCCTTGGCGGGATCGCGCTTCAGCTTCGTCGGGTCCAGCAACTGGTCATGCGACCAGGTGAGAGTGTCGTGCGACCAGCGCAGGCCGAACGGCTTGAGCGGCGGGAAGTCGCGCAACACGGTGTCGATGACACAGCAGTCCTGTTCTTCGTGGTCGCGCATCGCGAGGATTGAATCGGTTGATCGTGATGCCGCGCTGGCACCGGCGCCCAATGCCGTAGGGTCCTTCGCTGACTGGTTTCCCTTGGGGCTGTGGTGAATCAGCGCGACGACGGCGCCGGTCACGCGCGCGAACTCGATGAGCCGGTCGTAAAAGACGGTCATGTCGGAATTCGAGTTTTCATCCATGCCGGGCGGGTAGAGCTTGTATCCGGCGTCTAAGACGATCAGCCCGTACTTGCCGGGCGGGAAACTGCGGATGACGGGAGCAAGCTGGTCGATGTTCATCCCCTGTCCGCGCAGGCTCATCACGTCGAACGCATCGCGCCATTCCTCGGGCATCAGCCCCAACCCGCGGGCGGTCCGCCGGATCCGGAAAGAGATGGTCGAGGGATGCAATTCGTTGTCGATGAGAAGGGCCCGCCCGCCGGCGGTGGCGAACAGTCCCAGCCAGACGCGACGCGCGACGAAGCACAACAGCAGTGACAGCACAAGCCAGGATTTTCGGGCCTTGCTGCCGGCGATGATGTTCAGCACGTCGCCGAATCGCGATACACCGTAGATCGCTTCGGGGCGCTGCTCCGGGTTTTCATCAACCAACTGGCCGGCGGATGTAGCGCGGAATGCTGTAGGCGGGGCCGCGGTGGCTGCTATTTTCGTCAACTGCTCCGCCAGCGCCGCGGCGTCTGCGGCCGCCTCTTCAACCAACTGGCCGGCCTGGGGCTGGTACGCCTTCCAGATCGCGTCATGGCAAGCGGCGATCGTTTTGCGCCTCGTCGCCGTCTCTCTGATGACCCGTGCGTAGCTTTCGTAGTGTTTGTGGCTGGGGATGGAGCCAAGGATTGTGGCTATGTAGTCCCGGCCGCCGATTTCTTCATAGACCTTCGCCCGTGTTAGCTCTGCTATGAGAGTTACGGCGTCGATTGACTGATCCTGGTCGCGCATCCTGAGCAGCGCGTCGAAAATGATCTGGTTGTCGGCCTGGTAGAACTCATCGCGGCTGACCCTCTGTCGTGCGTCGTCGATGATGGCCGGGTCGTCACATATGGTCAGCGAGCCGAGGAAGGCAATCTCGGCCTCGATCGAGTGCGGGGGTAAGGTTTCGTCCGTCGTCGCCAGCGCTGGGCCGCCGGGTTCAGTTTGGCCGTTCGATTTCCCTTTTTCGGACGTGCTCCGTACCATCTTCAGTTCCTTCGATTCCTTGCCGGCGGCGCGTCCCTCTCGCGCCGCCGGCTGCGTTTTCACCTTCTTTCCGCCGGCTCAAAGGCCGGCTTCGTTCTTCAAAGGCCCGGGGCCGAATCGAACGGCCGCGCCTCGTATCTCGCTACGACGCCACCAATGACCGGGCCGGGAAAAGACAGGTCAGTAATAATTCGTGACTGGCGCAGACCGTGGGGTAGCTCGCCTCCGCGGCCTGGCGGCCCGGGCCTGATCCTGGTCCTGTGGGACCGCATCCGGCATGGCCTCGATGAACGCCTGCAGCGCCGACTCCAGCACTCGCAGCCGTGGACGCTGTCCGGTGCCGCGGGCGATCAATCGCTTGGCGGGGAGCTTTCCGGAGTGGATCAGGCGGCCGATTTCGCTTTCGTTGAGACCCAGCCTCTCGGCCACCGCCCGAACTCTGAGAAGGCGATCAGGCATTTGTTGCCTCCAGCTTCTCGGCAGGCCGTGCGCCTTCCATCAACCGCTTAACGACCTCCTCGTCAAAGCGGATTTCTCCGTCGGGGAGTTCGATGAAGGGGATCTGCCCAGCCTTCGCCAGGCGAGCAGCCCGGCCGCGGGGATACCGCAGCAGCCGGTCAACTTCGCGGGGCACAAGCAACGTCTTCATGCCCGAAGATTAGGAATGGTTTTTGGCGGTGGGAAGATGGTAGGTCGGCAGTTCGGGGGAGTTCCGGGGAGTGTGCCCGACAATGGTTCACCTTTTTTCGTCGGCGTGGGGTGTTTCCAGCGTTCTTCGGAGTGATTTCGGCATGTCACCGTCAAGTCGGACAGTCCATAGCTGGCGGTTGATGAAGGTCCTAAGCCCAAATGGCCTCAAGAGGGTTTTGGTGTTGTCGTCGCCGTAGGTCGGCCCCAGGCGACGGGCGATAGTGCCAAGCGTCAAGGGCGGCATGAGCCAATCTCCGGGCGGTAGCGTCGGTGAAGCCGCGGTTAAGGGGACGGCCGCGGTTGAATCGGCTGGCGCTTGTGACTGCGAACGTGACGGTGGCTGCGCTTTCGATTTGCACTCGATGGCCCACCGCGTGACGGCGACCTCCCGCTCCGTCCAGTCGATCTCCCCACGGTCGACTTGCTGCTGGCGATCCCGGGGCGATATGGCAGGGAAGAGCAGTCCGTCCAACTCGCGTAGGCCCTGCTGGCCAGGTGTGGGGGCGAGCCCGCATGCTACGGGATCGGCACCGACTTCGGCAACAATGCGGTACAGCCGCTCCATTCGCTTGAACCGCGCTGGGTTGTGCCTGCCCGACTTTTTTTGCTCCGCGTTGACCACGGCCGCGGCCGCCGCATCTTCCGCCGTCATGGGACCTTCGCGGATCCGCACGCAACAGAGCTTGGGGTCCGTCCAGTCGTTGGCCCGCGCCGTTCCCTCGGGCAGGGGGTCGCCGCGCTTTGGCAGCGGTACTCGGCTCGGATCAACGGCGGTTGAGTGTGAGGGCTGGGGCGGCTCGGTTGCCGGCTCCGCGGCCGGCTCATGGTTGGGCGCATCATTCATGTTTCACCAGTTGGGCGGGTCGTCCTGGGCGGGCCGCGCTGGTGAAACCGCGGCGCCGCCCCGGACACTTGACGCCATTGGTGGCCACCGCCGGCGTCTTCCCGATGGGTTAATCATACCGCGCCCGGCCATATCTGCCGGCGCACGTGCTCGACGATCGCCACCAGCTTCTGCCGGTTGTCGCCGCGCATGTAAAATTCCATGTTCTCGCGGTCGAACTTCTGGCCGAGAATGATCGCGTCAAGGTTGCGGTCCTGGCCGTGGCCGGCGGCGAGATTGACGAACACTGACCGGAGCGTGTAGACGCCGCCGCGGTGCCGCTTCAGGTGGGGCAGGCGGATCGCCTTCTTCTTCCACTTCTCGCGGGGTGACCCGTTCACAACCTTGTAGAACCAGTTCTTGAGCGCGTCCGTGCGCTTCAACTTCAACCGCTTCTCATCGGCCAGTTGCTCAACGACAAGCGGGCGGCCGTGGGGAGTGAGGAAAAACCGGGTTGCAAGCGTCGGGTCCGCCGGTGCCGCCCGGGCCGCCCTGCTGGCCTTCATCGCCTCGACTGTGATGTCCCATAGCGGAACGATCCGCGGAACTTGGGTCTTGCTTCGGTCGGTGTCGATGACGGAAATGTCCCACCGGATCTCAGCATCGTCCAGGTTACTCAGGTCCGTGGCGCCCATCCCGCCGTTGAGCATGAGTAGGACCTGGGCGTAGCGGTGCACGTCTTCCTTGGCGGCGTCGACGATCCCCCGGACCTCGGCCGGCGTCCAGGCCGCCGTGCCCTTCTCCCGGCGCTCGCCCTTCGTCCGGGCCCGCCGCTCTTTTACCGATGGCGGATTAAAGCTGTCGGCGTAGAACGGCGCCGCCATGAACCGGCGGACGTCGCTACACCAGCGTAGGAATGAACGGATCTGGACGATGTGCTTCTCGGCAGCCGACAGGCCCCGGGTGATCGCGGCGGCACGGAGCGGCGCAAATATGACCTCGGGCGCGTCGCGCCTGCAAAACTCCGATAGCCGCCGCTGCTTACCCACCAGGTTGATAAACTTGTCGATCTCATCCCCGTAGCTCGCGCGCTGACTGCCGCCGATGTCGCCCTTGAGCAGCTCGGCGTCCAAATGGGTGAGGAAATGGTTCACGGCATCCTTGAGCAGCATGTCCCGCGCGGGGTCAACCCGCTCACCCCGCTTTCGGCGCTCCTCCTCCGCGTGCATCGCCTTCACGGCCGCGGCCGCTGTCACCTTGCCGAAATAGGTGCGGTTGGCATCGCCGGGGAATTTCCGACACCAGCCTCCGCGGGGATGCCACGACAGACGGTGCTCAGCCTTGAGCCGTGCGACCTCTTCGGCCGGCGGGTAACCCTCGGGAGTGTTACCGCCTGGGCTGATCTGCTCTTTTTCCTGATCCGGGTCGATTTCGGTGTTACTCGCGGTGTTACTTGCGGCGTTTTCGGTGCTCATTCCCGCTTCATACCGCGTTTTCGACGTGATTTCAAGGTGTGCGCATAAAAAAGCCGTCCCGGGCAAGGACGGCTTCGAATGGGGCTTGAAGGGCTCCTCGGGTTGTGGGAGGAAAGAGCCCTTCACATCGGGGGAAGAATGGTAAATTCAAGCAAAGCAGATTCGCCGGAGAAGGCGACACCAACTTTGCATAATCAGTGGATAACAAGGTGCATGCCAAGTGGAATGGTATTTCATGAAGCGGCGCACAATTATACATAAATATTTGCGTCAGAATAGTTTGTAATCACTAGTCTGATTCTGACCTAATCGGGGCAGTGGTTTGTGAATAAACTCTGTCCGGCCAAAACGCCGACTGTGTCGCACCACACCGCGTCGGACTGTCTGCTTGTAAACCCATGATCTTTCGGAATTGGGATCACTGCCGCAGGCGAGGGTTTGCCAAATTGACGTACCGCTCGTTCACCGACGGATTGACCCAAATGGTGGCAGTTGAACATGGGACATGGCAAATCCGGCTTCCATTCCGTTCAGGTTGGCTTAGAATCTGCCGGACAGCCGGCTGAGCGCCGTGGGTAAAATCCCCTTTGCGTCAGGAGGTTTGATGCGTGTCCTGGTTACCGGCGGAGCCGGGTTCGTGGGGTCGAATTTGGCTAAACGCCTCAGCTCGCTCGGTCACGAAACCAGCGTTCTGGATGATTTCTCGTCAGCCAGTTGGGTGAACCTGGTTGATTTCACCGGTGACGTGTTGACCTGCGATCTGGCCGGGGACGTTTCCAGCCTTCGGTCGGCTAAGCAATTTGACATCGTCTTCCATCAGGCTTCCATCACCGACACGACGGTCATGGACCAGCGGAAGATGATGCACAACAACGTCGAGGGCTTTCGCGCGCTGTTGGATCTGGCGTCGGGGTGGGGCAGCCGGATGGTCTGGGCCAGCAGCGCCGCCACCTACGGCCGCGGGCCGGCGCCGATGAAGGAATCGCAGCCGCCGGCGCCGCTCAACGTCTACGGGTATTCCAAGCTGGCCATGGAGCGCCTGGCCGAACGCTATGCCGATCGCGTGCGGCACCCGATTGTCGGGCTGCGCTACTTCAACGTCTACGGGCCCGGCGAAGGCCACAAGGGCAAGTTCGCCAGCATGATCCACCAGTTGGCCCGGCAGATGCGCTCAGGGAAACGGCCGCGGATCTTCACCGACGGCGAGCAAAAGCGGGATTTCGTCTACATCGACGACGTGGTGCAGGCCAATCTGAAAGCCGCGACGGCCCGGGCGCCAGGAGTGTTCAATGCCGGCAGCGGGTCGGCGGGTTCGTTCAATGAAGTGGTCAAACAATTGAACCGCGTGTTGAAGACCGATCTGCCGCCGGAGTATTTCGAGAACCCGTACGATTTTTTCCAGACCTGGACCGAGGCCGACCTGACCGCCGCGCGGGCCGGCATCGATTATAATCCGCAGTTCGATCTGTCGAAGGGGATCGACGCCTACCATGCCTCGGGGTATCTCGGACGCGCGTGAGAAGATTGTTCAGCCAGCGACGAGGACTACACGAAAGGCACAGGGAAAACGGGGACGGTCAGAACTGCGGCAGCATGAGCGCCTCTCAAATGCGGCCCCTTGGACCGTTAGGAGTAAGAAAAGTCTCGCCGACGAGCAAAATGACTCTTCCGCTGTTTACACCATTGCTTGAACCGCACCAGATGCACTAAAATTTTACTTCGGTTTACCGAAACCCGAACTACGACGCGGAGCGCCGGATTCTGCTGGCATGGGCCGAGCGGCTCCTTGATCGAGATGGAGAATTCGTGAAGGAGTTCCAGGGCGCATTCAATAGCGGCTTCTGGTAACTTTAGCCCCACCCGGAGGCGCGATGGACGAAGAAGGTCGAAAGCGGATGCAGCGATTTCATGCCAAAGTTCGGCAAGCCGAAGACCAAGATTTGGCGCAAGTTCGTGACGAATACCGAAGGATGAGCAAGAGCGAAAGGCAGAAGTTCAAGGCATGGATATGCGGGCTGGCGGAATGCGGGCGGTGCCCCGATCCGGTCTTGGGGGCCGTTGTCGTCCAGCTCTTTGGCGAGGACTTCGAAAGCGAAAAGACGGTGACCGTATTACCGAAAACGCTCAAAACTGCGATTGATGCGTGGGACGAAACCAACGCCTAAACTTGAGCCGACCAGCGCGGATTCATCGACGCTGCTGGCCGCCACCGCCCCGCCATCGCTGGAGAGACGCCTTGCACGACTCGATTGAGACGCCCGATTGGCGAAGGACGGACCGTGAGCGCCGGGAGAGGGCTATAGCCTGTCCGGCGCGCCGCACTGATTGCTTCCTTGTCATGTTATGAACCTCGTGCCCCACGCACGCGCCGAGCGGGGGCATTCCAATCACCATAGGGTTCGCCGCAAAGTTGTCAAGGGGTCGTGCAGCTGCCGTGCGGTGCAGCTCGCGTGCGGTGCAGCTCGCGTTTGACAACTCCGGTGCAATAATTTAGGTATCCAGATGAAGGGGCTTTCTCGCCAGGAATCGCCCAATATTCTCCCGAACCTCATCCTCGCGTTCCCTCGGTGCCAGCGCCAGGGCCTTCTCTGAGAACTTGACCGCGTCCTCGAAATCCCCGGCTTCGGCATACGCCACAGATAGTGTGTCGATGAAGCTCCAGCAGCGCCACTTGCAGATTTCGCAAGCAACGGTGGCATACTCAATAGCCTTGACGCCATTCCGCGTCTTGGCGTCGACGCAGGTGGCGTAAAGCCACGCCAGGTTGTTCGGTGCCCACGCATACGCGGGATCCGATTCCATCGAGCTCTGGTAGGACTTAATGCAAGCCTCATAGTGTCCGTACGTTCTATTCTTTTCGGCTTCGTTGTATTCAGCCAAGGAACGGAGGGGGCCGGCGTCGCACCTTGCCTCAAAAGCCTTGGCCCGGCAGAGGTAGTTAGGGCTGCTTCGCCGGGTCAGAATTCGGCCAGTCAGTGCTGATTGCCATTCCAAACGACTTAATCGCCAACTCAAGCTGGCCGTTCCTTAGGAACCGCATCCCTTCTTGGAGAAGCGCCGCGCCCCGCACTGGATCGGCCTTCCACTCTTCAGGAGCACGACTGCCAGCATCGGATGTCTGTGCATGCGGTTCCGTCGGTGACGCCTGCTCCGGTGTCGCTACGACTCCTCGTTTGTCGATGCTTCGTTGACTCGTCAGAACGTCGGGGGCAATCCCTGCCACGGTTGATGGTTCAATGCTCCACCACGGGAAAATGAACGCTTGACCACAGGTGCAGAAGACTCGCTCGCCTAGAAACCTAACGCCGCCTTTACTGGCCTTTCCGCATGCGGGGCACTCGCAATTCCACTCGGCCGCGTCGAGGTTAAGGGCGCGAACGTCGAAGCCGGAAATCGCATCAAACGAAATGTCCGGCGCGTCGAGAGTAACCAACGATTGGCGACTAATCTCATTTTCCGGGAGGGCCGCGACTCGTTGAGACTGCCTGCTAACCGCCGCCTCGAAGACGTTACGAACGAATCGCGCATTGCCGAAGCGCTCATCGCGCTGGTGATAGGCGAGGATGAAGAGCATACACGCGTGAGCCCGGCAAGCAGGAGTCATTCTGTATTCGGCATCGGCGCAAAATTTTTCAAAGATACGGGCCAGGTCCGGAACTTCGTAGTCCTGAAATCGGATAAATCTGGTGAATCGGCTCTCGAGTCCGGGATTGGTGCGGAGAAACGTCTCCATAGGCTTCGGATACCCAGCTGCGATCACAATTAACCTGTCTCGGTGGTCCTCCATTCGCTTTAGGATGGTGCTAATCGCTTCTATCCCGTACATGTCGTGCCCCAACGCGTCTCCGGAGAGGCTGTAAGCCTCATCGATGAATAGAACTCCATCTAGCGCCGATGTTACCACTTTGTCAGTCTTGATAGCGGTCTGTCCCAAGTAGCCGCCCACGAGATCCGAGCGGTCGCACTCAACAACGTTCGTGGTCTTGAGCAGGCCGAATCCATAGAGAATCTTGCTCACGATTCGGGCGACCGTCGTTTTCCCGGTGCCGGGATTTCCAGTGAAGACGAAATGGAGCGTCTGGTCGGACTGGCGCAGGCCGAACTTCCGCCGCTCCTTCTGAATCTTCAAGAAGGACATCAGACGTTTCACCTCGTCCTTAACGCCAGCCAAGCCGATGAGAGACTCAAGGTCCGACAGCGCCTCTCGCAAAACAGCGTCCGGGTCGTCCCGCACATTCGGCGTGCTGTTAGCTGACGGGGGGCTGTTGGGATCTTTCTCAATGCCGAACTGAGGCCCAACGTTCGGCCTCGGGGCTTGTGAGGCCGGTGCTGTAACGCCTTCATGCCTGTCTTTTTCTGTTCGCATTTTGACTCGCTCCCGTCGACTCGACTTCGATAGGTTTTGCCGTCATTGGTAACCGATTTTGGGGCACATTGAGCACATTGACCAACGTTCAGTGCAATTTGGTCGCTTGGGGGATCAGGTTATTGCCGCGCGTTGAGCACAAGCCCCCGAAACTGTCCGGGCTAACATTTTTTCGCGCCGTATTTTGCTGGCGTTGTGAGCGATCGCGTTGCGGGCTCCTTTCGCGGCGTTAAGAAACCGCCACTCGGTCGCGAATGCGGAAACGCCGAGCCCCGCATCCCGCTTCAATCTGGCTTCTGCTCGATCGAAAAACGGATTATGTACGCTCTGACCATCCCGCAGTAGAACCAAGCGCAGATATTGGCCACCGTCGCGGCGATTGCGCCCCGTCGTCGAATCCGTCCGTCCGTCCCGTTGGGCGACCTGGCGACTGGGATGAGCCACGGCCTGCTGAACCCATTCCTGACGAATAAACGTGCGATCAGGACGCTTGTCCATATGGTGATAATACCGCGTGAACTTCGCGAGAGTAGCGTAACAACAGGCTGGAAAAACGGAAGGGGTCGGGGGCGCTTGGGCGCTTGTCGGCCGCGCTCATCCGTGGCCGGGGTTTCTCGGATGAAGGGGGCTCGCCTCGCCGCTGCCGTCGCCGGCGAGGCCACACCTGGCGACGCCACCTGTGAAATTGACTTGGGTTTCTTGAGTTCCGCTGTTTTCCGACGAAAAACGAGGGTGCGTGACGAACGATGGCGGGCCAACTCAAGTTTCTCAAAACGACACGGTGCAATGGAAGGTTCGGCCGCACGCCGAACAGTGGCCCATCCTGGTCCCGATTCAGCCTTTGCGGGCAGGGGTGATCCGATGGAACCGTTCCGGTCCCGCACGCGTAGCCTTGATACGGGTTGTCGTTCGGCTATTCTTATTGACGGGTTGCTTATCTGCTTATTTCCAAAAGAGGTCGCCGCTTCCTTTTGCTTCAGGGTTTCACGGATGAAACAGACTACTTGCAGCTTTGCTTTATCGTTCTGCTCGCTCGTGGCGTCATTGATCTTGCCTGTTTTCGGCCCGACTGCCGCTCGCGCCGACGTTGACGGTGAAGTGCAGGCAGTCCTGCAAGACCCGTTGATGCGCAAAGCCACGGTCGGCGTGGAGGTGATCCGCCTCGGCGCGACGCCGGCCGAGACAAAAGAAATCTACGGCCATGAGGCAGCCGTCCCACGGATCCCGGCCAGCAACCTCAAACTTGCCACCACCTCAGCGGCCCTCGACCATTTCGGCCCGGACTTCAAGTTCCGCACCATCCTTTTCAAGCACGGCGAGGACCTGGTCCTGATCGGCGACGGCGACCCCACCTTCGGCGATTCCGAATACCTCAGGAAGGTCGGCTGGCAGGTCACCACCGTTTACGAAGGGTGGGCCGCCCAACTCCGCAAGATGAATGTCGGGGCCGTTCATGATGTGATCGTGGACGACAGCATCTTCGACCAGGAATTCTTCCATGCCCATTGGCCGGCCGACCAACTGGAACAGCACTACATGGCCCAGGTCGGCGGCATGAACCTGAACGAGAACCTGATCGGCTTGGTTGTCGAGCCGACGTCGGCGGGGGCGCGGGTGAACTTCTCGCTCGACCCGGCAACGCAGTATGTATCGGTTATGAACCGTTGCCTGACCGGCAGCCGCAACAGCATCAACATCGGGCGGCAGATTGGGACGAACACGATCACGTTGACGGGCCAGACGCCCGCGCGGGGGACGGCTCGTGTCGAGACGACGATCCACGATCCCCCGCTCTATGCCGCCCAGGTGCTGGCCGAAACGCTCGCAGCGGGGGGCGTCAAGGTGACCGGGCAGACGCGGCGCGATCGAACTGCCCGGCAGCAGCGCATCGGGGCCGGGGCGGCCGGGGCGACCGAATGGGCCATCATCGGGATCCACGAGACGCCGATCACCACCGTGCTGGGCCGCGCCAACAAGGACAGTGTAAATCTCTATGCGGAGAGCCTCTGCAAGCGGCTGGGCGCGGACCTGGCCAAGTCCAGCGGCACCTGGCAGAACGGGACGGCGGCCGTCGCCGACTTCCTCAAGCGCGTCGGCATCCCCGAGTCCGAATTCCAGCTCGATGACGGCTGCGGCCTGTCCAAGGAAAACCGCATCAGCCCGCATGCCCTGGCCACCGTGCTGGTTTTCGACTTCACGGGCAAGAACCACGACGCCTTCTTCGACAGCCTTTCCATCGCCGGCGTGGACGGCACCCTGGAACATCGCTTCGAGCCCCCGGCATTTCGAGACCTGCGGCAGCGGGTTTTCGGCAAGAGCGGGTTCGTTGAAGGCGTCAGCACGTTAAGCGGCCTGCTCAAGGCCAAGGACAACAACTGGTATGCTTTCTCCATCATGATGAACGGCATCCCCAAAGGCAGCAATGGGGACATCAAGCCCATGCAGGAGCGGATCGTGCGTGCCATAGATACCGATACCAGCGCTCCCGCGGCGGCCGCTCGCCAGTAACCGATGAACAACGTTTTGACCGTTAAAACTGCCATGCGGCAAGGTTCCTCCGCCCCTGCCGGGGCGGGGGCATGGCGCTGCATCCACGGGTTGCGCGGCGGGCGGCTGCGCCGCCGCGCCGCTCCACCCGTGGCTACCATCCGGCGCCCCGCCGGGGCGAAGACCGGTCGATGCCGATCGGCGCCCGCCCATCCCGCCCGGGAGGGGGGCGCGGAATGTAGTCACGGGTGCAGCGCAGGACCTCCGACAGGCGATCCGCAGTGCAACCCGTGGGTGGTAACGTTTCGGTTCCCGCCCCGGCAGGGGCGGAGGAAGCGAGCCAACCATCGGTTGAGCTTCCAAAATCGTTTCAGGCTCCGCCTTTCCCGCGTCCGCGCGTGTCTGCTCCTCCTCTGCGTTCTTCTCGCCGGCTGCGCCTCATCCCAAACCCCAATGCGCAGCGGCCCGATAGCGGGCACTTCCGAGCGGGAGGAAGCATGGGTGTTCGCCGGCTCCGATTCGGCCCGCAAGCTCATCACCCCGCATTACCTTCTTTACACGACCATCCTGAGCGACGACATCGTTCAAAAGCTCGGCCAACTGATGGAAGGGGCTTACGAACGATATCAACAAGTCGTTCCCGGCCTGACGCTGAGCGACAGGCCGCTGGAATGCTATCTTTTTGAGAACCGCCCGCAGTGGGCGCGGTTCACCGAGTCGCGGGCGGGAGACGATGCGAAGATTTACCTTCAGATCAACCGGGGCGGGTATACCGCCGGTGATACTTACGTCGCATACTTCATCGGCGACCTCGGGACGTATTCGGTGGCTGCCCATGAAGGGTTCCACCAGTTTCTGGGGCGCCATTTTCGGACGCGCCCGCCGCCTTTTTTGGAAGAGGGGCTGGCGTGCATGTTCGAAGACGTGCAGTGGGAAGGCGAATTGCCGCGGTGGGATTTGTCGTCCAACCCCGCCCGCCTAGCGAGCTTGCGCCGGTCGGCCGCTTCAAAATCGCTCATGCCCCTGGAAGACCTGGTCGGCATGCATGCCGGCCAGGTGGTGGACAAGTCGTCGCGGCACATTGAAGCGTTCTATGCCCAGGGTTGGGCGTTCGCCAGGTTTTGCCGGGAGGCGCAGGGCGGCAAATACCTTCCCGGCTTGGAAAGGCTGCTGTACGACTGTGCCGAGGGAAGCGCCTACCCAACAACCGGGCCCATCGACCGCGTCTGGCAT
>Ga0182024_10014111_pt1 | contig 15482 bp, 12 predicted proteins | sample P32metaG_FD_120480 | JGI IMG/M metagenome (GOLD analysis project Ga0182024, IMG submission 120480) | Permafrost microbial communities from Stordalen Mire, Sweden - P3-2 metaG (Illumina Assembly) | ecosystem: Environmental > Terrestrial > Soil > Wetlands > Permafrost | place: Sweden: Stordalen... | reverse complement strand
TGGACTAGCAGCGTCGGGCGGGGTCCAAGTACATGTCAGATGGGAAAGTCGGGGTCCAAGTACGTGTCGTAAGTCCAACTGGCGTGAGCGGCAACACTGCCGCTGTTGCCGCCCACGCTAGTTTCCAAAATGACATCGACCTTCCAGTAGCGATTACGAGTGGTCGAGCTTTTCGCGGTCATACCTCGGTGGCGGAGTTCTGACGAAGGTACTCGCGCAGGTAGGGCAAGGCGAAGTCGACGTAGCCGCGGCGGGTGGGATATATCAGCTCGGCTGCGATGAGGCGCAGGCGGTACTGGCTGGCGTAGTTCACGTTGACACCGAGGCGCTGCTGGATGTCGGCCATCTTCGACGGGCCGTCATCCTGGGCCATCGCCAGCAGAAATAACTTGCCGACGTCTGACGCGGCGCTCAGCGCCGGCTCGTGGATGAGCGCACCGAGTCTCAGGCGCGCACGGGTGACGCCGCGGGTGGCGTCATCGACCGTGATCTGTGCTGCGTCGGGATTCAGCCGCCAGGTTTGGGCGCCGACCAGCTGCAGCATGAAGGGGTAGCCGCGGGCTCCGTCGACCATGATCTGCAGCGCCTCCTCGCCGATACTGCGGCCGGCCGCCTGGATCGGTTCACGGAAGGCGCGCTGCACGTCGGCCCGTGCCACCGGGCCCAGGGTGTGTCGTTCAGCACGGCGCAGGAACGTGAGAACGTCGTCGTTGATGATGTCGCTGACGCTGGCGGCCAGGCCAGCGCCGGCGAACGCCAGCTCGCGATTCTCACGGAATGCGTGCTGCACGACGGTGGCGAGCTCGCGCAGCTCTTCGATCTGGTTGTGGTGGATCTCGTCAAGTGTGATCAGCACGCCGCTGCGGTTCTCGGCCAGCAGATCGGTGAGCATCTCCAGCTGGTTACGCAGACCTGCTTGGACGACGTGCGCCTCGATCGTGTTCGGAGTCAGAGCGCCGATATTCAGCGGAGCGCTCACGCCGCTCATGCGGCGCTGCACCGCTTTGGGGTCGAAGTCGCGCAGCAGTCGCGGGAGGTGCTGCTGGGTCATCCGCGAGACGAAGCCTCCGGTCGCGGTCTCGCTGACGATGAGCCAGCCGCGCTCGCGTGCGCGGTCCTCAACCGCGTTGAGCATCACCGTCTTGCCCGCACCGCGAGCGCCGGTGTAGAGAGTCGCGCGGCCCGCCGATCCCGGGCCATCCTCAAGGGCCTCTACGAAGTCCTCGAGCAGCTCGTCGCGGCCGACCAGCAGCGGAGGGCTGACCCCGAAGCTCGCGTGAAAGGGGTTCTGCATCCCGACCAGCATACCCGATCTCATTAGAGAGTGTTAGAGTTTTTAGATTCCGTTAGATCCGACCCTGTCCATGCGCCACGTACGACGACGTCAGCCCGACGCACGCTCCGCCTATCCGACAACGCCCGGGACCATCAGTCGCCCGCTCTGCCTCGCACTGGAAACTAGGCTCCAAACTGGAAACTAGCCTGGGCGGCAACACGTACACGACGTATCCGCGCGCGAGGGAGTACCGTTCTCCCCAAGCGATTGACTGGTCAATCAGCCAAAGGAGAATGCAGCCGTGGATCTCGACGACACACCAGAGCAGGTCACCTACCGCGCTCAGGTGCGGATCTGGCTCGAGCAGCACAAGTCTGAGGCACCGGTCCTCTCCGGCCCCAACGCGCTGAACGACGAGGCGGAGATCGTCGCCGCGCGGCGTGCCTGGCAGGGGAAGCTCGCCGAGGGCGGCCTCGCGGGCGTGACCTGGCCCCAGGAGTACGGCGGCCAGGGCCTCGGGCCGATCGAGCAGTTGATCTGCAACCAGGAGATCGGTCAGGCGAAAGTGCCCGGCATCCTCGACGCGATCGGCGTCGGCATGCTCGGACCAACGATCATCGCCCACGGCTCCGACGAGCAGAAGGCACGCTACCTCGGACCGATGCTCCACGGCGACGAGGTCTGGTGTCAGCTGTTCTCCGAGCCCGCTGCCGGGTCTGACCTGGCAGCCGTGCAGGCACGCGCGCGCCAGCAGGAAGACGGCAGCTGGCGCTTGAGCGGACAGAAGGTGTGGACGACCAACGCCCAGTTCGCCTCTTACGGGCTGCTGCTCGCGCGCACTGACTCAGACGTGCCCAAGCACAAGGGTATGACTATGTTCATCGTGCCGATGGACGCCACCGGCGTGACGGTCAGGGGCCTGCGCCAGATCTCTGGCGAGGCCGAGTTCAACGAGGTGTTCTTCGACGATGTCGCGCTCGACTCCGATGCGGTCGTCGGCGGCGTCGGCAACGGCTGGGGCACGGCGCTGACGACGCTGATGTTCGAGCGCGTCACGATCGGCCTCGGCAGCGAGGGACTCGGTTACAACTCGAATCGCTTCGCCAAGGCGATCGCTGAGGACGAGCACGCCCGCCGCGACCCTGAGGTGCGCCACCAGCTCGGCGAGATCGCCTCCGAACTACTGGCAGTGCGCTTCACCGGCTACCGCACGCTCACCGCGCTGCAGAAAGGCCAGATCCCCGGCCCCGAGGCGGGCCTCGCGAAGGTCACGATCGTCAACGGCGCCATCAAGGCCGGCGATCTGATCACCGACGTGATCGGACCCGACGCCCTGGGCGAGGACAGCGAGTGGGCCTATATGATCTCCTTCCTGCCCGGCCTGAAGTCGGCTGGCGGGACCGAAGAGATCCTGCGCAACACGATCGGGGAGCGCGTGCTCGGGCTGCCGCCCGAGCCGCGTCTGGACAAGGGCATCCCATTCTCGGAGCTGCGCTCCAAGGAAGGAGCGGCCGCATGAACCTCGCATCTTTGTTGGGATTGGAGCCCGCCCACCCGGCCCCCCTCCCGACCACCCCCCGGAAGAAGGCTGCGCGATGAACCTCGCACTCTCCGACGAGCAGATGTTCCTGCGCGAGGCCGCGCGCGGGGCGCTCTCTCGCTTCAAGACGATCGAGGCCGCTCGCGAGGCGCTCGACGGCAATGCTCCCCTGCCCGACCTGTGGCCGACCGCGAAGGAAGCGGGCTGGCCCGGCCTTTTGATCGACGAGGCCCACGGCGGGGCGGGTCTGGACGCCTTCGACGCGATGCTCGTGCTCGGCGAGTGCGGCCGCGTTTTGGCCGGCGTGCCGCTGCTCGGGCACCTGCCCGCGACGGCGATCCTCAACGACGCGCCAAACGCCGCCGAGTTTCTGCCCGCGCTGGCCGAGGGGGAGCGACGGGTCGCCTATCTGCCCAGCCGACCCCCCGGCGACATCGACGAGCACTGGAGCACCGACCCAGCGAGCGGTTTCGAGCGCTCCTCCCTGCCGAGCGCCGGAGCGCCCGGCGAGGATGGACGCGTGCCGCTCAATGGGAGCTTCGCGTTCGTGCCCGACGCGCCCGGGGCGAACACGCTGGTCGGCGTGGCCCTGCTCGACGGCCGGCCCGTCGGGGTGGCGATCCTGAGCGACGCCCCCGGGTTGGAGGTGCGGTCGGTGAGGCGCTACGACGCCACCCGCTCGCTCGGGCACGTATCGCTGAGCGACACCCCCGCCGTCGTCCTGGACGCTCCGGAGGAGTCGCTAACCGGCGCCTGGTACCTCGCGCAGGCGTTGATCGCTGCCGAGTCGCTCGGCAGCGTCGAGACCGCGCTGGATGTATCGGTGGCCTACGCCAAGGAGCGCTTCACGTTCGGACGCGCGATCGGCTCTTACCAGGCGGTCAAGCACTCCTTGACAGAGGTTTTGCGCCAGCTGGAGAACGGCCGCTCGCTGCTCTACTACGCCGGCTGGTCGCGCCATGGCGCGCCGGGTGAGTTTCCGCTCGCTGCGAGCGCCGCGCGCTCGGTGGCCGGCCGTGCGCTCGACCAGGCCGCGCGCACAATGATCTCCGTGCACGGCGGCATCGGCGCCACCTGGGAGCACGACGCGCCGCTGTACTTCCGCCGCGCCCAGCTCTCCCGCCGCCTGCTCGGCGGCACTGCGGGCGCAACTGATCGGGTCGCGGGCGAGCTGATCGCCCAGGCCTGACCTGGCCCTGGCCCCGGCCCGGCCCATCTCAGGCGGGAAGCCTCCCGGCGGCCGGCCCGGCAGCCGTGGAGTCTATTTGCGTTTGTGCGCGCTGGCGGTCGTAGCCTCGCTCAGCAGGTCGAGCACGGGCGCGCCGTAGGCGGCCTGCACCGCTTCGACCATTGCCCCTTCCACACCGCAGTTGATGCAGAACCCATGCTGTGACCAGCCGATCGCGCGGGCCAGCACCTCGTCGGCGTAGCTCACGCCGGTCGTGTCGTGGCCGTAGTAGTCATACGCCGCGTCCCACGCCGCGCCGTTCAGCGTGTATTCCGCCCCATCGGCCGAGAGCAGGTGAGCGGCGGCCATGATCGAGTCGAAGTCGTCGTAGATCGACGGGTGCGTGGTGGTCATATGGTCATAGGACGCCGGGCGCTTGCCGTAACGGTAGGAGTCGCTGACGAGGTCCCACGTGGATCCGGTGCCCGCCCCCCCGTTCGTCACGTTGAACTGCATGGGCCCCCCACAGCAACCGGCGAAGTTCAGCCCGTGGTAGGTGGTTGCGGCGGTCGAGAACGCCGACTCCTGGTCGTGGATCGACGCGATCAGCAGCCAGTTGACGCCGAACGTACTCTGCGCGGTGGCGTAGATCGGGTAGAAGCCTTCCATCCAGCGCCGCGAGATGTGCGCTTCCGTTTGATCGAGGAAGCGCGCCGCCTCCGCGCGCTGCTGCGCGCTCGACGGCTGCGCGACGATGGCCGCGCGCAGATGGCGTGCGTGCCGGCCGCTCCGCGCGGCGCGCGAAGAGCTCGTGCGGGACCCAGCCGGGGTCCCCTGGCCATCCCTCACGCCGGCGAGCACGCTCGCGGACGCGGACGCCCCGGGGACCGGTGTCGCTGCCGCCACCAGCACCGTGGGCGGAGCCGCCTGGGACACGGCGCTCCTCGTGCTACCGACCACGCCGGTGAGCACCGCCACCAGCACCCCCACGCCGAGGGCGCCGAGGGCGAGCGCGAGCAGCCACGCGCTCCGTTCCGAAGGCGGGCTCGGCACCTGGGCGTCGGAGCCCGGGGCGGCGCGAGCAGTGGGTGGTGGAGAGTCGTTGGCCATCGTTGTCCGTGCTACACCGTATCCACGCTGGATCAACCAGGCAGCCAGTTGGGCGTATCCCAGGAGCTCCGTCCACTGGCGCCCCAGGCGCGTACAGCGCGCCGATCGCCCTACCCTCGGGTTGTGACTCGCATGAGCAGGCTCGCACTAATCCTCTCGGCGCTCGCGCTGCTCACCTTGAGCGGGACGGCCCACGCGGCGCCCTTGAGCGCTATCCAGCAGCACTATCTGACCCTCGCGCAGGCGGGCGTGGCGCGGGCCGAGCAACGCTGGAGCGATCCTCGCCTCGGCTGGTATGACGCGCAGCTGGGAGACCGCGAACGCTATCCGCTGGCGACGATCTGGGACATCGTGCCGCTATTCCAGGCGCTCGACGCGATCGCGATCGCCCAGCCCACTCAAGCCAACAGGCGCGCGGTGGCGCGCTTCGCAACGGGCGCCGAGCGCTACCTGAACCGGGGCCTGCGCCCGATGCCCGGCTACTCGCCCTACCCAGGCGACCGCGAACGCGACACCGAGACGTGGTTCGACGACAACGGCTGGTGGGGTTTGGCGTTCGTAAACGCCTACCGTGCCACCGGCACGCGCCGCTACCTCACCGACGCGCAGCGCGCGCTCGACTACATCGCCACCGCCGGCTGGGACCGCGAAGGAGGCGGGATCTGGTGGAACACCGAGCATCCCTACAAGGCCGGCGAGGCGCTTGCCGCGGACACGCTGCTGGCGACGCTGCTCTACCAAGAGACCCGCTCGCGCTTCGCGCTGGCGCAAGCCCTGAAGTTCCTGGCCTGGGGGAATACCGCGGGGTTCAGCTCCGCCAACGGCCTGTATGCCGGCAGCAGCCTGAACCCGACCCCGATCGACTACATCGAGGGACCCCTGATCTACACGCAGGCGCTGCTGTGCGCGGAAACAGCGACCCCATCTGACTGCGAGTGGGCCGAACAGCTGAAGGGCACCGCGTTGCGGCGCTTTGGCCAGGTGCTCGACTTCTCCCCGCAGTACGACGCGATCTACCTGCAGTGGATGCTCGCGTTGTACTCGCTCGACCACGACCCGGCCCTGTACTCGCTCGCCGCAGAAAACGCAGGCGACGCCCAGACCCACGCACTCAACGGCGAAGGGCTCTACCTGCTGTCCTGGAACGGTGAAACACTCCCCCCGCAGGGCGTCCTGCCGGGGATGCTGCAAACCCAGGCGGCCACGACCAGCCTGTTCGCGTGGCTGGCGGTGTATCCGCCACCTTAAAAGAGGAAGGGCTTGGTGTTGTTATAAACAATTTGGACTGCGTATAGCGATGGTAATACGCAGTTCAAAAAGTCCGGCATTCTTCACGCCGGCCGACTAAAAAAGGAGTCACCCCCACCGACCGCCAGGGCAGTTGTTTGTGTCCAAGTCAGAACCCCAGCGCGCGCCGTGCCACTTGGTCAAAGAGGTGGTCTGGCAGCAGCCGCTTGGCGAGCAACATCGCCTTTGCGTCGCGCCCGATCAGGTAACGGGCCTTCATGCGCCGCGCGGTGAGCGCTTGTTCGATCGTCTCGGCCACCCGCTCGGGCGGGATGCCGCGCCGCTCGATGTCTTCGAGAACCTTACTCATCACCGCCGGCACATGCCCATACTGGTCCGTCAGCTCCGCTGGGACGCTCAAGTGCTCGCCCTGCGCGCGGCCCTTGTCCCAGATCGGCGTCGCGACCGATCCCGGCTCGATCAGCGCCACCTGCACGTGCGAGCTGCGCAACTCCACTCGCAAGGCATCGCCGATCGCCTCGACCGCGTGCTTCGAGGCGGCGTAGGGCGCGGTGAACGGCATCGCAACACGCCCGCCGACGGAGGAGATGAACACAATCCGTCCGCGCGCGCGGCGCAGCGCGGGCAGCATCGCCTGGGTGAGGGCCACAGGCCCGAGCACGTTGACCTCGAGCTGGCTGCGCAGATCATCGATCGGGACCAGCTCCAGCGGACCACCGAACCCGATCCCGGCGTTGTTGACGAGCGCGTCGAGCCTCCCGTGCTCACCCACCTCCTCGACCGCCGCGTCGATCTGCGCGGCGTCGGTCACGTCCAGGATGATCGGGATGAGCCGCTCGCCGCCAGCGACCACGAGAGCGTCGCCGTCGTTGACTCTGCGCACTCCGGCCAGGACCGTCCAGCCGGACCCCGCCAGTCGCAGCGCAGTGGCGCGGCCGATGCCCGTCGAGGCACCGGTGATCAGAACGGTGGGCATCTCGTGAGTATCGCCTCAACGGATGGCGGCCGTCGCGTGGCGTCGAGACCGCGCGCGATCCACACGGGGGTGTGGAGGGTGCTGGATCGGGCAAGCCCGCATGGGGGAGGTCTCATCGCGTCGTTAACGACCGCTTAGGATGTTTTTCGATGATCTTGCGGGTGGCCACCTCCAGCGCCAAGCACGGAGCGATCCCCTCAGCGCTGCTGATCGTGCTCGCCATGCTCGCCGCCGGCTGCGGATCGAGCGTCGGAGGCAGCGCGACCGCCGACCCCGACCCCCTGTCGAGCGGATCCCCAAGCACCTGCAGCGCGACCGTGCTCGATGTGCTTGGCCACGTCGCGCTGCGCGTCTATAACGAGGGTGTCGCGAGCGAACGCACCGAAGTCGCTCTGCGCCTCGTCGCGCGCTCGATCCCCTTACGCGAAGCCGTCGAACACAACAACTCTCGAGCAGCGCGCGCGGCCGCGGCCGCACTGCTCGCGACCGGGCACCTGACGAACTTGACGGTGCTCCGCGGCAAGCAAACCATGGTCGACGTCGGGGCCGCAAACGCGCTCGCGCCACTGCACGGGTCGATCCTCAGCGCCAAGGGCATTCCGATCGCGAGCTTTATCACGAGCGTATGGGCGGACGGCGGCTTCATCGATGAGATGCAGGGCGTCGCCGAGGGCGACGTAGCGCTGCGCAAAGGCAACCACACCCTCCCCGGCTCGTTTGCGCTCCCAGCGGCAGAACTGCCGCCAGCCGGCACGTTCTCAAAGCACGGCGCCATCTATCAGTACACCTCATTCCCCGCCACCGTCTACCCCTCCGGCGGCTCACTGCGCGTCTACCTCCTGCGCTCCGTCCGCTCGACCGCGGGCCTCTGTGGCTCCACAGCGCAGGACACCCTCGTCAACACGCTCAGCCATATCGCGCACCTCATCTACGCGGGCGAGGGCGGCGCGCGTGCGCTCGTGCAGGTCCACCGCGTCCAGCGCAACCAGGCGCTGCTCAGCGCGGTGGCTAACCGCGCTCCAAACGCCACGCGCGTGGCGATCGACAGTCTGCTCCACCAGCACATCGTGCGCCTGCGCGTCAGCGCCGGCGGCCATCTGCTGGCTGATGTCGGAGGCCCCTACGTGCTCGCGCCCGTGCGCGCCACCCTGCGCCTGCACGGTAGGCAGATCGGCAACCTCGTGCTCTCGATTCAAGACGACGAAGGTTACCTACGGCTAGCCAGGCGCCTGGCCGGTCTCCACGTGCTGATGTATATGGGGGGCACGAGACTGGTGAAGAACAGCCTCGGCCCAGCGCCCGGAGCCGTTCCCACCAGCGGTCTCTACCGGTATCGGGGGCACACCTTCCGCGTGTTCACGCTCAACGCGCACGCCTTCCCCTCGGGGCCGCTGCGGATCTCAGTCCTGATCCCGATCCCCTACTCCTGAGCATCACGAGGCCGCTCCGCGAAGACGAGCGCGTTTACACAGGTGTGAGCACCGTTTGCTTGGCGCTCAGCGCCTCGAGTAGCTCATCGAACGAGGTCGAGAACTTCTCAACTCCCTCGCGCTCGAGCGTGTCGGTCAGATCGTCGTAGTCGACGCCTGCCGCGGCGAGCTCCTCGAGCAGTTGGCGCGCCTGCTCGACGCCCTGCTCCAAGCGGGGCGTGGGCGCGCCGTGGTCCTGGTAGGCGCGGATGGTCTCCTCGGGCATCGTGTTCACGGTGTCCGCCCCGATCAGCTCCTCGACATACATCGTGTCCTTGTAAGCCGGGTTCTTCGTTGAAGTGCTCGCCCACAGCACCCGCTGCGGCGTGGCGCCCTTCCCGGCGAGGAACTCCCAGCGCTCGCCGGCGAACACCTCCCTGTAGTGCTGATACGCGAGCTTCGCGTTGGCGATCGCGAGCTTGCCCTTGAGGTGGTCGTGTGGGCGGGCGGGATCCAATTCATCCAGCCGGCGGTCGGCCTCGGTGTCGATTCGCGAGACAAAGAAGCTTGCGACAGAGGCCACCTTGCCCGGATCGCCGCCGGCGGCGATCAGCCGCTCGATCCCGCGCACGTATGACTCCGCCACCTCGGCGTAGCGGCGCAGGGAGAAGATCAGCGTCACGTTGATCGAGTGGCCCTGCGCCACCACATCCTCGATCGCGGCCAGCCCCGGCTTGGTTGCGGGGATCTTCACCATCAGGTTGGGTCGGTCCACGGCCTTGTGCAGCCGCAGCGCTTCGCGATAGGTCGCGAGCGTCTCATACGCCAGCCCGGGATCGACCTCGAGCGAGACGTACCCGTCGCGTCCCTTCCCACCGTCCCACACGCTCCTGAACAGATCGCAGGCGTCTTTGATGTCGCGCTCTGCCAGCGCCCAGAACGCCTCCCTCACGTTGCTTCCCCGCCCGATCTCTTTCCGTAGCTGCTCGTCATACGCGTTCCCCGCGGTCATCGCCTTCTGAAAGATCGTCGGGTTCGACGTCGCTCCGACCACCGCGTCCTCGTCGATCAAGCGCTGCAAATGACCCTCGCGGATCGATTCCCGCGAGAGGAAGTCGATCCACACGCTCTGCCCCAGAGCGGAGAGACGTTGCAGCGGCGATTGGATATCTGAGGACATTGGGATCTCTCTAGAGACAATAAGAAAACGGGTGGTAGACCATTATCGATCAAGCACTCCGCTTGCACGCGAGACGATGTTCTCGACGGTGAAGCCCAACTCTTCCAGTACCTTCCTACCCGGTGCGGAGGCCCCAAAACGATCGATCCCGAGCACATCGCCCCTGGTGCCCACCCACTTCCACCAGCTCATGGTCGCACCCGGCTCCACGGCCAGCCGCGCCGTCGCCTGTGGGGGCAGCACTTGGTCGCGGTACTCTTGCGACTGGGCTTCGAAGCACTCGATGCAGGGCATCGACACGACACGCACGTACTTCCCCTCGCCGGCCAGCTTCCGCGCGGCCTGCAGCGTGAGGGGCACCTCCGCGCCCGTCGAGATCAGGATCAGCTCGGGTGTGGCCGGAGAGATGACGGGGTCCTCGCCCACGGCGCCCTCGCCGGCAGGCGAATCCCACAGCACATACCCACCATGCTCCAGCTCCTTGGCGGCCCCGAGGTCCGAGCGGTCGAGCACCTCGACGTTCTGGCGGGAGAGCAGCAGCGCCACAGGGCCATCGTCGCGTTCGAGTGCCACGCGCCAGGCCTCGGAGGTCTCGTTCGCATCGCCAGGGCGCATCACCCACAGGTTGGGGATCGCCCGCAGCGCGGCGTAGTGCTCGATCGGCTGATGGGTCGGGCCGTCCTCGCCGACGCCGATCGAGTCGTGCGTCCAGACCCACAGCACCGGCAGGCCCATCAGCGCCGAGAGCCGGACCGCACCGCGCATGTAGTCGGAGAAGACCAGGAACGTCGAGCCGTAGGGCTTGACGATCCCGCCGTGGGCGGCCGCGCCGTTGACGATCGCGCCCATCGCGTGCTCGCGGATGCCGAACGGGATGTTGCGCCCGGCGTGGACACGGGAGAACTGCCCGGCGCCCTCGTAGACCGTCTTGGTCGACTCGACCAGGTCGGCCGCGCCGCCGATCATCGTCGGGCCGAACTCGGCGAAGGAGGCCATCACCTTCTGCCCGGCCGAGCGGGTCGCGACCGATTCGCCGGCCGACCACTTCGGCAGCGCCTCGCGCCAGCCATCGCGCATCTCCCCGCGCCACGCTCTGTCCCAATCCTCGGCCAGCTCGGGGAACGCCGCCCGCCACGACTCGAAGCGCTGTTGCCACTCCTGCTGGAACGCTCCGCCGCTGTCCGCCAGCGACATGTGCTCGTAGACGCGCTCGTCCACCCAGAAGTGGCGGTCGGGGTCGAAGCCCATCACTTCCTTGGTCGCCCGGACCTCATCTTCGCCGAGCGCCGACCCGTGCGACTTGGCGGTGTCGGTCGCGTGGGGCGCCGGATAGGCGATGTGCGAGCGGATCGCGATGAACGACGGACGCTCGGCTTCGTCGCGGGCCGCCGCGAGCACCGCCTCCAGCGCGTCGAGGTCCTCAGAGTCCTCGACCCGCTGAACGTGCCAGCCGTCGGCGGCCAAGCGGTCGGCGTGATTCTCCCCGTCGAAGGAGATCGACGTGGTGCCGTCGATCGTGATGTGGTTGTCGTCGTAGCAGATGACCAGCTTGCCGAGCGCGAAATTGCCGGCGATCGACGCCGCTTCCTGGCTGACCCCCTCCATCATGTCGCCGTCTGAGCAGATCGCGTAGGTGTGGTGGTCGACCACCTCCTTCCCCGGTCGGTTGAAGCGCTCAGCGAGGAAGCGCTCGGCGATCGCCATCCCCACGGCGTTGCCGAACCCCTGCCCCAGTGGCCCGGTCGTGACCTCGATCCCGGGCGTGTGCCCGCGCTCGGGATGCCCCGGCGTGCGCGAGCCCCACTGGCGGAACTGCTCCAGGTCGCCGAGGCTCAACTCGTACCCGGTGAGGTGCAGCAGCGCGTACTGCAGCACGCACGCGTGGCCCGAGCTCAGCACGAAGCGGTCGCGGTCGGGCCACTCCGTCTGGCCGGGATCGACCCGTAGGAAGCGCTTGAAGATCGTGTACCCCAGTGGCGCAAGCGCCATCGCGGTACCGGGATGACCAGCGTTGGCCTTCTGCACGGCGTCCATCGCGAGACCGCGGATCGTGTCGATCGACAGCTTGCTGATCTCAGGCCGCTCCACCGAACCGATCCTAGCGACGTAGAGCGCAGTGGCGAAAGAAGGTTTGTTACCGGCGCTACAGTCGAGGGATCGCGTCCGAACAGTTTTGCGACGTGGGCGGCGGGATCACCCTCTGCTACGAGACATTTGGCGACCCGTCCGACCCGACGGCGTTGCTGATCATGGGCCTGGGCACCCAGATGGTCGCCTGGCAGGATGACTTCTGCCGGCAGCTCGCCGACAAGGGGCTGTACGTCGTGCGCTTCGACAACCGCGACATCGGGCGCTCAACCCACCTGCAGGGTCCGCCGCCCTCGCTCGTCGAGCTCCTGCGCTACTCCGGAAACGGGGCCCGCTACACGCTCGCGGACATGGCGCAGGACGCCGCGGGCCTGTTGAGCGAGCTCGAACTCGCTCCGGCACACGTGATCGGGGCCTCGCAGGGCGGGATGATCGCGCAGACGCTCGCGGCAAGACATCCAACACAGGTGCGCTCGCTAGTGTCGATGATGTCCAGCACAGGCGGGCGCTGGGTCGGGCGGCCAGCGCTCTCGAGCTATCCGATCTTCCTGCGCAAGGCTCCCCGCGAGCGCGAGGCGTTCATCGAGCACGCCATACGCATGTTCGCCAAAGTCGGCTCGCGCGGCATCCCCCAGGACAGCGACGGGGTGCGCAAAATCGCCGCGCTGTCCTTTGACCGCGAGCTCGACCGCACAGGGGCCGGGCGCCAGCTCGCCGCGATCATCGCCTCGGGCGACCGCACTGCGGAGTTGCAGCGCATCACCGCGCCGACGCTCGTGATCCACGGCACGGCCGATACCCTCGTATCGCCCTCGGGCGGACGCGCGAGCGCCCGCGCGATCCCGGGCGCGAAGCTGATGATGATCGAGGGCATGGGCCACGACCTGCCGCGCGTGCTGTGGCCGCGCCTGATCGACGCCTTCGCCACCCACGCCGCCGAGGCGGATAGGCTCGCCGAGCGCGGCATGACGCTCCAGCAAGCCTGAGCGGCCCTAGCTCCCCATATCGAAATCGGGCTGCCACCGGTCCAGGAATCGCCTGCTGCCATCAAGCAAGCGAGCAGACACGCCGAGGACGTGACATGGCCTTGATCGAAGGCACGGTCGCGATCGAGACCGACGATCACATCCTGCGGGCGCGCCGGACCGCGGCCACGACGCGCGCGACGGTCGGGCTGGCGGGCATCGTGCTGATCCTCGTCCAGCCAAGCCTGCTGGCCCATCCGGCGCTTGGGATCGTGGGCTTCGTCACGATCGCGCTGACGGCGCTGGTGCACCTGTGGGCGCCCCTGATGCGTTGGCTGAGAATCGAGGAGGCGTTCGCCGGGACTGCGGCGGTTCTGATCGTCGGCCTGCAGGACCAGCGGGTGACGGCACTGAGCATGCTGTGGCTGGCGGCATTGGCCAGCGGCGTAATGGCCCGCGGCGGGCGTGTGCACTGGATCGGACGCACGGTCGTGCTCACGGCCCTGGCGCTGCCGGTGATCAGGCAGGGCCAGCTGAGCTCCGAACACATGGCGCTGTGCGTAGCCTCGGTGGGGTTGCTGTTGACGAGCGGGCGCCTCACACGCGAGCTCAATCACCTGCTCAGGCAAGCCCGCCACGCCGCCGAGAACGCCGAGACGCTGCTGCTGGCTGGGGACATCGCCTCGCGCGTGGCCAAGCGCGATGACGCCCCCGGCAGCCAGCGGCGACCGCACGTGGGCGAGGCGCTGAGCGCTGGGGACAGGCCGCGCGTCGAAGCGACGCTCGCACGGTTGATCGCCGGCGACGGCCTGTCGATGGCGGTGCAGCCGATCGTCGACGTGCGCACGGGGTCGATATATGCCTACGAGGCACTGGCCCGCTTTGCGGGGAGCACGGAGGGCCCGCTGCACTTGCTCTCGATGGCCGCGATGCTCGGCAAACGCGACGCGCTGGAGCGCGCCTGCTTGCGAGCGGCGCTCGCCCTGTTCGGGCGACGTCCGGCGAGTACGAGCCTGTCGGTCAACCTGTCGGCGCCCGTGCTGCTCGATCCGCTGACCCTGAAGATGCTCGATGAGCGGCGCGACCTTCGAGGGCTGATCATCGAGATCACCGAGGAGACTCTCGTGCATGCCGACATGCAGCTGCTGACCGCGATCGCCCCACTGCGAGAGCGAGGCGCCCGCCTGGCGGTAGACGACATGGGGGCCGGCTACTCCGGTCTGCGCCAGATCACGACGGTGCGTCCCAGCTACCTGAAGCTCGATCGCTCGCTGATCAGCGGCATCCATCACGACCAGGACCGCGCGGCGCTCGTGGGAGCGCTCGTCGGTTACTCCAACCAGGTGGGCAGCCTGCTGGTGGCCGAGGGCGTCGAGTACAGCGCCGAGCTGCGCGTGCTGGGCGAGCTCGGCGTGCCACTCGTTCAAGGCTTCTACACGGGGCGCCCCGCACGGCCATGGCCGCAGGCAGAGATCACCTCCTCCCCGGTGGCGCTTGACCCGGCGCCGCTCGCGGACATGGTCCCACTCGACGCGATGCCGGCGAGCGCCGCCACCTCCCGGTCGCTGCTGCCGGCGTGAGGCACGACGTTCAAAGATGCGCCCGGCGGGAATCGAACCCGCGGCCTGCGGCTTGAAAGACCGCTGCTCTTTGGCTCCCCGAAGAGAACCGTTGACCACTGAGCTACGGGCGCGCGCTGGTGGTATCTAAGCACGCGCTCGGCGTAGCCGCAGCGAGGAGGAGCCGGCGAGTCGCGCCTAACGCCCCAGTGTGCGCACGAGCTGACGGGATCGCCCCGGAAGGGCGCTGAGGAGCTCACGCACCTCCTCGAGGCCCGCTCTCAGCTCCGGGTCGCCAACCTCCACCGGCAGCATCGAATCCTGAAGTCTCGCGAGCGTGAGGTCCGCTCTGCCGGCCGCGTCAACCGCGCTGTCGAGGAAGCCCTTTACGCCCCTCGACGGAGCTCCCGCGGTCGTCGGCGCGAAGGTTTGGCTCGGTAGGTCGTGTCGAGCGGCGAACTTCGCATAGGTGCGCTGCGCTCGGCCGTAGGCCATTTGCACAGGCCGGAACAGCTCCTCCTCGAGCTTGTCGGCGTTCTGCTCGTCGAGCTGCTCATAGGCCTCGCCCAAAGACGCGAGCGCCAGCCCGATCTCCTCAATCGCCTGCGCGACGCTGTCCAGCAGTTGCTCTCTCGCCTGTGCGGTGGTGTACGCCATGAGCGCTAGGTTATTTATTCGGACAGACGCTGCATGATCCTTGACCTGTCCCAATCGCGCGAGATATGATCGGGAAGGAGAGGGCTGGGGAGGGGCGGCCGCGTGATTTGGTGCTCTAGAGCGAACCGAGGTAGGCTGGGTCAGACCGGTGATCGCCAAGCATCGTCCAGGCGCGGCCGCCCTCACAGCGCCCACGTCGGGGTGCCTGTCTGGGCGGTCAGCATGATCGCTCCCCGGGATCGTGCGCGCTGCGGGAACAGCCATCTACTTTTCAATGTGTGTATAACTATGGTTGTACGCAGCTTG
>Ga0182024_10014110_pt1 | contig 15483 bp, 11 predicted proteins | sample P32metaG_FD_120480 | JGI IMG/M metagenome (GOLD analysis project Ga0182024, IMG submission 120480) | Permafrost microbial communities from Stordalen Mire, Sweden - P3-2 metaG (Illumina Assembly) | ecosystem: Environmental > Terrestrial > Soil > Wetlands > Permafrost | place: Sweden: Stordalen... | reverse complement strand
TTCGCTCCATGCGGGAACAACGCAGAACCGCGACCATCTATGTTCAGATCTTGCTGGTCGTGGTAGTCGGCGAATGCCGCCTGAGTTATTTCTTCGCTGGCGGATGATGCTTGCGCCAGTCGGCGCCGTCACGCCCGCCGTGCATTGCAATCTCAGTCAGGATGAGTTCGGCAGCGAGCCGTCGCTTCGTGAGGTGCGCGGCAATTCTCTGCTTCGCTCGCTTCGTGGGGACTTTCGGATCAAGAAAGACCAGCACAGATGGGCCAGCTCCGCTCAAAGCAGCTCCGAGAATTCCAGAGTCTCCGGTGAGTTCTTTAAGGGCTGGAAGCAGCGGAGCCAATGGCGCGCGATAGGGCTGATGGATTCGATCTTCAAGTGCCGACGACAACAGATCTGGACGATCCTGTGTAAAGGCGGCGAGCAGCAACATTGAATTCTGAATGTTGGTGACGGCATCGGCGCGCGAATACTGAAACGGCAGTACGCGACGCGCTTGCTCGGTCGAGAGCGGAGCGTCGGGAATAGCGAGTAACAGAGGCCACTTGCCTTTCGGCTTCACCTCGACCACTTGCGCCTGCACCTGATTCGCCATGCGAGCCACGGTGAGCGCGCCCATCCAGCAGGCGGACGCGTTGTCAGGATGCTGCTCACGCATGGACGCCTCGCCGACGATGCGGTCATCTTTCCAGCGCAAATGCCCGAAATGTACGGCGAGCGCAATTCCTGCGAGGCGCGCCGCGGCGGACGATCCGCAACCTCGGCCGATAGGAATCTCATTTTCGATGTGAATTCGCAAAGGCGCGATCTTACGATTCTCCGATTCGAGCACTTCGCAATAGGTCGTGACGATGAGGTGGTTTTCCATCCGGCTGCAGATTTGCTGGTCGCGGCCAGTGGCGGTTACAAAGAAATCGGGAGCGCGCTCGGCTCGCAGGCGAAGATGAAAATCGAGGGCGAGGGCGGCGGCGTCGAATGCAGGACCGAGATTCGCGGAGCTAGCCGGAAGCGCTAGGCGCAGCGAACGATCCTGAGATGCAGGGCGTGAAGGCATAGGTTAACAAATAAACTATTGATCGAATAAAAAGCTGTTAAACATTGGAATCAAAGGCTTTAGCTTCAACAAGCCGAGACAGGCCCCTGTTCAGATGGCAGCGGACATCGAACTGTGTTTTATACACGAGTTTGCGCCGAACTGCTACGAATTTTTCTCGGCCGCGGCGAGTTCGGCGATGACGGCCTTGAGATCGGCGTCCAACACAATTGGGGCGCGTTGCAGATATTTTGCTGGGGAGGAGTGGTTTTCTTCTTTAGTTCCTGCAAACAAATCGCCGCGATGGAACTTGATCGTGAAATCAGGATCCTTCAGCAAGTGTCCGGTCAAGATCAGGACAACAGATTCACCGCTCTTGACGAATCCTCTTCTGCGCAGTTTTTTGAGTCCGGCCAATGTAACGGCGGAAGCGGGCTCGCAGCCAATACCATCGGCTCCGATTTCAGCTTTGGCAATGGCGATTTCAACTTCCGAGACCTCTGCGACTTCGCCACCGGTCGCCTGCATTACCCTCAGCGCTTTTTTCCATGATGCCGGGTTACCGATGCGTATCGCTGTTGCGAGCGTGTCGGCGATCATCGCTTCAATCTTCTTCCCGCCAAATTCCCGGACGCTTCGGTAAAAGGGATTCGCACCGCTCGCCTGAATGATAGAAAGTTTGGGCAAGCGTGGGATCAGTTTGAGATCGTACATTTCGAGCAGCGCTTTGCCGATCGCGGAACTGTTTCCCATATTTCCGCCAGGAACGATGATGTGATCCGGTGGCTCCCACGCGAGTTGCTCCATGAGTTCGACGGCGGCCGTTTTTTGCCCTTCGATGCGAGATGGATTCACCGAGTTGAGCAGGTACACCGGCTTCTGGCGGACTAGCTCATTGAGAATGCGGACGCATCCATCGAAGTCAGTGCGTAGCTGGCAAGTCAGCGCTCCATAGTCGAGCGATTGCGAAAGTTTGCCCCATGAAATTTTGCCATCTGGAATGAGCACCAGACTGTGCATGTTGCCGCGCGCAGCATAGGCGGCCATGGAAGCGGAAGTATTGCCCGTCGATGCGCAAGCCACCCAGCGAAATCCGTCCTGATGCGCGGAGGACGCGGCGAACGTCATCCCGGTATCTTTGAACGACGCGGTTGGGTTCATGCCCTGATGCTTCGCTAAAAGTCTGCCGACGCCAGCGGAGTGTGCGCAGCGCGGCATCTCGTAGAGTGGAGTATTCCCCTCGCGCAGCGTAATGGCATGTTCCGTGGAAATGTGCGGCAGAAGTTCGCGGAAGCGCCAGACTCCGCTCTGGTCGAGCACATCGCGCGATGTGCGCCGCTCGAGCCAGAGAGCTTTCAGCGTCGGCGGATCGGCTAATGCGCTAAGCGCGCCTTCTGGGAAAAAGAATTCCAGCAGGTCGCCGCAGGCAGTACAACGGAAATCGCGCCCGGCAGAATCAGGTTGATCGCCGCACGAAATGCAACGGAGTTTCGCGGTGGTTTCAGTATTTTGAATGATCGACACTTCGCCCTATCACCATGCCCGTACAGAAAGGATAACTACATCATACGAGTCAATGATAGAGAATCGCAGAGTACGCAGAGGCGTTGCAAGTCAATTGAGGTCACACATTGCTGTCCCTATTCTGTAACGTAAGTTCTTAACGCAAGTATGCATCCGTTTTGTTGATCCAGTCGGCACGCGGCGGATTAAAGATGTCGAGATCGACGGTATCCGCCAGCGCCTCGGCCCAGTGCGGCATGTTGGGCGGAATGGTCAAGACTTCCCCCGCGTTCACAACAATCTCTTTGCCGTCGATTCCGAACTTAAGCGCGCCTGCGAGGATGTAAGTGATTTGCTCATTGTGATGGCTGTGCTCAGGGACAATGCATCCCTTCTTCAAAAGAACGCGCGCGAGCATGACGTTCTGCCCGACAACAAAGTGACGGCCCAGCAACGGATTTAGTTCTTCTATCGCGACGGAGCTCCATGGTATGTGTCGCAGTTCGGCCGTCTTCGGCTTACCTTGTGCCACGGTGGCCTTGAGGGCGACTTTGTTCGCCGGACGCGCGCTTTTGCCGGCCTTGTGCTTTGTCTTTGTCTCTGTCTTTATCTCTGTCTTTGACGATTTTCTTACTGATCTTTTCCCGGTACTTGTTCTTAGCTTTTTCTTCTTCATAGGTTGACTCGGTTTAGACCCTTGTTCATCAGCGCGCCATTATAAAGTCTCGCAACGCTTCATGTCGCGCAAATCCCATCGGCACTTAATTTCGCGAACTCTTTCAGTCTGTAGAAACGCGGCTTGCCGCGTCTAGGCAGCGGCAGGTAATCTTATGGGGTCGTCTCTATTGCTTCTTCACTTTACTGAAGTCACTTATCAAGGAGATTATGTCCGCAGCTCGTTACGTTTGGGTTCATGATGCCTTAAGGCCCGCCAGTGAAGGCGTGGTTCCCTTTCTGAGCGCTGGAATGCAATACGGCTTCAGCGTTTTTGAAGGAATTCGATGCTATTCAACTGATAATGGACCAGCCGTTTTTCGGATGAAAGAACACGTGCAGCGGCTGCTCGATTCGGCGCACATCATCGGCTTTCGAGATTTGCCGGTCACGTTTGAACAGATAGAAGCCGCCATCAACCAGACCATCGCGGCGAACGAGTTTGCGTCGTGCTACATCCGTCCCATGATTTTTCTCGATGGCGCTATGAGCCTGACAGTCGAGGCCGGCGAGCCGCGCTTCATGGTTGCGGTGTGGGAGTGGAAGGCTTTTCTAGGCGTCGAAGCAAAAGAACGTGGCATTCGCGCCAACATCGCTTCGTTCACGCGCTTGCATCCCAACATTATGATGACCAAGGCCAAGGTCTCCGGAAATTATGTAAGTTCGATTCTGGCGAAAACTGAATCGCAGCGCGCCGGTTTTGATGAGGCGATCATGCTTGGCCCCGATGGCTACGTCGCCGAGTGCACCGGCGAAAATCTTTTCATCGTCCGCAACAATATTATTGTGACCTCGCCGCGTGCAGGAATTCTCGAGGGCATCACGCGCGACAGCCTGATCATACTGGCTCGCGATCTTGGTTACTCGGTCGTAGAAGAACCCATATCTCGCGATCAGCTTTATATCGCCGATGAAGTTTTTGTCTGCGGCACGGCGGCAGAGGTCATTGCGCTGCGCGAGATTGATTTCCGCCTCATTGGAACAGGAAAAGCTGGGCCGGTAACCCGCGCCTTGCAACAGGAGTTCGACAAACTGATTACCGGACGGCACGCGAAATCCGCGGAGTGGTTGGCGCCCATACCAGCGATGAACGCTGCCGCTGTAAAAGTGTAGAGACGGGGCTTGCCCCGTCTTCTTGTCAATGCGCAACGGGCGGAAGACGCGGCAAGCCGCGTCTCTAAGGGAGGATCGGCATGAAGAGGCACAAATTTCGGCAGGAGACTGAAGCGGTGCGCGGCGGCACCCACATCGATAAGAAGAATGGGCCGCTTGCGACGCCCATCTACCAGACCTCGACTTTCGAGGTCACGGACATGCAGGAGCAACTGCGCCTGACCAATAGCGACATCTACTACACGCGCTACGGCAACCCAACCGGCTCGGTCGCCGAAAAAGCGATCGCCGAACTGGAGGGCGCAGACGCCGCGCTCCTCTTCTCTTCCGGCATGTCGGCCATCACGACATCGTTTCTCGCACTGCTGAAGTCGGGTGATCACATCGTGGCGCAGCGCGACATTTACGGCGGCGTAATCAACTTTCTGTCGCAATGGCTGCCAAAGATGGGGATCGAAACTACATTCGTCGACACCAACAACATCGAGCAACACGAGCAGGCCATCCGTCCTAACACGAAACTTCTGCACCTCGAATCGCCGACCAATCCGAATGTGCGCGTCGTCGACCTGGAAAAAATCGCGTCGCTGGCGCGAAAGTACCGCCTGATAACGACGATCGATTCAACCTTCGCCACGCCGATTAATTGCCGTCCCGTGGAATGGGGCATCGACCTCGTGCTGCACTCCGGAACCAAATATTTTGGCGGCCACTCTGACATCATGTGCGGCATTGCAGCAGGGCGTGGTGATTTGATCGAGCAGATTCATCATGCGCGTAACACCCTTGGCGGCTGCATGGACCCGCACGCAGCATTCTTGTTGCTGCGCGGCATCAAGACGCTGGCGGTAAGAGTCGAGCGCCAAAACGAGAGCGCCTTGAAAATTGCCGAATTCCTGAGCCAGCACTCGAAAGTCGCGCAAGTGCATTATCCCCTGCTCAAAGAGCATCCCGACTACGCCATAGCGCGCAAGCAAATGAAGGGCGGTGGCGGCGTTTTAAGTTTCGAAGTGGAAGGCAGCGGAGCCGACGCCTGCCGCGTCGCCGAGGCGCTAAGTTTGTTTACGTTGGCGCCAAGTCTCGGAGGCGTGGATTCGCTCGTGACCATCCCCGCGCTCACCTCGCACTACATGATCGATCCCGAACTGCGAAGAAAAATGGGAGTAACCGACCAGATGATTCGCTTGTCGGTGGGCATCGAACATGTGGATGATCTGATTGCCGACCTGGAAAAAGCCTTGGCGGTATTGAACCGAACCCGCAAGGAGGCTCTGGTGGCGACGGAGTAGACTTCAAATTCGCATTTTCTAAAAAGAAAATCCTGGCTCATGTCGAGCCAGGATTTTTTTCTCCATCGTACTTTTCGGCGCTAAAACAGGAACTTCAATGCCAGTTGCAAGATGCGCGCCTCGTGCGCTGCAGCCGGACGGAACAATCCTCCGCCGAGGCAACTCGGATCATTTGGACTATTGTTCGGCCCCACGTAGCAACCTACAGAATTGCTGTAACTGGTCAGGTTGGAATTCCCGCCGGCAGAACCAGCATCGCCATAGATGTAGCCGAATTCAGTGTGATTGAAAACGTTAAACGCCTCCGCACGAAATTCGAAAGACTTCCCTTCTCCTACTCGGAAGTGCTTGAAGAGCGCCATATCGAAATTCACTTGCCGCGGATTGCGCACGATGTTTCTGCCTTCGTTTCCGAACGTCAAACCCTGTGGAGCCGCAAAAGCCGCGGGGTTCACGAGGAGCGGGCCGTACTGCGTTCCGCCAAGGTTCGCCGCGCTTCCCCCGACAATCCCCGCATTAGGATTGCCGATAACATCCGGTCGCGATCCCGCTGTAGCCACTCCGTTGGCCACTCCGGCGTTGTCGCTCGGGATCGCAATCCCGTCGCCGCTATTCTCGACCGTGAACGGCGCTCCGCTTTGGATGTTGGTAATGCCCGACCATTGCCAGCCGCCCAGAATATCGTGGGTCAATCCTGCAGCCCGGAAGAAGGGCAGATCGTAGACATAACTCAAGGTGAACACGTGCCGCTGATCGAAGTTCGAGCTCGCTCGATTCGCAGCCAGATCATAAGAATTAACAAAGCTGGCATCGCCTGCCGAGGAAGCATTGTCGATGGAGTGCGAGTAAGTGTAAGCCGCGCTCAGCTGCAACGCGCCCACTGTCTTGCGAGCCGAGAGCTGCAAACCGTGGTAGATGGATGAAGCCGTATTTCTTTGCGCACGAACGTCCGAGTATCCTTGATACGGTCTGAAAAAGTCGGGATTGTTCCCGCACGCCACGTACATATTAACGCCGGGAGTTCCAGGAGTTTGGTCCGCCGCGACACCATCCGAATTGTAACCAGGAATCACTGGACCTCCGGGCCCTGCGGTTCCAGACGCGCAATCACCGGGGTAGGTAACATTGCCCGAAGAGTCGGTAATGACACCAGTGAACGGCTGATGGGCTGCGTAGGGATTCGAACTGAGAGGCGTCGGCCGAATCTGGTTAAGATCGTAGCGCTGCCCTAAATGCGTTCCCTTGCTGCCGACATAAGCGACCGTGGTAACAACGTGGCCAGGTAACTCATGTTGTATGTCTAAGTGCCACTGTTGAACATAGGGCCAGATCTGCTTATCCGGAATCGATACGACACTCTGCGGATATTGCGCCCCCAACGACGCGCCGACGGCCGAGTAACCGGAAGTTACGATGTTTCCAAACGCGTCGAACGTCGTACCGATATTTTGTTGTGTTGGATTCTGCACCAGCGGCGGCGAGCCTTCGAGTGCAGTCGCTACGGCTTCGTTACCATTTGTGTGCTCAAAGAAAATTCCATATCCGCCGCGAACCGCCGTCTTGCCATCTCCCATCGGATCCCATGCAAATCCAATTCGTGGTGCGGGATTAAACAAATGTCCCGCCGCGCAGCCAGTAGGAACGCCGCCCACTCCGCATTGCACCATCCCGTTGTATGGATTCGACGCTACCGTCCCGTCCGCATTCAGAGTGGTTGCGCCCTGCACATATTTAAACGGATCGAAATTGTAAGCCTGCTTCTTGTTGTCATACACGGTTCCGTACAAGCTCACGCGCACACCCAGATTCAGAGTGAGCCGCGGAGTTATATGCCAGTCATCTTGAAAGTAAGGTTCAAATATTTTGTATCTCAGGTAGTACTTGGGCTGCCCGCTGGCCTGCCCAAAACTTTGAATGTTTCCAGTTAGCAGATCGGCGAATGGATCGCCAGTTGAACCAGAGAACCCTGTGTTGTATTGGATAAAACCGTTCACCGAAGGTTCGAACTGCGGCAATTCGTTTTTCTGCGAGGCCACGAAATAGCCGCCGAACTGAAGATTATGTTTGCCAACAATCTTCGTCACGTTGTCGCGATAGCTATAACTTGGGTTTGAGTTCACTGGCCCATTCGGAACATATCCCGCGTCTTGCGCGATACCACTGAATAACGTCCCCCCAGTCAGCGAAATTCCAGGCAATTTCCCGCCGCCAAAGCCATTTTGAAACAGGCCGACGTTGTATCCCGCGGGTCGCTGCCATGCGCCCTGATTCTGAAATGTGATGTGATTGACCGAATAGCTGGCCACAAATTCATTCAGCAGCGTTGGAGTGACCGTAGCTGTCAAATGCACCACTAGGCTGGTCGCAGGCTGCCCGTATGCATCCTGGATTGTGGGATAACTGCTGCCGTTCGTCCATAGCGGAGTCGGAGATACAGAATTCCATGAATCGTGGATGTACCGGACAGATGCGCGAACGTTTGACGTAATGTTCTGATCGATTTTGAACAACTCTTCCCGCCACTTGGTTGGCGTTGATGAGGATTGATTGAAAGCCCACGAGGCGCTATCGGGGTTGTGAGCGTTGGGATATGGGAACATCGCCAGCAGAGGGACAGCATTCGGATCGATGGGAACAAGAACTGGGTTCGCCAAGCCTCCGTTCGGATTTCCAAAATAATTCCCTGTGGCAGTATTCACCGGGCAGTCCACCGGTCCATTCGGAGGAGGAAGATTACAGGGCTCGCTAAAGTCTCCAAACGCCGCCTGTGTCCCCGTACAACCCACTCCACCCGCACCCGGCTGCAATCCGCGCTCCACACAGGACGGAACCGGCACATTGAACGTAGTCGGATTAATCTCGCGCCGCCACTCCTCGGAAAAGAAGAAAAATGTCTTTTGCTTGTTCTCGTTGTAAACCCCGGGAATGTAAACGGGCCCGCCAATCGTATAACCAAAATCATTTCTCTTATACGGCGGCACGTTAGGAGCAAAGTAATTGCGCGCATTCAACGCGTCATTGCGGACAAACTCGTACACATCGCCATGGAAGTGGCTGGTCCCCGACTTAGTTTCGATCTCAACTGTTCCCGACCCGTTGCGTCCATACTGCGCGCCATAATTCGAGGTCAGCAGCTTCACTTCCCCGATCGCATCGATGCTTGGATACGTCATCAGCGTCGTGTTGCTGCCGTCATCCATGTTGTTGCCGCCGTCGATCTCCCAGTTGTTGTATTCGGTGCGGCCGCCGTTGACGCTATAAGCTACCGTCGCCAGGCCGGTTCCCGGCTCGTCTGATCCGGATTGATTCGTAGCTCCGGGAGTCAGCGCCAGTAACTGCGTGTAGTTGCGCCCATTCAATTGAAGCTGGCTGATCTGTTTGCCGGTTACAGTTCCAGAAAGCTCCGATGACTGCGTTTCTACCAGATTTAAATCCTCGCCTTGTACGACAACCTCGGTAGCAATGTTTCCCACGACCAGCGTCGCATCGACGCGAGCTTTTTGAGCGACACGCAGGACAACGCCTTCGCCCTTAAAAGTCTTGAAGCCTTTGGCGGATATGGTCAGGTTGTAGCTTCCACCCGGAAGCGCCGCTTCCAAGTAATCTCCGTCGGAATTGGTCGTGGTGGAGCGCTGAATGCCGCCCGCGGTCCCGCTGATCTGCACATTCGCCCCTTGGATAACCGCGCCGCTGTTATCGCGAACAGTGCCGGTAATAACGCCGGTATCCTGTGCGCAAAGATTCGCTGCTGCGAACAAGCTCAGTACTACCACTCCAAGTAATAGACGGATTTTCATAGATAACTCCCCATACCACAGAGATCCAAAACAGAGGGAACAGATCTTGTTCGAACGCGTTACCGCACTAGTTTCAGCCCTGCCCCGCCAAACTGCCGCAATCCCGGCGCCCACAAACTTGACCGGGCTGCTTACTGTTGCATCCTGAAAAGCATTCAAATGGCTCTATTAAAACGTATCAATACTGCTTCAGGCGTCTTTCACTGTCAAGAGAAAAGCTGTCTCGCACCGGCCGGGTCACTTCAACTGCCGGGTCGACTCGCGCACGATCAACTCAGGGATGATTTTGCGGTGAATGGTGGGGGCGGATTTCTTTTCGAAACCTGAATTAATCGCCTCGAGAACAATTGTCGCAGCCGTAGTGCCCATAAGTTCCATGGGCTGGCGGATGGTAGTGAGGGCAGGCGAGTAGAGGGCTGCCGGGGCAACGTCGTCGAAACCAATCACGGAACACTGATCCGGCACGCGAATGCCATTTTTGTTGAGGGCGCGAATCGCGCCGAAGGCTGTCATATCGTCAAAGGCCATCAACGCGGTGAAAGCGCGATTACGACGAAGCAATTCCTCCGTTAATTTGTAGCCTTGTTCAAAACTTGAAAATGGATCTCCAGATTCTGGAAGATCAACGATGAGCCGCGAATCTAGTTCGAGGTCACGTTCGTGGGCCAAAGTGCGCACGCCGCGCCATCGCGGCTCGGTGTCCGTCAGTCCTCGCGGGCCCCGGATAAACGCGATCTTACGATGGCCGAGGGAGTGGAGATGATCCATCGCCGCATACGCTCCAGCAGCATTGTCCACAATTACCGAGCTGATGTTTTCGTTATTCAGATCGCGTCCCACAGTTGCCGTCGGAATATTGTTCTTCTCTAGGTCCGCAAGCACATTGATGTCGACGAACAGCCAGTTTGCCAGGACCACGAGGCCTTCAATGCGGCGATCGAGCAACATTTCCAGATAGCGTTCAAAGCGGCTGCGTTCGTTGTGAACGTCCGTCAGGATAGGGAGGAACGATGACTGATAGAGAGTGTTCTCGATTCCCCGCAAAACCAGCGTGCAGTAAGGATCGGTCATGTCGAAAACCATGACTCCTACAGTCTGGCTGCGCCGTCCTCGCAACGATCGCGCGAAAAGATTAGGACGGTAACCCAGATGCGAAGCGGCGCGCTGGATACGCCCTTTGGTCGTGTCGGGAATATAGCGCGCCAGCGGCGCATTATTTAAGACAATCGATACCGTTGCCGACGAAAATCCGCTACGCTCGGCAACGTCGCGAATGGTGACCGCCGCGGGCTGCGAGCGCTTGCGTGGCACTTGGGGAACACGCCGGGATTTCGCCGATGCACTTTTTCGCGTAGGCTTGGAATCAGAGTCTTCCATTGTTCCGCTTGAACTTCGGCCTCTTGCTGGCGGACACTACAGGACGATGAAACCAGTGTCAAGCATCTCCTTCGCGCTTGCCCTCTCACTACTACTTCTTTCGTATGGAGTGAATGCACAGAATACTGCGCATGATCCTCAAAGATTATTTGAGGCTGGAGAAGCCGCGCTGCGCGCGGGAAAGCTCGATGAGGCCGAGCGGGAATTCAAGCAAGTGGTTGCGATTAATCCCGGAGTGGCCGGAGCATATGCCAATCTCGGCGTGATTTGTATGCGGCGCAAACAATGGCCGCAGGCGCTCGAAATGCTGCGCAAGGCTGAGAAACTCGCGCCCGGTATCCCAGGAATTCGCTTGAATATCGGGCTGGCATATTTTCGGCAAAATAATTTCGCGCGCGCGATTCAGCCCTTTGAGTCGGTCGTCCGACAAGCGCCTGATTCCTTTCAAGCACGCTACCTGCTGGGCCTTTGCTATTTTTTCGATGATCGCTGGCAGGATACGGTCGATGCCATGGAACCGTTATGGCCACAGGCTTCTGATCAGCTGAACTATCTTTACGTGCTCGACATCGCGGCCTATAAAGCCAAGAACCAGGCGTTGGAAGAAAAAGCGGCAATGCGGCTGGTTGCAGTCGGTGCGGGATCGCCGGAGTTTCATCTCTTGATGGGCAAAGCGTACTTGAACCGCGGAGAGTACGACGACGCGATAAAAGAACTTGACGCAGCGGCAAAGGCCGACTCGAAGTTGCCCTTCGTACACTTCAATCTGGGTTTGACGTACATACATAAGCAAGATTACGACCGGGCGCGCGCCGAGTTTCGCTCCGACATTGCAATCGAACCGGATGTTCCTTTCAACTTTGAGCAGTTAGGCAACTTAGAATCGACCGCGAGAAATGATGATGAGGCGGCAAGAAATTATCGCAGAGCTTTAAAACTCGATCCTCAGTTGCTAAGTGCGCACATGGGATTGGCCAAGATCGAAGAACACCGGCGACACTATGCTGCAGCTTTGTCGGAGCTGGATCAAATCATTCGGCTCGAAGCAGGAAATGCCAGCGCGCATTATCTTCGCGGGCAAGTGCTGACGCGCATGGGACACGAAAAAGAAGGCCGCGAGGAATTGACCTCAGCAACCAGACTCCTCAATGAACAGCGGGCCGCACGGCACAAAGAATTAGAGGGAGAAACAGTTCCAAGTCCAGAGCTGGCACAAGAGCCTTAACAATTTTCGCGTGCCTTATTTTCGCGTAGAGACGCGGCTTGCCGCGTCTATCTCGCAACACGGGAAACGTCCACGACAGAAATTTAAACCTCCTGCACGCATCTCATAATTTCGGCTTCGCTCAGTGTGTGGTCGCTCGCCTTCGCGCATTTGTAGATGCGATCGACAACACCATCATAGGCGGGCAAGCCACGGCGTTCCAGCCAAAAAAGAACATTTGATTTCCCGCTCATCGGCCCAATGTCGATGATTTGTTCGAGGCCGAAAATATGTGACGGCACTCCTGAATAAACAGTGTTAGCGAGTTCAATATCTTTTTTCTTGTAGGCCTTGATCACTGCTGCAGCGTGCACTCCTGTGGCGGTTCGGAATGCATCTTCGCCAACCACCGGATAATTCGCCGGAATCGGGACGCCGGTAGCGATCGAGACAGCCTCGCAATATTGTTTCAGCTTCGTCAAATCTTGCTCATCCCATGGCGGGATGCCCATAAGTTTCAAGTTAACCAGCATCTGATCCATTTGCGTGTTGCCGACGCGTTCTCCAATACCGAGCGCCGTCGCGTGCACGCAATCCGCACCAGCCACCAGGGCCGCCATGGAGTTCGCAATCGCCAATCCGCGATCGCAATGCCCGTGCCAATCGACGCGAATCTTTTGCCCGGAGGGGTGAACAACTTCTTCAAGTACAAATTTCACAAGTGCGACTGCGCCCATCGGCGTTGCGTGTCCGGCGGTATCGCAAAGCACCAGAGCATGCGCCCCAAAGTTGATGGCGGCTGTATTGAGTTGCCTCACTGTTTCGGGATCGCAGCGCGTGGTGTCTTCGGTGACGTACATGACTTCCAGTCCGAGCGAGACGGCGTATTTGACAGCCTTCTCCGTCGTCTGAAGAAGGAAGTCGCCGTTCCATCCTTCGGTGTAGCGGCGCAGGGGGCTAGTTCCCAAAAAAGCAGCGACCTCTATTGGAAGCCCTGTTTTTTGCACGATCTCTGCAATCGGACGAATGTCGTTTTCGTGAGTGCGGGCGGCGCAGTAAGCCGTAATCTTCATTTTGTTGCGCGCAATTTCGTGCGCCAGCGCTGTAGCATGCTCAACTGCGCGCGGGCCCGCTCCAGGCAATCCAATATCAAGCGAGCTAATACCCAGCCGCTCCATCAGATGAAGGATTTCGATTTTCTGCTGAATCGAAGGATCTCGCACAGATGGCGATTGCAAGCCGTCGCGCAGCGTTTCGTCAGTCAGACGAACCGGTCCCGGCGGGTGCAGGGATTTTGGATAGAGACGATTCCAATCGTAGATAAGGTCAGAAGTATTCACGGATGAATGTGTGGGTTGCTAGATAGCCTGCTTCGGATCCTTCAATATCTGGTCCTTCGGTTTTTCTGTGGGCTTTTCCGCAGTGGCCTTTTCCTCCTTCGAAGGGACGATGAAGCCAAATCTCGACTGCTGGCCGATCGCCGCAACGTTCACGCCACGTGGATCCTCGGGATTTGGCAAGTAAAGCGTGTGGCAGAATTCGCACCGGTACACCTCTTTGTTCGGTCCCCAGACTTTTTCCACGCAGCCGCACTCCTGTTCCAATACATCGGCAGCATAGAACCAGCGCTTCAGATGCCCGCCACAGAATTTTCCCTTCTCGTTTTTCTCGTTGCAGGCGCGCTGCCCCGGCTTTTTGATCTTAACCTTGTGGTTGGGTAGCTGCGGAACTGCGCTCGTGCCTGCGCTCGCCGTTTCAGCGGATACCATTTATTCTCCTGCGGCCCTTTGTGAAAGCCGCCCAACGCTATTTTACTCAGTGGCGCCTATTCAGACCAACGATGGTAGAAAGTTCGTCAACCACAAACCTTCGAGAGTGCACAAAAGGAGCTTTTGCTATTGAACGCTCGCGATCAATCGCAGCCACGACGTAAACTCGCGCATTGGCCGGCTGACCAAGTGACGCCGAGCGCGAATATATCCAATACGGCGGTAGCTTTTTGTACGCAACGGCACGAGCGCACAGCCCGCGGCGTTCGACGAGGCCATCGCCGGCACCACGCTCAGCCCAAATCCAGCCCGCACCAACTCGAAAATGCTTTCCATCTGATTCGTCTCGAATACCGATCGAAGTTCAGCCTTGGCGCGCGTGCAAGCGGTCAGCACGTTGTCGCGCAAACAATGCCCTTCCTTTAGCAGCAACAGCCGTTCGTTGCGCAGGTCCTGCAGATTGACCATAGGCCGGCCACATAGCGGATGTTTTCGAGGAACCACCAGCAACAATTCTTCCCGAAATAACTCGCTGCACACGATGTCAACTTTCGGAACAGGCAGACTGACAACCGCCAAATCAATCTCTCCTGCCTGCAAGGCTTCCACTAATTGCGATGTCGTCTCTTCCCTGAACTGCGGATTCACCTTTGGATAGCGCCGCGTAAAATCGCCGATTCTGCGCGCAATGAAATAGGGCATGATGGTTGGAATTACCCCAACGCGCAAGCTGTCATAGCCTTCGTTTAACGCCGCGATGCGACTTTCGGCTTCGGCCACCTGCTGCAAAATTCCGATCGCCATTTTGTGCAGGCCTTCGCCTGACGACGTCAGCCTTACCGACCGTCCAAGACGCTCGAATAATATTGTGCCCAAATCCTTTTCAAGTCTCTTGATCTGTTGCGACAGAGAAGGCTGCGCGATGCCCAACTGCTCCGCCGCGCGCGTGAAACTGCCGGCACGTACGATCGCGCAGAAATAACGCAGTTGGTGGACTTCCATAATTAGTAGAACTTCGTCAGGGTCATTTGCACATTGCCGAATGCGCGCCATCGAAATCTCGCATAGGTTTATCCTATTTCACTGATTCATTATGACATTTATCGCCTATGAGTAAAAGAGCATAGGATACTCTCGTCCTCACAACCTACTTTTAATTTCAAGGAGAGTGTGTCCCTATGCCCGAGGAAAAGAAGCAGCTCACTACCGCCGCCGGCCGTCCGGTGGGAGATAATCAGAATTCGCTTACTGTTGGGCCGCGCGGCCCCATCGTTTTTGAAGATTTTCTACTCTTCGAAAAAATGGCTGTGTTCAATCGCGAGCGGATCCCGGAGCGCATTGTGCACGCTAAAGGTTCCGGCGCATACGGCCATTTCACCTGCACGAATCCCAACCTGGCGAAGTACACGACCGCTAAGCTTTTTTCTAAGGCCGGAAAGACTACGCCAACTTTCATTCGCTTCTCCACTGTCGGCGGCGAAAAGGGTTCAGCAGACACGGAGCGTGATCCGCGCGGTTTTGCGCTGAAGTTTTACACCGAAGAAGGCAACTGGGATATGACCGGTAACAACACGCCAGTCTTCTTCATTCGCGACCCGCTCAAGTTCGGCGATTTCATCCACACGCAGAAACGTGATCCACAGACCAATTTAAAGTCGCCAACCATGATGTGGGATTTCTGGTCGCT
>Ga0182024_10014109_pt1 | contig 15483 bp, 20 predicted proteins | sample P32metaG_FD_120480 | JGI IMG/M metagenome (GOLD analysis project Ga0182024, IMG submission 120480) | Permafrost microbial communities from Stordalen Mire, Sweden - P3-2 metaG (Illumina Assembly) | ecosystem: Environmental > Terrestrial > Soil > Wetlands > Permafrost | place: Sweden: Stordalen... | reverse complement strand
TCCGATACGCCGATCATCATACGCTATGTGTACGACATCGCCAGCTCGGACACAAAGAGCGAGCAGGATTCCGACCCGAACCGACCGGTGCTCAAGAGAAATCCCGACGGCAGCGCTTCACCCCAATAACAGCAACACGCATTAGCGTTGTCGATTAAGAGCGTAACCGCCGAACAGCGCCCACACGTCACTCTCTGCCGTTCGAGCGTTCCTGCGACCCCTGGAAGGCTGTGGTGGGTGTCGCGAGCGTCTTCAGGTTACGCAGCAGTACGAAGACCCTTGCATTCCGTTAGCTCCGCCTCCGCCTGCAACCAGTCGTGCAACGCATGGCCGTCACGCTTGCCGCGCTTTTCGTAAAGCTCGTAGGCCCTAACGCGGATTCTTTCTTCCAATTCATAGCAGCCTGCATCCAACTGGCGGAAGAGCGTCTTCCATTCGTCAAGACTGAGGAGCGGAGGAAACTGGCCGCCACGCTGCGTGTTGCTTTGGCCATGCGCCCAAAATGTGGGAAGGATTTGCTCCTCGCCTGTTTCGATTTCGCGGAGGACCAAGAGGAACGGGTCGTAATTCTCGTCGTCCGCTAGCCGGGTTCCCAATCGAACTGCCCGCGCGACGATGAAGCCATAATCCTTTCCGCTCGGGTCGTTCGCGTAGACATGGTCAATTCTGTACTGAAGTTCCTTCCCGCATTTCTTGCACACGCCGATTGCCCGTCCCTCGGAGACGGCAATGGCAGCCTCGTGAATCGAAATCCCCTTCGTTGAATGGTTCTTTGGACAACAAATCTGAGAGGGCATGGGTTGAACCTCTCCTCGTGGCGACCTTCTTTCTTTAGTCGCCTTGGATCAGAGAAGTTTACATCCAAAACAAGGGATTAGGGGTCGGGTTGGACGGGCCGTCAAGGCTCTCACTCATAGTTGAATCTCACACACTCCCGCGAAGCTGGAAACGTTCTCTGGAACTCTGCGGCGTGCTGGGCGCAGCCTTGACGTGAGTGGCCAAACGGCAATTCGCGCCCCTTGGCTGGCTCCGCCCGCTCGCCGTGCTGGCCATTGGCTCTTTTCTGATGCAGGCCGGCGTGCAAGGCGCATGGGGAGTGATCCCGGTCCATTTGAACGAGCTTTCCGCGGATGAAACGCGCGGGTTGGTTCCCGGACTCGCGTACCAGCTTGGAATACTCATCGCCGCACCGACCAATTCGGTGGAGTTCATGTTGCCGGCACGTGCGGGTTACCAGTGGGCGATTGCGGGATTTGAAATTGTCACCCTCGCCGTGCTCATCGTGACGATCGCGCTGGGGAAAGAAGTTAAGGGGTGGAGTTTCCATCGGGCCGCCGAATTGCCCGTTTCGACTTGAAACCCAATTTCCCTCAAGTCAAATTCAGTGCCTGGAACATCGCAAGTCGCTGCTCCCGCAGCGGATCGTTCACCACTTTGCTCACGTTGTTAATGACCATTGTCGCGCGTTCCTTGGCGTCGTACGCGGGCCAGTGAGGCAACTTCGGTGTGTTTGGATCCCCGGAACGCGCAAAGGCGATCCAGGCATCGCTGACCTTATCGGCGAGGGCCATGGCGTCCGCTCCTCCGCCCGTCATCCGCGCCGAAATCTTCACGTTGTCAAAGGCGAATGGAATCTCCATGGTGTGAGGCGACTTGAGACGTCCACCTTGCACAGGCGTTTCCCAAGTAAAGTAGTAGAGGTACACAGGCGCTTTGCCCAGCGCGGCTCGCCGCTGGGCAGCGATCATGGTGGGAACGCCGTAGCGGTAATCGCTGGCGATCAAAAAGTAGATGTCTGAAGGCGACGCTCCAGGATTGAGTTTCCTGTAGAGGTCGATCATATTCGGTGCTTGCCCGCCCAGCAGATCATTTATGCGTCCGCGCATGTCCCCGTCGTTTAGCGAAAACGCAGAGGGATCATTGAGGGAGAACAGCGTCATCTCCGTTCGCGTGCAACCGATCATCACCGGCACATCAGCTGAGACGGGCGAGGCGTCGGGATAGAACGGGTGCTGCGGCAGGATCTTGCCGTCCACTGTGGGCGAGAATCCACCGAGCGATGGGTCGACGCCGGGGTTTTCCTTTACGACGGCGAAGTATGCAGCCATAATTTTTTCAACCGGAAGCTTTTGCAACGTCCGCACATTCGTCCTGTCAACGCCCAGCTTGGCGAGCAGTTGTTCCGAGTTGCGCACCGCGACGTCGCGATCAACCACTTTGACCGCCGCGCCGCTTTCGATAATCGCGCGGTGGAAAAGTCCCTTGGCCGAAGGCATTGCCAGCAGAGTTTCCACCTTGCGCCCGCCACCGGACTGGCCAAAGATTGTCACCGTGTTTGGATCGCCTCCAAATTGCGAGATGTTCGCACGCACCCATTTCAGCGCCTGCACGATGTCCAACATGCCTGCGTCGCCGGAGGCTGCGAAGTCCTTGCTGAATTCGCGCAAGTTCGCAAAACCGAGCACATTGAGACGATGATTGATGGTTACGACGACCACGTCGCCGCGCCGTGCGAGGTTCGTTCCGTCGTTGTCGGGAGACGATCCCGAACCGGTGGCGAAGCCTCCCCCGTGACACCAGAACATTACGGGGCGTTTGCGGCCACTATTGCCAGCAGCGTCGACGGCAGGTGTCCAAACATTTAGCACGAGGCAATCCTCGCCTTCGGCTGGCAAGCCCTCACCCGAGATTGTAAGAGCGCCTGGCGGGAGGGACGGAGCGGCCGGGTCGCGCTGCGGAGCGCTGGGTCCGTATGCAAGTGCATCGCGTATGCCGGACCAGTCAGCCGGTTCCGCAGGCGACATAAAGCGGTTCGCGGCCGAGGTGCTCGCTCCGTACGGGATGCCTTTGAAGATTTTGATTCCGTTGTTGTCGACGCCGCGAATTTTGCCAAAGGCAGTTTCGGCGATGACAAATCTCGCATCTTGCGCATTTAGATCGTGCAAGAAGACGCCACCAGAAACGGCGAGGACTGAAATGTGCTTCAGGAAGTCGCGGCGTGTAAACGGAGAGACCCAGGAGGTTGGGTTCATTACGGTCTCCTTGCGAGCGATGTTATCACTCGAGTCAAGCTATTCGTATCGGTGTCGCCCCAGCCGATTTTCCGGCCGCGGACTTAATGCGCGGCCGTCGGATGAGGCTGGCAGACCGCAAGACCCGTTCTTAGTCAGCTAGGAGCAGGTCTCTCCATAGAGCATGTCGTATGGCTCTTCGATTTCCATCCCCGCTGGCTGCCACTACCGAACATCAGTCCTGCGCCCGGGAAGGTCGTGCGCCGCCGGTCGAGCGTCCCTGCGAGCCGTGGAGGGAGGTTTCGGGTGGGACGAGGAATGGAGTCCCTAGCCGCTGAGCCACGTCATTCTCACCCAATGAAAATCAGTCCCAAGTCGAGATAGTCGTCAACTCCCAGTATCCATCCTTCCTGGCCGTCAATCCGAATTTTCAACCAAGTATCGTTGGCGGAGTCGTGTTCATCCGGTGGAGCGGCAGTGAACCGCGCCTTCAATAGCTCGACACGCGATTGCGGCGTCAGGTTCATTCCTACGGGAGTCGTGTTCTTGTCTGGTGACGGATACACGTGGACGAGCCGTTCTGACTCAATGTCTGGACGTATTTGGTAAGGCGGTTGGTCAGCCACATCGAACTCACCGGAATCCTGCTGTTCCAGGCGGAAGTCTTTCCAGTTCACTCGGACAGGAGTCACGATGTAAAAATAGGTCGTGAGCGCATAGATTCGCAGGGTGTCGTTTTCCAGTAAACGCTTGGAATTCTTCAACTGCCCGGCTGGCAGATCGGCGAGTCCGCCATGAAACTCTAAAGGTTCCAGATCGAGTGGTTTCAGGACCCCATTGAGTAAGCCGAAAAGCTGGATGGACTCGCCTGTTCCGTGTGGCGAGGGTAATTCCTCATACGTGAGTTCGAGAGCCTGATGCTCGCGGCCCTCCAGCAGCGTCGCGTCTACCAGATGCCTTCCAAGCTCGTGCACCAGTGACACGGGAAAGGACTTGCGGAAACGACTCTTTCCGTTTTCGTCCACAATCCTCACGGAGCTTACCGTCTCTTCGTCGTCCTCACCGCACACTCCCTCGTGCTGCGATTCCTTGTAGCAAATCACGTTCAGTTTCACGGTGAATTCATGCCCTTCGATTGGGAACGGCCCGAGAGTGCGTACATATCGGGTCGGCGCTGGTGCGGGCGCATCATCTTGCTGCGCCGCCGCGGGAACGAGCACAGCGAAGCACAACATTAGAACCGCCAGATCCGCCAACGTAAATAGACGGCCCATCCTTGGCAGGATTTTCCTCCTGCCATCAGGCATTCTTACTGGCTCAGATTGAAGCTCCATCATCGTGACCTCTTTTGGTCACCTTGAAGTGGAAAAAGTTTACATCAAAGGCCTGGTTTCGGTGGCTGGGTTGCCGTGTTGGCGGGTGAGACCTAGCCTTATGAAAGAAATGCACCGTGGCACAGAATGTCTGCTGGAGGCAACTCACGCCGATGCGATTTCGAAATATCGAACGGGCAAGCGAGGGACTAGCGCAACTACACGGGGACCTTCTGCAGTTGGAAAGGCGCGTGAACTCGGTGCGCGAATCGACTCACAACGGGCGCATGTCAATGAGGAGTCAAACTTGGCGTTTCGCTTATGCCGCGCGATTGATGCGAGTTTCGTACTGTGGCTTGCTTTGTCTTATATGCGAGGACTGCCGCAATGACGATTACGACCAGCAAGATGACGACAATCGAATTGTTTCGTCTTCTCATCTAGATTCACCGTGCTTGCGGATTCGACGCATAGCCTGGCCCGCAACTGACTCGGGTCAACGGGACCATTTCCAGACAGGTGGGAAAGGTTCCTCACGGATCAACGTTTCCCGATGCGAAACAGACATTAGAGCGTCGCACAATGGTTCACATTCGCCGTGCCTGCGCCGTCATGTCGACCAGAACTTTTCTGGCTTCTGCCGGATTGCGCACTTCCCCCGGGAATGCGATGCGGGCACTATGCGTGCCGTCTTGGGTTTTCAAGCGTACGTGAAAGCCCAGACGGTCAATTGAAGTCATCGCTGCTTCCTGAGCCTCCATTCCAGCAAATGCATGGGCAAGCAGGATGAGCGCATCGCCGTGATCGGCATTCATGTGCTGGATGATGCCTATTGCAGAGTCAGCCAGCGGATCGAGTTGACCGCTGTAATATTCTGAGGCAGAAACCCAACCCATCACCCCGAAGCCACCCACGTAGTAAACGTCCGCAACGTTCATCCGGTAAAAGGAAAAATCGTCAAAGTCCACCCAGTGTTTGCTGTTGGCATAACGCTCCAGGTAGGGTTTCCGTGCTTCAGCCACTTCCGCTTCAGGTAACCGGCAGAACATTTCCTATCAACGTGACCCTGGACGCTCCCAAGGGATCGCCGACAGCATCAGGCTGGGTCACTAACAGGCTGGAACGCGGGTCCGCCTGTACATTGTGAGTGTGCATCGCCATCGTGCTGATGAGGAAGATGGGATTCGCGTGATCGTCCAATCCATAGGGCATTACGGACCCAAATGGGAACCCCTGCTGTTTACGCGAAAGTGTCGAGAGGCTGCCAACGCGGCCCAGATGCACTAATGTACGCGCTCGCTCGGCAAACGTAAGCTCAGCGATCTGAGGATGCGCCGCGCCTGAGCCCGCGTGTTTCCCTGCTGTTGATGAAGACATCCTGTTCTCCCACCGTGGATTCGGCTGATCCGGGATTTCTCTTGCGTCCCGGCTCTTGGAACAAATTAACACGTCGCGGCTTGACTTGTCTGCTTAAGGGGAATGTACCGAGTATGCCCAGTATGAGGGAAGTCGTGCGCCCCTTGGCCGGCTCTGCCCGCTCGCCAGACGGCGCGCGGCGGTGGTCTATGACCTCTATTCGGGTAGCCACACCCGGAAAATCGCAAGTGAGAACAAGACAATTTCCTGCCGCCACCTGTCACCACCCTTGCCACTCGGACATCTGTCGGAAGAACGCGACATGGTCAAGCTCATGTTCCCGGAAGCTGAGGCGGGAACCGGGAGGGCTGGGGAGTGGGAAAGACGCTGGTACAGCGTCTGTATCAAGAAGAAGGATTGGTGCTACAACAAAGGCCGAAACGACGGCGTCGTGCCGCGGAGCATCCACGGGAACGGATTCGAGCAACCGAGGCGAATCAAGCGTGGAGTTTGGATTTTGTGGCGGACCAGCTGACCGATGGGCGGCGGTTTCGGGCGCTGACGATCGTGGATATATTCACCCGAGAGAGTTTGGCGATCGAAGCGGGGCAAGCGTTGAAAGGGACAGATGTCGTGGGAGTACTGAATCGACTTCGGTTCGAGCGCGGAGCGCCGAAGATGCTTTTCTGTGATAACGGATCGGAGTTCACCAGTCAGATCATGGACCTGTGGGCGTACCAGAACGGAGTGAAGATCCACTTCAGCCGGCCAGGGAAGCCGACTGACAATGCGTACATCGAGACCTTCAACGGGACGCTACGACCGGAATGCCTGGACACGCATTGGTTCGGGACTCTGGCAGAGGCAAGAGAGAGCATCGAGGCTTGGCGGAGGGAATATAATGAGAGCCGTCCTCACAGGGCTCTTGGGGAGAGGACGCCGAACGAATTCGCCAATGGAAACGCGGCTAGCCGCGATTCCATTGGGATACAAACTGCCGAAAACTCGCCTTAGAGTTGGTACAAAAAAGCAGGTCCCATCAATAGTAGTAGTCCACAAAGGGGCGGTGAGCCAAATTCCTAATGTCGGGGAATTGCGAAACCATTTCACTGACATCCCCGAATAGTTCGGGCGTGTAGTCGACAATGGGCATGAACATTCCCTATTCGGCATGCGCGAACTTCCGGGGAACGCTTTGCTTTCAACCGTCATCGAAGTGAAGGATAACGATCGGGCAAAGGTCGAGTGGCGTTGGAGGACGCGCTAGAACAATTCCGGTATCGGATCGAATGGGGTCGCTTTTCCGGTCAGGGCCCTCCCGAAGGTGAAGAGCTCGCGACGGCATTAACCAGAATTTCCGATTTAGATTTCTGGCTGGTGGATTATATGCTTCTCCTGCCCTCGACACAAAAAATTTGCAACCAGAGCAGGCCCCAGCAGATTCGCGGGGTTCCCACGGCTCGTTTGTGCGCAAACTATCCAAAAGCAGGACGACAGTCTTCAAAGTGCCTCGACCTAATAGGGTAGGAACGTCGAAGAGCTCACCTTTGGACACTTGCCCGAGCCGAGCGGCGGGCGACGAATAGATCGGAAACGTCAACCGCTTCGAAGTCGGATCCTTTCACTCGTTTCAATTCTCCCAAAACGCTATTCCTCCAGAGCTCGTTGGGAGTCCCGGAAAGGAACCACGCCCCACCATTATCAGCCAGCATCATGCCGTATTCTTGCAACGCCCGTAGGATCACTTGCGCCTCGTGAGAGAAGCCGGAAAACGAAAACCCCGACTTCAGGCGGAATCGCTGCCCCACGGGAGGCAAGTTGGGATCGGTGAGGTTAGATGCAAAATGACGAGCTGGCCAGACAGCGTTGTTTCGGGTGCGGGCAGCCGTGAAACGGAGTGCATGCCGAATTTCCCCGGAAGTCACCTCCTCGCATCGCACCAAGCCTGGCAAGATGGCCAGACCGGCGACGTCAGCGGAAGTCCAACCGTCCGGTCGTAGGCAGTTACAGGTAAGGTCAAAGATTGCGCCCGAGCCAGCCTTCCAGCTGCCGTCGGGTTGGGGGCGCGCGTCATAGATTTCCCAGAAAACACAATTGTCGCGATCGACAATGAGAATGTGGCGGTCGCCCTTAGAACTACTGACCGGCCCCTGCATGCAACTGGTGAAAGCGCCTTTTCCAGGGGTAGAGATATTTTCTAGAAAAAAGAGCGGCCACCTTGCGATAGCCGCCCTGTGTGTCGGACCGAGTTAAAGCGTGCCGTACTTTGCTTCCGCTTTCGCAAGCGCCTTGTCGAACAGCTTCCGGAACCCGACCCTGAGGACCGAGTTCTTTTCTACAACCTTCGCCACGCCCTCTCCATATTTCCGGTACAGGTGCATAACAAACTTCGCACCAAGACCAGAAGGCTCGAAATCGTTGACGAGCCAAGTGCGAACTTTGTTGACGCGAGGACCGGTAAAGAAGCTCTCTCCGAACACTGCGGCGGCGATCCAGCATACGCCAAGTTCGCACCTGCCATTGATGTCGAGCTCGCCGGTCGGACAGCTGAATCTGGTAACGACGCGCAGCAGACCAAGTTCCTTCAGACCAGGCTTTGTGTACGTTTTCATGCACTGCTCCTCTCGATGCGATTTTTGCGGATCGAGGGGCCCCTCAGCCACCCCACCAGCCCGACTTATCCGCGGGCAGGCCGTGGGTTCTGGCGCACAACGATTGCCATCCTGATTCTATTGAAAACAAAAGAGATCGCTCGGATTCGAAGGCTGGACCACGCAAAGACTTGCGTACATGTACAAATTCCTTGGCAGAGCGGTCGGAATCACTGAAGGCCGTGTGCGAGAGTGGAGGTGGCGCGCACGCTGTCTCGTCCGCTTGGGAATGGCCACAGCTGGATGACCTGGCTCGTCATATGAACGTAGTGAACATTGTGAACGTTTCGCGACGGGATAGGCAGACGAGTCGGAAGTTACGTTACGTCCTCGACGTCCAGGTCTCGCGGATAAACCCTCCACCATATAACACCATGCCGTTCCCAGGAAGGAGCGGAGTACGGGTCGAAGTATGAGGTCGCGATGGAGTGCAGATCTGCTGTCATCTCACCGACCCGAAAAAGTCGGAAATTGCAACACGAACTCAGCTAAGTCCTGTGGTTATCGCAAAGGCGTCACTGGCGTTCGCCGCTGTTTCCACAACCGGATTCGCCTCGAAGTTGCGAGCCGCATAGAGGGCTACGACAAAACAGGAGTTAATCGAAGGTGCTCAATCATGGCGAAGCAGTATTTTGTGGATAAGGCGATTCAGGAGGCCAAGTTTATTTCAGACAGGATTGGCAGAAATTGTGAATTACGGGTGCCTGGCTAGCCTATTCGTTTCAGCATCACCAACACGCCCCCGACCCCGAGCAGCATGAGGGCGAAGGAACTCGGCTCCGGGATCGGAGTCAGTGGCGTTCCATCCACCTCAAAGGCGGGGAGCGGGTCGCTTAAGCTTGTCTCTAAAGTCCACGGCCCCGTCGCGCTTCCAATACCGTTGACATAAAACGTGCCAAAATCGCTGTTTGAGAAGTTCCAACCGGAGTACAGACCACCGGGCGATACAGCGACCAAAAAATAGGTGGTTCCTCCCGTGAGTTCAGTGCAGCTCGAGCAGGTGTAGGTGAGAATAGAAGGAAAAATTCCGATTGTCTCCGTAGTCGTCAGCGTATCGAGAATCGATCCAGGCCCGCTACCGCTGTCTGACTCAACATAGAAATTCACTGAACCTTCGCCACTCAACGCCGCCATTACATCCGATAGCGTTGCGGTCCCTGAGGGGACGAAGGGAACGGCAAGCACACCGCTTTCACCCTCGACGTATGTCCCTACCACCCAACTAGGACCTGTGTTGTAAGACTGTCCCGGCCCGAAGTTCGAGAAAAGTGTTTGCGCCTTGGCTGTTGTGGGCAGGCAGAAGGCCATCAACGCGCAGAATAGCGCCGCACAGAAAATCTTTCTCGACAGGGTCATAAAATCCTCACAATCAGAGTCTCTGTGAGCCGGGAACAAAGCGACATACTACCGCAAATACTAAACATCCCACGAATGAATAGCAAGTGGGAGCAATACTGGGCAATGACCGCGAAAGCGATGCACGCTAACCGGACATTTGACGTACTAGCACTTCACTTGATTTCATAACAATGTCGGCTCCCTCGACCCGAGTAGACTGTGGTTGCATGACGACCAAGGGCTCGGGAGGCAGGAGCCGACATTGTTATGAAATCATATGGATTACTTCCGAGTGCGGCCCGGCACTCGGGCGGAACCACGACGCGCGTCGCTAGCGCTGTGCGCCGCCAGTCGAGACTACGGCGATGGCCGATCCGCTGGTCAGGGCAAGACGTTGTATCTTCAATAATATACAATGTCCACGTTTCGAAGACGCCCCGGAGATTTATCCCCCCAAAGGCTCAACTGCCATGGTCACGAAACGGCGGACGCACTCTGTTGTCCCCCCAACCAAAATTGACGAGGCAACTGGAGGTGCCCAAGGAGAGATCCACTATCTCGCGCCCGGAACGATCAATGATGATTTTGTGATCCGTGTCCGAGTACTCGCGCGCGGCAGTCGGGCAGTTTACGAACCCCGGGCGGTCGCCTTTGAGCAAGCCAGTGATATCGTCGGCTTCCAGCGGCGAGTTCGAATCATGGCGGGGAATTTACAGTAACTCCGAGAGATGAAGGGTCTTCTTTGGCCTCCACAAGTGCTTCCTCTATTCTTTTTCTTGTCTCGTAAGGTGGTGCGCTCGGCCATACCATTCTTCTTAGTGTGTCTGGCAGTATCGAACTGCTTCCTTTGGCATGGGAGGCTCTACCAGCTAATAGGATGGTGCCAATTGGTTTTCTATGGTCTGGCACTCTCCGGCAGCCGATGGCAGCTGAAACCGCGGGGTCTGCGCCTGCCCTACTATTTCTGTTTTGTTAATGGCGCTTATCTGTGGAGCGTGTATCAATCGCTTCAGGGGCGAAGCAAGGTGAGGTGAAAATAAAAATATGGGTGGAGAGGTGTAGTGCTCGCCCGCCAACTTAGACGGCCAGGAGCTCGTTTCTGGCTAGATCTACGACAGCTAACGAAGGTGTTGTCCGGCGTGCGATTTGTAGTGCCAGCACGATCAACGGCCCGTACGCTTCTGAACGGCCCCGAGACTATATTCGCCCAACAATCACCAGACAGTCTTGATCTGCTTGAAAGCGAGAATTCTCGTGTGTTTTGTTAAAAGAGGAATGGCTTCAGCGAGCGCGGTCGCGCTGATGAGCCGATCGCAGGGATCGCCAGAATAATCCGCTGGAAGCTGGTTGGCTAGCACGGCAAGACACCGCGCCTAAAAGCAGCTAGGGACACCTAAGAGCAGCGTCCGAACACCGTTTTGTACTCGATCGCGCATTACTCTTCATTGCTGCCCTTCGTCAAGCTCTCTACGCCAACTTGGCGCCACACCGGAATCTTCGGTCATCGCCATCGCCTCGTTTATCGAGAGGGACGAAATGTGGCCCGAATTTGTGAGCGATCGGCTTTCCAGTTCGACAGCGAGCCGGAATAAGAGTTTCGCCGCAGGGACATCGCCGCGTTTCGCTTTTTCAGCCAGTTTCTCCGCTATCTCGGGTAACTCGCGGCGCGCGATGATGGCCGCGAGCATCTCGTCTCCCCCCGTCAGCCACTTGGCTCGACGTAATACCTCGCGATCCTTCATCCATCGGTAGACAGTAACTCGATGAATCTTAAGTGGGCGGCGAGTGCTGTGACAGATCTGATTTCTCGGATGGATTCAGGGGTGGCGAGAAATTGCGCGACGACTTCGTGACCGACGAGAACTAAGGGCCAACTTCCGTCATTGAATTTTTCCGAATTTCGTGACGGCCCGGCTGGCACGCCCTGACGGTTCGCTTCAGCCGCTTCGACGATTCGGGGCAATTTGTTCAGCGGCACGGACGCGAGCGATTCGTCAAGCACACACGGCCCGAAGATGTTCACTAAGTCAGCCGGACTTTTCGATTGAAGTTCGAGCTTCCGTTGCTTCACGATTTCGCAGTCTACGAGGAAAGCAGACGCTGTGAATCCACCGACAACGACTTGCGTGTTGCTCATAGTTTCTCCTTTCACAAAACTCAATTATAGCATCGGGGCGTGACTAAGAATGTCCCAGGTGGATGCGGTGTCATAAAGCGTGAAGCTTTGATTCTGAGCTGCGGAAGCCACTAAAAGAAACGCGCTGAAAGAAGTGTTCCTTTGCCTTTGGGTGATGTATAAACAATGGCATTGGCAAACTAGTTTATAAAAGGAACGGAGGAATCGAAATTGGCCCAGACGCTGGTATTTGAAATTGTAAAAGTGTAACAGGCGGGACAACGACCGTATGGGTCAAGTCATTGATTCTCCTCAGCTAATCGTGCTCGGACACTCAGCTCATCGTGTTACATGTAACAGGCCGTGCACGATGAACTGATTCGCGACCGCGACGGCGGACCTGAATCTAAGCCGAAAGTTCGGAGGCAGAGTGGTGCAACCGCTCCGATAGCCCAAGAATCGCCGCTAGTATCAGGGCAAGCGAAGGATCAGTGATCTTGGCATCCGGCGCCGGAAGGTAGATCTGGACCACATCGATTTCGCGCCCGATTACTTGTTGGACATTTTTGTAACTGAAACGGGATCTTGTCCACAAGATTCGGCTTAACATCGCAGTCGTGACTGAGGCCACAAAAGTACGGCTACAGGCATAAGATGGTTGAGCGCCGACGATCCCCGCGGCTCATGGTGACTTCACCCGTATTAGTCTCGCTAGGCGACTCCGAGGCCGGTCTCCTTTTCGATGTGGGCGAAGGCGGCCTATCCGTGCATGGTCTCGCCCCCAAATGGCGAGATGACGTAATCCCTATCGCGTTCCATTTGCCCGAAGGGAATAGTTCCGTCTATGCCCGCGTGGGGATTGCTTGGACGAGCGACTCGAAAAATCGCACCGGCTTGCGTTTTGTAAACGTGGCAGAAAGAACGCAGCAGCAACTCAAGGCCTGGGTCGGTTCCAAGGTCCATACAACAAATCTGGACGCTTCGGATGGCGCATCCCTCGCGACAGATTTTCCCGGTATGAATTCCGCCGTGATTCCATTTCAACCAGCTACCGAATCAGAATCCGAGGTCCCCGACGTTACCCCTGAAAGTCTGAGCCGTACGAGCAAGTTACGCCCTCAACTCATACTCCTTCTGGCCGTCGCGATCTTTTGCCCGGGCTTTTTCTTGCTGGGCCATTACTTGCCGCGGATCATGGAAAGCCAGAAATACCAGGACGTCACGGTCGCGCCGAAAGCACATGACACACCGTCCCGTGACGAGAATTCGTTGGTAAATTCGTCGGCTATAGAGACCCAAGTCCTCCCTCCCCGAATTGACTTAAACATGCCAGGTTTCGTGCTACAGGTAGCCACGATGTCGCAGGAAGACAACGCGGATGCGCTAGCGGTAGCCTTAAACCGGAAGAAATTTCCTGCGTTTGTGTATAGGCGGGAAAACGATCGCTTCTACAAAGTGGCCGTCGGACCTTATCCTGACGTGCCTTCCTCTGATCAAATCAAGAGCCAGCTGCAACGAGAGAATTACGAAGCCCTACTAAGACGGTGGACGCCCGAGTAGCCACATTCCTCTGAAGTTGCAGCGACGCGAAGCAAGGCGAAAGTCCCGTCCGTAGCTGGCACTGAATCGTCCGACACACGCCTATCACCGCAAGATATCAGGTCCGCGCAAGATAGCCGGACGCAAGAATGTCGGCACGCTCGAGTGTGAATTTCAAAGTTTTCGCGAGAACAAAACTGTCGTATGCAGGCTCAAGAAACTGGCGGTCGCCGAGGCGAAACCCACGCGTTGACCGGATCGCTCACTCGTTTTTCCGTCCCATAACGTCCATAGGAAAACTGGCTCTCCTTGTTGCGACCCGACGAAGTGGGCGGAGTTGAATTACAGATCGTTTGTTATAGTGAATCGAGCAAACAAGAAAGGATCTCGGGCGATTATGAGAACGTGGTTCGCCTCTGCAATTATACTAGTGGTACTGGTAGTTCTTGCTTCCTCGACATCCTCCGCGCAGGAGCAATCCTTGTCGGTCGGGTCCGTTGAAGCTGCAATGAGCGCCGCTCAGCGTTTACGCGCCGGGCTTACGACGTGGCCGGATACCGCGCTCGGAGTTGCTTTGATAAACGGAACCAATTACGTGTTCGCCGCGAACGCTTGGCCGAACGGCACGCTTGGTTTCATAAGCTCTGATCTGAATAGCCCGGGCCTAGGACTGCGCCGCTCCGGTTCTTCCAAGAAGTTCGGAGGCCGGCACCAAATTACTCAAGGAAAAGGACGCGCGTTTGATCACGATTATGCTGCTGGGGGAACCGTCTATTATGACGCTGGAAGCGGCATTCTTATTCACATGTACCATGGCGAGTATTGGTATCACGCGGGGACGGCAATACCATTTTATGCTGCCCTTGGGCTGGCTTTTTCCACGGACCTGGGTGCGACGTGGCATAAACTCGGCGAAGTGATCAGCCCGCAGGTGGCGCGGGCGGGAAATTGCAATCCTGACATTGGCCCAGGAACTCTTGTACCGGTTGGTGGGTATCTATACGCCTACTACACTGATATTAGAACCGGATGTGCCGACAATAATGATCCAGCCGTCGCACGGGCAAACATCAGCAGCGTGATCGCCGCGGCCCGGGCAGGCAAGCCTTTTACTTCAGGGGCCGGGAATCTTTTCCAGAAATATTATAATGGAAACTTTAACGAGCCTGGGGTAACGGACCTTGCCAACCCCCAGAAAGGCGGAGGAGCTTTCTCATCGCTGTGGACCAAAGGGGGCGACGGTTGGCCGAGTTCGATGACTGTCAGTTACGACGCCTATCTGCAGCAATATATTGCGGCATATGTAGGTGGCTGGAAGAGCGGCCATTCGGGTTTATATCTACGGTTCTCGACCGATGGCATTATTTGGGGCGCGCCCACGGAAGTGGTGAAGGATAATGCAGCGTTTTATCCAACGCTCCTAAACACAAACGGTGGCGACCCAAACGTACTTGGATCTCGCTTTTACCTATACTACGTCTCGCCATTTCCAAACTTTTCCTCTAACTTGGCACTGGATAGGATCCAGATCACATCGAGCGGCGGGATCACGGCTCCCTCTGTACCGACTCCGAGTCAGGCGCCAGCCCCCACTCCGAGCGTCACCGGTTCTCCTACTGAGCACTGAAGCTGTAAGTCGACAACTCGGACAGGTGGCGTGTTCTCACAACCGCCGCAGGAGGCGCGGGCTTAAAGGTCAGAGGTTCGAGCGGGTCCGGGCGACCGAGGTGGCAGCCAGGTTCCGCATGCTCCAGCGGCTGCAAGCGGCAGCACAAGACTTATCCGACCAACTCTGGCCGGATGGTCCTGATCCGCTGACAAATGGGTATTCTCATCTCACATGTTTCGGGAGCAATGCCACGGCGGTCGCGGTCGCGCCGATCACGGGGATCGTAGGAGTAATCCGCTGGACGGTTAGCCAGTGTAGAGCATCGAGTCTTAACCGAGGCTATCGCAAAGTACGAAACGCCACGAAATTCGACTCAGCGCTTCCTGCTTCTCTGGGATCTCCTTCTCCGCCTCACGGCCTCTGCTCGGCTCGCTCGTACCACTTCTTGCCTTTCCTCCACTCTTCCAATAGCTTGCCCTCAACCTTCACTGTTCCCGTGGTCGTCCCATTTTCCAGCGCCGCCAAACTCTCGCACAGCTTCTTTGTGGAC
>Ga0182024_10014108_pt1 | contig 15485 bp, 17 predicted proteins | sample P32metaG_FD_120480 | JGI IMG/M metagenome (GOLD analysis project Ga0182024, IMG submission 120480) | Permafrost microbial communities from Stordalen Mire, Sweden - P3-2 metaG (Illumina Assembly) | ecosystem: Environmental > Terrestrial > Soil > Wetlands > Permafrost | place: Sweden: Stordalen... | reverse complement strand
TCAGAGGAAGTCTTCGCGCCTGACGGCGAGGCGCCTTTCGATCACCTCGTCGTCCCAGAAGGGCTGCCAATTGCTATAAGCAACGACTTCGGTCGGCGCCGTTTTGGGGCAGCTCTAGGGGCAAGCAATGCGCCTGACCGTGTGAGGACCCTACATTGATTTTAGACGGGTGTCTCCAGGAGCCGAATTTCCGGTTCGGGTCGGGGCCGACAAAACTCGCAATGAGCATGACCAGTTCGCTTATCCCCTGATTGCCGACCTCAGACCGGGCATTTCCCCGCTCCCTCAAGCCCCGAAAATTGGTGTAATCTTTAATCCCAACTGCCACGGGCATTGGCTGCCCCATGGGCGCGCTTGGGTACTTGAACGGGAGAATTCCATGACCCGGACATGGATCTTCGGGGTAGCTTCAACCGCGGCACTCCTCTTGTCGTCGGCGCTCGCGCAGGAGGGAGGCCAAGGCACAGCATCGATCCCTGACTTCTCCGGCTTCTGGGGCAACCCATACCTCTATGGGATCGAACCACCGCTGTCGGGGCCCGGCCCGGTGGTGAACAAGTCGCGGCGGCGGCAGACCGTTGACATCGATGGCCGGCGCTTGGCACCTGCGAACGCCCCGCTCGTCAGCAGCGCCATACAGCTGGTCGGCGATTATGCCAATCCGATCTTGAAGCCGGCCGCTGCGGAAGTCGTCAAGAAGCATGCTGAAATGTCATTGGCGGGCGTGGGCTATCCAAGTCCACGCAACCAGTGCTGGCCGGAAGGGGTGCCGTTTATTTTCACGAACTCTGCGGTGCAATTGTTGCAGCAGCCCGACAAGATCACGATGCTTTACGACGAAGATCATGAAGTTCGGCGTGTGCGCATGAACGGGCCTCATCCCGCGCAGGTCACGCCATCCTGGTACGGGGATTCCGTGGGTCATTATGAAGGCGACACGCTGGTGATCGACACCGTGGGATTCAAGATCGGGCCGTTTTCCGCCATCGACCAGTACGGCACGCCGCTCACCCAAGCTCTGCACGTGGTCGAAAGATACCGGTTGATCGATTACCAAGCCGCGAGGGCGGCATGGGAGCGTAGTGGAACGGAGAACAGCCGTGCCGGTCAGGGGATCGGCGAAGGGTGGGCGCCCGACCCCACCAGCAGAGACAAGGGACTGCAACTCCAATTCACCGTCGACGACAAGGAAGTCTTCACAACACCGTGGTCCGCGACCAAAACCTATCGGCGTGTCTTCCGTGACTGGCCGGAACAAGCCTGTGCGGAAAACCCGCATAAGTACAGTACCGAAAAAGACCCTGCGGTTCCAACTGCTGACAAGCCGGATTTCTGAGTTGCAAAGACCGCCACCGGCTGAGCCAGGGCGGTACGGGCTTCCCTTGTCAATGGGCTTTCGCCTTCTTGCCTCACGCGGTTTGACCCCCGCGACCTCTTTCGCATGCATTTATGATTGCTATCATCGAATGCGGATCGAATTGTGCGGGGCGACGCATGAGCAGGGCCTATTCAGGGAACTATCCGATCGAGCACTGCGCAGGGGAAATCGAGCGCCTGCGCATTCAATCCAAGGCGATGGCAGCGGACGCGCTCGTGATGCTCGATCGCATAGGGCCAATCGAGGGTTGGACATGCTTGGACATCGGCTGCGGACCCGGAGGCATTACCGATCTTCTGAGTGCCCGCGTGGGGCCCGCCGGCCGAGTGGTCGGGCTCGATATGAACGCAGAGTTCCTGGAATACGCGCGGCGGAATGCGCCGAGCAACGTCGAGTTTCACCTCGGCGATGCCTATCACGCCGACTTGTCTGCGGGCACGTTTGACCTGGTGCATATGCGCTTTGTCGCCAGCACTGCAGGAAATCCCGAGCAACTTCTCAAGGAGGCTGCCCGGCTGGTGCGGCCGGGCGGCATAGTTGCGCTGCAGGAGCCGGACGGATCCACGCTCAACTGCTATCCGCCACATCCGGCGTGGGACCGGTTGAAAGCACTGCTCCTGGGAGTGTTCAAGGGAGTGGGAGCCGATCTCCAGCTTGCGATGCGGCTATACAATCTGGTCCATCAAGCGGGATTTCTGGAGGTGGAATACCGGACGGCACTGCTTGGCGTTCGTTCCATTGATCCCATGGTCGATTACCTGCCGTCGACCGTGGAATCGCTACGAGGATCGGCTGTCAAGCTGGCTTTGATCAACGACAGCGATCTCGACGCTGCCCTGCGCGATTGCCGACAACATCTCTCCAAGCCCGGAACTGCTTTCACGATGTACACAGTTGCGCAGGTGTGGGGTCGAAGCGGGGTATTGTCTCCGCATTCGGGGCGGGCGATGATCCATTCCGCTCGGTCGATCCGGGATTGATCTTCATCACCCTCCCCGACTATCGCTGGGCGGGCGAACGAAACGATCAGGGGCAGCGCACATGACAGTGATCGCGATCGCAGACCGGCGCCGCAGTGCGATGATCGGCCAGTGGGTACGGGACCCTACTTGGATGCTGGTTCAGGTTGAGAGCCCGGAGATGCTGCGGGGCAAAGTCCACAACATCACTGCGGAAGCGGAGGCACGCATCCGCCGGGTCGGCAGCCACCGAGAACGCTCGGTGATCATGCTTGAAGGCGGGCCGGATCGCGATCGGACCTGGTCGGTATGGGTCCGCGCCACCTTTTCAAACTACAAAGCGGCATATCTGGCGTTCATCAGCCACGCATATGCGGTCGCACTTACCGGCGATGACGTGCCGGGCTATGAGGTCGACCACCTCAGCAACAGAGCTTACGCCCCCACCGGGCACGAGTTCATTAGGGTCGAGGCCATCCCGAAGGCGGCCAACCATAGCTGGGGCGTGAACTTCGAAAGTCGGCGAGGGGCGAACACAGACGCACGTCCGTCGCACCGACTTAGCTATATGAGTTGCGCCAAGCTCGGCGGCCAGCTTCCTCCCACTGGACCCAAAGACACCGCCGGCATCAACGCGCTCGTCGCCTACTTCACCTCAATCGGGCTTGATCCCCAAGAAGCCCGAAAGGGCGTAGCTGATATGCTCCAGCACGCCTACTGGCGCCGATAGGCTGGACGCAGCGGGGCGATACATCCACGGCGGCGTGCTTTGGGCGCAGTGATGACGCCTCGTTCCTCGCACCGGTGCGTTTTGTAGCAGCTCGCGCGCCGACGATGCGGACGCGACAATAATTGAGGTTGGATTGGCGGTCGCCGAATGATGGCCACGGCGCCGGTCAGTCACCGGATAGCTGCTTTGGGTCGTGAAGAATGACCTTCGGCTTGCCCTGGTAAAGGAATATCTCTCCTGTGACGCAGATCGACCGACCTCGCATCGCGGTCTCGGGCGAGCCGAACTTGGATCGATCGCTTCCGAATATGATCACCGAGAAGGCTTGATCGGGAAATGGCTTGCCAAGATCGAGAAAGGTCGGCGCCTGCGGCGCCTGCGGCAGATAGGTCGCCGAAACGACCAGCCCGCAGACCGTGGCGGTCTCGCCGACGTGATCGGCTGCTTTGTCGGGACTGAGGGACACCGCATGCGCCGCAACCGGGAACAGGATGTAAACCGCAACAGTGAATAGCCTTGCCCGCGAGGACACCGCCGCCCATGATCGCCGCGATGGAGACATGGAGTTCATCTGCCGGTCACAGCCGTTTTCGTGCGCGGCGCTTGCAATCACGCCGGGTGCCCTGCCCCGATCCCTACCACCGGGCAACCGTGTTGCGCCAGGGCGCATGCGCCAAAACGGGAAAACCCCGCCATCGAGTAGCGGGGCTTCCAGACGGGAAAGCGGGGGCTGGGGGGCTTGGGGGCATTCCCCGTCCGCTGCCTTAACCGCCAGCGCCGCTATTGGTTCCCCGCGAGGGGCAGTTGCGCGGCTAAACGGGCGCCGGAACGGTGCGCGCGCGAAACGAAAGCGGGGTAAAACGATCGCCGCAGCAGCCCGGCGATCATCAACGGCAGTCCATGAAGCGGCTAAGTAACTGAAAATATTGGAATATATAGAGGGAATGAACCCTCGTCATCAGCTCGGAAGGCTGCCCTGGGGGTGCCCATCCTAACGGGACGGCCGACCGTTCTTTTTCGAACAGACGAGCAGGGCTGGTTGTGCAAAAACATGACTATGTCATTGGCCCACTGGTATCGTCAAAAAGCCGCGCAGTGCTTGCGCATGGCGAAAGGCGCCAGCAACCCGCAACGGCGCGCGGAATTAAAATTCGAAACAAAGACATGGCTGGAGCTTGCTGCCAAGATTGAGGAGGAGGACGATCTGGTCCGCTTCGGTCCAGAGCCAAGCTGACAAATGTCAGGTTCCCGACATTGTTACTCGACTCCCCTCTCGTTGTGGCGCTCCCTTGCGCAACCTATTTCCAGCGAAGGGGATTCACCCATGTTATTTTTCCCCGTTGGCGAATACTGCCCAAAATGCCGAAAGCCGATAAGGCTCGCGACCATTGAAAGGCATCCGGGCAGGCCCGATCTCGCGCTTCATTCCTATACTTGCGCGGATTGCGGTCCCGTAAAGACGAAATCAATTCCGCTAACGCCGGACGCATCCACGCCAGATCGCGTTACATTGCCGGGTGAGACAACTACATGATTCCGGGGATTTTCTACCGTGTGCTGTTTTGAACAGACTCAGTGCGAGACCGGGCGCAGCATGCTGTCGGCTAGCGTAGGTGTCGGGTTACAAGGCATCCCGCTTAGTCGGGAGAGGGTCATGTCCAAAGCCGATGAATTCCGGCGGTACGCCGAAGAAGCAATCGACTGGGTCAAGAACTGCAAAGACCCAAACGAGAAAGCGGTCCTGATAAGTCTTGCGCAAACCTGGTTGAAGGCGGCGGGTCGTAGCGACCGTCCGGTGAGGCCCGAGAAGCCGTTGCCGGAACGCAGAGCCGGGTAAAAAGCCGCCTCAGCTGACGGCTCGTCGGCCGTTGCTAACCCCGCGCACCCCGCGCGGTGCACCGGCTCAGCTCCCGAGCTAGCCTATGCTCGCAAATCGCGGAAAACAGCGACGAGCATGCGAGGAGGCTAACGTCAAATAGGCCAGTAAGAATGACGCATTTGCCGCGACGTCGCCAAGCGGTGGCATCGAATAGGGCGCTCGAACCCGAAGCGGAGGCCCCTTGTCACTTGACCCGGCGGCCTTGAAAGAACCCCTTGTTGGTTGTGTTCTGCTTGATATTCGCTGTCTCCCCCTGTTCCGCGATGTTTTGGGGCTCGGGGTGCTCAGCCGCCGCGTTCTCATGGGGGCTGGTTTCATCTTTCGGCCCTTTGTTGCTGCGGCTTGCGGGCGGTATTGGAGGTAGATGACTGCTCATCGGGGCGCTTTCTATGGTTCCTGGAACGCGAGCTGGGCCTCCGTCGCGGCGGCGGCCTCTCAATGAAAAAACCCCGCCATTGAGTAGCGGGGATTTCCAGACGGGAAAGCGGGGGCTGGGGGGCTTGGGGCATTCCCCGTCCGTTGCCTTAACCGCCAGCGCCGCCATTGGTTCCCTGCCAGCCAGATATCCGGCGCGGAACAGCGCCTAGATCATCCCGATCATGCCTGGCGACGCGGCTAAGTGACTGAAAACATTGGAGCGGGTGAAGGGAATCGAACCCTCGTCATCAGCTTGGAAGGCTGTTGCTCTACCATTGAGCTACACCCGCGAAATACGCAAAAATGGGCGCTTCTGAAGGGATTCCCTTGCTTTCATGTCGTGAGGGTGTCGGGACTGACCCCGCCGGACGCCGCGACAGAATGCCGGCTTTGCCCCCTCCTCGACCTTTTGGACGGAAGGCGCGGCGCGGTCAACCCGCAGCCGCCATGTTCGACTTGAGGGGCGAAGCCGGACATGGACCGGCAGGCAAAACCGGCTGGATCAGTCGAAAATGACCCGGAGGAGGCCTTCGAGGCGCGTAGGCGTTGACCCCGTCGCCATGGTCAGCATTGCGATGCATTCCTTGTTAATGGCGGCGAGGTTACCTTATGAGACCTGTTCGGCCGCGGCGAAAAGAGCCTGAGCACCAATATCAAATGTACAAATTGCTCGAAGCATTCTCGGGTGGCCTTCTTGGCTTCGCCATTGTGTTTTGGGCCATGGCGATCAAGACCAGGTTTCGGACCCGTTTTTGGGTGCTGGCTGGGAGTTCGTTCACCGTAATCGGCGTCGCGATCCTCATCCTGACCAATTGGTCGACGGGTCCGGGTCCGCTTCTGGAGCAAGCACGCCGGATTCTTTTTTTCACACCGCTGTTGGCGGCTCCCATCGTGGTTTCGCTGCTCATTCTGCGGAAGCGGTTGAGCTTGTGGCACGTTTTGCTTGCGTGCATCGCGGCCGTGGCGGTCAACGCCCTTTTGTTTGGACTCTATTGGCTGGCCCTGCAGCAATTCGGAACTCCTCTCTGGGGCATCAGATACCCAGGAGCGACGATTATCGGCATTTTGATCGGGCCGCCGTTGGCACTCTATTCCGCCTACAAAGCGCGGAGACGAAGTCGCCAAGGCCGGACGACGTGATGTTATCGAGGTGTCGCGGCCCGATTTTGGGCGTCCCGAAACGGAAGAAGCCCCGGTGGCGCGCGGCACGACGAGCGCGCGCTGCTCGCCGGCGACCCGTCGAAGCCCGGCGTGTATGTGATGATGTCGAAATAAATGGCCGCTCCCCCGCCCGAGCTACAACGCCTGCGGCGATGCGGTTTTTACGAGAAAGAGCCCGAGCTCATCGCGCAGTTCCTTCCCCGCGAGAGCGAGGCCTGGTTCGAGGCCGAGCGGACCGAGCACGGGTGAAAATGTTGGACTTACATCATCGACTGAGACGCTGGCGGGCAAAACACAACCAAGGATTTGACGGGCCCGCACCGGTCACAGAAGTATCCATGAATCTCAAAATTGACGAGCAGCGGGTGGGGCTCTATCTCTACAAGAGCGGTCTCGGTGCCGCATACCGGGCACGGATTTCTCGGCTTGAAACGCATGTGCTTTCCCTTCGCCCGAAGCTGTTTCGGTGCGGTTCGAGGACAACTAAATAAGTGTCGTATTTGAAAGTTGAAATGAAAGCCCGGACGCTTTGCTTGGCATCTCGATCATCCTGATTCTCAGAAGTTGAAAGAAATATTCTGTATAGAATTGCTCATTTGACCAAGTTGTCCACAGGTGTTTTTCAAGCTCTGCTTTGGGGCTTCAACAATTTATCACCAATAGCAATTCGTCGCGCTGGCCGGACCGGACCGGACATAATCGCACGCAAGGGCGGTGGATATGGAAGGCGCTCCGGGCGATGACAATCTGATGACGCTCAAGGAAGCGTGCGAGACCGTGTTTCGCGAAGGAACCTTAGATCACTCTCGGGTGTTAGCTTTTCGGAGTGGGCCGCCCCGATCCCCGCGGACGTCGCGCATTCTCAGTGATGGAGACAGCATGAGATACGCTCGTGAGCGCGCCTTATTGCTGCTGGAGATCGCCAAGGAAGTCCCTCGCAGCGCTAAGGCGCAGGTTCTGTATCTCGCGCAATGTTGGATAACGCTTGCCATCCTTCAAGATGCGCGAGCGAAGCGATGGACCTCGCGAAGACAGGAAACCGTTGCCGCCGAGAAATGAACCTCCTGAGCGGCAGCCCCCCCGGAGTTCCCTTCGCTTCCTGCAGCAACCGCGGCGCACTGCCGCCGCACCGTGGCGCATGTGCTCAATTCCTGTATCTTTGTGGTAATTTTTTACGCCGGAACAGCAAGCCCTCAGGCGCTTCCCCATCGGGAAGCGAATCACTGCTGGTCTCGCGCCGCGCGTAATTGAAAGCCCAGGGGAAAGCCCGAGCGCCTTGTCGCCGGCGGCGTTTGGCTGCAGCATGCCAAAATGGAAATCAGGGATGCCGTCGCTGAAGACGCACCGGCTGCCTGCCAGGTGCTGAGGCGCTCAATATCCGAGCTGTGCATCGCGGATCACGGAAACGATCCGGCGATCTTGACGCGATGGCTGAGCAACAAGACCCCCGAAATCGTCACCTCGTGGATCGCGAACCCGAACGCTTCCGTGCTTGTCGCCGTGGAACGCGGCACGATCCTCGCGGTGGGCTCGGTCACCGACGCGGGAGAAATCACTCTGAACTATGTCTCGCCGGATGCCAGATTTCGTGGCGTCAGTCGAGCGTTGCTCGGCGCGCTCGAAGCCAGGGCGATTGAACGCGGAAATGTGCGCTGCACGCTCACCAGCACGGCGACCGCGCGCGGCTTTTACCAGGCCAACGGTTACGTCGAGGACGGACGAGTGGCGGGCAAGTTCGGCACCTATGCGAGCTATCCGATGTCGAAGCCCCTGGCAGGGGTGAAAACCTTGTGAATTGATCAGCCCCAGGGTCCCTCCCGGCGGCTGTCCCTGATTGCACCCATGCCGACCCGGTGATCGAATAGAGGACGCCTTCCCCCAAGTAATCAGGGTCAGCAATCAGAATTCCCGCGCACAGCGGCATTCTGATTACTGACCACTGACCCCTGATTACTGTTGGTGGGGGAGGTAGGACTCGAACCTACGAAGGCGTAAGCCAGCGGATTTACAGTCCTGCGCTCTCCATTGATTTCATTAGAGAAACCGGCCGCATGTCGCATCTATGTCGCGTTCACGTCAAGAGCACGCGCTCTGCCGCTGCGGGCCACCGCGGCCTCGTGCCTCGACCAGGTGCCCGCCGCCGCTGCGATGGCTGAGCTTGCCACGGGCACTGTGACGGCAAGGAGGCCTCGCCCCGGTGGGGAGCCGGCCTGCGGCGGCAGCGCCCCCGAAACCTGCCGCGCCGGCCGGGCAGGTTCGGGGCTGCAATGGGCCAACTGCAGACTCTCGTACCGCGGCCCCGGCACTACTATTCAATGACCCAGTTGAGTTGGTCGCACCTGCTGCCGATGGACCATTGATTGCGTTCAAGCCGCAGGGGCGTTGAATAGCATCCTAAAGCCAAAACCAACGCCAAATGCGAGGGCGGCGGCGCTCATTCCGATGAGGAAGGTCTCCAATCCAGACCGCCACCACGTGGTCAGCGACCACCAGCTCTTGATGGCGCCGATGGCGAAGAAAACAAAAGCCGTTCCGACGATGCATGGAAAAAGCCCGCCTGCCCCGAGATAGGTCACAAGCGGTACCAGACCGCACAGGATGAATGCAGCAAAGGTGCTGAGCGCAGCCAACGCGGGCAACTTCGGGGTCGGAGCAAGACCATATTCCTCCACCACCATAGTCTTGGCCCAGCGGGAATTATCCGAAGTAATCACAGCAACTATTCGTTCAAGATCGTTGCCGGAGAATCCCTTGCCAGCAAAGATCTGCCTGATCTCCTCGCGTTCGCCGGCCGGGACCATGGCGATGTGCTTGCGCTCGATGGCAAGCAGGCGATTGTAATCATCCCGCTCGGCCTGAGTGCCACTATAATTGCCCGCAGCCATAGCAAAACCATCGGCAACGAGATTGGCAAGTCCAAGCACAAGCACCACCGTTGAGGGCATGTTGGCGCCAACCACGCCTGCAACGATCGCAAAGGTCGTCACAACGCCGTCGATCCCCCCATAAATCCAGTCGCGGAGATAGCTTATGGGTGGAGCTCCCGTGAGCCGCGCGCGGATCGCTTCGCTCGTATGGCTATGCTCGAGTTCGCCCCGCATCTACCCCCCTTATGTCAAGCTGATTCCAGACGATGCATATCACGGTTTCATGAATTGTAATCTAAGGAACGCGAAGGGCTGCTCAAACAGCCCTGCCACCCCGCAGTCGGCGCGTCAGCTGCACCTCAGAATCCGGACCCTCCGGCCAGCGGGCGGTGCTTCCGGGTTGGGCCACAAGCAGACACCGCGTAAATATCCAGAGCAGCTAAGTCGCTCTTGTAAGCACAGGGCTATGCCTATGCTTGTGCAATGAACGTGAGGAGGCCTTTCAGTACAATGCTATTCGGTGTGTCTGACTCCCGATGTCTCCCTACAAAAGCTTTGAGACCGGCGTGTATGGCGCCTAGATAAGAATAACCAGGTCGGCCATCCGCGGCTCGCATTTCAGCAAGCATTTCTTCGGTCGTGTTGAGCAATTTGCCGTAGTGGCGATAAGCAGCCACGCGATAGCGGCGGCCTTTATAAATTTCGAGCGGAACCATTCGCGTGCCGGACGTGACAACTTCCGAGATAATGCCGTCGCCCGCGTAAACACCTGCGTGGCTGAATGGGCCATGGGTAGTTTTGGAAATTATTTTGCTTATCAGGCTTTGTCGATCGAAAGTCATGATTCCATCGCGCGGTTCAAGCATGCTGATCATGTGTTGCCACGCTTCTTCGTACTCTTGGTCATCCGCGTAAATTTGATCAGGTGGAAAGAAAGCGCCCTCCAGAAAAGGAACGTAATTGTTGCCTTGCAAGAAGTTGATGCAGACGCGAAACATCCAGGGCCGCCAGCGATAGCGCAACAGCATCGGCGCTACGAATGGCGTCAAGGCCTCCGGTATACGTCGGACGACCTTAGCGTTCGGCAGTTTGGGAATATCTTTGAGCTTAAGTTCATGGACCAGGCCGCGCAGGTAGAGTGCTTTTTGCTCATCGACGACAAAGGCCCATTGGTTGCAGCCAGTTTCATCGGTCGGATATCTTGAACGAGGATCGTGGAAGAGGATGATGTCAACTGGAGCTAAGGCCGTTGCCGCCGTGATGTCTTCGTTAGGAAGAGTTGTCATCCCGGGGCTATCATAATCCGGTATTCCCGCCCGAAGAATTGTGAAGTTCTTCATCTCCTCTTCAGTAAGCAGATAACGCCCGTCGCCAAGCGGTATGCCCGGAAATGACTCGTTGTCGTCCATGCAGAGAAATTTAGGCAGAGTTCGTTTGGGAAAACAAGCCTTTCACTATAGCTGCGCAAAGGGTCGCTCACACAGAATGTCCCCTTTGGGTCTCACTTGCCGACTCGCCACTTTTCCACAGGTGCGGCAAGTGTTCCTCGCATAGCGGACACGCGGGAACCGCGTCAGCGGGCGCTCGATCAAGCCGCGCGCGACGGCTTGCGGGTCATCAAGCGTCCTCTCGCTCAAATCTTGTCACCCCCGGCGCCGCCGGGTTCTTGATCTTGAGCCATGCCTTGGACCGCCCGGACCGGTAGCGCTATCCCGCCGCTTGCACACGATGCCCTCCAGCAGCACGGCAACCAGATCGCCAGCCCTGGGCGCGCGTCCTGCGGCAGCAGTACCCCTGAGAGCTGCCCCGGCGGGCCGCCGGGAATTATCACCTCATCTGTGTTACAGCGATCCACAATGGGTCGCGGCTGGTCTTGAGCTCATAAAGCATCTGCCTCATTCGGCCTGCGTGATTTCTGTTTGGAGCGTAGACCCAGCCTTCGTCACCTTTGAATTTGGTCAAGATATTGTCTCTCAAAAGCAAGTTCACAATCTCAGATTCGGTGCTCTTGGATGCAACTTGACCCAATCCTCTGAGCAGGGCTTCCTCCTTTCGACCTGATCCCTTTTGGAAGAACGTCTTACGAATTATCGTAACTAGAATCTCTTGCGCGGGCTCCAAGCCGATACTTCGTATCCTCGACACGCTTTCGACCGAGTCAAATCGTTCAGCATCAAGGCCCTTTACCCATCCAGGAAGCGCCGTCGGCGCTGCTATCCCGACGACACGTTCTGCAAGGCAATCGATTACAAACGTCTGGAGCGGAGCTGAGGCAGGAAGAACACAAGCGTCCTAATAATGCATTCGGAGACGGAAAGATTTTCCGCCGCTACTTTTGAAAAGTCGAGCTTGATGAAGTCTCCGTTTTGAATCGTGAGACGCTCAAAATCAACGGGGGTCAGATTAGTTTGTAAAAATGAAGCAACGATATCGCACCCCAAAATTCGATTCGTAGCCGACGCACTTCGTTTCGCAATCTCCAATGCTTGTTTTGGTTTGGCTTCAATCTCTCGTGCCAGAATCCGCTGTCCCAGGTCATCCAGCGCATTAATAAAGCGCGTCTCTAAAGCGGCAGATGTTGTGTTGTCCATGGCCCGAATGAGCGCCCCGGTGTCCCTCGCCCGGAGGCCATCAAGGATATAGGTGTCGATGAATTGCCGATCATTGGATTCGGCTCTTACTCGTCCCAATGCTGGAAGTCGCTGAAGCATAACCGATGCATCTTCGACGGGCATTTGGCCAACGACCGATTCGAATGCCGCTTGAACGTCGGCCCGGGAATACGGGCCCCGCCCAGGTGGATACGGCCATGCCCAGGTGGGCTAAAAGGGCCGGGGCTGTGAGGGACGGGGGGGGCTTCTTCGGGATCGATCGGATCTCGAACGGCTTGCGGATCGTCCGGCCGAACTGACGGCCGCGAACAAAGTGCGATTTGGACATGCCGCATTCATGTCGCGTGCAGCCGCCGACACCCCCTGTAACCCATTGACAATGCTTGGTACAGGTTTGCGACACATGCAACATGAAAACGGCCCAAGTCGGGCCGTGAGATTCCAGGAATGCTGTTGTTTTTCAACGTGGTGGGGGAGGTAGGACTCGAACCTACGAAGGCGTAAGCCAGCGGATTTACAGTCCGCCCCCTTTGCCACTCGGGACACTCCCCCGTCGCGCGCGTAACTAAACATTCGCAATGGCTTAGGCAATAGCGGCGTCGCTGCTGGCGGCGCCTCGTGCCGGGCCGGAGGCTTTTGGCCGGCAAGAGGGCGGTCTTGGCGGCCACGGACGCCGGACCTGCGGGCCGCCAAGGCGCCGCGGCACCCTTCAGGCCGCCGGCAGCGCCTCCGGGGCCTCCTGGGCTTCGCTGGTATCGGCGTAGACCTCCTCGCGGATGACCTTCAGGGTCACCTCATGCAGATAGGCCTGCAGATCGTGGTCGAGATCGCGGAATTCGCGCCACAACACCTGCTCGATGAAGCGACGGGGGGCGCGCACCATCACGGTGGTCCGCCGCTGCCGGTGATAGCGGTAGGGCTTGAGCCCATAGCGGCGGCACAGCGCCACGAACAGGTGCCGCGACCACTGGTCGGGCATCGAGAACTGCATCTCCGCCGCCGGATCCTGGCGCTCGAGCTCCACGAGCTTCGCCCGCACCCGCTCGAGCGCCGCCTCGGCGGCAAGCCGCTCGCCCGCGGTACCGGCTCCCACGAACAGGGCCTCGATCTTGCGGAGCTTGTCGCGCAGTTGCGATGGGGTCGTCATGGCCGGCCTGCGTGCCTGGATCGAGCTTCGCCCCCGACCGCACCAGCGCACGACCGCCGGGTCAACCTGCCCGCCCGGTTGCCCACACGATTCTCGCGGCGCCGGGCCTGCCCGTCATGCTGCGTTCGCATAAAACGGCCCGGCGCGAAATTGCAACGCCGGTCCGAGGTGAAACCTGTTGTGTCGGCGCGCGGCCTGCATGACAAGAGCGGGCATGCCCAAGCGCGAATGGAAACCCGATTGGAAGCGGCGCCCGGCCGGCAAGCCGGATCGCGGCGCGCACCCGCGGGCATCAAGCCGGCATGGCGGCCCGCAGCCGAGTGCGCCGGACGGGCCGGCGATCCTGTACGGCTGGCACCCGGTCAAGGCAGCGCTGGAGAATCCGGCCCGCCGCATTCGCCGCCTGCTCGCCACCGAGAACGCGGCGCGCCGTCTCGCCGAGGAGCATGTGCCGCTGCGGGTCGAGCCCGAGCTGGTGCGTCCGCAGACCATTGCCCAGCGGCTTTCGCCCGATGCCCTCCATCAGGGTCTGCTGGTGGAGGCCGATCCCCTGCCCTCGCCCGCGCTTGAGGACATCGCGCCCGCCGGCATCGTGCTGGTGCTCGACCAGATCACCGACCCGCACAATGTGGGCGCCATCGCGCGCTCGGCCGCCGCCTTCGCGGTGTCCGCCATCGTGGCCACCGCGCGCCACAGCCCGGAGGCGACCGGCGTGCTGGCCAAGTCGGCCTCGGGCGCGCTCGAATACGTGCCGCTGGTCAGCGTCACCAACCTCGCCCGCGCGCTCGCCGCGCTCAAGGAACGCGGCTACCTCGTGGTCGGGCTCGACAGCTCGGGCACGGCGGATTTCGCCGAGACGGCGCTGCGCGCGCCGCTCGCTCTGGTGCTCGGCGCCGAGGGCAAGGGCCTGCGGCAGCTCACGCTCGCAACCTGCGATCAGGTCGCCCGCTTGGACCTGCCCGGCAAGATCAAGAGCCTCAATGTTTCGAACGCCGCAGCGCTTGCGCTCTATCTCGCGAGCAAGCGCCTGGCATCGGCCTCGCCTCCGGCTCTGTAGGGTGGGCAAAGGCGGCCCGGAGCCTCGAACTATCCACGACGCTGATTCCGCCGTGCCCACGCGCATTGCCGAGGAAATTGCGAACTCGTCCGCGTGGGCACGGCGGAACGCGCGTCGTGCCACGCGCAGACCATCGGCCGCCTTTGCCCACCCTGCGCCTATCTCGCGAGTAAGCTCCTGGCGTCGAACCGGGACCGCTACAGACTTCAGAGGTTGGTACGGTCCCGGGTCAAGCCCGGGACAAGTATGCGACCTATCGGTAGCGCAGCTCCCTGTGGCCGCGCGCGATCCAACGCTCCTCGCGCGACATGGTGATCGCCCGCGGCCCGAAGCCTTGGCGATAGAACACGCCGCCTTCATGCCGCCCGAGCACCCCGAAATGGTACGGCCGCGCCGGGATCGCGCCCTCCCAATAGCGATGATAGGGCCGATGCCGGAACGGGTCCGAATAAAGCCCGCCATCATAGGGATGAGAGTAGAACGGATAATCGGCGCGGCCGACATACGGATAATCGACCGTCGACACCTCGCCCTCATAGGTCGGCGACGTATAGAAGCCGGGCCCGGTGAAGACCGGACCCTGGTTCACCACATAGCTCGGCGAGAGTCCCCAGACCTGGATCGGCGCGGGCGGCGCGCAGCCATAGGCGCAGCCGCAGCAGGACCCGGCCATGGCCTGCGTGGCGGCCGCGGCCGAGACGAACGCCGTCATGGCGAGCAGATAAAGCGAGCGTTTGATCATGTGTACTCCCCATTGTGATGGCCTCCGCTGCGGAAGCCGGCTTGGTTGATCAGCAGGACTTGGTGCAATCCGGTCTCATGGTTTCTTGGTCCGGGTATTGTCGACACGGCGCCCGGACGGAAAAATCTGCGGCGACACGATCAATGGCGACGACTGCGCCGGCGGGTCGAGGCTTGCGGGCAAGGGATCGGACTGGCTCGACCAGGAGCGATGGAAGCTCGGCGCCGGCGGCGGCAGGCGCCGGTCCGCGGGCGGCTCGATCTCATGGCGGCCATAGGCGGGCTCGTGCCCGAAGCTCGGGTAATAGCCACCGCCCGGCACATACGCATTCTGATAGTAGCTGCCCGGATAGCCGCGCCCCCGAAACCAAGGCGGAGGCGGGATGATGACGGTGGGTCCCACCATGTGGGGACTGTAGAGACCCCAATCGCCTTCGAGCACCGCGCCGGTGACATCGACCCCGTTGATGATCACAGGCAAGCCGTGCCGGCCCGGGAGGACGATCACCGGACCACTGTCGGCGGCATGCGCCCAAC
>Ga0182024_10014107_pt1 | contig 15485 bp, 14 predicted proteins | sample P32metaG_FD_120480 | JGI IMG/M metagenome (GOLD analysis project Ga0182024, IMG submission 120480) | Permafrost microbial communities from Stordalen Mire, Sweden - P3-2 metaG (Illumina Assembly) | ecosystem: Environmental > Terrestrial > Soil > Wetlands > Permafrost | place: Sweden: Stordalen... | reverse complement strand
TTCGCGGTTAAGGAATTTTTCTGCTCCAGCCGCCAAGATGGAATTGCCGCAAAAAATCACAAGGTTCAAAAAAACGGCCCATGTGCCGGAATTTTTCACCGCGAAATACGCTAAATACGCGAACGGGGAATTTTTTTTCGTGTGGTTCGCGTGGTTCGCGGTTTAAATAATTCCTTTCTTCTTTTTTTCAGACGCGCCAGGGCGGTTTGAATTCTTCGCAACACGCGGTCGGGCTTGCGCAAATCGTGCTCCCAAATCCTCACCACCCGCCATCCCTGCCGCCGCAACGTCCGGCTCACCAGCACATCCCGCACCCCGTTGGCCGTCAGCTTGCGTTTCCAGAAAGCCCGATTATTGGCCGGAACATTCCCGTGTTTCGGGCACACATGCCAGAAACAGCCATCCACGAACACCGCCACCTTGAACTTTCGAAAAACGAAGTCCGGCCGCCCAAAAGATCCGAGTTAAAAACATGTTCTATACTAGAACAATATTTCTGACGGCGAACCTGGTAGCCTGGCGATCCCATGGAACAAGTCGGACAGAATCTCGTCGGACAGCGCGTGAAGGAAGCGCGCGGAAATGCGCAGCCGCCACTCACGCAGGAAGGACTTTCCAAGAGATTAGCGAAGCTCGGCGTATCGATTGACCGGGCCGGCGTCGCGAAAATTGAAACGGGTATTCGCGGCGTTCTCGACTTCGAGCTTGTGGTCCTCGCAAGAGCTCTGGATGTCAAAGTGACGTGGTTGCTTGGTGCAAAGGATTAGAGAACATGGCTGCCTTCTACCGAGCCACGCTCTCCGACTTTCTCGCCCATTCCCGCGACGAAATCCTTGGCTCGCTTCTGCGTTCTTACCAGCACAATGAGTTGCAGAAGCGACAAACCAAGGCATGGGAGATAGAAATTGAAGTCTTAAAGTCTACTTGTGGCGAACTCATCCAACACACTCCGGCCACGGCAAAATGGTCGCTGCTTTTGGAGTATCCGATTCCCCGTCGGCATAAACGACTTGATGCGGTGATACTGGCTGAGGATGTAATTTTCTGCCTCGAATTCAAGACCGCGGACAAAGCACACAGCTTGCAACCGCGGCGGCAAGCCGAAGATTATGCGCTCGACCTTCGCGACTTTCACGAAGCGAGCCGTGACCGCCGCCTTGTGCCGGTCGTCGTGGTACCAAAGGCGTCTTCCGCTAAGGACTCCGTCCAAATTTCCCTGGACGCTGTGCGTGACGTGAGGCTGGCCAATGCTTATGATCTTGCTGCGGTTCTTCTCGCAACATTTCTCGTTGAGCATCGCGTGGATTCCATGTCAATTGAACCGGTAGCGTGGGACAACTCTCCATACCGTCCAGTGCCAACCATCATTGAAGCGGCTGAGGCTTTGTTTGCCGGGCACAACGTCTGCGAGATCGCACATTCGCACGCTGGCGCAACAAATCTCACGACCACATCTGACCGTCTCGTCGAAATCATCCAGCACGCACAGAAACATTCGGAAAAGGTCGTATGCTTCGTGACAGGCGTTCCCGGCGCTGGCAAAACACTCGCGGGACTGAACGTCGTTCACAACCCAGCCTTGCGGCGCGATGGACGTCCAGCCGGAGTTTTTCTTTCTGGCAATGGCCCACTTGTGAAGATCGTGTCTGCTGCGATTGCACGCGATCACAAACGCCGGATCCGCGAATCGGGAGGGGAACGCACAGTTGGAACATTCATTCAGAATGTCCACGTCTTTGTTCGCGAAGGACTGGAAAAGACCGACAAGCCACCAGTCGAGAAGGTGGTCGTATTTGACGAAGCTCAGCGCGCTTGGAACGCTGATCAAAATCGGAAAAAGAACGGACTGGAGATTTCCGAACCGGAGACAATGTTATCCATTATGGATCGCCATCACGACTGGGCGGTACTCGTCGCGCTTGTCGGCGGTGGGCAAGAAATCCATAATGGCGAAGCTGGTTTGGCAGAATGGGGTAGAACGTTGCGCGATAAGTTTCCGAAGTGGAAAGTTGCAGTCTCACCGAAAACGCTTGAACACGACACCAGCAACTCTGGCCATCGTCTTTTTGCTGATGGAAACGCCGGCTCGTTGGCAATTCAGTCCGAACCGTCGCTTCACTTGGAGGTGAACCTTCGTTCATTCCACGCAAAAAAACTCACGGAGTGGGTTGATGCGGCTCTGGCGGGCGAAGTTACAAAAGCGGCAACGATTGTTCCCGAATTGCGTGATTTCCCGTTTGCACTCACGCGCTCGCTGTCAACTGCTCGGCAATGGCTGCGCAAACACGCACGTGGTCAGCAACGTGCCGGGTTGGTAGCAAGTTCAGGAGCGCTACGTCTTCGCGCTGACGGCCTTGAATTATCGTCAGGCTTTCGGCAAGGCAATCGCGATATGTTTGTGCATTGGTTTCTGTCTCTTCCCCCGGATATTCGTTCCTCGAATCAACTTGAAGTCGCTGCATCAGAATTCGAATGCCAAGGGCTGGAACTCGACTGGATCGGCCTTTGTTGGGGCGGCGATTTTTCTTTCGACCCAGGAAGTGGTGGCTGGGCGTATCGAAATCTCAGCGGCTCGCGGTGGGGCAATTTGAAGAACCAAATTGACCGACAATATCTACTCAACACCTACCGCGTCCTACTAACGCGCGCTCGGCGAGGACTCCTTCTCTGGATTCCACAAGGTGATATTTCAGACGAAACACGTTTGCCCATTTATTTTGATTCAACCGCAGATTATTTTGTTCGTTGCGGGCTATCTATAATTTGATGATTCACTGTCCACATTTCAAAAAGTCCGCCAATTGACGGAGAATCTCACGAAAAACTCTCGTCTGCACGCCCTGCCCAAGGATCTCGATGGCGGTGGCGTAATGGTCGCAGTCAATCTTGCAGCCCATCAACCGCTCGACCTCCTCCTTGTGCAGCAAGCGCAAGCCTGACGGGGTTTCCACAAACGGGCCAATGTTGATTTTATGATACGAACGAACAATGGTCGGCACTCTTGTTGATTCATTGTTGATTGTCGTGAAACCGAAGCCGTGGCCGAGCTTGGCGTGGCGCTTATTGTGTCGGCGTAGCGCCTCAATGCTTCCGATAATTCGTTCGACCTCAGTTCGATCCGAATCTGCCGGGGCGTCGAGAAACTTGCCGATGGTGCCTGTAAACGGGGTGCGCGGCGAGCGGATTTGGAAACCCGATTTCAATGTTGCTACCATGATCCATCGCTTGCGGTCTTGCGGTTCGTTCCATTCGTTCCACGGGTCAACGATGATTTCGGCGATGGAATAACCGATTCGTTGCAGATGATGGACGAGGCTTACACAGGCCAGCGAGTTTGCGAATGCAGGCACGTTTTCAAAAACGCACGCCGAGGGCAAATGATGCGCCACTATTTCCGCGACGCTGAGATACAGGTCGCCGGTGTCGCCTGTTTCGGGTTTTCCGGCCAGAGATTTTTTTGCCCGGCCAAGTGTGGAATGGCTGGTGCAGGGGATGGAGGCCACCAAAACCTCATGCACGGGCAACTCCGTGACGTGAATACGCCGAATATCCGTTTGATAGAGAACTGCGTTGGGATGTCCCTGTTGCCACACGTCCGCGTACTTCGCCTCCACTTCAACGCCTGCGATGAGTTTGAAATCATCGCTGGTGGCAATCGCGGCGGATAATGTTCCGCCACCGCAGAATACCTCAATTGTTTTAATTGGCGGCTTTGCTTCAAGGTTGCGGCGGATATGAAATCCGCGCACCGACGGCACGACATCGATTCGTTTGAAAGCAGCCGTGACCTTGATTTCCAAAAAACCGTCCAAGGGCGACAGCAGCGAGCGGTGGGCGATGTCAATAATCGGTCTTTCCCGGCGGGCCGCAATGCGCTTTGAAACGTGATTGTTGGAGAGGAGCACAGGCCGCAACAAAATGCCATTCACACGCGGTTCAACCGAGAAGGGAGTTCCGGGAGCAAACCCCAGCGCTTCCAATCGGCGCGATTCCAGCCACAATCTCGGACTCTGCCGAATCTCGCCCAGCTTCTGAAATGAAATGAGTTTCATAATATGACCAGTCAAAGCGCCACGACTGCGTAAGTCTATGGACTATGAGTCAAGTTGTTTGGACGCCTGAACGCTTTGGCCTGAGAACTTATTATGCCGGATGAGGTGGCGACTGTATGCGGCCTATCGGCTACAAAGATTGAAAGGGGAAATCCTGTATGGCCGCGGGAGAACAGGCTACCAAACCTCTCTCGGATGATGCCGGTTTTTGCGACTATAGCGTTTCAATAAATAGTGTAACCTGAACTATTTCCCCAAAGGGCTCCTGAACAAACAAGGGTAGGGACGGCTCGCCGAGCCGTCCGCAGGCGCCTCGGCGAGGCGCCCCTACCTCCAATGACGTGGCTTTAGTGCGGCTACAGTTTATATGGAAATGCTCTAATGTCGGGCGGTCTTGCGGCGCTGGGAACGATACCGGCCCAGCAGTTTTGCCCCCAAGCCGTTCAACCGCTGATAGTATTCAGGCGAGCCTTGCGCTTCGCGCGCGATGGTTTCTTTGATCTGCCGCACTGAGCGTAAGACTTTGGATTCGCGCAATCGGATTTTTTTCATGATGTCATCTCGGCGAGTTAATTTTGGCTTCCTCCAACTTCTTTTCCTTGCGCTTGTGTGCGGCCATTATTTCGCCCAGCGGCTTTTCGCCCGGCTTGCGTTTCAGGATACCGCGCGGCCGCCGGATGGTTGCGGCGCGTTTCACTTCCGTCGTATTCATGGTGGGAACATTATAGAGTGGAACAGTGCTGTCCATAACGGAGTAGCCGCGAAGAGGCACAAAAGAACACAAAAAAGGTTTTTCCCTCCTTGCGAGATTTGCGCTTTTTTGCGGTTATTTACGGTTCCGGCGCACGCAGCTACGACGGGGATTTTGCTTCTCCTCTTCGTCAAGCATTTGGAAAGTCACGCGCGCACTTTGCTCAATGTCCTCGTCTGTCAAGGGTTCGCCATAAAGCTCACCGGAACCTGGCGCGGGCTTCTGTCCGATGCGCTGCTCCAAATCCAGCAACAGCGCCCGCTGATCGCTGATGGGCAGCGCCCGGATTTGTTCCAGCACGACTTGTGCTTTCGCACTCATGCGTTAAAAACCTACCTGTACTGTCTAAAAATCGCAAGCGACACTATGGGCAAATTTATGACGGGACAGGAGGAAGCGGAGAGGGCGGAAGGGACTCTGGCTGACTCTTTGAGCGGCGTTTCGCACAAAGAACAGCAAAATGAAAGGAGACGCTCAAATCAACCCCGCCCGCTTCCGGCCAATCCAATAGAGAATCAATAACACGAAAAGGAGGCCGCCCCACGCCGGCTCGCTCCACAGGCGCACGTGCTTTTCAATGGGCTGCTGCTCCGGCAGCAGCGAAATCTGATTGACAACCTTGTCCAGATCATCCACCGAAACACTTGCGCCGTGCGTGATGGCGGCGATTTCCCGCAGGACTTGGGAATTGACCGGTTGCCCCTGTTTTTCGAGTTGTGGCCGGGTTACGCGCAAATCCGTTTGCAGGCGGCGGCCATATTGTTCGGCGGCAATTTCCAGCTTATACGTTCCCGCTTCTGGCGCGGTAAAAGTGGATTTGAACACCCCCCACCCTCCGTCCAGTTGCGTAAAATCCAGGCGTTCCGCGCGTCCGTTGGGCGAAGTCACCCTGCCCGCGACCGGTCCCTTGTCAATCGGAAATCCAGACTGGTCCATCACGGTGCTTTGCAGAAAAACCGTGTCGCCCGCCTGCGGCGTTTCGGGGCTGTAACTCAGCCGGATGCCGTCCTTCTCCGAAAGATGGCGCTGGTGCGCCATCCAGCGCACGACTTGTCCCCAAAAGCGGTAATGAAACTTGTCCTCCGCGCCCCGCCGCCAGCGCCAGGCGCTGTCCGTGCCGAGAAAGAGGATCTTGCCATTTCCAGCGGAGCGCGTGACCAGCAGCGGCATGCGCCCCCACGAATTGCGCATGTCCGAATGCACCGCCAAAACCTCCGAACCCGGACGGCTTTTTTCCACCGAGGCGGACCAAAAAAAGCCCGGCAACTGTTTCCAAAGCTCGTCATTCCGATCCTCGTCCGAATCGAAGCGCGTCAGCCAATGCCGCTTGCCGCTGCTGGTCAGGACCAGTTGCGATTCGTTTTGCAATCCGATGCCGCCCGGTTTGGTTGCGTCCAGTTCGACGGGATACAAGTCCTTGATCGGGCTGTTGAGAAAAGTGGCTTCGCGCCCGCGCCGGCCAGGCACAAACACCAAACCGCTGCCTTCCTGCTCGACCAACCCCTTGAGCAATTGCGCGTCATTATCGGTCAATTCATCCTGGCCGATGCCAACATCGCCCAGAAAAACGACATCGTAAGGCGCAAGGGCCTCCTTGCTGTCGGGAAAGGCCTTGATGTAATCGATGCCGTCGCCCGGCCCAAGCTCCGGCCGCAACAAAAGACAGCTCAACTCCACGCCCGGATCGCGGGCCAGCGCGTTGCGCAAATAGCGATACTCCCATCGCGGCAAGGAATCCACCACCAGCACCTTGAGCTTTTCGGCGCGGATGGAAATATGAAACGTCTGTTCGTTGTTGTCCGCAATGGCCTCGTCCGGTTCCACGGGCAACTTGACCGTCGCCGTCACCTCGCCCATCGCCCGCGGCGACCATAAAATAGATTCCTCGACCTCGCCGTTGGGGGGAATGGTAATCTGTCTTGAAGCCGCTTCGCCGCCGCTTTGTTCCACGATGGAGACGGTAGTCTTGACTTCGCGCGGCAAATGGCTCGTGACCTTGAAAGGAATGGCGATTTCCTCGCCCAAAAGCCCGTAAGCCGGCGCGGAAACATTCTCCAGCGCCAAATCCGGCAACGGCGTTTCACGGCCCACCGCCACGGTGAACACAGGAATGTTTTGCTCGCGATAACGGGTCGCCGCGCCCAGCGGTGATTGGCCCGTGTTCCAATCGCCATCGCTCAATAACAGGACGGCTTTAAGATTTTTAAAGCGATGGAACGCGTTTTCCAATGCCCCGCCAATGTCCGTGCCGTTGATGGCGTTTTGATTGGTGGAAGGGGCGGCGAAAGTTTCCACCGCAACCTTTGCCTGGTTCTGCAAGGGCGCCCAAAAATTGCGCTGAAGTTGTTGATCGAGCCATTGCGCGCGACTCATGACGGTGTTCGAAACAACCAAATCGCGCGTTTTCATGCTGTCGGAGCCGTCCACGAGCACGGCGATTTCGGGTGGGGCGGTGCGCTGAATGTGTTCGACATATTCAGGCCGCAGCAACGTCAACACCAGCAGGGTGATCAAAATAAAGCGCAAACCCTCCAATTTTCCCGCCGCGCGGCGGTTGCCGCTGCGACGCCAGTTGGCGTGGCAAAGCCAGGCACCGCCCAGCCAGATGGCCAGGCCCAGCGCCATCACCGAAACGGGAGCGGCAATGGAAAAATGACTCATGCCAGTTGCTCCTCCGAACGCCGGGGTTTTCGCAATGGCGCCGATCCGACTCGCGGCGAAGCTTGGGGCGCTGGCAAGATCAAAATGCCTTCCGCGATCAAAAACAAAAGCATGGCAAAGAGAAACATTCGCCAGATTTCACCTTGCAACTGTCCGGTTTCAAGATGACGCTCTTGCAGCGTTTGCACCGGCAAATCGCCAAAGAGTTTGCGCGCTTCGTCCGGATCCAGCAGGTCAGGATCATCCTCCGCGATGGGGCGATTGACGGCCAAAAGGCGGTCGCCCGCGCGATAAACACCGGCCTGCGTGCGAATGTCTTTATGCTCCGTGGAATCCACCGAAACCCAGGGCAGTGTTTGATCCGACTGACTTAATTCACCGCAGGCGACGGAGGAAACCTGTTGCAACCGGCGCGCGCCCGCCTCAAGCATCCGCTGCAACATCGGCACCAGCACAGGTCCGTCGCTCAAACCTGACCACGCCGGATCGGGCAGCGAGGAGCAAAAGTAAATTTCGCCTTTGCCAAAATTTTGCCGGACCAGGAAGGCCGTGCCATCGTCAAAGGCAGCCAGCGCGTCCTTTTGGCCGACAATCGGCTGGCGGCGCTGAAAAGCGGTTTGGCCCAGAGGCAAACTGATGCGTTCATCGCTCTTGGCCAGCGGCCCTTCGTCTTCGTCCCAGCGCAAAACTCGGAAGCCTTCCGCATTTTCGGCATCCTGGACGCTGCCCCAGCCCATGCCATTGAACTGTCGCGCATCCGGCTGGCCGGGTGGAAAGAAAATCACCACGCCGCCAGACGCGGCGAACGATTGCACCCGCTCGGCATCCGGCCCGGCCGGCAAAGGGGCCTGCCACACCAGTAGTGACCTGCCCTCGAAATTGGCATCGGCAAAAGCTGCGAGAGAAATTAATTCCGCTGGCTGCGCATTCCGCGAAGCGGCGGCAAACTCCAAACAGCGCGCCATCCGCGAGTCGTCACTCACTATTGTGGCGAGCAACGGCGTGTCCACTCCATAGACAAAATAGGCCGTGTTGTCATGCAGATTGCCATCGGCCGGCAGGGAAAAACTGCCCCACCCCCCCTCACGATGGGTGCCGAGGTCGATTTTGTGACGCCAGCGCAGAGATTGCCCATCCAATGCCACGTCGGTTGCCGATCTCTCGCCGTTTAGTGTCAACGCCACCGGAATGGTGGTGGGCGAACTGCGATTGCGCTGAAGATCGAGAACAAATTGTAATTCTGATTTACTCCCCAGCGGGCGCCGCAACATTTCCTTGATCGAGATCGAGGCGTTGGCTTCGGATGGCTGGTTCATGGCCAGCAGGCGCACGCGGACTTTCTGGGACAGGCCGCTCAATTGGGCGATGACATTCTTCCAACGCGGATCTTCCGGCAGCCAGTTGCTGCGCTGCCCGTCGGAAGCCACCCAGATTTCCGCCGTGCCGGCCCGGTTTTCGACCAGCCAATCGAAGGCGGCGCGCAACATGGCCGGAATGTCGGCCGCGCCGTCCGACGGTTGTGTCAACGATAATTGATTCAGCGTGGCAGCCCTGGCGATTTCCTGCGGGATGCGCGTCGCGCTGTCAATCAGAACGATATGGCTGGATTCTTCAAATTCCCGGGCCGCCTGGACCAGAAGCTGGACGGCCTGCTGGCGTTTGGTGGTTGTGCCGGCCTGGGTTTCCATACTGACGGAGCGGTCCAGCAAAATGACGATGGCATCGGGCGCGGGCGAAAGCGCCCAACCCAGCCACCCGCCCGCCAGGGGCCGGGCCAGAAACAGCACGAGCATGGCCACCGCCAGCACGCGGCACAGCAGGACTAAAAACTGGCGCAGCCGCGCGTGGCTGACCGAATTGCGCGTCGCGGAAACCAAAAACCGCATGGCCGCCCACGGTTTGGGCCGGTGCCGCATGCGATTGAGCAGATGAATGATGACCGGTGCCAGGATGAGGGGCAGAGCGAACAAAACAAATGGTTGGAGAAAGGTCATGGGGCGAGACGCCAATGCCTAATGACGAAATCCTAATGACCAATCATTGCACAAATGTTTAAATGACAAATTCATATCTCATTTCCCCGCCATTGCGGCCAGCCGACCACGCTCCACCAGAAAATCCGCCACCACCCGCTCATAATTTTGATCGGTGATGATCCGCCGGTAATCGGCCCCGAATTCATGGCAGCCGTCGCGCAGTCGCCCGAGAAATATTTTCAGTTGACTCAGGTATTCGTCCCGGATGCTGGAAGGCTCCGTCACAATGCTCAAGGAGCTTTCCAAATCGACAAACCGCACCGGGCGGTCGAATTGGAATTCCACCTCCGCGCGATCCAGAAGCTGAAAAAGCGCCAGGTCATGCTTTTGGAAACGCAAATGTTGAAAACAATTCAGCAGCGGTTCCAGTTCGCAAAAAAAATCCGAGATGACAATCACCAGCGCGCGGCGGCGCACTTTTTCCGCCAAATCATGCAAAGCATCCATCAAGCCGGTCGGGCCGCGCGGCTCCGATTTTTCGAGCGTTTCCAGAATCAGTTTTAAATGCGCGGGATTACGGCGCGGCGGGATTTCGAATAAAGATTTCTGCCCGGAGCAAACCAACCCGACGGCATCGCCCTGGTGGACCGTAATGTAAGCCAGCGTGGCAGCCAGGCGCCGGGCATAGTCCAGCTTGGTGCCGGACGCGCCGCCAAATTTCATCGAACCGCTGCAATCCAGCACGAAGTAACAGCGCAAATTCGTTTCCGCCTCGTACTCCTTCATGTAAAAGCGGTCTGTCCGCGCAAACACCCGCCAGTCCAGCCGCCGAATATCGTCGCCCGGGACATAATTGCGGTATTCCGCGAATTCGACGCTGGAACCGCGATGGGGGCTTTTGTGGTGGCCGGAAACCGCGCCTTCCATGGGCGAGCGGGCCAGGAGCGTGAGGTGCATCAAACGGTTGAGCACCGCGGAATCGAGCAACTGTGAATCCTCAGCCACGACTTTCTTCTCCCCGAATCTCCTCGAACAACCGGGTAATAATCTCCGTGCTGGACACGCCTTCAGCCTGCGCCTGAAAGTTAGTCAGAATCCGATGCGTCAGGACCGGCGCGGCCACGGCTTCCAAATCTTCCATGCGCACCAAATAACTGCCGCGCAACACGGCCCGGGCCTTGGCGCCTCGGACCAGATATTGCACCGCGCGCGGACCCGCGCCCCATGTCACCCATTTTTTGATCCACTCCGGCGCCTGGGCCGAGCGCGGACGAGAAAGCCGCACCAGATCGACGGCCAGGTCATAAATATGATCGGGCACCGGCACGCGTTGCACGATTTCCTGGAATGCAGTGATCTGATCTCCATCAATTAATTTGGATAAAACGGGCGGCGGCGCTCCCGTGGTTTCGCGCGCAATGCGCCGTTCCTCGTCGCGATTCGGATAATCGACATGGATGAAGAACATAAAACGGTCCAGTTGGGCCTCGGGCAAGGGATAGGTCCCCTCTTGTTCGATGGGATTTTGGGTGGCCAAAACAAAAAAGGGCACGGGTAACTGGAAATATCGCCCCGCAACCGTGACGCGGTGCTCCTGCATGGCTTCCAAGAGAGCGGATTGCGTCTTGGGCGGGGTGCGGTTGATTTCATCGGCCAGGATGATGTTGGCAAAAATCGGTCCTTTGACAAAAACGAACGCCCGCCGGCCCGGCTGGTCGGTTTCCTGGAGAATATCCGTGCCGGTAATGTCGGAGGGCATCAGGTCGGGGGTGAATTGGATGCGATTGAATTGAAGGGACATGGCTTGGGCGAGCGCATTGACGATGGTGGTCTTGGCCAGGCCCGGCACCCCCATGAGCAGACCATGGCCGCGCGCCAAAACGCAGATTAACAATTGTTCAATGACAGTGGCCTGGCCGATAATCACCCGGGCCAGCTCGTGGCGCAATTTTTCGTAATCTTCCCGCAATTCATCAATGGCCGCAACATCGCCATGCGACAGGGGAGAAGAGGCCGGGGCGGTGGATGAAGTGGGGCGATTCGCCGTCGTGTGTTCTATCATAAATGCCTCCATTAAAGGCACGGCAATGTAACAGGTCAATGCCCCGGTGCCAAGGTTAAAGGCTACTTTGAAGCGGTTGACCTGTGTTTCGCCGGAAGATCGCTCGAAGTGTAAGTAATGAATCCGATGAAGGTGTAATAATGATTGTAAGCCCTGCCGATTAATGGCCCGCTGGAATAGAGGTGTTTCCCTCCGCGCGTTTCGTAGGCCAGCAACGCCAGCTTGGCCAGCGAATACTGTTTCTGGGATTTGAAGAACGCCAGTTCCGGAATGGACACCGTTCCCGCCAGCGGCACCGGCAGCCCCGAACTCGGCACGCCTACCAGCGTCCCCGCCGAGTCGATCGAGAGCGCCCCACTCCGCGCCTCGATGACGATCTCGCTATTGGTTATATTGTTGACTAGGAATGCGCCCGACCGGTTGAGCACGTCGCGGATAGTGCCGATGACGTACTTGGAGTCGTAACTGTCAAAATAACTCGCGTCCAGAAAAACCTTCTTGCCATCGAACTGCGCAAGATTGGTGGATGCGATCGCCCGATCCGCCGCGGTGCTCAACAGGAGCTGTTCGGTGGCGGAACGTTGCGGCGCGGTCAGGGTGGTCTGGGTGCATCCGCTTCCGCCCAGCAGCGCGGCTAGGACTGCCATCGTCGCCATCATCATCCGCCCATAACGCCGAAAACAAACCTTCGAGGAAGAAATTACAAAACTCATTGTCCACAAACTGACGATGCCCCGCCCCTAAAATTCAGAGAATTATTTATCGGTCCACCAACTTTAGATTCAATGTTGTGGATTGGGAACTGGCGGCCGCGGTTGTATCATGGGACCGCCCAACGCCGGGAACGGAGGATCAACCTTGCCGTCTGGCAGATAGGTTCTCATTGAAGATAGGCCATTTATCTTTTGCTTCGGCACCGCCACCAACGTTCCATCGGCTGCGCGGGTAATCGTGATCTGAGCCTGCTCCAACAGCGCAGCGTCCAGCAATTTGAGCGCTTCGATTCGGGTGACTTGATGGGGAGTTACGGCGTGAACCACGGCAGAAGGGTTGATATTGTCAGGGGCGCGAAGCTTCTCTCTGGCCCACCCCGCATAAATGGACAATACCTGACTCACTGGACTCGCGGGAAAATTAAAGGAGATATCCGCCGCTTCAGGCGGCGCCACTTTCTGCCTGAGGTGGATATGCGATTGCACAATGAGGGCTGCGGCGAAGGCCGCCAAAACACCGGCCATTGCGATTTGCGTTTTTGTCATGCTCATAAGTTTCACGAAAAAAGGGCCACCGCTTTTAGCCGCCCCCGCCAGCGCCGTCGTTGCTACTGCGCTCGAAAGGCCCGCCGGCGCCGCGCCCGCCGCGTGCGTTTCCATCGCGCCGGCCAAAACCCCGGATCAAGCGGCCCATTGAAAATGCAACTGCCAAGCATCAAACGGGTGATCCCGTTGCAAGTCCACGAAGGCGCTGAACAAAAGCCTCCTCTTTGTTAGGGGCGCGTTTTCAAAAACCCCAGCTCCGCCACCGCGCTGGCGTATTCAAAGTAACCCTTTTGATCTGTGGCGATGGATTTTCGGAAATAATCTGCTGCCAAGGTCTTGTCTCCGACGAAAAGGCGTTTTGATCCTGCGTAAAAATACGCCTCGCACAACTGCCCTGGCTCCTTTTTGTGGTCGGCATTTTTGGCAGCGCTCAGAAACTCCGGTTCTGGCAGTTCCCCGGTGAGAAAATGACCGACTTTGGACTCCCAATCGTCCCGCTTGGCGATCGTACGACCGCCCAAATAGGTTTGCAACTCCGTCGTGGCGGCCTCTACCTCGCCCGTTCGGGCGCGGATTAACCAAACGCGGAAACGCGCATAATCATCGGTGGAATCCAACTCAACCTCCTTGCGAAAATCCGCCATTGCAGGCGCGAAATCATGCGAGTCATAACGGAAACAACCACGACTGTGATAGACAGCAGCATCATCCGGTTTGAGTTCGATGGCTTTGGAATAGTCCACGATTGCACCATCCAAGTCCCCCTTTACCTTTTTCGCAATGCCTCGGCCGTAATAGGCAACCGCTAAATCCGGCTTGAGCTCGATGGCTTTGGTATAGTCCGCGATTGCACCATCCAAGTCTCCTTTAGCCCTTTTCGGAATGCCTCGGCGATAGTACGCAGATGCATCATCCGGTTTGAGCTCGATGGCTTTGGTGTAGTCCGCGATTGCGCCATCCAAGTCCCCCTTTAGCTTTTTCGCAATGCCTCGGTCGTAGTAGGCAACCGTTAAATCCGGTTTGAGTTTGATGGCTTTGGTATAGTCCGCGATTGCACCGTCCGAGTCCCCTTTTCCTTTCTTCGCAATGCCCCGAACGTGGTAGGCAATCGCATCATCCGGCTTAAGTTCGATCGCTTTTGTAGAGTCAGCGATGGCGCCATCCAGATCGCCTTTTTTTTGCTTCGCATAGCCGCGGACGACGTAGGCATCCGCCTCATTTGGCACAAGTTCGATGGCTTTGTTGCAGTCCGCGATTGCGCCGTCCATGTCACCCTTGGCTCCCCTCGCTTTGCCGCGTTCGTAGTAAGCGGCCGCATCAACCAGTTTGAGCTGGATGGCTCTGGTTAAGTCCGCAATTGCACCATCCAAGTCACGCGCGTCTTTCTTCGCGAGGCCGCGATTGTAGTTGGCATCCGGATCATCCGGATTGATTTGGATGGCTCTGGTGTAATCCGCGATTGCCTGGTCTAACTCCCCTTTGGCTCGCCTCACATTGCCGCGAATGTAGTAGGCCGACGCTAAACCTGGTTTGAGTTCTATGGCTCTGGTACAGTCCGCGATGGCGCCATCCAAGTCACCTTTAGCTTTCTTCGCAATGGCGCGACCGGAATAGGCCTCCGCTACGTTCGGTTTGAATTCAATCGCTTTGGTGCAGTCTGCAATTGCGCCATCCAGGTCACCTTTGGCTGACTTCGCTTTGCCCCGTTCGTAATAAGCGGCCGCATCATCCGGTTTGAGTGCTATGGCTTCGGTGTAGTCCGCAATTGCGCCGTCGAAGTCACCTTTGGCTGCCTTGGTATTGCTACGACTAAAGTACAGATTGGATCTGTCAGAACAGGAGGTGGTGGCCAAACACAGAAACGAAGCCGTGAGCAGGAAAAATCTAATGGCGCGGTTCACATTCTTTCCTTCCAATTTCAGTTGCCGGTTTTTGATCGCTTTAGCCTAAAACCATTTCGCTTTAAGCACCCTAAATCAAGCCCATAGCGCGATTTTTTAGTTTGGTGTCACGGCCGCAATCCAGCGGCTTGTGCAACGTTGCGGCAGTATGGTCGTTGGGCACATAGAGCGCAACCAAACAGGAGGTATCAAAGAGGTTTTCAACGGCGCAAGCGCGAGAGGACTTCGGATGCCCCGCGAATGGGCTTCCGTGAGATGCGGTTGAGCCGGGCTTTAAAGGCGGCTGCAGACTTGCCGGATTTCTTCTTGAGAACGGGCACCAGCTTGACCCACGGTTTGCCACCGTGAGTGACAACGACGGTTTCGCCAGAATGAGCCAAATCGCCTATCCTATCGAACCCCTGAACGGCTTCCCTCTTCGTGACCGTTTTCATGCAACCAAATTATCCCCGATTCGAGCTTTCGGCAACGGCGATTACAAAAAGAGTTTAAAATAAATGTGCGCTTTTTGAATATCTATGATATAATTGTCTTTTAATTAAGTTTTGGGGAAAGCATGTCGAAAACGAGAAAGAGTCCATTCTATGGAAATTAAGAATAATGAAGCCAAACCTCGCTCTGTCTTCGTGGCGCATTGGCCCGGTCCGGTCCAATCACGAACCGGCTGCCGGGTTTCGTGTTATAACCCACAATTGAGTGCTGATTTGCAGTAGTGTTCGGCAGGGTTGATGCTGAGTGGCAGTGGGACAGGGCGTCCATGGAGGGGGTTGGTCTTTAGGCCATCGTCTGTCAACTGTAACATGATTGTCACCCAATTGTCACT
>Ga0182024_10014106_pt1 | contig 15485 bp, 11 predicted proteins | sample P32metaG_FD_120480 | JGI IMG/M metagenome (GOLD analysis project Ga0182024, IMG submission 120480) | Permafrost microbial communities from Stordalen Mire, Sweden - P3-2 metaG (Illumina Assembly) | ecosystem: Environmental > Terrestrial > Soil > Wetlands > Permafrost | place: Sweden: Stordalen... | reverse complement strand
GCCTCCAGCCTACTTTCCGCTGTCGGAGATCGGGACTTTTCAGGGCTACCGTCGCGCCGATGGCCGAGTCGGCACGCGCAACTACATCCTCATTCTGCCCACCAGCATGTGCTCCAGTCACGAAGCCGCGCAGATCTCCATGATGTCCGAGTTCCTGTTGTGGAACCGGCAGAAGTATCCCAACGTCGACGGAGTCGTCGCCACCCCACACAACAAAGGCTGCGGCTGCCAGAACGGCAGCAACCTCGAGATCCTCATGCGCACGCTGGCGGCCTACGCCGCGCACCCCAACGTCGGCGGCGTCGTGCTGGTGGACCTCGGCTGCGAGAAGACCAACCTCAGCTATCTGGACTCGTATCTCTACGGCAAAAACATCAACTTCCAGAAGCCGGTCGCGAGGATCGGCATTCAGGCCGTCGGCGGCACCGCCAACGCTGTCGAACACGGCATCAAATCGGTGGAAACGCTGCTGCAGCAGGTCAACGAAGCGCATCGCGAACCGGTGTCGATCAGCGAACTGATCCTCGGCGTCAAATGCGGCGCCTCCGACAGCTTCTCGGGCATCTCGGCCAATCCCGCGCTCGGGAACGCAGCCGACCTTATGGTTCGTTCGCACGGTACGGTCATCGCGACAGAAATACCTGAGTTTTGCGGGGCTGAGCACCTTCTTGCCCGTCGCGCAAAAAATGCGCAGGTCGCCGGCGAAGTCTACGCCATGGTCGATTGGTACAAAGACTTTGCAGCCAAGGCCGGCGCTGTACTCAATGAAAATCCCAGCCCTGGAAATGTGGCCGCCGGCCTGCTCAACATCACCATCAAGTCGCTGGGCGCGATTGCGAAAGCCGGGACGACGCGCATTGAGGGCACGATGGGTTACGCCGAGCCACCGGGGGGCAAAGGCGTGTGGCTGATGCAAGGGCCCGGTTATGACCAGGAGTCGACCCCCGGCCTGGTGGCCGCCGGCGCGCAGGCCATCGTCTTCACCACCGGCATGGGCAGCACGATCGGCAACGCGGTCGCGCCGGTGATCAAGCTCGCCTCAAATACCGAGACCTTCCAGCGTATGGGCAACGACATCAACCTCAACGCCGGCACGATTCTGGATGGCACTGAAACCATTCCGCAGGTCGGTCGTCGTGTCTTTGACTACATCGCGCGCGTGGCCAGCGGCGAGCCGGTGTACGCCGAGCAGCACAAACATCGCGAGTTCCAGATCTGGGGCGAGACCGCCGTCTCCCTGTAGAGATGCTCCTGTAGTGTTCCCGTACAACCCCCTTTTTTTTGCAGCCATCAAATAAAGCATTCCAATGGGTGTCAATTCGCTCAATCTTGAGCAAAATTGCACAGTTTCCGCATGCCGCAAACAGGTACTCTCCGCAAGAGTCCCAACAAGTAGTGGCGGCAGAGATGCCAATCCGCTCAACAAGCTGTAGTTCCTTGTCGGAGCAAGAGGCTGGGCCAGCCCGTTGACCAGGGGTACGGGGTACATAGATGAGGCGTTTGCTTTTTAGTGTGGCGATGCTTGCAGTGCTGCCGTGGTTCTGGAACTCCGCGTCGGTGGATGCTGCTGGTCAAGCTAAGCAGATGTCCAGCGCAACCCAGAATGCCACACCGGCCAATGCTGCCGGTTATGCCGGCTCAGAAACCTGCGCCCTATGTCACTCAGACATTGCAGCGAAATTCGCCTCCAATCCTCATGCCAAACTTGCGCTAATGCACGGCGGCAATGGCGTGACCTGCGAGAACTGCCACGGTCCCGGCCAGGCCCATGTGGAGTCGGGTGGGGACGCAACCAAGATATTTCGATTCGAAACAGCGACAGCGAAACAGGTGGATGACAAGTGCCTCACTTGCCATGCAGGGACGCACGCCAATTTCGAACGATCCTCCCATGGCGCGGCCGGCGTTAGCTGCATCAGCTGCCACAGCAATCATGGATTCACGAGCCAGGAGCATTTGCTCAAGGCAGAGCAGCCGAAGCTCTGCTACGGCTGCCACACCGATATAAAGGCCGCCTTCTCCCAGGCATTCCATCACAAGGTGAATGAAGGAGTTTTGGTTTGCACCGACTGCCACAATCCCCACGGCACCTTCCAGGACAAGCTGCTCAATATGAGCGCGGACCAGAACGCAGTCTGCACCAAGTGTCATGCTGAAACCGCAGGCCCGTTTGTCTACGAGCATCCTCCGGTGAAGCTTGAGGGCTGCACTTCCTGCCATCTTCCTCACGGCTCGCCGAACCCGCGCCTGCTTACCCGCAACCACGTCAACTCGCTGTGCCTGCAGTGTCATTCGGCGTCGATGAACTTTACCGCGCTCGGTACTCCTTCGTTCCATAACCAGGCCAATCAATATCAGAACTGCACCAACTGCCATGTGCAGATACATGGTTCCAACGCCAGCAGTGTTTTCTTCAAGTAGGGGATGGCCACGCATGATGAGCGCGTTTTCGTCGATATCGCTCCCGCTGAATTTCCGGCGTGCCGCTCTGATTATTGCAGCCATCGCGGTCGCCGGGGGTCTTGCTGCCGGTACTCCAGCCCTTGCGCAAGCCACTCCGCCACCTGCTACGCAGACCACTCCGCCACCTACGGCGCAGGCCACTCCGCCAACTGCTGCGCCGAACGCTTCACCAGCTACCGCGAAGAACGATTCGCCGCCATCGCCCGGGGATAATATCCGCTACGGATATGTGATCCATCAGTCAATGGATCTCGGTGGTCACATCGCGGAGCACTCCGGTAGCGGCGCGGTTTACGATATGATGGTCAACCTCCAGTCGGGACCCCGCATCCTCGCTCATTCCCTCGACATGCGCGCCGTCGATCCATCTCATGCAATCCTGTTCGATCGTCTCTCTACAAACAGCTTCGGCTATGGAGGCGATCCCAACAGCGTCTCTTTTCTCAACATGTCCAAGGGGCGACTTTACGACTTGCGGGGAAGCTTCCGCCGCGACCGCCAATACTTCGACTACGATCTGTTCGCCAACCCTCTGATTCCCTCCACGTCGAGCCCCTACGTCCCCATCCTGGACTCACCCCATCTCTACAACACCGTGCGCCGTATGACCGACCTCAACCTCACGCTGGCTCCGCTATCCCTTGTCAGCGTGCGCATCGGCTACAACCACAACGTAATGGAAGGTCCCTCCAACAGCACCCTCCACTATGGCACCGAAGCCCTTCTAAGCCAGTACACACGGAACTCCACTGACAGCTGGACGGCCGGACTCGACTGGAAGCCAGTGCCACGCACCTCGTTCAGCTACGACGAGTTCATTAACCATTACAAAGGGGATACCCGTTGGCAGCTTACGGGGCTCAACTACCTGCTCTCGAACGGCACACCTGTCAGCCTGGGAATCGACATCTCTTCAGCCTGGAATACTCCCTGCGCTGCACCCTTCAACACAAATGGGACTGTCAGTCCAACCTGCAGCGACGCCTATCTCTCGTATAGCCGTTCCGCGCCGACGCGCACGCTGGTTCCCACCGAACAGTTCCGCTTCCAGAGCGCATCCATTCCAAAGCTAACGATGAATGGACGAATTCTGTACAGCGCTGCCAGCAGCAATCTAACCAACTACAACGAACAGTTCACAGGCCTCGATGGGAAGATTGGTCAATCCCTGGAAACGGGGTCTGCCAGCGTCCGTCGCGTCAACGTAAACGGCGACTATAGCGCCACATGGCAGATCACCTCCAAGATCACGGGCTCTAATACCTTCGACTTCTCGGACTTCCGCATGCCGGGAACGAACAGCTTCACCACGACCACCTATGTCGGGACCTCGTTGCTTGTGGCTCCCGGGTCCGTCCCCACCACGACGACAGCACCCGGCTACCAGTACATCAATCAGAAGACCAAAACCGACACATCCATCGTCGCCTGGGATGTAACGCCGCGCGCACTCGTCTCGGTTGGCTACCGCTATCGCAGCCGCATCATCACCGATTCCGGTGGCGACTTCATCCCCATCCACGAGGATTGGGGGCTCCTGGGAGCCATCCTCAGGCCCACGCCTCTGTGGCGCGTCAACTTCAATGTCGAGGACATGTACGCGGACAAGGCCTTCACCCGCATCAGCCCGCGCCAGTTACAACACTACATTGTGCGATCCACTTACAAACCGCATATGTGGCTCACCTTTTCTGGAACGGTCAACATCCGCGAAAGCCGCGACAACGTACAGACGGTCAACCATCTGGAGCACAATCGCGATTTTTCCTTCGGGACCTCCATCTCCCCCAGCGAACGCTGGTCTCTTGACCTGAACTATGCCTACGACAGCGTGTACTCCAGCACCATCGAGTGCTACGCGTCCACGCCCGAGCCTCCATCAGGCACGCCCGCCCCAGCCGTATGCGTTTCCGCATCCACCCCATACGCCAGCAGCGGCTATTACAACGTACCCACGCAATTCGGCTCTATCGGGTTCATGCTGGTTCCCGTCAAGCGCGTCCACTTCAATGGCGGATATCGCATGACCGCTGTCAATGGCATTACTGATCTCATCAACATCCGTCAGGTGAGCGGCTCGCTTCAGTCGCAGTTTCAGTCACCCTACGCCAATCTCGCCGTGGATATCGCGCCCAACTGGTCCTGGAAAGCCGACTACAACTACTATGAATACGGTGAAGGAACGCCTATCGGACCTACGCTCCCTCGCAGCTTTCATGGAAACGTATGCACCCTTGCAGTTCACTATGCTTTCTAACTTTCCTATGCGAAAATCATTCTTGCCTGCCTCACATCAAAGGAGTACTAACCCATGCTGAAACACGCTACCCACACCGCAGCTGTTGTCCTGGTCGTCCTCTTTGCGAGTCTCACTAGCCTCGCTCAAAACTCTGGAGCCGATACCTACAAGGCGAAGTGCCAGATGTGTCATGGCGCTGCCGGGCTAGGAGATACACCCGCCGGTAAGGCTATGGCGGCGATCCCGTTCAACTCGACCGACGTCGTGAAGGCGTCGGACGCAAATCTTACCGCCATCATCAAGAGCGGAAAAAACAAGATGCCTTCCTTTACCGGAAAACTCACAGACGCACAGATCAAAGACGTGCTGACGTACATCCGCACCTTGCAGAAGTAACTGAATTCGGGGAAAAGTTATGGCCGCTGGGACAACTTCAGCGAAAACCAGCATCAATCTCAAGGAGTGGATGAATGGAACTGACACCCCAGACGAATGACGGGCTCAAAGAGGAACCCTCCGGGCGGCGCTCATTTCTAGGCACTTTGCTTGGGATGAGTGCGGCAGCGGTTAGTGCGCTGTTGGCAATTCCGCTCGTGCGGTTCTCCACATATCCGCTACGCAGAAGCGCGACAGAGACTGCCTGGTCAGAGGTAGGTTCGGTGGAGGACTTTGCCTCGCTCACCGCGCCAGTCGCAAAGACCATTACCCTGGAACGTCGCGATGCATGGGAGACCACTTCATCGCAGACCGCGGTCTATGTGTTGCCCTCCAAGGCTGGTCAATTCCGTATATTGTCGCCCATCTGTCCGCATCTGGGCTGCTCTGTCCGCTGGGTAGGCGATCAGGACAAATTCATATGCCCCTGTCATTCGGGATCGTTTACAGCAGATGGAGAGCGCATTGCAGGGCCACCGTCTCGCTCCATGGATGCACTTGAGTCCAAAGTCGAGAATGGCGTTTTGAAGGTACGCTACCAGTACTTCCGTCAATTGGTTTCCAACAAAGAAACAATGGCTTGAGGCGCATAAATCTATGACGAATCAACCCGCACCTGAGCCGACCGACAAAGGCGACATCGTAACCCGAATGGACAACTGGCTGGACGAGCGTACCGGCATAGATTCCATCCTGCACGAGACGCTCGACGAGCCGATTCCGGGCGGAGCTAACTGGGCCTATATCTTTGGCTCGGGGCTACTCTTCCTTATTGTTTCGCAGGTTATCACCGGCTACTTTCTTGCTTTGTACTATGTGCCATCGGCGGACCACGCGCATACGACTGTATCGTACATCGTGAAGGAGGTCACCTCAGGATCGTTCATCCGCAGCATTCATGCCTATGGGTCGAGTGGCATCATCATCCTGCTTTTGCTGCACATCGGACAAACCATCCTTTATGGTTCCTATAAGGGGCGTCGCGAACTGCTATGGCTCTCCGGCTGCATCCTGCTGGCGTTGATGCTGGGAATGGCCTTCACCGGATATCTACTGCCCTGGGATGAGAAGGCGTATTTCGCTACTACTGTGGGAACAAACCTTCTCGCGGAAGTGCCGCTGCTTGGCCCGATATTACAGAAGCTGGTACGGGGCGGCAATCAAATGGGAACCCTGACGCTCTCCCGCTTTTATGTCTTACACGTTTTCATGTTGCCCACGCTGCTGATCGGTTTCATCGCATCCCATGTGTTCTTCTTCCGCAAAGCCGGTGCAGCCGGTCCGATCAAAGAAGATCCAGTGCAACCCAAGCTGCCCACAGTTCCGTTTTATCCACGCCAGGTGCTCATGGACGCCGTCTTTGCCATCGTATTGATCGGTATCCTGGCGGTAATCGCAAAGACAATTCCAATGGATTTGGGCCCAGCGGCCAACCCTGCGGACACGCATTTTCTGCCGCGCCCGGAATGGTATTACCGGCCGGCATTTCAATGGCTCAAGTATTTCAGTGGCCGTTGGTCCCTGGTGGGTGGCATTCTTCTGCCGGCGTTGCTCGCGCTGATCTTTGCCGCGGCGCCGTTTCTGGACCGGCGACTTGAGCGCCGTCCCTGGCGGCGGCCAATCTCCGTTGGTGCATTCTTCCTGTTCCTGATTGCCTACACGTCTCTCGGTCTGGCCAGCTATCGGGACGACTACCGCGATCCTGGGATGGCTGCGCAGATGCACAAGCAGGATGCCGATGCAAAGGCCTTCATGCAGCAGCCCTTCGTGCCGGAGGCGGCTGCGGGAAGTCCAGCGGCTGCGCTGGCTTCTGCTGACCCCAAGGTGCTGAAGGGACTAGCTCTCTTTCAAGCTGGATCATGCAGCTCCTGCCATGGAGAAGGCGGGATAGGCACGGCTGCGGCAGTTGCGCTCACAGGTGTTGGCCAGAAATATACGGATTCGCAATTGATTGCGCTGCTTCATGCACCCAGCAGCAAGATGACCAACGGCGGTATGATGCCTGTTGATCTGAAGCCGGATGACCTCGAAGCCTTGGCCACATACCTCCGCCAGCTACACTGATCGTCTTATAATCCTGGCCAAGCCGTTTAGATGATGATCTGCTACAAAGAAGGGAGCTTTCCACTCATGATCAAAGCCGGTTTTCTGGTGCTCTTCCTGCATGGTGCCATTGCATTCGCTTTAGCTGCTCCCATGGATGCTGATTCGCACCGCGGCGCGGTTTTTTTCCAGCAGCAAGGCTGCGTGAATTGTCACACTGTGAATGGCGGCGGACCCGGGAAAGCCCGGGATCTTAGTAGGCGCTTGACTCGCGACTATACTCCTGCTGGCATTGCCGGCCTGATGTGGAGTCACGCGCCAGTGATGTGGACGACGATGGCCAAAGAGAATGTCCCCATCCCGCGGGTGAGCACGGCCCAGGCCGCCGATCTCTTCGCTTACTTCTACGCGACTCGCTATTTCGAGAGGCTAGGTGAAGCGGAAATTGGCAAGCGACTATTTCAGGAGAAGCGCTGCACCGAGTGCCATTCTCTTACCGCTTCCGGCGGCGGAGTCGGGCCGCCCGTCGAGAATTGGGAATCGCTGCAATCTCCCATTCTTCTGATCCAGCACATGTGGAATCATCAGACGCAAATGCACAACGCCATGGCCGCACGAGGTGTCACGTGGCCGCATTTATCCTCGCAGGAGCTCGAGGACCTGCTGATATACCTTCAGAACCTGCCACAGACTCGGGAAAAAGAGGATTTCCTACTGCTTCCATCACCCGAGAACGGCGAGCAGTTGTTCCGCGAGAAGGGTTGCGCGGAGTGCCACAAGGGCAAGTTGGCGCTGGAGAACCGGCTGTCCGATAGCACGCTCACCGATGTTGCGGCAGCGATGTGGAACCACGCTCCTCAGATGCGCCAGCCTCCTCCGGAACTGACGATCACCGAGTGGGAGCAGCTGATTAGCTACGTCTGGGCCAAGCAGTTTTTTGCTACCAGGGGCAATGCAGCTCGCGGCCACAAGACCTTCGACTCGAAGAAGTGCGCAGTCTGTCACAACGATCCCTCCTCCGGCGCTCCCACTTTGTCCAAGCCCTCCGAACCTTACTCAGCCATCAACATGGTGTCGGTACTGTGGCAACACGGTCCCGCCATGTTGCAGAAAATGCATGAGAAACATATAACCTGGCCGCAACTTTCCCAGAACGAGATGGCCAACCTGATTGCTTATCTGAATTCGCTCTGATGGCACCTGTGGCTCGCCAAAATTGCGTCCGGGTTTGATTTGGGATGAAGTTCGGTCATGGAGTGGGTGAATGTACGGACGGTTTGCTGGCCGGGAACCTCGCGGATGAGATTGGGAGCAAGTTCAAGAGGATTTTGAGGAAGCAAATCGAGTCAACAGACATACTGCGACCCGCAAGAGAAAATTCAGCATCCGCAGCAATGTAACCCAAATATCAGAACTCTCTTCGCGCTTCGCTGGTTCTGCGAAGCGGCAATCCCATCTTTTTGCATCAAAGTATCGCAACTGCTTCGTTGTAGTCTCAATACTGGCGATTCAGAAGGAAGGAAAATGAAAGCTGCCATTTTTACATCCGCGCCTTCAGCGGCAGGACAATTCCTCCAAATTAAGGACGTTCCTCGCCCACATCTCCAGGCCGGGCACGTTTTGCTTCGAGTCGTTGCTTGCGGGGTCTGCCGTACTGACCTGCACATCGTTGAAGGAGACCTGCCGCCGGTTCGACCGCAACTGATTCCTGGTCACCAAATCGTGGGGGAGGTGGTCGAAGGCGCGACAGCGGAGTTGCCGCTCGGAACGCGTGTCGGTGTTTCCTGGATGGGCGGAGTAGACGGTGACTGCTGGTACTGTCATCACGCAATGGAAAATCTCTGTGACCATCCCACCTTTACTGGATACACGGTGGATGGAGGCTATGCCGAGTATGTTCTCGTACGCACAGACTTCACCTTTCCGTTGCCTGCTGGTTTGGATGACGTACATGTCGCACCCCTGCTGTGCGCCGGCATCATCGGCTTTCGCAGCTTACGGGTTGCCGGTGTTGAGCGTGGTGAGCGAGTTGGGCTTTTTGGCTTTGGCAGCTCCGCAAGCTTAGCGATTGCCATTCTGCAATCCTGGAAATGCGAAGTCTATGTCGTGACCAGAGGCGAATCCCATCGAAACCTGGCTACCTCTCTCGGCGCGACCTGGGTCGGCAAAGAAGATCAGAAGCCGCCCGTAGCGCTCGACCGTGCCATCACGTTTGCTCCCAGTGGAAAAGTCGTGGTAAGTGCCCTCGCCAGTTTGCGCAAAGGCGGAGTGGTGGCAATCAATGCCATTCATCTCGATCAGATGCCTGGCTTTGACTACGATAAACTACTTTGGGGAGAGCGACAGATACGTAGCGTGGCCAACATGACCCGGCAGGACGCACGCGACTTCCTGAAGATCGCCCATGAACTCCATATCCGTCCCCAAGTCACAGTATTTCCACTTGAAGACGCAAATGAGGCCCTTTTATCAGTCAAAGAGGAAACCGGGCATGGATCAGCAGTGATTGTTCCTTGAAGATAAGCCAGGGTAACCCGTAATACCTGAGGCATAACCCCAGGATCGTCGGCGATATATTTACGATGGCGGTTTCTGGTTCCTGGCGATTAGTTGTTTGAGGAACACATTGAGCGATTCAAAGAAAGTTATCGTTTGGTCCAAAAACGAGAGAATGGATGCACTGGTTGAGCTGGCGCTTAACCTGCGCTGGTCCTGGGACCACGCGGAGGACGGCCTGTGGGCGCGTCTGGACAGCGAACTCTGGGAGGCCACGCGAAATCCCTGGGTCGTGCTACAGACTGTTTCCACGGAGAAGATCAAGGCCGTGTTGGCGGTGCCGGAGTTTCAGCACCTGCTCGACGATTTGCTTCGCCGAAGCCGCGAATCCTACGACGCAGACGCATGGTTCCAGAAGAAGCATCCATCTGCCGTACCCACCTTGATCGCCTACTTCAGCATGGAGTTCATGCTCAGCGAAGCGTTGCCCATCTACTCCGGCGGACTTGGCAATGTAGCCGGCGACCAACTGAAGGCCGCCAGCGATCTGGGCGTTCCCGTAGTCGGAGTCGGCCTGCTCTACGGTCAGGGATATTTCCGTCAGGACTTCGATTCCGAAGGCCAGCAGCACGCGCTTTATCCGGTCAACGATCCAGGCCAATTGCCCATCCGGCCGCTGCGGCAACCGAATGGTGAGTGGTTACGGATACAGATTCAACTGCCCGGATCGAAGATCTGGCTCCGCTGCTGGGAAGTGTCTGTTGGCAGGACAAAGCTATACCTGCTCGATACCAACGACTTCGCCAATACCGCGGCTCACCGCGGCATCACCAGCCAACTCTATGGTGGCGACGTGGAGATGCGGCTGAAGCAGGAGATCGTTCTTGGCATCGGCGGCTGGCGTTTGCTGCGAGCGTTAGGTTTGCAGCCTGAGGTGTGCCATCTCAACGAAGGCCATGCGGCGTTTGCCGCACTCGAAAGGGCGCGCTGTTACATGGAGGATCATGCAAAGCCGTTTGATCTTGCGTTGAATGTCACACGCGCTGGAAATGTCTTTACGACGCATACTGCGGTAGCCGCAGGATTCGACCGCTTCGATCCCGAACTTGTCGGTAAATATCTCAGTCATTATGCCCAGGATGAACTCGGCATTCCGCTCGAGAATCTGCTTGCGATGGGAAGGCAGAACCCGGAAGATACTTTGGAACCCTTCAATATGGCCTGGCTCGCGGTCCGTGGCAGCGGCCAGCTCAATGGCGTGAGCAAGCTCCACGGGCAAGTGAGCCGACATATCTTCCAGCCACTCTTCCCACAATGGCCGGTGAAGGAGGTTCCGATAGGCTCCGTGACCAATGGCGTTCATGTGCCTACCTGGGATTCAGCAGAGGCAGATGCACTCTGGACGACAGCTTGCGGCAAGAAGCGCTGGCGTGGGGACTCTCCGCTCGAAGATGACATACGGCAACTAACTGATGCGCAGTTGTGGCAAATGCGCACCGAAGAGCGAAAAACATTGATCGGACGGATGCGCAAGCGATATGCCCGTCAGCTTGCCTCTGAAGGCGGGAGTCGGTTTGATGCCAGTGGCGTCTTTGATGAAAATCTACTGACCGTGGGATTTGCGCGTCGCTTTGCCACCTATAAGCGGCCCAATCTTCTCCTGCGCGATCCTGAGCGGCTGGTTCGCCTGCTTTCCGATCCGCAACGCCCTCTGCAATTGATTCTCGCAGGCAAAGCTCATCCACAGGATCTGCCTGGGCAGGCACTGATCAAGCAGTGGAACAACTTCATCGAGCGTCCGGAAGTCCGCTGTCGTGTCGTCTTGCTGAGCGATTACGACATGTTGCTGGCACAGGAATTGGTCCAGGGCGTCGACCTCTGGATCAACACGCCGCGGCGCCCCTGGGAAGCCTGCGGAACCAGCGGAATGAAAGTCCTCGTCAACGGCGGCCTGAACCTTTCAGAACTCGACGGCTGGTGGGCGGAAGCCTATTGCCCCGAAGTGGGCTGGGCTATCGGTGACGGCAGAGAACATGGCGAAGATCCAGCGGAGGACAGCACAGCGGCCGAAGCGTTGTATGCCATTCTGGAGCGGGAAGTCATCCCGGAGTTTTATGAGCGAGATGAAAAGAGCATGCCCTCCAGGTGGTTAGGACGCATCCGCGAGAGTATGGCGCGGCTCACTCCAGAGTTTTCAGCCAGCCGTGCTATCCGCGAATACACTGAGAGCCACTATCTCCCTGCCGCTGCCGGTTACCGCGCGCGTGCAGCCGGAGACAGTGCGCTTGGCGTTAGTTTGCTCCAGTGGCAACAGAACGTCGCTCAGCATTGGAACACTGTGCGCTTTGGCACGGTGGGCATCGAGACGCACGATGGCCGGCATTTCTTCCAGATACAGGTTTTTTCGGGTGGCCTCACGCCGGATGAACTGAGAGTCGAACTCTACGCCAACTCAGTTCAGGGAGGCGGATCTGATTGCGAAGCCATGACGGCATGCGGACCCTGCGCCAATACCCCGGGTGCGCAAACCTATTCGGCCCAGGTATCCTCAACTCGTCCAGCAACGGATTACACTCCGCGCATCGTTCCCCACCATGCGAACGCTTCTGTGCCGCTCGAAGCTAAGCAAATCCTCTGGCAACGCTGAGGGACACTCCTGTGACCTCGAAGACCGCTCAACCCGCCAACTCCCAGCCACCCTGGGTGGAAACCGAAGCTAAAGTCACTGCCTGCCACTACGAGTTCGCCAGGATGAACACCCTCACCTTTGGCATCCCCACCGACTCCAACCAATTCCTCATCTCCTTCACCTATTACGCCCATGGCAAAACCTTCAGCGACCAGTTCACCTCACCCGTTGCCATCGAACAGGGCAAAACCTTCCCCATCTCCTATAACCCGTTGAAGCCGCAGCAGAGCACAAAGTCCGCGTCCGCCTCTACGAGCAGAACCACACTCTTCGCCCTCGGCATCGCCGGCTCCATCCTCCTCTCGCTCCTCTACCTCGCCATGATGCACGGCTGCAACCAGCTGCAACCCTGGGCGCAGTAGCCTGCGACGATTACAGGCGATAGCACCAGAATCAAAGTGGCTTACAAAACTTCTCCACCTTCTGCATCGGGCAAATAAGACCACCTACAAACGTCCATACAGAAGGGCCGTAAGCCGGCGCGGACCATGGACGCCGCGGATGCGCGTCATCTCAATGTCCGAGGTAGCCGATGGCCCGGAGATAGTAGTGATGGGGCGCGCACTCTGCGCCGCCATAGCCGCGAGCGCCTCCGGCACAAGCTCGTAGACCTGGTCCCGGCGCACCACGCAGAGATGATGGTCGGGCAGCAGCGTAATCGCCCGGCGTCCCTGCGCGCCACCATGAACCAGTATGATCGTTCCCGTCGAGGCGACAGCGGCCTCGCAGGTCGTCAACACGGCTTGCGCGCGCTCCATCTGCTCGGTAGCAAGGTTGTTGTCGAGCTCGACGGACACGCTCCGCGGCAGCCACTGCTGCGGAAAGTCCGCGGGCACGAGCAGACGATCTTCAGCAGCCCGACGCAGCACATCTTCAATCGCCCCGGCAAGCTCCGTCTCATCCGTCAGTTCGACCACCTGCGTGTCATAGTCGACCAGCCGGTCGATAAAGAGTTCCAGGCAAGCCCGCCGATCCAGCGTGCCGCTGCGGGCATAACCACGCGCAATCACCGCATGCGAAGCCTCTGCGCCTGTCGAAGCACCATGCAGCGCCGCACGAATCCGCCCAAGTATCTCTTCGCGCGCCGTGATCGGGCTACTCATGCCTGTCTCTCCTCGGCTACATTTGCGGCGGCGTCCGCCCGCGCCTTCCACCAATCGCGAAAGGACTGTTTCGGCACCGCCCGCAGATCGCGAAACTTCGTCCACCCTCCGGCAAGCCCAGGCAGATTCGTAAGCTGTCCATCGCGCTCGAAGGCGAGTTGCCCCAGCCGCGCCAGCCGCTGCGCCGCCTCGTAACGACGGTGACTGAGAAATATCTTCCCCATCGCCTGCATCGCCAGGTTCTCCTGCGAGAGCATGCCGCGCAGCGTCTTCTGATCTTCGCGAACGATCTCGCCGCGCAGATGAATCAGGATCTCCGGAATGTTGATCTTCACCGGGCAAACTTCATAGCACGCGCCGCACAGGCTCGAGGCATACGGCAGCGAACGCGAGTGCTCCAGCGATTGCAGCTGCGGCGAAAGAATCGCGCCAATCGGCCCCGCATAGATGCTGCCGTAGGCATGGCCCCCGGTCTCGCGGTACACGGGACACGCATTCAAACACGCGCCGCACCGGATGCACTGCAATGTCTCGCGTTCGCGCTCATCTTCGAGCAACTTCGTCCGCCCGTTGTCCAGCAGGATCACGTGAAAATGTTTCGGCCCATCGCCCGGCTCAACCCCAGTCCAGAAGGAGTTGTAAGGGTTCATGCGCTCACCGGTCGCCGACCGAGGCAGCAGCTGCAGGAACACCTCAAGATCCTGAAAGGTCGGAACGATCTTCTCGATGCCGATCAGGCTGATCAGCACATCCGGCATGGTGAGGCACATCCGCCCATTGCCCTCGGACTCCACCACGCACACCCCACCGGTCTCGGCGATGGCAAAGTTCGCCCCACTCACTCCAATCTTCACCCGCAGAAACTTCTCCCGCAGGTAGCTCCGCGCAGCATCGGTCAAATCGGTCGGTTGATCCCCCAGCTCGGCAAGACCCATCTTCTCGCGGAAGAGATCGCGAACTTCAAAGCGGTTCTTATGCAGCGCCGGCACAATAATGTGCGAAGGCTCATCCTCGCCCATCTGCACGATCATGTCCGCCAGGTCTGTCTCAATCGGACGAATCCCCACGCGCTCCAGCGCAACATTCATCTGCACCTCATCCGAGGTCATCGTCTTGACCTTAATCACCTCGTCGCCGCCGTACTGCCGAATCAGCGCAATCGCAATCGTATTGGCCTCATCCGCATCGCGCGCCCAGTGCACCATGCCGCCCGCACGAACACAGTTCTCTTCAAACTGAATCAGGTAATGGTCCAGATGCGCCAACGTATGCGCCTTGATGTCGCTCGCCGTCTGGCGAAGCTGCTCCCAATCCGGCGTCTCCTCCACCCGCAACGCACGCTTGGCACGGATGACGTCCGTCGCGTGATGGACGTTCCGGCGAAGCTGCTCATCCTTCAGCGCAACCTTCGCCGCCACCGGAAACGCCGGCGCTACAGACGTCTTGCCAACCCGAACGCTCATTGCGCGTTCTCCGTAACCGCAAGAATCTCCGCAATGTGCATCGTCCGCACAGCGGAGCCCTGGCGATGCAGCCCACCATAGATCTGCATCAGGCAGGAGTTATCGAGCGCCACCACCACCTCCGCTCCGGTCTTCAGCACCTCGCCGTTCTTCTCCGCAAGCATGGCGACGGATACATCCGCATTTTTCACGGCGAAGGTCCCGCCAAACCCACAGCACTGTTCCTTGTTCGGCAGCTCCACATAGCTCAAGCCGCGCACCGCCCGCAGCAGCCGCACTGGAGCGTCCCCCACCCGCAGCATGCGCAACGAGTGGCACGAAGGATGATAGGTAACGCTGTGCGCAAACGTAGCGCCCACATCTTCAACGCCAAGCCGATGCACCAGCAGCTCAGAGAACTCAAAGACACGCGGCAGCAGAGCACGCACCTCGGCAAGAAATCCAGCATCGTTCTCCCGCTCGGCGATCAGCTCATAATGCTCGCGCATCATGGCAACGCAGGAGGCCGAAGGCACGCAGACAACTTCGGCATCGCGAAACATCTCGACGAACCG
>Ga0182024_10014105_pt1 | contig 15485 bp, 15 predicted proteins | sample P32metaG_FD_120480 | JGI IMG/M metagenome (GOLD analysis project Ga0182024, IMG submission 120480) | Permafrost microbial communities from Stordalen Mire, Sweden - P3-2 metaG (Illumina Assembly) | ecosystem: Environmental > Terrestrial > Soil > Wetlands > Permafrost | place: Sweden: Stordalen... | reverse complement strand
AATCGGGATCCGACGCCGCCGGCACCCGCACCATGGCCGTCAAGGACGGTTCCTGCTGGGTCATCAACGGCAGCAAGGTTTTCACCACGAATGCGCATTACGCCGACGTTTGCGTCGCCATGGCGGTCACCGATCGCGCTTCGTCGCAGCACGGCATCTCGGCCTTCATTCTGGAGAAGGGCGTCCCCGGATTCCGCGCCGGCAAAAAGGAAAGCAAGCTCGGAATGCGTGCCAGCGACACCGGCGAGCTGATCTTCACCGACTGCCGCGTGCCGGATCTGCAGATGCTCGGCAAACCGGGCGAAGGCTTCATCGACAGCCTGCGCATTCTCGACGGCGGGCGCGTCTCCATCGCGGCGCTTTCCGTCGGCACCGCGCAAGGCGCATACGAAGCGGCGCTCAAATACTCCAAGCAGCGCAAGCAGTTCGGTCGGCCGATTTCCGAATTCCAAACCATCCAGAACAAGCTGGCCGACATGGCCACCGAGATTGACGCCGCGCGCCTGCTCACCTACCGCGCCGGTTGGATGAAGGATCAGGGCCAACGCGTCACCAAGGAATCGTCGATGGCCAAGCTGTTTGCCTCCGAGATCGCCGTGCGCGTCGCCAACGAGGCCGTGCAGATTCACGGCGGCAACGGCTTCATGAAGGACTACCCGGTCGAGAAATTCTACCGCGACGTCAAGCTCTGCACCATCGGCGAAGGAACCAGCGAGATTCAACGCCTGATCATCGCGCGGCAGCTTTTAAACAATTGACAGACAATTGGGCGGCGAAGATCCTGGCGGGCGATCGGCGTGCGCTGGCCAAAGCTGCCACCGCGATCGAGAACCGGCGTCCCGAAGCCGAAACATTACTGAAGGAATTGTTCCCGCATACCGGACGAGCAACTGTCGTCGGAATCACCGGCGCTCCCGGCGCAGGCAAGAGCACCTTGGTGGATGGTCTGGCTCGCGAGCTGCGCCGTGAAGGCAAGAAGGTCGGCATCATCGCGGTCGATCCGAGCAGCCCCTTTACCGGCGGCGCGATCCTGGGCGATCGCATACGCATGCTCGGCCACCACACCGACTCGGGCGTCTTCATTCGTTCCATGGCCACGCGGGGCTGGCTCGGCGGACTCGCGGCCGCGACCACCGATCTCGCCGTGCTGCTCGATGCCGCTGGTAAAGATGTTGTGCTGATCGAAACGGTGGGCGTTGGTCAGGATGAAGTCGAGATCGCGAAGCTCGCCGACGTCACCGTCGTGGTGCTGGTGCCCGGCATGGGCGACGACGTGCAGGCGATCAAAGCGGGTATCATGGAAATCGCCGACGTTTTCGTCATTAACAAGTCCGACCAGCCCGGTGCGGATCGCCTGGAACGGGAGATTCAGAACCTTCAGACTCTGGCGGTTCGAAAGGACGGATGGACTCCGCCGATTGTCCGGGCCGTGGCGACTGAAGGGAAGGGAATCAGCGACGCGTGGACCGCGGTAGGATCGTTTTTAGAGCAGGGCCGCGCCACCGAGCGCGCCGTTGCGAATTGGGAATTGCGTCTGCGCGAAATGCTGCGCGAACGCTTGCTGAGCGAGTTTGTGAGTTTGAATTTTCACGCTGCTGCCGAAGACATAGCCGCGCGGCGGCGCGATCCGTATACGGTCATTGATGGCTGGGTCAAACACTTTCAAGATTGATCATTTGGGCATCGCGGTGCGCTCCATCGAGCAGGCGCTCGAGTTCTATGAGAAGCAGCTCGGCTTCCCGGTCGGCCTGCGCGAGACGCTCGAGCAGGAGAAGGTCAAGGTGGCGATGCTGCCCGCGGGCGGTTCCCGGATCGAGCTGCTGGAAGGCACAGACCCTGAATCGGTGATCGCGAAGTTCGTCGAAAAGCGCGGCGAAGGGCTGCATCACGTAGCTTTGAAGGTAGCCAATTTAGCTGCGATGGTAGCGCGGCTGAGGGCCGCGGGCGCGCGTGTGTTGAACGATCCCCGCCGCGGTGCGGGCGGCCATCTCTACGTTTTCGTCCATCCTTCTTCCACCGGCGGCGTTCTGCTCGAACTCATACAAGAATGAAACCAAGCATCGGCATTATCGGCGGCAGCGGGCTCTACTCGATGCCCGGCTTCACCGCGCACGAAGAGGTCACGATCTCGACTCCGTGGGGTGCGCCTTCGGATAATTATGTGGTCGGGCAATTGGCCGGTCGCGAGGTCGCGTTCCTGGCGCGGCACGGTCGCGGGCATCGCATCTCACCGTCTGAACTGAATTTTCGCGCCAACATTTACGGCTTCAAAGAGCTGGGCGTGGAGCGGATCATTTCGCTGAGCGCGGTCGGCTCGCTCAAGCAGGAGCATGCGCCGTTGCGCTTCGTCATTCCCGATCAGTTTGTCGATCGCACGGAGGGGCGAGTGTCGACGTTTTTCGGTGAGGGATTGGTCGCGCACATCAGCTTTGCCGATCCGGTGTGCCCGCAGCTTTCCGCAGTGGTGCGCCAAGCCTGCGTCGCAGCGGGCGTGGACGTATTCCTGGGCGGGACGTACCTGTGCATGGAGGGGCCGGCCTTTTCGACTAAAGCCGAATCCAATCTCTACCGAAGTTGGGGAATGGACGTGATCGGCATGACCAATCTGCAAGAGGCCAAGCTGGCGCGCGAAGCCGAGATTTGTTACGTGACCATCGCGATGGTGACCGACTACGATTGCTGGCACGAGGAGCATGACGCCGTCACGGTCACCGACATTCTCGCATGCCTTGCTAAGAACGCCGAGAACGCCTGCAGGGTGGTCGAAGCGACGGTCGCGAGCATGCCCGCCGAGCGTCCGTGCAAGTGCGGCCGCGCGCTAGCGCACGCCCTGATCACCGATCCCAAAGTGGTGCCCGAAACTACCCGCAAAAAGCTGGAGCTGCTGGTTGGAAAATACCTCGGCTGATTCGCTGGCCCAGCGCCTGTTGGAGCATTGCTTAGCGGCTGCGCCATGGCCGGAGAATTTGCTCGATCAACTATTGGCCTGCGGCGGCGATACCGCGCTGTTTCGCATCGTGGTGGAGCGCCTGGCGGACCTGTTCGAGCCGAAATTGTGCACAGTGTATGCGGACCTGTTCTCTGAAGTGATCGCGCGCCGGATTCCTGAGCTGCACGCCGAGCACGTGATGGCGCGGTACGAACGCGTGCGCAAGCCGCGCAGGTTCGATCGCGATCCGGCCGCGATTCGCAACGTATTTGTCCTTTCGCGCGTGACGCTCGGCGCTGACGTTGCGATTACGAGCGTCATGTTGGACGCGGCCAAGCAGCGATTCGCCAACGCCGAAATTTGGTTCGTTGGACCGGAGAAGAGCTGGCAACTTTTTGCTGCTGACGCCCGGCTGCGGCATCTGGCGATCGGCTACGGGCGCGGCGGAACCCTCGATGACCGGCTCTCGGTCTGGCCGAAACTGCGCGATGTGGTCTGCCAACTGAACAGCATCGTGATCGATCCCGATTCGCGGCTCACGCAGCTCGGATTGCTGCCCATCTGCCCGGAGGACGACTACTATTTCTTCGAAAGCCGCTCCTATGGCGGCGAGGGCGGCGCGGCGTTATCCGAGCTGGCGAGCCGGTGGGCGGGGGAGACGTTGGGGGTCAACGATGCGAAGCCGTACATCGCGACCGGTCTTAAGGCTGCCGAATTCGCGACCACAGTCAGTTTTGGGGTGGGCGAAAATCACGCCAAACGCCTGCCCGGTCCGTTCGAAGAAGAACTGCTGAAGCGCTTGCCGCGCCCGATTCTGCTCGACAAAGGCGCGGGAGGAGAAGAGGCCGAACGGGCCGAGCGAACCGCCGCCCAGGCCGGCGACGGCGTGACACTCTGGGATGGTTCGTTTGCGGGCTTCGCCGCTCACATTGAGCGCAGCCAGCTCTATGTCGGCTACGACTCGGCGGGCGGGCACGTCGCGGCGGCCTGCGGCATCCCACTGATCAGCATTTTTTGCGGCTTCGCATCGGAGCGGACCTTCGAGCGCTGGCGTCCCACCGGCAAAGGAAAAATTTGGGTGATCCGGCCCGACCAAACTCCCGATTCACTGGCCGAACTGCTGCGTGCGGTTACGGCTTCTTCGGGTCGGCCGGATTCTCCTTGATCTGATCCTCCGGCAATTCATCGGGCGTGTCGAACTTGATCGAGCTTCCCGTTTCGAACTTGCGATATAGGCGAAACTCGATGTCATTCTTGGTCGCGTAGCGCGGAAGCTTGGAGGTCAGCACCGCCTTGAGCGGAAGCATGTAATCGGCATCGCCGATCTTAGTGAGATCGTAATCGAGCGACTCGTGGGCTTCACGGACCGGAAACTCAGAAGGAATATTGTAGGGATTCAAAGTGACTTTGGTCACCATCTTAGTGTCGCGATCGATGAAAACCAGCCCCCGATAGGCGGGAACGACATCCACCTTGGTCTCGAGGTCGACCATGTGATACTTGGAATCCTTTTGTTCGATGTCGTAAGCGAAGACGTAGGTGCGCCGGCCGCGCAGCGTCGCCCAGTGGTCCCAGCCAAATTGCGCGTGACTTTCGGGCTCGAAAATCTCTCTCATCATCGTGCCGAATTCGCCCGCCGATACCGTGCCGCCCAGCTGTTCCATTTTCGTGTTGGTTACCGGTTGATTGTTCTTGAGGATTACTTCGTAGTCTTCTTTCTGGCCGTCGTAAGTCAGGCGGGAGGTGATGGTGTCAATGTGCGCCCAGTTCTCGCCGCCCTTGGAATCCACATCGCGCCGCGTCACCTGCACGCAAATAAAATTCGGCAGGCTTTTCGTATAGTCGAACACGTATTGCCGGGCTTCGTCCAAGATCTTTTCTTGCTCGATGGAATCGGGCGGGGCTAGCGGCACGATGACGGGTTTGGGCGGCGGGGGCGCGGCGGTGGGCAGGCTGTTGGAAGCTTCACCCAGTTCGCGCAGAGCGGCAACCGTTTTGAGACCCGCGCCCATGCCCTGGAGTTCCTCGATGGTGCGGTCATCCAGCTTTTCGGTCAGTTTGACGTGGTGCAGGTATTCGGCCACCTGTTTATCGGGCTGCTTGAGCTTGACGGCGGACTGAATGAAGGTGGTCAGCTGATTGACCGTGAGGTTCATGTCCGCGGCGGAGCTCAGCCCCACGGCTGTGAGCAGGAGCAGCAAGTAACGCATACTATTTCTATTTTGCCAGCAGATTGGCCAGGGCGGGGCCGATCTCGGGATATTGAAAAACGAAGCCAGCCGATTGCGCACCGAAGGGTATGACGCGTTGGCTGGCCAGGATGGTACCGGCCATCTCGCCAAACATGAGCCGCAGAGCGAAGCCGGGCACGGGAAAGATAGCGGGCCGGTGCAGGACGCGCGCGAGTTCGCGGGTGAATTGCGCATTGGTGACGGGATTGGGAGCGGTGGCGTTGAGGGGTCCGCGAATTTGGCCGTCCTCGATGGCGAACCGGATGAGGGCGGCGGCGTCATCGATATGGATCCAGGACATCCATTGTTTGCCGGATCCGAGCGGTCCGCCGAGTCCGAGCCGGAACGGGGGGAGCATTTTGGCGAGCGCGCCGCCATTTCCGAGCACTACGCCGAAGCGCGGGTTGACGACACGGATTCCCAGCGGCTCCGCCTCGCGCGCGGTGGCCTCCCAATCGACGACGACATCGGCGAGAAAATCCGAGGCGGACGGCGAAAGTTCGGTGAGCATTTCGTCGCCACGCGAGCCATAGATACCGATGGCCGAAGCGCAGACCAGCGTTTGCGGCCGGGGTGAGAGCAGGTTGAGCGAATGGAGGAGGGCGCGGGTACCGTCGACGCGGCTGGAATAGATCCGGTGCTTGGCCTCGGCGGTCCAGCGTTGGGCGATGGTTTCCCCAGCCAGGTGAACGATGGCATCGGCGCCGAGAAGATCGGAGGGCTGCGGGGATCGGGGGAGGGGGCGAACCGAGTGACCGGCCTGGAGCAGCGTTTCGGTGAGGCGGGTGCCGATTAAGCCGGATGCGCCGGTGATGGCGATATTCATCGTTTGTTCCGCAAGCTCTGCGCATATTCTGGCACGGCAGCCAGGACCGAGGGGCGAGCCCAGGGGCTTTGTTTTCAATGAAGCTTGGGTTCGTTTGGTAATTTTTCATTTCGTGGCACGTGGAGCGAGATTTGGGAGATTCAAGCTGGCGCGCATTCGGCCCAGGTTAACAGGGGAGTTGGCGGGCGAGCGGGGGGAGGAATTGTAAGTTGGTGGAGGTGAGGGGAGAAAAGTGCGATTGGATCTGTTACGCGACGACCCGCGTCCATTCTTTGGAAGCGCCAGCATTCACGACAACCTTGATTCCCGGAGGGTGATTGCGCAAATGCTCCTCGATTTGCTTAAGGTAGCATTCCGCGTAATGGCCCGGCCATTCGCCGGACGAATGGTCAAAGCGAATCCTCACGTAAACTAGGTATTGAGCTTCACCATTAGGGTCGAAGGTCTGGAATTGATCCTTTGCATTTGCGATGTTCGAGTCAAGTTTGTTAAAGAACCCGTCTTCCAGCAGACCGGTGAGCTGGCACGGGATGGACGACCCTCGACGGGCGGCGATTTGTTCGTCCGACTCATTGATCGTCTTTACTTCGCATAATACCCTCGTGTCATCAATCAGACCTTCAAGATCGGGTGTTCTATTGTCGGACTCAGGAACAAAACATACTTTCGGACAGCCAACAGCGTCTTTTACGTAGTTATAGGCGAAGGCTTCACCCAGGGCGTCGAAAAGTTGATACCAACCGCGGCCATTTCTATCCCTCTGTTCCAAGTAACGCGAGGCCTTGCTTTTCAGAACGACCCAAGCGTCAGAATCGAGACCCTTCAGTTCCTTTTCCCACAGAGCGTATGTCTCAAGAGCAAGTGGATTTCGTAGCTGAGATTGGAAGTTATAGGCGTCGGGATGGGATGGATCCTCAAGAAGATCGCTTAGTTCATAAAGCCGCGGCAGTTGGTTACGAAATGAGACCTCAGCGTACATGGCATCCGGGGCGAGATCGATCTCGCCGGGCCAAGCGACCGCGCCCTCGTCAACGAAGACCTGTCGGAAAAACTGCGCGTCCAGGAGCGGGGCGAGCGCACCGGTCAGAGTTTCTCGCCGCAACTGCACATGGCCGGATAGTCCGTCTTTGAATCGGACAAAGAGGCGGTAATCCGTCTCGGGCTTCACTTCCACTACGTCCCAATGCATGAAAAGATACTCTGCTCAGGGCAGCGGCTCAATCTTGGCTGGAATGGCATTCCCGCTGCAAAGCCGCCAATCTTCGAGCAACTCCTCTCTATGTATCATCGCCCGCTCCCGGACCAACTTCAAAGTCCGAAGAGTCAACCCACCCCCGATAACCTCGAAGGTGTTTTATGCCATCGGAGCGCCTGCGGCCGAATGCTTCGCTGATGGTATGGCGGGCGATAGTACCGCGGCGGGTTAGGTTTACGGGACAATGCTACGATATTCACGAACTCGACATCTGCTTGCTTCTAGCATGCGAATCCGAACTGATTTTTCTTTGCGCAACAACCCATTAGTCGAGTAGTGAGGAGCGGCCCAAAGCGATGAATTCCAAAGGACGCCCGAACAAGACAGATCTTCGTGAGTCGGTCACGGTTTTCGTGGCCACGGTCGGATATCCAACTTTCGAAAAATGCCTGGAATACTTGCATGCACAGGACTCCGAGTTTCAATTGAAGATCGTTGACCACGTGGCGCCCTTAAGCGCGGCCCTGCAGTACATGATGGATGAATGCACGACGCCCTATTACGTCCAAGTCGATGAAGATATGCTCCTCTATCCGCAGGCCATCCGCACGCTGCATGAAAGGATTTCCGCCATGAACGCCGAAGTTGCGCAATACGTCTGCCCTCTGTACGATGTTCACCTGGAGCAAGTCATTTCCGGAGTCAAGATCTCTCGAAGAGAAATTGTTTCTAAATATCCATTTCGGGATGTATGCGGCTCCGAGTGGGACCAAATCCGCCGCTTCCGGGCAGATGGCTACCTCGACGTACGGGTGCCACTTGAAGGCGCAACCCGAGAGTCCCCTGATACGCTGGGGGTTCACGGCACCCACTGGACGCCGCAGGCGGTCTATCTCCGGTACACGGTCCTCGAATTGAAGCGTCGTAAGGGAAACAAGACTCACCAATGGCTTCCCGAAGCGGCGGTTAGGCTTCTCGACCGGTTTCTAGAAAATGGCTCGGAAGTGGATTTCTATGCACTCATGGGCATCCTGGCGGGCTCTTTAGGGAAGAGTCACACGCTCGGCCGGGAGAAAGATTATCGGACGTATGATCGTACGCCTGGATTCGAATGCTTGTCTGGTTTTGTGGAAGAGGTTCAACGGGCCTGGCAAGAGGGAGAACGTGTTCGGCCGGAAGAATATGAAATAGATGTTTTGGGCGACGAGCCGCTCGGCTAGAAAGACCTTTAGGCGGTCGGCCTGTTTTTTCGGACGACCCAGGTGGTCATCGAGCGTTGCTTCTGAACCACGGTGGTCTTCAACGGGTCGGCCAACTGACCACCGAGATCCTCGGTTAGCTTGAGCAGGAGCGCCTGGTCTACCAGGTAGCGCTCAGAGCCGTCGGGCAACAGGAAGCGGCGTCCGGCGATGCGCTGGACTTGATCTTCCATTCCAATCGAAGAGGCGAGGCGGCAAAACAGGAGACCGCCCGGTTTCAAAACCCGCCAAGTGCCCTGCAGCATGGCTTGGAACTGATCGTCGCCATCGGCGAAGTGGAGCACGGCGCTACTGATGACGAAGTCGGCGAAGGCATCTGGAAAGGACATCGCCTCGACGGTTTCCAGGCGAAAATTTTCGGGCGGGAGAGCGGGCGCGAGGGTTGCAGCGAGGCGGCGCGTGGCGTTGAGAGCGCGCGCATCGGAATCGACGCCAAACACTTCGAAGCCTTGCTTGAGCAGATAGACGAGATTGCGTCCGGCGCCGCAGCCTGCATCGAAGATACGCATCCCCGGCGCGATGCACCCGCGGAGCAGCTGATCAAACAGGTAGATGTCGATGTCGCCGAACTGGGTGTTCAGATCGGCCACGTATCGTGTTTACCAGCTCTCGGCCAGTTTCACGAACGTTCGCACGCCGACGCCAGACGCGCCTTTGGCCATGTAAGGCTTGGCATCGTCGAGCCAGGCGGTGCCGGCGATGTCCAGGTGGACCCAGGGAGTGTCGCCGACGAATTCGCCGATGAACCACGCGGCTGTGATGGAACCGGCGGGCCGGCCGCCAATGTTATGCAGGTCGGCGAAGGAGCTCTTGAGCGCTTCCTTATATTCCTCGTCCATGGGCATCTGCCAGACCTTCTCGCCTTCGGACTTAGCGACGCCGATCAACTTGTCGACGAAGGGCTGGTTGTTGGTGAACGCACCGATGTTCACGGCTCCGAGGGCGACGACGATGGAGCCGGTCAAAGTGGCGGCGTCGACTAAATGCGTGCAGCCGATGCGCTGGGCGTAGGTGAGGGCGTCGATGAGAATGAGGCGGCCCTCGGCGTCGGTGTTCAACACTTCCACGGTCTTGCCGGATAAAGATGTGACGATGTCGCCGGGACGCTGGGCCTTACTGCCGGGCATGTTTTCGACGGCGGGGATGAGGGCGGTGACCGGAATGGCGGGCTTGAGCTGAGAGATGGCGCGCATGGCTCCGAGCATCGCGGCGCCGCCGGCCATGTCGTAGCGCATCTTTTCCATGCCCTCGGCCGGCTTGATGGAGATGCCGCCGGTGTCGAACGTCACGCCTTTGCCGATCAGTCCCAGATGGTCCTTGGAGGCGGGCGCGGTGGCCGGCTGGTAGCGCAAGATGATCAGAGCGGGCGGTTCGGCGCTGCCTTGCGCGACTCCGAGCAAGGCTCCCATGCCGAGCTGGCGCATGCGGTCCTGTTCGAGCACTTCGCAGTCGAGCGAGAACTCGGCGGCCATCTGGCGCGCGGCTTCGGCGAGTTTAAGAGGAGTGAGGACGTTGGAAGGCTCGTTGGCCAAAGTCCGGGTAAAGTTCTGCGCTTCGGCGATGATGCGGCCGCGGTCGATGGCGGATTGCGAGCCGCCTAGAACCGAGAAGGTGTCCACCTGTTTTTCATTTTTCTTCGGATCGGTTTTATAGCGGTCGGGCTCGAGGGTGGCCAGGATGGCGCCTTCGACGGCGGCAGCGGTGAAGTCGTCGGCGTCAGAAGAATTGTCGAGCGCGAGCGTGATGCTGCGGACGCCTTTAGATTTGAGCGAGCGCAGCACGGCGCCCGAGAGCTTGCGCAACTCGGAAGCGTCGAAGCGGTCTTTTTTCCCAGCGCCGGCCAGCACCAGGCGCTTGGCCTTGAGGCCAGCGGGGTGATGAAGAATCGAAATTTCGAGCGACTTGCCGGTGAATTCGCCCGAGTCGTACAATTCCTGGATGGCCTCGGCGGCGGGCGTGCCTTGGGGCGGTCCGCCTTCCCATCCGATGACGACCAATGCGTCCGTCTCGACTTCCGCGATGGGCCTGGCCTCGCGCTTTATCTCCATTTCGATCTCCCCGTGGTAGTTAGTGTGGTTTTCGGCCGATTGCCGCGCGAGCTTCTTTTTCCATCTCGCGGGTGCGCTCGGTTTCGCGCTTATCGTGCAACTTCTTGCCTTTGGCGACGGCCAGCTCCAATTTGATGCGGCCGTTCTTAAGGTACATCTTTGTAGGGACGAGCGTCAGCCCCTTTTCGCGGATTTTTCCGAGCAGCTTGTCGATTTCGGCCCGATGCAGCAACAGCTTGCGTCGCCGGGTAGGTTCATGATTCTCGCGGTTTCCGTGCGAATACTGACCGATATGGGCGTTCAACAGCCAGGCTTCGTTCCCTTGCACTTCGGCGAAGCTATCCTTTAACTGCACCCTTCCATCTTTAGCCGACTTCACTTCGGTTCCGGTTAAAGCTAAACCGGCTTCAAACCGTTCTAAGAGGTGGTAGTTGTGCCCCGCATGACGGTTGTCGCTCAGTATTTTGATAGGAGAATCCACGTACTGTTACTTTTTGCTTCCACGCGGGGAAAGCCTGCCACGTCAAGCGTTTATGTGGTAGTTTTCCAGGCCAGCGCAGAACCTATTCTATCACGAGGTGCCTCTAGGGGATAAGATGCTCTTTAGCAATAACTTACGAAGTTTCATGGCGTTGCTCCTGGTGTTGTTTCTGCTGCCGCACGAAGGCTTGCAGGCTCGAAATAAGAAGGGCGATAACTTTTACAAGCTAGGAGAAGCGGCCGAGGTTCGTAAGGATTTCGACAAGGCTTTGGACTACTACCAGAAGGCGCTCAGTCAGGATCCGAAGGATCCGGCGTACGATCTGGCGGCTCGCCGAGCGCGGTTCGAAGCCGGCCAAGCGCATGTGGAAGCGGGTTTGAAGCTGAAGGCGGGGCAGCAGCTTGAGCAGGCCATGCTCGAGTTTCAGAAGGCTTTCAGCGTCGATCCTGGTTCGGCTATAGCGCTGCAGCAGTTGCGGGAAGTCACCGAAACCTTAGACCGGCAAAAAAAGGGCGGGCTTCCTCCGGGCGAGGCGGGTCTGAGCAGCGTGGAAAGGTCGCGCAAGGAAAGCCTGGACATGATCCAATCGCTCCAGCCCGTGCCTGAATTAAAGCCGGTCAGCAATCAAATCACGTCGCTCAAGATGAACAACCAGCCGCCCAAGGTGTTATACGAAACGGTGGGCAAACTGGCGGGCATCAATGTTCTGTTCGATCCTCAAATGCAGCCGGGACGGAATGCGAACCTGGATCTGAGCAACGTGACGTTGAATGAAGCTTTTGACTACATTGCGCTGTTGACCAAGACATTTTGGAAGCCGGTGAGCTCGAACGCGATCTTCGTGACCGAGGACAATGTCACTAAGCGCCGCGATTACGAAGACGAAGTGGTGAAGGTGTTCTATCTGAAGAATCCCACGTCGGTGCAGGAGTTTCAGGAGATTATCACGGGCGTCCGCTCGGTGACCGACGTTCGGCGGATGTTTACGTTCAACGCTCAGAACGCGGTGATGGTGCGCGATACGGTGGACAAGGTCGCACTGGTGGAGAAGCTTCTGCACGACATGGACAAGCCCAAGTCCGAGGTGCTGGTGGATGTGATCGTGATGGATGTGGCGAGCGATCGGAGCCGCAGCCTGGCAGCCGGTCTGGTCTCCGGTACCACCACCGGTTTGGCGATGCCGGTTACGTTTCTGCCGCAAACCACGACCAACACCACCTCGACTACGGGCACCACGACCACGACCACGCCGACCACGACCACTACGGCCGGCTCACTTACTTTGGCGCAGCTGGGGCACATTTCCACCGCCGATTTCTCGACCACTTTACCGGGAGCGCTGTTGCAGGCCGTGATGTCGGACTCCAGCACCAAAGTGATGCAGTCGCCTCAGGTGCGAGCCTCGGATGGGCAGAAGGTTACGTTGAAGATTGGTGAAAAATATCCGTATGCTACGGGCAGTTTCCAGCCGGGCGTTGGCACGGTGGGGGTCAGCCCGCTGGTGAGCACGCAGTTTCAGTTTGTCGACACAGGCGTGAATGTCGAACTGACGCCGCACGTGCATGGAACCGACGAAGTGACGCTGCACGTCAGCGTCGACATTTCCAGTGTCGCCAACACGATCAACCTGGGGGGAATCTCGCAGCCAGTAATCGCCCAGAAAAAGAACGAGGCCGACATTCGGCTGCGCGACGGCGAAGTAAGCTTGCTGGGCGGTCTGATGCAGACGCAAGACACGGAAACGCAGACTGGAATTCCCGGGTTGGTGAACATTCCGATTCTTGGTAAATTCCTGTTTGGCGCAAACACGAAGGACAAACAGAAAGAAGAGCTGATGATCGCGCTGATACCGCATATCCTGCGGACGCCGGACATCAACGCGGTGGATTTGCGCGGAATATCAGCCGGCACGGATCAGACGGTGAAGCTTAGTTATGGTCCGCGCCCTGATGAAGAAGCCACTACCGGTGAAGCGGCGCCTGGAACTCCGGCGGCTGGGGCATCGGCTGCGGCGGGGACCAAGGCGGCTGCACCGAGACCGGCGGCTCCGCCGAGATCGACCACTCCGGTTATGCCGGCGCCCGGCGCGATTCCGGCCCCGAGCACAGCGGTGAACGGTCCGCCGCGGCTTTCGTTTGCTCCGGCGAATTTATCAGGGCCGCTGGGCAGCGCGGTGGTGGTTACGTTACAGGCCGATAACATGACAGATCTAGCGGATGTACGCGTGAAGATCACGTGGGATCCGAAGATTCTGCGGCTGGAAAGGCCGGCGCCAGGTACGCTGCTGACGCAGGACGGAAACGTGACGGCGCCTAGTCTGGACGTCCGTAACGACACAGGCGAAGCCTCCGTCGATATCAGTAGGGTGGCCGCGTCGACCGGCGTAACCGGCTCGGGTCCGCTGATGCAGTTTACTTTCACGGCGGTGGGCAAGGGCATGACGACGGTGACCGTGTCGGAGGCGAATTTGAAGACCGCCAGCCAGCAAGCCGTGAATGTGACGGCGCCTAAGCTAGTAGTTACCGTGCAATAGGTTTCGAATGGGGAGTGGTGAATCAGAGTTGACAACCGTTCCGTCACGGCCGGGGCTGGGAATTAAATCCGCGCCGAGGGCGGCAGCCCGCCGGCAACGCGGTATGACGCTGGTGGAGCTGATCGTGGCGTTCACCATCATGATGCTGCTGACGGCGATGGCGGTGCCGCTGGCGCGTTATAAAGTGCAGCGCGACAAGGAGCGCGATTTGATTTATGCGCTGCGCGAGATCCGGACCGCGATCGACAAATTCAAGGACGATATGGATCTTCAGAAAATCGGTCCCGCCAAGTTGGATTCAGACAACTACCCCGAGAAGCTGGAGCAGTTGGTACAGGGGATCAAAGCGACCGGGTCGGTGGACAAGAAAGTACGCTACCTGCGGCGCATACCGAAAGATCCGATGACGAATTCCTACGACTGGGGCCTAAGGAGCACGCGCGACGATACGGATGCGAAGTCCTGGGGCGGTCAGAACGTTTTTGATGTGTACACCAAGAGCACGGACAAGGCGCGGGATGGATCGTCCTACGCGGAATGGTAGACGCCGATGAGAATTGAGCTGAATCGACGCCGGCGCCGAGGCTTCACGTTCGTGGAGTTGATGATCGTGATGGCGATTATCGCCGTATTGCTTTCGGTGGCGATTCCCATCTATAGCCGCTCGATCGTTCGCGCCAAAGAAAGCGTGCTCAAGAACAATCTGTTCACGATGCGAACGGTGATCGATGAGTACACCTACGACAAGCAGAAGGCCCCGCAAACCTTGCAAGATCTCGTCAGCAACGGGTATCTCCGTCAGATCCCCATGGACCCGATCACCAACTCGTCGGATTCCTGGACGATCATCCCGGAAGACCAGGGCAACACGGTGAACCAGACCGAGCCGGGCATATTCGATGTGCGCAGCGGGTCGGATAAAACCAGTCTCGAAGGAACGGCGTATTCGGAGTGGTAGGCGGCTCTAAGCTTGCCTTAGCGCGGCGCGTCCAAGTCAATCCTGCAGCGAAGCCGCTTCGGCCGCCGGTTTGCGGGCTGGGGCCGGAACGCGTTTAGCGGGGCTCTTCAGCCAGATTGCCACTCGGTACGCCATCAGCACCGTCAGCATCGCGCCGTACATCAGCGGCTCGCGCACGTCGGACTTCACCAGCCAATAGTAATGAATTACGCCGGCCAGCGCGCTGAAGTAAATCAAACGATGCAGCCGCTGCCATTTGACGAATCCCAGACGGCGCACCCAGCCGGCCGTAGACGTGATCGCCAAGGGGATCATCAGGGCAAAGCCAGTCATGCCGACCGTAATGAAGGGGCGCTTGAAAACATCGGCGACCATATCGGGAAGCACGAAGAATTTGTCCAGCCACATCCAGGTCATCAGGTGCAGAAAGCCATAGAAGAAGGCGAACAGGCCCAGCATGCGGCGGTAGCGCGTCAGCTTGGGTTGGTTGAGCAGCTTGCGCAGCGGGGTAACGCACAGGGTGATAAGGAGGAAGCGAATGGTCCAGTCGCCGGTCTTGTGAGTGATGTGCTCGATCGGGTTTGCGGTCAGCACCGGATCGAAGCCGTTCTTCGAAAACAGGTAGCCGTGCCAGGCCAGGATCATCAGGGGAATGAGGCACACGAGGAACAGCAATACCTTAGTCCAGCGGCTGGAGAGAAGCTTGCTCATCGGGCGAATTTCGACCGCACTGCTTAGAAGTTCTTGCGGAGATCCATACCGGAGTACAGGCCGGCCACCTCGTTATAGCCGTTGAACTTCAACGTTTTTCGCTTGGAGAATTCGCCCAGGCGGCGCTCGGACGCCTGGCTCCAGCGGGGATGATCCACTTCCGGATTCACGTTGGAATAAAATCCGTACTCGTTGGGCGCGGACAGATTCCAGGTGGTGGGCGGCTGCTTCTCAACCAAACGAATCTTGACGATGCTCTTGATGCTCTTGAAACCGTACTTCCACGGCACCACCAGGCGGATGGGCGCGCCGTT
>Ga0182024_10014104_pt1 | contig 15486 bp, 18 predicted proteins | sample P32metaG_FD_120480 | JGI IMG/M metagenome (GOLD analysis project Ga0182024, IMG submission 120480) | Permafrost microbial communities from Stordalen Mire, Sweden - P3-2 metaG (Illumina Assembly) | ecosystem: Environmental > Terrestrial > Soil > Wetlands > Permafrost | place: Sweden: Stordalen... | reverse complement strand
GGCGGCTGCTATCTCGGCCGGGCCCGCTTGGCGGTCTTCGACCAGCAGCTGGTGCAAGGCACCGGATCGATTATCGGACTGATCGAGCTGTTCGATGGTCAGACCATGGCGCTTTCGGGCCCAAGGGGATAAGAGGTCTTTCGAGTTCAACGAACAACCCACTCGTCGTCCGGCACGAACCTGACGAATCGCAAACTGGGCCAGCGGTGTGGGAAACGCCACGGACTGTTTACCTCGGTGCACTAGCCGGCCGAACGCGCAGTAAGCGTTGGCGATCACCACGGCTACAAATTCTTCCTTTGCTTCGGGCCGCTGGCCGCGGAAGGCGATATAAGCCTGCCGGCGAATCTGGGGCAGCATGGTTAAGAACTGCTGGTGGAAGGGCTCGATCTGGCTGGCACACAATTCAGATTTCAACGGAGCGATCATGGCGACACCTCCTGGAATGGAGGACCGCCCAGCGGGGCGGTCCTGTTGGAAAAACAAGACCGCCCGGCACCGCGCCGTGGCGTTACTTCAGAAAATCAGACGTCCGCACGGTTCAAACGTGCGCGGGAAGAAAACACTCCGGGCTGGAAGCAGCAGTGGCTAGAACCGGAGAGGTTTGATCTGGTCAACAAACGCGGTGGCTGGGAAATCGCTTCAGCGCGGGCGCGGCGGATGGTTTTGGAGCGCCTAGTAATACTGTCAACCACGGCGGTCCTGGAATCGTTGGTAAACACATGGGGGGGGTGCTATACTGATTTTCGCCCCACTCCGGCTGTTCGATTTGTCGTTCTGTGGAATATCTCAGGCGAAAACTTTGTTCGCTGAAGCGAGCATCTTATAAAAGGGCCGGTCGTGAGCAGCCGACGTTCTGCGTGCATACTGCTACTGCGAATTTTGAGCCTCTCGTGGGCTCTGTCATGGCTGATGGCCCGGCCAGCCGCGGCTCAACAACCGGCACAAGTGCCCGCAGCGCAAATACAACCCGCTGCACAGCCTGTCCAAACGCCAACCGAGGAGAAACCGAAATATACGCCCGAGCAGCAAAAACAGCTCGATCGGGCCAGTGAGCTGATGACGCAGGTCGGCAAACTCAAAGACCAAGGGAAATTTCGTGATGCTATTCCTCTGGCCACCGAAGCGCTCAAACTCCGCCGGACAGTTCTTGGCCTGGAGCAACCCGACACGGCCGACGTGATCGATAGTTTGGCCACACTTTAACAGAAGTCGGGAAACCTTGCCGGGGCACTGCCACTCTTTCAGCAGGCATTGAAGATTTATGAAAAAGCCCTGGGGCCAGAGTATCCCTCCGTAGCCACCGAGCTCAACAACCTAGCCTTGCTGTATCAATTACAAGGGAATTACGCTGAATCGCTGCGCACGTATCAGCAGTCCATCAAAATTTGTGAAAAAATTCTCGGGCCGGAGCATCCAGATTTAGCGACGTCCCTTAATAACCTGGCCTCGCTGTACTACGATCAAGGAAATTATGCCGAGGCACTTCCACTGTATCAGCGGTCTTTAAAGATTCGGGAAAAAGCCCTGGGATCGGATCATCCCGATGTCGCACAGACCCTCAGTAACCTTGCTGCGCTGTATGAGGGGCAGGCGAACTTCGTGGAGGCGCTGCCCCTGTATCAGCGGGCTTCGAAGATTCGGGAAAGTGTGCTGGGGCCAGAACATCCTGACTTTGCTCTGAGCCTGAACAACTTAGGATGGCTGTACTATGAGCAGGGCAACTATGTGGAGGCGCTGCCCCTATATCAGCGGGCTTTAAAGATTTGGGAAAAAGTGCTGGGGCCAGAGCATCCTTTGGTCGCCTCCATCCTGTCCAATCTAGCATTGTTGCACGAGGCGCAAGGAAACTATGCCAATGCGTTGCCTCTTTTTCAGCAGGCTTTAAGGATTCGGGAAAAAGCCCTAGGGCCGGATCATCCCGATGTCGCCCAAAGCCTCAACCAGTTGGCGGTTCTGTACAGTCGGGAGGGAAACTATGCCGAGACGCTCCGACTATCTCAACGATCCTTGAAGATCCGTGAGCAAGCTCTCGGATCTGAACATCCTAAAGTCGCCGAAAGTCTTAACACAGTGGCATTGGTGTACAAAGAGCAAGGGGACTTAGCTAAGGCGCTGCCGCTGTTTCAGCGGGCCTTGAAGATTCGGGAAAAAGCCCAGGGACCGGATCATCCTTATGTCGCCACCGACCTCAACAACTTGGCATCGCTGTATCAAGAGCAGGGTAACTATGACGAGGCACTGCCGCTTTATCAGCGCTCGTTGAAGATTCGAGAAAGAATCCTAGGATCCGATCACGTCGATGTTGCCCAGAGCCTCAACAACCTGGCAGGGCTATACCAATCGCAGGGAAACTATGCGGATGCGCTGCCCCTGTACCAGCGGGCACTGAAGATCGCCGAAACGGCCGTTGGCCCGGAACATCATGACTTTGCTTCCATGCTCAACAACGTGGCTTCGGTATATGAAGATCAGGGGAACCACGTCGGGGCGCTGCCGTATTATCAGCGGGCCGCCCAAGCGATTGTGCGAAACTTGGAACTGACAGCGGCCGTGCAATCGGAACGGCAGCAATTGGCAAACATCAATATCAGTCGGTTTTTTTTGGATAGTTTTGTGTCGAGTGCGCTGTTGGCGGAAAAGGTGGCGGGGGACGAGGGGCGAGCAAATGATGTTTACACGCAAATGCTGGCGTGGAAAGGTGCGGTTACGTTGCGACAGCGGCTGGAGCGCGCGGCCCGGCAGAGCGACAATCCCGAAGAGCAAAAGCTATGGAACGATTTGCAAGCTGTAGCAACGCAGTTGGCGACCACTAGCCGTGCTACGCCCAATCCCGAGCAGCGTGGCGCCTGGCAGCAGAAATTGGCCGATCTGACTCAGCGCAAAGAACAGTTGGAAGCCGATCTGAGTCAGCGCAGCGCCGAGTTCCGCAAGTTGCGCTCGCAAACCAAGCTCACTCCCGACGCTTTGGCGAAAAAATTATTGGCCGACACGGTGCTAATCGATCTGTTGCAGTTTGATCGTCGAGTAGATGAAAAACAGCCCAACGGTACGCTGAAAACACACTGGGAACAGCGATTGGCGGCGTTTATCACTCGCGCCGATCAGCCTTTGACGATGATCGATTTAGGATTTATCGGACCGATCAACGTGGCGGTCCAAAAGTGGCGAGAGAGTTATGGAGGCAATCTGCCTAATCTTTCGTCGGAACAACAACCGGGTGAAAAATTGCGCCAGCTAATTTGGGCCCCATTGGCTGAACACTTGGACGGAATCAAAACTGTACTGGTTTCGCCTGATGGCGAGGTGGCGAAATTCCCCTGGGGGGCGCTGCCAGGGAGTAAGCCAGGAGCTTATTTGATTGAGGAAATTGGCTTTGCAATCATTCCCGTTCCGCAGATGCTGCCCGATTTGCTTGAAGACAATAAAGCCACCTCCGACCAATTCCCTCCCACGCTGCTATTGGTCGGCGATGTCGATTACGATGCTTCGCCTGGCCAGCTACAGTCGAAATCGACGGACTCCTTATTTGCAGTGGACATTTCGCGTCCCACGGCGCGTGGAACAGATGGCACGAAATTCTCTTCGTTACCGGGAACAACCAAGGAAATTTCGCAGGTTGAAAAGCTATTTCAGGACCGATTCACAACGGGACAGACGTTGGAACTTACACAATCCGAAGCTACAGCTGCGCGCGTCCGCGATCAAGCGCAACAGCATCGCTTCATCCACTTAGCGACGCATGGCTTCTTCGCCCCGCCGATGATCGCCGGCGCAGGCGCTCATTTTGATGTGGTAGACAAGAAGATTGTCGTAAACGGTATATATATCGGAGGGGCTGCTGCTAGCGACGGTCGTTTGAAACCGGGGGACGAAATTCTAGCCGTCGCATCAGGTGACGACCAATGGACGTCACTAGAGGGAAAAACCGTGGCGGATGCCACCGCAATCACGCGCGGGCCAATCGGCACCAAAGTGAGGTTACGCGTGAAACCAGCCGCTGGCGGCGAGGTGGCCGAATATACTTTGACTCGGCAAACTTTTGCAGTTGCCGGCCCGAACGACTCCACGGGCGTTTCTGGCCTGGATCCGCAATTCGCAAGCCTTCACCCAGGCTTGCTTTCAGGAATCGCGCTCGCTGGTGCCAATCTTCCACCGCAGCCAGACCAAGACGACGGCATCATGACAGCGCGGGAATTAGCCTCTCTGGACTTACAAAGCGTAGATTTAGCAGTGCTGTCAGCCTGCGAAACCGGACTGGGCCAATCGACCGGTGGCGAAGGAATGTTGGGCCTACAGCGCGCTTTCCAAGTGGCCGGTGCCCGAACCACGGTCAGCTCGCTATGGAGCGTCGATGATGCTGCCACGCAGACACTGATGACGGAGTTCTACAAGCGGCTTTGGGACAAAGAGCATCCGCTGGGCAAACTGGAAGCATTGCGACAAGCACAGCTAGAGATGCTCCGTCGTTACGATCCGCGGGCTAAAAAACTGGTCGACCGAGGTCGCGGATTAGAACTGGACACGGAGCCGTCGGACAACAACGGACACCTTTCGCCCAAGTACTGGGCCGCGTTCGAACTCAGCGGCGACTGGCGATAGGACGAGAAAGCACGCACAGAGCTAAGGGCACCCTCACTGAATATGCCATCGAAAACGTCGAAAAGATAGCGTACCACCGCCGACACTTCTGATTATCCACAGGTGCATATAAAGCGGGCCCGCTGGCGACTCACCGCGGCCCACCGCGGCTGGTCGAGGTAGCTGGATAACCAAGCGCTGCTGTGCCAAGAAGCTAACTTCCCAGGAGTTCTCGGCATTTTGAAATACGATTGGCCGGCAAGATAAAATTAATCTTCTGTGGCTGGCGAATTCGCGTTCCTGCGGCGCTGCTAGAAATAATTCTGCCAGCCATGCCGGCCAATAAAGGCGGCTGAACAACGAATAGGTTGATGGAATGTGAAATAAACCTTCGGCTTCCCTAGCAACAACCTTGCTGAGACGAAATGTATGAAAGCCAACTTTGGTCTAGCGGTAATTTTGAGCGCGGCAGTTTGTGGATTAAGGGTGAATGGTGCAGAACCTCAGGCATCCGCTGATTCCAAGGATCCATCGGCCCAGGGCGCAGAAAGCTTTGACTACCTGGTGCGAGACGATTTTTTCCGGGGCATGAGGGGCGATCAGACCGCTTTTGACCGCGCCCTGAAATTATGCGAAGAAGCATTAGCCAAAAATCCCCAGGATGCACCCGCCATGGTTTGGCATGGAGACTGCCAAATAGTTCTGGCTGGCAAAGCGTTTCAAAACGGCGATTTTGCCCAGGGCCAGGAGTTATGGAACCGTGGCTTGAACGAAATGAACGAGGCCGTAGCGCTAACGCCCGACAGCCTGCAGGTTTTAATTCCGCGCGGCTCGACTTTGCTGTCCGTGGCGAAATACATGCCGGACCCTAAGCAGGCGAAAGCACTGGTTAAGACCGGCGTGGCCGATTACGAGAAGGTTTTACAAATCCAGAAGCCGCATTTCGAGCAGCTTTCCGTTCATAGTCGAGGGGAGCTGTTGTTTGGACTCGCCGACGGGTGGTTACGGCTGGGCAATGCAGAAAAGTCACGCGAATACTTGCAGCAAATTGCCAGCGAACTGGACGGATCGGAGTATGATACCCGGGCTCACGACTGGCTGGATACCAAAGATTCGGAAGCGCTCCAAAATAAGTCCAAAGCCTTGTCGTGCATCGGCTGTCATGGCCAATAAGCCTTTCCATAATCTCCGATAGTCAGCGGAAGGCAGAGGAATAGTGTCGACTTCCGGGCTACTGATTCTGGAACGTGCGAACGATTGAGCGGGGTACCGGTCTGTGGCGCCACGAATAGCGTGGCTGCTTGCTGCAACGCTAACAGACAGCGGTCGGATTCTCAATGGTCCAATAGCTACTGGCCGCGTCCATATAATATGCCTTCGAAACCGGCGAAATGTTAGTGCGTCACTGCCGACACTTCTGATTGGCCAAATGTGCATAAACCGCGGGCCCGCTGCGCCACTGTGCAGGGCCACAATCAGTCAGGGCATCGGTTAATGCCGACCGCCGCCGGGACCTATCCGCGACGCGGGCCAGGTAGGAATCCAAGTGGCACACATTGTGTACGCTTTTTATGCGCGAATCTTTCAATCTTCTAATCGCCTCCTAATCCTCAGCCGCTAAAACTGCCTGCATCGATCAATCGCGGGTGGTCATTATCTACCCCTCCCCAAAAATGGCCATCCGCGTCGAGTTTCATGGTTCGGGTGCCCGTCGTACTCACCTCATACGGCGGGTGCTTTTTTGCGCCCAGGGCGTTTCGGTTCCAAAATACTTGCATCCTCAAATTGGTGGGCGTACATTCATGGGCGCCGAGCCCAAGGTTAGCGGGGACGCGAGGCAGCTCCCGAATTCCGCTGGCCGGAATTACTCACTTGCGCCGGTCGGCCGGGCTCGGCATGTTTTGCTTGGGGTTGTTGCCGCAACCGCCAGGACATTTCCGCGACGCGGCCAGTTAGAAATCCAGATGAAGTGCCCGCCCTTCGTTTGATCCGGAGTGTCAGTTGCCCAAAACTGTACGAGCCACGGACCTTCATTGGCATCCCATTCACGCTTTGGGCGGTCAATTCCACCGGAGGTGATCGTAATCGAAAAGCAACGCGTCGCTGCGCATTGGTCAGGCGATTTGCCGGGTGAAGCGCAGCCGAGCTTGCAGGAAAAGACGATTGTGGTTTACGAAGATCTTAAAGAATAGCTACATGGTGCGGAGTCGACCAATTATTCCCGCTCACACATTGATGTGGTATAATTGCAGCGGATGGAATTGCTCCGAAGGCGGAGGTGTTGTCGTTATCGAGGTGTTGAAACTGGGACGATCACACCGTTTTTAAGTGAATCGGTCCAACAATGTTTTTTTCTCTACGAGTCGCAATTGCTGATGACGACCCGGGGATGCGCGCATCCCTGCAGCAGATGCTCTATCATTTAGGACATGAAGTGGTCGCCGTGGCCGAAGATGGCAAATCGCTCATCAATCAGTGTGCGATGACACAGCCAGACGTGGTTATTACTGGCACCCTGACGCCCGAGATGTACGGATCTAACGCGGCCAAGGTCATTCACGAGACACGCCCGATCCCGATCATTCTCTACTCGCACCATTGCGAGCCTGAACTGGTGCTCAATGCAGAGCGTAAGCACGTATTTATGTTTCTTGTCAAACCGATCCACGAGGAGCACCTGCAGGCGGCGTTGAAAGAATGCCATTGTGCGGAATCGAACGAGCCGTCGGAAGGAGACGAGAACAAGGTTCCCGTTGGCTCTGTTTCAGGGTCTTTCGGCAGCGCGCCCTATCGCGAACATAGCCGACCCCCGTATCCACAATTCCCGCGTTGAGGTAAATATCCCACGCGATCTTGAGCAGCGTTTTGTCCGAAGTCACCTCGGCTTAACGAACCGGAAAATCAACGAACTCGGATTTGCTGCCGGTGATGCACTTCGAAATAGTTCTTAGGATTTCTTCTTTTTGGGGCGTATTGACGCGGGCGCTGTGGTTTTCCTTCCGGCGCTTAAGCCCCTGGCGCTGACCATCGCATCAGCGATTTCAAACGCTGAACTTGCAACTGTATGGTCGCCAACTTGCCGACCACCATTTGCGACGATGGCTTGCATTGCGGCAATCGCGGCCTGATCTCTGAATTCACTATTCGACATCTGTGCCATGAGATTCTCCCAGATTTAAAGGTAGATCAATTAGCCCATCCGCCGGTCGTACAAGTTTTCCAGGCTCCAAAGCGTTACCGTGAAGTCAGGGCAAGAATGGACAAATCAACTTTTTGTTAGGGGAAATGGATGGAAATTGTGGGCCATGCTGACCGCGTGTGCCGGCTGATAGCTTGGTCTGAGTGAACTTTCGGCGGCGGGCAACTGCAAGCTTCGTGGGAGCGGAGCCAGCTCAAAGCCAAACGTTTCTTTCCGCCAGGCCGCAAAATCGGCAGCGCTGTCGCGCACGACGCGCATGATCCCGCCCGACATAGGATGCGTCCGCCGCCAGGCGCAAAAACGAGTGAACAGCGACATAGCCACGCTTCCCGCACATCTCGCCAGGACGCTTTGCTTGTGAAAACTCACTTCCTTTACGTTTTGCAGCGTATGTCGCCACGAGAAAAACTTGCGATAACACTCGAACAGCAATTGCGACATCCGCTCGCGCGTGAAGCAGGGGTGGTGCCAAGTCAAGCACGTCGTATCGAAGCGGTCGAGGTTCTTCTCGGTGATCAGCCCGCCGGCCAGGAAGTCGTCGTATTGTTCGGTGCCGGGAATCGGACAGAGAATGTAGAACGAAGCCCAGGTCGGGCTCATCTCCCGCAGCGTCTCCAAGTGCTCGTCAATTTCTTGTTGGGTATCTTGTGGAAAGCCGATGATGTTGGAAAAGTGCGAGCTAATGCCATATTCGCGGCACAAGCGAACAATGTCCCGGTACATTTCGGGCCGGTTTTGGCCTTTCTGGGCTGCCAACAATGTGTGGCGGTTGAACGATTCCACACCTACAAACATTTGGTAGCACCCAGCCTTGGCCAAGAGCGCTACTAGCTGCTCTTGCCGTGCAATCTGCGTATCGCACTGGACAAAGAATTCAAGACCGAGTTGCTCCTCAACCATCGCCGTCAGCAGTTCCTCTGCCTGCGGGTACTTGTTGAAGTTGTCGGACGTGAACATGATCGCCCGCACACCGGCCGCTTTGGCGGCGCGGAGACTGGCCATCGTGGTGACGATGCTCTGGCTGCGAATTTTCCGCCCAGCGATTTTAATGACCGAGCAGAAGTTACAAACGAAGGGACACCCACGCGCCGGATAAAGCCCCAGCATGGGCATAACATACCGGCTTAGATCCTTACGGCTGGGCGGCAAAATGATGGGCGCTTCCAACTCAGTTTGCCAACGCTGCTGCTGGCCATAGATGGGCCGCAGTTCTCCTTCGATTGCGTCGTGCAAGATCTGCGACCAAACTAGTTCCGCTTCAGCCAGCGCAAAGCTTACTCCGGAGTCGTGCAGCATCGAGGTGTCGCAGGTCATTGTGTGTGGCCCGCCGATGACGACCATGCAGCCGTTTCGCCGGGCATAAGCCGCCAGATCCAAGGCGCGTTGGAACTGATGACTCTGCACGCCTACCAGCGCCAACAGTGTCCGGCTGCCCTGGCCACGCCTGAGAAGGGAGAAGTAATCCAAGTCCGTGTGGACGTACTCGTCCACGGTGTAAACTTCGGCTGGCGTATTGTCCACCACTGACGGTGTCATGCTCCGCAAGTACGGTACGGTGCTATTGGGCATGAAGCCCCAGCGAAAGCGCTCCACGTAACCGTCCGCCGTATACTTGCTGGGTTTTACGATGACGACTTGCAAGCGCTGAGTCATGCAACCCCCGCGATTAAAGGCTTGGTGAACCAGGCCTTGCCGGCACCTTCGCAAACATGACGCTGACCTTGGTGGCCGACTTCCAAACTGCCGTCGATTGCCAAGCGGTTCTACTGCGTCACTTCGCCGTAATCCTCCCCTAAATGTAGCAGAACTCTAACGGCGTTAGGAGTGTATAGAGCGGCACGTAAACGGTTGGGCGCTCGTCGCGCACCATATTCATTGCCCCTCAAGGCAACTGCACTCAGCACAGTCAAAACCCTCTGTAGTAGTTACCGAATGGTGTCGCCCGATAAGAAGGCGGGCCGAGCGTTCGGCCGTAATACGGTTGGTAATATCCCGGGTTGCCGTAGCCAGGATAGTTACCGTACGGGCCGTTCCCATAACCGGAGTATCCGTTGTTTGGCACGAAAACGTACGTGCCGCCGTAGCTCGGAACATATCCGCCGTAATACACCTGACCATACCCGTTGTAATACACCACGGTTTGGCTACGCATCAGTGTTCCCTGCGCATAGGCCAAGCTATGCGGAGCGGGCGCCGAAGTCGCCATCCAGCCCGCAACGACAAAGCAACCGGCCAGTGCCGACGCGCGAAGAATTCGTTTCATGACTTTTTTCTTTCATACGAGTTGGTGTTAAACGCGATACAACGAACCCCCTGGCGGCACGGGGCGCTTCACAGCAACCCCGCCCAGCAGGATCCAGAAACATCACTCTGTTTTCGTCGCAGCATTCTTGTTGGCCGCGGCCTTCAAGGTTGCCGGCGGCGCAGTCTGCCGAATCTCACGCAGTTGCGTGAGTTGGTCTTTCGTGAGAACCTTCTCGATTTCCACGAGTTTGTCCGCTTCCAAAGACACCAGGCGTGTGTGCAATCCCTCAATGTCGCGATTCAACGAACGCAATCGGCTGAAGTATTTTTCTTGAACCTTGTCGGCCGCAGCCTCCTCCTCGGGTGTGAGCGACACGCCCACAGTCGCAATCGACTGCTCGACGGCGCTAGCGGGCGGGGTTGTCGCCTGATTGGGCTTGCTGTTCGTCCCCGCGAGCGATTTTTCATGCTGCGCTACCTTCCGGCGTTGGTCCCGCACCTGCGTCCGCTGGGCCTCGGTCAGATTGTCCTCGATGGCCGCCAGCAATAGGGTTTCCGTCCGGATCGTGTCCCTGTAACGAACGCTGAATTGGTTCCACACCGCAGCGATATCCACGTCGTAATCGCGGACAATCTCCTTGACCTGATCTTGTTGTTGTTGAGAAAGTTTCAGCTTTTCCAGAAATTCCGGGATCGCCACTGGTTCCGTCTGAGCGGTGGCACGGGCAGACGTGCCCTGTTTATTGCTTTGCGCGTTCGCGGTTGCCACGATCAACACGGCTGCCGCCGCAGCAACAACAGTGAGAAATCTTGCGCACTTCATTGTAGAGCCTCCAATTCGAAAGAAAGATTGTTTTCCACGCCAATTATTACGAAACGGTCATTGGTGCTGTCCAATCCGCCGTGTTGCCTCGCCCGCCGCGAAAACTTCCCCGCTAACTCGGAACTGCGGCCGACGACAAGAGCAAAAAAACCGACGTGGCATCTCTGGCGTACGGTTTGAGAAAGTTCAAACACTTTCTGTCGCGGGCGATCATGATGTGTCCCGGATGCCGAAGTGGCGAACGGAAAACCCCGCGTCGCTTCAGCATCGCGTGACACCTTAATTACCCGGCCACTTTTTTCACGGCTTCCTTTACCGTGTCGGCGGCCTTCTGGACGGCCTGCTTGGTTTTCCCGACTGCCTGGTCGGTTTCTCCTTCCGCGCGCAACTTGTCGTTGCCGGTCAATGCGCCGGCGGCTTCCTTGATTCGGCCTTTCACCACGTCTGTTTTGCCACTCATGATAGTCGCTCCTTTTTCTAGAGGTTGTTCTCGTAACAGCTTATCGATCAGATCGCGCGCGACCCCTCCTCGAAGGCTTTGTCCAATGGTTCCCAGCCCGCCTGGGCTCCCTTCTGGACATCCTTCTAAGCGTCCGCGCTCGGCGCTTGAGTGATCTCACCCACGGCCGCGGTTCCAATAGTATCCGCCGCCTCCGCCGAAGAGCAGAACCAGCACAACGATCAAGATGATTAGCCCAGTAGTACTCATGGTCTATTGCTCTCCTTTGTTTAAATCAGGATCCAACCCAAACATCTCCAATAATCGTAGCGGCCTGGCGCCGCCGACAGTCAAAAAAAAGCCGACGTGGCCGAAAACCCGAAGGTGTTCAACCACGTCGGCGTACTCGTTAACAAGCCGCCCCGGCATTCGGGGTTGCTCTTTATTTAGTCATCCGACGAATTCCAAGTCATGTAGCTCCGCTGACTAACTATTATACCTCGCCCCCCCAGGGAATACGAGCGGCTTGTCACGATGATTGCGAATATGCGAGCTTGTACCATCCCCCCTCGCCTGAATCTACTGGAAGCACGCATAGGGAGGTTGGCATCCTCACCTATTCTTAAAAACGAGATGCCTCCTAAATGTCTAATTCTTCCGGACGCACCAATTCGTTCAAATTGTGTAGACCGACTGTGCTGAATTTGTATATCAATTCTGTGCGTCGTCGCTCTGCGGTGCGATTTCGCACAATTTCGAGCCGCTGCTGTCGCGGATCAGAACAACCCGTGCGAATCCACGTTTTTGCCGACCGGACTCCGGCGAACCAAAACTCTGGCTTGCTGGATTGCCGACTCTGGTAATTCGCGCATTGAGGAATTCAGCAACAGTGGAGTATTTATTCAGACATTCGGATCTTACGGCACAGGGGATGGGCAATTATGGATACCATCGGGGATTGGATTAGATTCTCTCGGAAACGTCTGGGTAGCCGAGCAGGGTAATTACCGGATCGACGAATTCTCCCCCGTGCCTGAACCAGCTTCAATTGTGCTGCTAGGGCTTAGCGGACTAGCGGCGGGATTAATTATCAAACGACGTAATCGGCACTGGCCGTCCCCGAGCCGAGCACTTTTGTGCTGGCCGTCTTGGCTGCCTTGATGCTGGGCGTTCCGGAAACTCATCTCCGCGGTGAATTTGAAACGGGACGGTTTTTCCCGCCGATGAAACGCCCCGTCAAACTAAAGTTTTCGACACTGTCGCCTTTAGCAGCCCGTGAGGTGTGTCGAACAGAGGCACACAACGCGATTAATATGCCGTAGGCGGAGATGCGCTAAGATTGAGTATGTGTTTGCATCAAACCGACAAACTCAGATACAGACCGCACAGCACAATTGCGGCGCCGGCATAGCGCAGCAGCCATGTTGAAGTGGAATGCCGAGCAATCAATCCGATTGCCACGCCGGACAGATGTAAAAGCGTTGTAGCAGCAAGAAAACCAATTCCATACATCATACCGGATATACTGTGGGGCATTTCGGCTCCGTGTGCATGACCATGAAAAAACGCGAATGTTCCCACGATCAAAACGCTCATAACGATCGGCAGACGTACTGAAGCGGTGACTAAGATTCCCAAAATCAGGACTGACGCAATGATTCCGCGCTCGACAAAGGGAATGGACACTGCAAACATTCCTGCCTCTTCGGACGGTTGATGCCGGCTGGGAGAACGCGATATTCCGCCTTGGTGATCATTTGGCGGTTCGCCTCCCGCGCCGTGCCGCCGCCGCAAACCTAATCGTCCACGAACAGATTTGGCTACCGAGTTTGGCAGACTGCCTTTAAATAATATGCATGAGCAGTAACACAATTAGAATTACTACTAACAAGCCAAGTCCACCGCTTGGACCATATCCCCAGTTTCGACTGTGGCCCCACGTCGGCAACGCGCCGAGCAGCGCCAAAATTAAAATAATGAGCAAGATCGTGCCGAGCATAAAGGCAGGCCTCCTAAAAAAGCACCCATGTCGAATCAATCGAAGTTTAAACTAAGTGGTGCGAGTGATCGTCGCTGAGCAACTATGTATATAGCACATTGAACTTCAGTGGCCATCGCGGTGTCATTGAGATGAATATCCCGCAGCTCCTCAATCGCCCAACATCTTAGCGGCAATGAAAATCAGAACTGCGCCGCCCAATCCACCGCCGAATAGAAGATACAGAATCGAGTAGCCGATGGCGGCAAACGGCATCGACAGGGCAAGCATTAACATGACGAACTCCTTCGAAAAGGTTGGAAACCAGCAAGTGTCACCGAATAAATTGGTACAGGTATCGTTTGATTTGCTATCTATTCAAGCTCGAATTCGTATGCTTGAAAATGTTGCTATGCTTTTTGGGTCCAGCGTTTTCTTTTATCGCCCAAAAGCCTCAGTTGGGGTTTTGGAATCAACCTTTGCGTTCGTTGCTCGACCGGTATCCGTATCGAAAATGAGATAGCTATTTGCGTCTTGAAGTGCATGAAATTCATATCTTGCAGGCTTCGTTAACTCTGCAGAAAGAATGAGAGCTGATCCAAGAATCAGCGATCCAACGAACAGTGCAGCGGCTATTTTGTGATGACCCATTTTACCTTCTACTTTGGAAGGACTAGTTTCCATCGGAACCTCCTCGGTCGAATGAGAAATTGAATACTGTTTTCGCAAACAGTGGATTAACTATATACAAAACCGAGAGAACTACTTTTTTCCTTTGGCGATATTTTTCGCCTTGTCCAGGACTTTCCCAACTGCTTCCTTTGCCTTTCCCGCTGCCTGGTCGATTTTTCCGGCACGTCGCAATCGATCATTGCCAGTCAAAGCACCCGCCGCCTCCCTCACGCGACCTTTAACCTGATCAGATTTTCCTGCCATGATCGGAACTCCTTGTAATGATTAACTGCGATGCAAAAGCAAACGCGTGTTGTAAAAAACGACACGTCAAATCAATAAAAAAGCGCGAAATGCGGCGACTGAAGTTGCCGACGATCAGGCGGCAAGAGAAAGACACGCATGAAAGTGCCCGCCGTGTGCCGGTTGTGCATCAGGACGTATTCGGTTCCACCGATCCGCACGGCGGGCTTTGCACGATTGTACGGCAGCCCGGCGACATTGCAATCCTGGCCGATGTAGCCGCAACATCGCTTGATAAATGTTTTGGTTGACTTCATCGGTGAAATCGGCCGGTCCCGGCGACCATGTGGCCTATGTGACTGGGCTCCAGCACTACCGACACCAATTCGGCCCGTTCGGCATCGACATCCTGCGGCGGGGTTACTGGCTCACGGTTTTGTGCGTATTGGCCGGAGACTGCGTTGCTGGTGCAACGTGCTAGGCGATGAACCCGGATTTCTTGAAGGACGAAAGTCCCTGGTCGGTCAGTTTCTCTAATTCGTTCAACAGAACTTCGTCGACGGTTTTAAAATTGAAACAAGCCTTGCCTTGCACGCGGGCCTTCAATTTCTTCGACATGCCATCGAGCAACTTTTCATTGCCGTAAAGACCCATCACATGATAGCTCACATAGGCTTTGCCGATTTGAACCCAGGCAACCGGAATCATCGGCCTTTTCATCTTACCGCCCCAGGCTCGTAAGGTGGCCGGTCCTGTGCTTGCTTCTAGGCGAAAACATGTTGGGCTGTCATCCGAGACCGAGAATGTATCAGCATGCTGCTGAAGGATGGTACGCAATCGGACAAACAGCAGTTTGAACTCTGTCGATGCCATGTGATTTCTCTCGCCCCACGCGACGGACACGGGTGATTGTAGCGGACGAGTGGCGGAATCCAAAAGACACGCCCGCCCGGCAATGCACGTCTCCCACCACAATTTCTGCCGCCGGCACGGTGTGGTTGAAATTCGACGAAACGTTAGCGCGCCACTGCCGAAACTCCTGTTCGGCCGAAGGTGTTGTAACCGCGGGCCCGCTTTCGCCCATGTGCGGGGCCGCGATTATGGGAAATGTCGGTTTGAATCATACCCATCGCCAAGAGCTGGGTGTTATCAGCATCCGCGGCGGCCTGTTGCACTCGGGGTATACCGCGGTAAGATCACACGTTCAGACGTTCGTTTCATTCACGAAAGGGAATTGCGATGCACGAGTTGTTGATGTTGGTATGCGTTTTGATCCCCACCAAGGGAAACACCGCGGCTGGCACGAT
>Ga0182024_10014103_pt1 | contig 15488 bp, 8 predicted proteins | sample P32metaG_FD_120480 | JGI IMG/M metagenome (GOLD analysis project Ga0182024, IMG submission 120480) | Permafrost microbial communities from Stordalen Mire, Sweden - P3-2 metaG (Illumina Assembly) | ecosystem: Environmental > Terrestrial > Soil > Wetlands > Permafrost | place: Sweden: Stordalen... | reverse complement strand
ATGCGCCTATTGCGGAAGGTCAGGGGAGTTTGCGGCCGGAAATTCAGATTGAGACAGCCGTGTGGCCGTTACGGCGTCCGGCAATTGAATTGCCAGTGATTTCGTTCATGGCCGAAGCCTTCAAGCGTCCGCCCGAAGTGCCACTGATCCGCTGTGCGTCGCTGGTCGAGACCGTCGCCGAAAAATTCGTTGCGCTCACCAGAAGAGCCGGGGCCGAACTTGCCGACGCCGGAGGCCCGCGGGATTCTACGCTCGTGCGCCATGTGTATGATCTCCACATGATCCGTGCGCATTACGATCCCAACGAAGTCGTAGCCCTGGCCCGAACGATCATGCTGGCGGATGTGGAGGCTTACGGCCATCAATTCCCCGCCTACCGCGAGAACCCGATTGCCGAAACCCTTAGGGCGGTTGCCGGCCTGAAAGCCGATCCAGGATTCGCCGAACGCTACGGCACATTCCTTCGAGATATGGTGTATGCCGAAGGACCGGAATTCGAGACGGCGTTGTCCACAGTTGCAGGCTTGGCCCAACGATTGTAGGACGTCCTGGCTACCAAGCCCGCCGCCAGTGTGGGAATTGCGCTATCCTACCTATTTTCACAGCGTTAAGCACGATCCGTTGGTCCAGATGGCCGGCTTTCGCCAAACGTCTTCGTTGCCATTGCTTCAATGAACGGTCTGACCCTATATCACGCGAAGTACTTTGCCCATGAACTAACGAAGCGCTCCGGGTCCGACAGCGTGGAGAAATTCGCGGCAGCGCTGGCAGACGCGCAAGTCGATCTTAATCCTCATCAAATTGACGCTGCGCTGTTCGCTTTCCGGTCGCCGTTCTCCAAGGGGGCAATTCTGGCAGATGAGGTCGGGCTCGGGAAGACCATAGAGGCCGGGATACTGCTGGCACAGAATTGGGCAGAGCGCAAGCGCCGCCTCCTAGTTATCTGCCCTTCGAATCTGCGGAAGCAATGGAGCCAGGAGCTTGCCGATAAGTTCTTTCTGCCGAGTTCGATTCTCGAAACCAAGGTCTTTAACGATATCGTGAGGACCGGTAACCTGAATCCGTTCGATCAGTCCGGTGTTGTTATCTGCTCCTATCAGTTCGCGCGGACAAAGGAGCCCTATATTCGCCAGACCGAGTGGAATCTTGTCGTAATCGATGAAGCCCACCGTCTCCGCAACGTCTACAAGCCGAACAGCAAGATCGCGAACGCGATCAAAACCGCGTTGGCGGGCTTTCCAAAAGTTCTGCTGACGGCGACTCCGCTCCAGAACTCGCTGCTCGAACTGTACGGCCTAGTGAGCATTGTCGATGAAATGGCGTTCGGCGACCTGAAGAGTTTTCGGTCCCAATTCGCGCGGCTTGCCGACGAAAACGACTTCACCTCCCTTAAAGAGCGACTTCGCCCGGTATGCAAGCGAACGCTCCGGCGGCAAGTGCTCGAATATGTCAGCTTCACAAGCCGGCACGCGCTCGTGCAGGAGTTCGTCGCTACCGGCGAGGAGCAGCGCCTCTATAACGTCGTTTCGGACTATCTGCGTAAGCCCACTCTCTATGCATTGCCAGCCAGCCAGCGACAACTCATGACGCTGATCCTGCGAAAACTGCTGGCGTCTTCGACATACGCGATTTCCGACACGCTGGAAGGCCTGGCTCAGAAGCTGGAGAAAGCAGCCGCGTTGGCAGCGCCGGTCGAATCGCCGCCGGAAGATCTAAGCGAGAACTTCGAAGAACTTTCCGAAATGGAAGACGAATGGACCGAAGAAGAAGATGAGGGAGTCCGACAGCCAGACCGCAAGCCATTGACGGCCGAGCAACTCGCGGAGTTGCAACAGGAAATCGTGATGCTTCGGGAGTTTCACTCGCTGGCAAAATCCATCGCCAAGAACTCAAAAGGCGAAGTACTGCTGACTGCGCTGCGGCGCGGGTTCACCGCCGCCGCAGAAGCGCGAAAGCACAAAGGCAGCCCCGTCCTTCAGCAGAAGGCGCTTATCTTCACAGAGTCCAGACGCACCCAGGACTATCTCTACCGCGTTCTCGAAGGAACGGAATTCGCGGGCAAAGTCGTTTTGTTTAATGGCTCAAATGCCGACCCGCAGTCGCGAGAGATCTACCGGCGCTGGCTGGAGCGGAACGGGGGAACCGATCGAGTCACGAATTCACCAACTGCCGACCGGCGCGCCGCGCTGGTCGAATATTTTCGAGACGAAGCCGCGATTATGATTGCCACGGAAGCCGCCGCCGAAGGTATAAACCTTCAGTTCTGCAACCTTGTGGTGAACTACGATCTTCCGTGGAATCCGCAACGGGTCGAACAGCGTATAGGCCGCTGTCACCGGTATGGCCAGAAGTTCGATGTTGTTGTGGTCAACTTTCTGAACAAAGAGAACGCCGCGGATGTGCGCGTCTACGAGCTTCTGGATTTGAAGTTTCAGCTATTCAACGGCATCTTCGGCGCGAGCGACGAAGTGCTTGGGTCGGTAGAATCCGGTGTAGATTTTGAGAAGCGCATTGTCGGCATTTATCAAAAATGCAGAACGCCGGAACAGATAGCTTTTGAGTTCGACGCGTTGCAGAAAGATCTCGAAGCGGAGATCGGGGAGGGACAAAAGGAAGCTCGCGAGAAGCTGCTGAACAACTTCGACCACGAGGTTGTCGAGAAGGTACGCATTCAGAGCCACAAGGTGCTCAGCCGCTTCCACGAGCAGTTATGGCTGCTGACGCGCTTCATCCTCGCGGAAGAAGCCAGTTTTGACGAGAACCAGCACAGCTTTCTGCTTCACAAAAACCCTTTCCCGGACGAGCAAATCCACCCAGGACCTTACCGTCTTGGGCGAGACGTTACAGACGCAAATCTTTACCGCGTTGGACATCCGATAGCGCGGAAAGTGATCGAGAAGGCGGTAGCGCTCGAAGCTCCAGAGGCGCATGTCGATTTCGATTACGCCGGAAGCGGAAAGAACATCGCCATCCTTCAGCCGCTGTTGGGCCGCTCCGGATATCTGGTTCTGGCGAAGTTGACGCTGGAGGCGATCGAACAGGCCGAGGATCATCTTGTCTTTGCGGCCTGCACGGATGCAGGAGAGATTCTGGACGATGAGCAGTCGCGACGCTTGTTTCTCCTCCCTGCGACAGTCTGCGACCTGATGTCCGACGAGCGGGTACCGGCATCGCTTTCCGAGGATCTAAAACGAGCATCCGAGGTTCTGATGACGACGTTGGCTGACCGAAATTCGTCGTTTTTCGACAGCGAGCGACGCAAATTGGATGCATGGGCGGACGACCAGATCTCCAACGCGGAAAAAGCGCTGCGAGACACTAAACTTCGCATTCGTGATCTACGTAATGAAGCGGGCAAGGCGGCCAGCCTCGCAGAGCAGGCGCGCCAACAGGAGGAGATTGCCGCTTCTGAGAAAAGGCTCCGCAAGCTTCGCCAGGAAATCTTCGATGTCGAAGACGAAATCGGGGCAAAACGAGACCGGCTAGTCGGTGACCTCCGCGCTAAGCTGGGGCAGACGGAAGCGATTGAAATACTGTTCAAGATCCGATGGAGTTTGGGCGCATTCAGGCTCCGGCCTTAGAATGGAGTAAATGCAAAGCAATGTCTGAAGCGACCATTTCCGCCTCGGCCAATTTCGAAAAACTTAAGCTGAAGCTTCGCGAACTTTTCGAGCTTGACAAAGCCGATCTTGATTTCGGGATCTACCGGATTCTACGACAACGCCATCGCGAGATCGCCGAGTTCCTGGATCAGCAACTCGAAAAGACGGTCCTTGAAGCGCTACGCGAGTATCACGCCGAAGAACGCGCGCTAGTTGAAGGTGAGTTGCGCAAGGCGGAAAACGCCGCGCGGGATGCCGGCTTCTCCCCCGACCTGTCCCCAAGAGTTGCGGCCCTGAGCGCGCGTTTGACGGCGGGCGGAAGTCTGCAAGAAACTGCGGACGACGTTTACTCTCACCTCTACACGTTTTTCTCACGCTACTACCAAGAAGGCGATTTCCTCGGATTGCAAAGATCCACCGTACACGGGCGCGAGAAATACGTTATTCCCTATAACGGAGAAGAAGTGAAGATGGTCTGGGCCAACATGGACCAGTACTACATCAAGTCCTCGGAACTGTTGCGCGACTACCGATTTCATGTGTGGCCCAGCGAAGGCCCACTGTTCCAGGAGGACCCCACGCCAGAATTCAGCGTGGAGCTCAAGCTCGTTGAAGGTGACACTGAGAAAGACAATCGACAGCCAGACGGCAAGACTTCAAGGGCCTTTCATCTTGATCTGGAAAAGCCGTTTGCAGAGGTCGGGCCCAACTTTCTTCGCATTTATTTCCGGTATCGCGAACAGACGTCCGAGCGGAATCTCCAAGACAAGATCAACGCTGACACTTTGAAGACGTTGCACGACGAACTACCAGCCACCTGGAGAGCACTATTGTTCGCCGTTGGCGAGGGCGAGCGATCCGCCATTCAGAAGCATTTGCGCAGCTATACTGCCCGCAACCAGTTCGACTACTTCATACACAAGGACTTGGGCGGCTTCCTGCGACGCGAGCTGGATTTTTATATCAAGAATGAGGTTGTTTACCTCGACGATATCGAGAACAGTTCCGCCCCAAAGGCCGAGGCTTACCTATCGAAGATCCGGGCGCTGCGACGTTGCGCGCTGCCGGTCATCCGAATGCTGGCGCAAATCGAAAACTTCCAGAAAAAGCTCTGGCTGAAGAAGAAGTTTGTTGTAGAAACGCGTTACTGCATGACGGTCGACAGGATACCGGAAACCCTCTACCCGGAGATTTGCGTGAATGAGGCGCAGTGGGTGGACTGGGAGGAGCTGTACTCTTTGTCTCAACGGCCGGCGGACCTGTTCACAGCCGAACCGAAGACAGTGGAATTCCTGAAGCGTCAGCCACACATGATGATCGATACTCGGCACTTCGACGCAGCGTTCAAGGCGCGGCTACTGTCATCGGTAAATGACCTCGATGAATCGCTTGATGGCCTCTGTGTCCATTCGGAGAATTTCCAGGCCCTACGCCTCATTGAGCCACGCTTCCGTGAGCAGGCAAAATGCGTCTATATCGATCCGCCCTACAACACCGACAGCAGCTCAATTCCCTACAAGAACAATTACAGGCATTCTTCGTGGGCAACCATGATGCTGGACCGACTGGCCCTGCTCAGGAGGCTCTTGAGGGAGGATGGCGCAATCTTCGCCAGCATCGACAAGCTGGAAAGGGCGCTACTAGAGCAAGCAATGAATTACACCTTCGGTCCTCGAAACAGAATCGAGGAGCTGATTTGGTCGATGAACACGAACAATAGCCAAGCTCCGAATTACTCGACGAACCATGAATACGTGGAGGTCTACGCGGCAAACCGGACCGTCGCAGAACGAGATCGGGGGATGTTTCGGGAACCCAAGCCCGGCTACGAACAGGTGATGGAGCTGATTGCAAGGCTAAATCCAGCGTATCCCCCCATCTCTCAAATTGAAACAGAAATCCGGAATTTGTATGACTCGCACAAGATCGAATTCCGCGAGGCGGTCGAAGCCGAAGGCTTGGAATGGGACGACGAAAAAGGCAATGATCCCTGGAAGGGATTATACAGTTACAGCCGAGCGGAGTATAGGGATGCCAACGGAACCTTGGCGGAGCCGGCGAAGGCTCGCGAAAGTAAGGGCGAGATTTGGGTGTGGCAGGAGGGTGACGCGTCGATGCCAGCCACAAAGCAGTCGCCAACGACCCGAGATCCTCAACACCCCAATTGGCGGTTCTACAAGCCTTCGCATCCCGTGACCAAACAGCCGTGCCCTCACCCGAAGAGCGGCTGGAAGTTCGCATTCGCGGACGACGAAGACTCTCCCGACAGGAAGAGTTTCGTCTCCCTCGACCGGGACTACAGAATCGCGTGGGGGCCCGACGAGCAAAAGGTGCCCAGGCTCAAGCGGATGTTGCACGAAGTTGAGACCAACATCGGCAAGAGCGTGTTTCAGGACTACTCGGACGGAGAGAAGGAAACCTCCGCTCTATTCGGGCGCTCCGGTGTCTTCCTCGCGCCCAAGCACTCCAGCTTTGTCGCACGGTTCATCCAACACGCGGGGAAGGAAACCAGCACGGTTGTGGATTGTTTCGGTGGCTCTGGAAGCACCGCCCACGCCGTAATTCGGCTCAATCGGGAAGACCGTGGCCATCGAAAATATGTAACCGCCGAGGTTGGCCACTACTTTGATACAGTCATTGTTCCGCGGCTTGCCAAAGTCGCTTTCTCATCGGCCTGGCGAAACGGCAAGCCCGCAAACTGGACAACGGGAATTTCTCACGCCTTCAAGATTATCCGGCTCGAAAGTTATGAAGACAGCCTGAATAATCTTCGGCTCAGTCGTTCGGAGGCCGCGACCGCGGCGCAGCGATCCGCCGAAGAATGGCAGCGTGACGAATATATGCTGGGCTACTTTCTGGAGCTGGAAAGCGCCGGGTCAGCTAGCTTGCTTGACGTTTCGCAGTTCAAGGACCCTTTCTCTTACAGGCTCAGCATTGCGACCCGTACAGCGGGGGAGACGAAGCCCACCGATGTCGATCTGGTCGAAACTTTCAATTGGTTGATAGGGCTTAAGGTAAAGCACATCGATCACCAGAAAGGCTTTGTCACCGTGACCGGCGACAAGAGGAGCGGCGAGCGCTGTCTGATCATTTGGCGGATTCTGAGCGGCGACCCCATCGAAGACAACGTGGTGCTGGAGAATTATCTCAGCCGGGTCGGGGTCAACCCGGCCGATACCGAATACGCCTTCATTTATGTCAACGGCTCCCACACCCTGACCGATCCACATAACAAGATTCATCTAACCGAAGAGGAGTTCCAGCGGCGAATGTTCGAAGACGAATCGTTCGAATCGCTGGAATAGGCCCATGGCTGGTTTCGCGGATCAACTCGTTCTTGCGCGTTGGGCGCTCGCGCAGCTTGGGGTAGAACGCTTCGACGCGCTTTCGAAGCTGTTACACGCACCGGAATTCGAGGGTTGGGCCGAGGACGGCAGCACGTACTTCGTTCGGCAACTCGTCGACAGGCTGCCGAAGACACGTCCTACTTCCAGCGAGATGCTGCGGGACTATGACGCGAGTATTGTCCGGCACTGGAGACACATCACGCGTGTTCGAAACGCGCAGGGGCCGACACTTTATCCGTTGTATTTTCAATATCTCGGCCTGCTGTTCACGGAGATATACCTAGCTTCGTATTTTGGTGATCGGCAAGCGTTGCTCCGATCCCTCAACGAAACTCTTGAAAAAGGGGCGGGTCGCGACTGGACGATAACCTCGGGCAGCGTACGAACCGGCGGGCGCAGAAGGACTTCGTTGCCGGCGATTCAGCCGTTCACGGAAAACGATCTGAACAAAGTCGCTTTCTGGATGGCTACAGGCAGCGGCAAGACGTTGCTGATGCACTGTCATATCCGGCAGTACTTGCACTACGCGCGAAAAGCGGACGTAATTAAAGATCTGAACCGAATCATCCTATTGACTCCGAACGAGAGCCTGTCGCGACAGCACCAGGAGGAATTCGAACTTTCCGGGATCGAGGCGGCGCTGTTCGACAAAGATGCCGCCACTCGTCTGGAATTTCAGGGCCGTGGCGTGGACATCATCGACGTACACAAGCTCCGGGAAACATCGGGAGACAAGACGGTCGCGGTGGATACCTTTGAAGGCAACAATCTGGTCTTGGTTGACGAAGGGCACCGGGGATCTGGCGGTGAGGAATGGATGGAGAAGCGAGCGCGGCTATGCGCCAACGGCTTCTCTTTTGAGTACTCGGCAACTTTCGGCCAGGCGATCAAGGCGGCGACCGGCCCAAAGCAGAAGGAGCTGATCCAAACATACTCGAAGAGCATCCTGTTCGATTATTCGTACAAGTTCTTCTATGACGATGGGTACGGAAAAGATTTCAACATTCTAAATCTTTCGGAAGAGCAAGAGGAAGAGACTCAGCCGCTTTATCTAACGGCGTGCATGCTGGGTTTTTACCAGCAATGCAGGCGCTTCGCCGAAGGCGGAACGGCGCTGGCTCCATATCTGCTGGAGTCGCCGCTGATGATTTTCGTGGGCGGTTCCGTGACTGGTATGCGGCAAAACCAGGAAGACACGGATTTGGTGCTGATCCTTCGTTTCTTCGCGGATTTCGTCGGCAAGCGCAAGGATACTGAGCGGCGGATTGAGAAGCTGCTGCGGCGACAGGCACGGTTGGTGGCGGGTGGAGAGGACGTGTTTGCGAAGTTTTTCCCGTTTGTGGAAACCCTTTGGAGACCGGATCAGGCCGAGGAGGTGTTCACCGACATCCTTCGATACGTTTTCAATGCGCCGGGTGGTGGAAAGCTTCACATTCTCCGGTTGCAGGGGAGCGACGGGGAAATCGGGCTGCGGGTTGGAGATTACCCGTGGTTCGGCGTGGTGAACGTCGGGGACGCGAAGAAGCTGTGCGATCTGTGCAAGATCGGGGAAGGCGACACGTATGTCGTCTCTGATCTGCCGTTTTCCGAATCGTTGTTCGAAGGTATCCGCCAGCCGGGCAACCAGATCCGGTTGCTGGCGGGTGCGAAGAAGTTCACCGAGGGCTGGAGTTCATGGCGAGTCTCAGCGATGGGGCTCATGAACGTCGGGAAGAAAGAAGGAAGCGAGATCATTCAGCTTTTCGGGCGGGGAGTGCGCCTGAAGGGATTCCGCTTCAAACTGAAACGCACCAGCGCGCTGGATGCGCTCGACTACCAGGCTGAGGGTTACCCACAGGCGCACCCTGATTACATCTCGTTGCTCGAAACACTAAACGTCTTCGGAATTCGCAGCGACTACATGAAGGAGTTCCAGGAGTACCTGGAGAACGAGGGCGTCGGTGAGCAGGAACGTCGGGAACTCATTTTACTTCCAACGATCCAATTGCCGGAGTTCAAAGAGGGCAAGATCCAGCTCAATGTGATTCGCCCACGGAACGATATGCCGGATTTCAAGAAGTCGGTGCGTCTCCGGCTGAGCAGCCTCGAAGGCCGACTCAGTTCAAGGGTCACGGCGGATTGGTATCCACGGTTGCAGAAGCATTCATCGTCAGGCGTGAGCGCTGGCCCAGCGGCGCAACTGAATCGCGACACTTTGCGCAGCGATCATCTTGCCTTCCTGAAGTGGGACCGGATTTGGTTCGACCTCGAACGGCATAAACGCGAAAACGCCTATTACAACGTGGTGCTGTCTTCCGGCGTGCTGCTCGAACTCATGGCGCACTCTTGGTGGTACGAACTGCTCATCCCGCCGGGCTACCTTGAATTCCGGTTCGACCGGCTGCCGCTGTTTCAGGACATCGCAACCCATTTGCTGAAGGGGTATCTCGACCGTTTTTATCTCTTCCAGAAACGCGAGTTTGAAAAGCCGTTTCTGGAGTACCAGGTGTTAGACCCCGGCGACGACGACTTGATACGGAAGTCGTACCAGCTTTTGGTGAAGAAGTCGGAAGTGTCCCTGATCCAGCGGCTAAAGCAACTTGCCGAGAAGTTTGCCAGCGGAGAGTTCGAGGCGCACAGTTTCGCCAATCTCCAGATATTTCAGATGGAACAGCACCTGTATCAACCGCTGATCCACCTCACGCATAGCACAGGCGAGGATTCGCTGGTGAAGGTGATTCCGACACATTTGAACGACGGCGAGAAGCGCTTTGTCGATGATTTGGGGAAGGTGTGCCGCGCGGAGGCACACGGACTGCTTCACGACACGGATCTCTATCTACTTCGGAATCACAGCTCTGATAAGGCAATCGCGTTCTTCAGCGAGCGGGCGTTCCGGCCAGACTTCATTCTCTGGCTGCTGAAGGGCGACAAACAGACGATTGCGTTCCTCGACCCGAAGGGGTTTCATCACTTTACAGACAACTTCAATAATCCAAAGGTCCAGATGGCGCGAGAGATCAAACATCTGGAGCGCGATCTTTCGAAGGGAGCGTGCATTCGGCTGGAGTCCTATCTGATTTCGCAGACGTATCGCGATAGTCTTCGATGGCCGAGTCAGAGAGAAACGGGGCGGGACGCGACGCTCGACGAGTATCGGGCACACCACATCCTGATGGCCAAGGACGATCCTGAGAATTATGTGGCGCAGTTGGTTGCCGATTTAGCGAACTGAGTCACAGCAGTTTTAGTAGCCTGCGCCTTTCAAAGATAAGGAAAGCCAGATGAGAAACATTCAGCAACTCCTGAAGGGGGCCACGAAGGATTGGTACAAGACTCATCAGAATACCGCTGCCCTCCTCCAGGCCGTGACAGCCTCGCTCGATGTAGAGAATCTCTCCGGCGATGCAATGTGGCAGCTCATGCGGCTGACATGGGTGACGAACAATGCTCACGGCGTCTCGCCGAACCATTGGCAGACGCTTAAGGTTCCGGCGCTCGCGAGCCTTTTTGGGAAGCGCGTTGACATACGCGACGATCCGGCCACGACGATTCGTGCCATGGGTCTGCCGGCCAAGATTGAATCGGCTGCCATTCTGGAGACGGGTGCCGTCAATTTTCGGCGGGTCTGGAGAAATACCGCGCGGCCGTGGTGTGGTGAGAACGGAAATGCACTCCGGGCGATCATCCGCGCCGCCACGCGTCGGGGTATGTCTCAGGAGGAGCGTGTCGCGCTCGCGGCCCGGATCGAAAAGCTGCCACACATTCCCTCACCAAATAGCAAGGCGAATGCGAGAGCGGTTCTTGCCGTTTCACCGATTGTGGCTTTTCTCGACCCGCAGCGCAGGTTTCCGATCATAAACGGACGCCCGGAAGTGGCGCAGTTGCTCGCAAAACTTGGGCTCACAAACCGCGGACTCGAAGATCAAGTCCACCATCTCACCGGCCTTGTCGGGAAGTTTGGTGTCGAAGATGCGTTCCTGCTCGATATTTTCGCGAAGGAAATCTCGGAGCTTGTCACGGAGGCCGGTCCAGCGCAGCCGCCCAACACCGGGCACAAGAGCGAAACGCATTTGCCCGATTACGACGTAGACGAGCGTCTCGCAACACAGAAAGCTACCACCGTTGTGTACCAGAACCGGCACAACAAAATGACGAAAGCACTCAAGCAATTGTTTGAAGGGTATGAACTCGTCACCAGCTACGACCACGATTGCAACTATGATGTCCTAGTCAAAGATTACGATCAGAACTTACGCGACCTGCTCATTGAAGCGAAGCCAGATCCGGACAAGGGAGCGATTCGGATCGCGATCGGTCAGCTTCTCGATTATCGGCGATTCCTCAATCGACCCGCCGCGACCGATTCGGCGGTCTTGACCATCTCGCCACCATCGAAATCCCACATCGACCTTCTTGAAGAATTGCAGATCACGGCGATCTGGTACACGGACGAGACTTGCCATCGGGTAGGCGGTGCGGGACGTGCGTGGCCGGCTATAAGGGATCTCCAGTCTCGATCCCAGCGCACATGAACTGTAGAGAACCTTTTGACGGCCGTGGCTGATAAAATCCAAAGCGTTCGAAGTCTGAGCGATTACGGCATGACCGAGCGCACCATGACCCGGCTGCTCATGGGCTACTTCGAACCGGCCGCCATCCATGACGTAGAGCTTCCAGACGGGTCGAAGGGGCGCCACCGTCACTTACTCGCTCCGCGCCACAGCAGCTTCCTACTCCCGATTCCGGCGTGGCCGATTGGCGGTCGTGCAGGACCTTTTCGACCACAAGGCCATCACCAGCATCCAAATTTACGATAAGCGGAGGCGAGCAGTGAAGGATGGATTTTGTTTCCCACAAGATGCCATTGTGAGCTTTATATGCCGGTTTTCCAAACGTGGTACATATTAGGATAATGGCAACCGGACCGTAAGGAGGGCATATTTACAAATGTGGTGCGAGCCTCAATTTAGCGCTTTCAATGATAAGATTATGCTCGATCCGACTCGCCGTGGGCGTATCGAATCGGCAGTGGACAGCTTCGGGGAGTTTTGCAGAGTTGATCCTCAACTATCGGTCGTGCTTGCTGGCGATCCCTTCTTACAGGGATCAGTCGCAACCGGCACGGCTGTGCGACCACTTTCAAGCGATGAGTTTGACGTTGATGTGATCTTCCCATTCGCGTTAGCGCGATTTAATCCCCCGTACCGGAATCCAAAGAGCATTTTCGACTGGTTTATTTCGCGCCTACGCACTAGGGAGCTTTACGCTAACCGGCTTATCCCTAAAGATCGTTGCGCCCGCATTGACTACGCCGGTGACTTTCATGTTGATATCATCCCTTCGACCGCGGACGTCACTGAGCACCGGCCCTATGCTGTTCCAGCCCGCGACCTGAGTGACTGGATTTCCAATGATCCGCTCGGATTTGGAAACTGGGTCGCCAGCATCGACCAGCGGGGCAATGGCCAAGATGGAAATGGGGACGGGTATTTCGTGCGATGCGTCCGATATATGAAGCGGTGGCGCGACGAGGTTTTTGGTGAGGAGAGCGCGGTCTCGTCAATTCTGCTCGTTACGATGCTTGGCAAACACGACCCATCCATAAAGAACTACTACCCAGCCCTTACGAACCCCTTATTCCCGGAGTACCAAACGGACGCCGCATACCTGTACGACATGCTTCGCCTGACTCATAGCTGCCTCCAGCAGCCGGTTTCCGGGGCATTCTGCCATCCTACTTTGCCGAATGAGGATCTCGCCAGCGGGTGGGATGACAATTATCTCGCGCTCTTCTTGCAGCGTCTCGATCAGTGCATCAACTACATTTGGAACGGAATCATCGCACAGACCGAGCCGGACACAATCCAGCATTACAGAAAAGCGTTCCGCGACACATTTCCGGCAGCCTAGCGACCATGTTTCGCATTCTCAGTCTTGATGGCGGAGGCATTCGCGGGGCTTACACCGCCGCATGCCTCGCCCGTCTCGAACACGAGATAGGCCGGCCGATTACCGACTATTTTGATCTCATCGCCGGCACGTCAACCGGTGGCATCATCGCGCTCGCGTTGGCCTTGGGCGAACCAGCTGAGCGTATTCAACGATTTTTCAGCGAACGGGGACCACAAATTTTTACGCCTAGAGAGCCTGTCGGGCTGCGGCTATTACAGAGAATGTGCTTAACCGCGGTAAAGCGAAAATTTCCGTCTCTTGATGAGCGCATGCTTCATCGCTCGAAGTATTCTTCCGACGCGCTTCGAGATGCTCTAACCGAAGTTTTTGGGGACAGAACGCTCGAAGCGGCAACGGCCTCCCGCGTGGTTATCCCCGCGGTAGACCTCATATGCGGTCGGACCATTACTTTCAAAACGCCGCACCAACCCAATTTCATTCGCGACCGACATCTCAAGGCCGTAGATGTCGCGCTCGCAACGGGAGCTGCTCCAGCCTATTTCCCCCAGGCGTCGATAAAAGATGGGAGTGCGTTCGCTGATGGTGGCCTCTGGGCAAATAATCCTTCAGTAGTAGCGTGGGTCGAGGCCATGAAAATACGACATGTCTGTAAGCGGCCGGGGATTGATCCTGTGTTCCCTTCCGATGGCATCTTTATGGTCTCGATCGGCACTGGCGAACCGAGGTACTACGCAAAACCTGGACCACAGGATGATGGTCTACTCTGGTGGGGCCCAAGGTTGTTCGACGTGGCTGGAGGTGCCCAGTCGCAAGGCGCACATTTCCAGGCTCTATATTTGATGGGTGAACAGCGTTACGTTCGTATTAATTTCCAAATGCCGTCCGAGCCGTGGCCACTAGACGAAGTTGGGGTGCTTCCCCAACTTCTTCATTATGGCGAGCAAGCAGCCGTGGACCTTTATCCGCGCTTACGAGAACACTTTTTCTCTACGTCCAAACCTCCATACCAGCCGTTTCCGGAGCGTTGAGCCCTTGAAGAATTGGAGGGGAATATTGCTTTGACATTGAGTGTGATTACCACGCGTTACTACCAAGTGACGCCCGATGGCATCTCTTGCGCTGGTCCCGGCGGACCCCGCCAATGGCAATCCGGCGGTGCCAATCTCAGCCGTGGCCATCGATGTTCTCGAACGCGGCCTTTCTGCCGTCGCCGGTGATCTTGAGCATGTTGACGACAAAGCCGCTTGAGGCGCAGCACATAGTGGAGCCGAACGATACGATTGGCATCACGCCATTTCCTCGTTTTCGTGATTTTTCTTTATGCAGTCAACGTAGTGTCCAGCGGCGCTACCTGACTTTTGCCGTCGTTTTGATGGAAAATCATTTCAGACCATAAATGTTTTATATGATGGAGTGAATGGGAACTGGATCACAGACTCTCTATGTTGATGATGACGGCCTGATCTGCCCGGAAGTACGCGGATGGGCGGAGACAAAGTATCGCCTTTTGGCTCTGTACGACGAGCTCTTTTCGACTGGCATGAAGAACAAGTGGGACCAACGAGTCTACATTGACCTTTACTCCGGGGCTGGCGTCAGCCACATTTTAGGCACGAGCAGATTTCTGAAGGGGTCTCCAATCATTGCTCTGAACGTTGCCAGCCCGTTTGACAAGTACATTTTCTGCGAGGAAAATGAACAGCTCCTGGAAGCGCTGAAGCTCCGCGCACACCGAATCGCACCCCAAGCGAATGTGCAATACATAAGCGGGAGCTGCGATTCTGAAATCGAAGAAATCTGCGCTGCCATCCCCAAAGGGTCACCCAGTAACACGGTGCTGAGCCTCTGTCTGGTAGACCCATTCGACTTTGGCATTAAGTTTGTTACGTTACGGAGGCTTTCCCGCACCTATATCGATTTCGTGGTCCTTCTCGCCGTAGGGATGGATGCGAATCGTAATTACGACCACTACGTTGAGGGGCACTCCACCAAGATCGATGAGGCCCTTGGAAACAAAGAATGGCGGGATCGTTGGAAAGCTGTGGGGGTCAGGCGGCGGGACTTCAGGCAGTTCCTGGCGCTGGAATTCTCGATGAGCATGGAATCCCTTGGCTACCTCAAACAGCCCCTTAATCGCATGAAGCTGGTCAGATCGGATGAGAAAAACTTGCCACTTTACTACCTTGCGCTATTCTCTCGGCATCAGACTGCTTATCAATTCTGGGACGACGTGCTCAAGTACGGTACCGATCAGACTAGTTTTTGGGAGTGAATTCGATGTCTTTGCTTTCAAAAATCGAATGGACTGACGCGACCTGGAATCCGGTACGCGGTTGTACGAAAGTTAGCCCTGGCTGTAAGCACTGCTATGCCGAAAGGTTTGCGGAGCGTTTTCGCGGCGTGAAGGGGCATCCCTTCGAGTATGGCTTCGACCTGAGACTTGTCTCCCAAAAGCTCGGAGACCCACTTCGCTGGAGCGAACCAAGGATGATCTTCGTCAACTCAATGAGTGATCTCCTCCACGAGGGTGTGCCCCTGGCATACATTTCGAGGGTAGTTGCTACGATGCATCTCGCGCGATGGCATACCTATCAAGTGCTCACGAAACGCTCCGAACGTCTGCGGGAATTACTGTGCGGTCCCT
>Ga0182024_10014102_pt1 | contig 15488 bp, 12 predicted proteins | sample P32metaG_FD_120480 | JGI IMG/M metagenome (GOLD analysis project Ga0182024, IMG submission 120480) | Permafrost microbial communities from Stordalen Mire, Sweden - P3-2 metaG (Illumina Assembly) | ecosystem: Environmental > Terrestrial > Soil > Wetlands > Permafrost | place: Sweden: Stordalen... | reverse complement strand
CACAGGAGCTAGGACGTCAAAAAAATTGGAAGAAGAACAAGTAGAAACCGAATTGGAAAAAGTCGGTCGGACAAGCGAGGAAATCGCGTTAGAACATCAGCTCCCAGAAGACTCGAACCTCAGCACCGAAGAGCGTCGCTTGGCGGCGAAAAGCGAGAAGCAAGCCGTAGATTCAGAATTGGAAGCGGGCGAGGATCAAGGCGATGAGCTTCGCCATACCGACGAACAAATTGTCCAACAGACTTTGAACCAGGGAATGGACACTGGAACACACGATTCCACTCGGCATGGCGTCGATTGGGGCAAATCGTATCAGGCTCGACCAACGAAGGTCAGCAAGCCCCAGAAGAAGGGCTAATTTAAAATAAGAGCAATGGGTTCGATCCAAGCGCTTACATCGAAACGACGAAGGTGTTGCGCTTGATCAAAGACTGCATCTGATCGTCGGTTAAAGAAAGCTTCACATCGAGGCGATCCCCGGCGGGCGTTACTTGCGCACTATCAAGCAGTGCGCCCAGTTCGGGGTTCGAGTTTCCCACCTGATATTTGCGATACATCAGGCCGGCGGTCAAAAGCGCGGCAAATGTATTGGCGTCGTCTGTCGATCCGCAAACGGCTTCGAACTTGGCGTCCACTCCGCTCCCGCCCTTAATGCTGATGGTCATGGCTTTCAGTTTGGATGTCAGTTGTGCAGCGGCGGGGAATTGAGACGTCTCCGGCACAAGTTGCTGCATGGCAAGGCGCGTATAGGCCGGGCTCAAAACAGCCCAGACCGTTCCGCTGCCATTGGCCTGATCGACCAAAGCTGAGAAATCAGTGTTGGCATACAAGCCCTGGCCTTCGCCGTATCGAATGCCAATCATTTTTTCAAGCTGCTGGCGCTGACCAAAAGCGGCCGTATTCGAATCGATAAAAAAGAAGAAAAGATCGTTCGGTCCACTGCCGCCGCCAAACGCGAAGAGTGAAAAGGTACGAACTTTAACGATAGGAAGCTTCTTGGATGTAAAGTACGCTTCGGCCGACGCAGGATTGAATTGCCCGAGCGCGACTCCGACGATCTGGTCCATGGTGGGGACGGCTCCAGCAGCGTTATCCGTGGATGATTTGCTGGGAACCAGCGCCCACGTCAATTCTGTGACCTGCGTATTTGGGTCAATACCCGCGGAAGAAAGAAATGTTTCGAATTCGCGGAATTTCGGTGGAAGCATTTGTTCCTTAAGCTGATTGAACCAGGGGAATGCGCGCGCTTCCTTCAGGTTGGCGTAGGCAAGCTCGCCGGAATCCTTTGGGAACATCGTGAGAATGTCAGACCCGACACTGCCGGCGCGGGCCACCCCCGGCAATATGGACATCATCGCAATCAGAGCAGCGATCCAAATCATTTTTCGGGTCTTCATTTTTTTCTTTCCTCCAGCCTATTCTAACTAACACACAAATTTCAATTTAGTTTCTAGGAGAACTCATATTTTCCGTGGCGACTGTCTTGTCCGACAATTTTGCTTCAATTTCCGCCAAATCGGTTTTAATTCTACTCGCCATGCCCGCATCTCGTAACGAGGGGAGAGCTGCCTCTACATTGTTCAGCGCATTGCGAGCCGCCGCCATTGCCGCTTGTTTTATGGTAAGCCAGTCCAGCTGGATTGGAGGCACGGACGAGGTTTCGAGTTGTCCCAGCCGTTCGTATATTTCGACCGCCGCCCTGGCCATTCCCAGATACGTTTCGGCTTCGCCATCCGCTCCGCGATCTAAATCCGTTGGTGAGCCATGCTGCGCGTCTTGCGACAATGCCAGCGCGCGTTCGGAAAAGGATTGAACGGCTTCGCGCAGGGATTCCGCCATGGGCTGAAGTGCGTACCCGGGAGATGCCAATAGCTCAGGTGGCATGGGCAGGATCCCAGTAACAGCCGCCAATCGATTCTCGAGAACCCGATCGAACGAAAAATTTTCCAGTTGCAGATCATGCCCTGCGGAGAGCTTAAGCGCCTTCCGGGGAACCAGACCGATGATCTCGCTCCCAGCCACTGTGCAGCCGCGCCGTTCAGCTTCTTCCTTCACCGCGTCGAATACGTGATGCATGGGAGTTTGTTCAAAATCCGTGAGGTTGATGGAAACCTGCGCAAGGTTTCGCGTTTTCATCTCAACGCCAATGGCTTTTACATTGCGTAAGCCGCCGTTGGAAAAGCGGACCACACGAGCGATTTCACGGGCAACCGAAACATTGGCGTTGCTTAGATAAATATTGTAGGCAATTAAAATCTTTCGCGCGCCCACCGCGGTGATTCCAGCCGTGGGGTGCAAGCGCGGCTCGCCAATGTCCGGAAAGCGCTCCGGATCGCGCACCGCGTCCATTAGAAGTCCCTCGAATTGTCCCTTGCGAACATTTTCCAGATTCACGCGCTCGGGCCGGATTGCCGCGGCCTCATAAAAATAAACCGGGATGCGAAAGCGGCTCCAAAGTTCCTGCCCGACGCGCCGGGCCACCGCGACGCACTCTTCCATGGAAACATTTTCAAGGGGAACGAAGGGAACCACATCGGTCGCGCCGATGCGCGGATGCACTCCCTTATGGCTCGTCATGTCGATCAGTTCCGCTGCTTTTCCAACGCCGCGAATCGCGGCTTCCGCCACGGCTTCAGGCGTCCCCGCCAGCGTGACGACAGATCGGTTGTGGTCCGCATCGCTCGTGCGGTCGAGGATCCATGCGCCCGCGACGCCGCTCATGGCGCGGACAATCTCATCCACCTTCGCGAGGTCGCGGCCTTCGGAAAAATTCGGCACACATTCAATCAGGCGATTCATTAGGCTCTTTGGATTTGCGCAACATCTATTTCTTCAGCAGTGGGTCTAACCTTGCGCGGTCTGCTCTCCAAGCTGGCTAGCACATCCATGATAAGGGATTTTCAGCCTGTCTCTCAATTCGAAGATATCAAATCCAACGAACTTGCCAACTGGACCTTCGGGCAGTTGAATTCGACGCGAAAGGCTTGGCAAAATCTTCGCAGGACTCGGGTCGAACGTCGATTTGAAAATTGAGGTGAAGTTTCATTGCGCGCATAGAGAATCGTGCGGTAATGTTCTGTTTCACATGGCCTACCCGACACTTACGGAAAAGCTGTTAAGGGCGGCGGACGAGCTACCGCAGAGCCGGGCATTATCCCTCCGCGTGGATGGGCAATGGGAATCATTGCCTTCCTACGAATTTTTGGCGCGTATTGCCGGACTTTCCAACGCACTGGAGCAATTGGGAGTTAAGACGGGAGATCGCGTCGGTCTCTTCGCACCAAATCGGCCGGAATGGCACATTGCGGATTTTGCCATCCTCGGGCTGGGAGCGGCCGACGTTCCAATCTATTTTAATGAATCGCCGGATCGGATCGTATACATTCTGAATCATTCTGGCGCTGAGGTTGTAATCGTCGCGGGAGAAATGCAATCGCGCCGCCTGCTGGCGTGCCGCGACCGGCTCACATCTGTTAAGCACATTATCTGCGCCGCCGCGCCTGCGGATTTGGATAACGATATTCTGCGCTTCGAAACTCTGGTGACCGCAACCGGAGAATCGCTGGTCGCAGAGTATCGACTGCGATCCGCACGCGTCACCCCCGACCAAGTTGCCACAATCATCTACACCTCCGGCACGACGGGCGAGCCCAAGGGCGTGATGCTCACGCACAATAATCTCAGCTCAAACGAGGAAACTTCCGTCGCAGCCTATGAAATGAGTCCTGCGGATACGGCCGTCAGTTTTCTGCCGCTCTCGCATGTGTACGAGCGCGTTACCGCTTACGCATATATTTTTCATGGCGTGCAGATCTCTTACGTGGAGCGAATGGAAGATTTGCCGCAGGCGCTTCTGGAAGTTCATCCCACGCTCGCCGCTGCCGTTCCGCGCGTTTTTGAAAAGCTCTACGCCAATGTCGTCCAAAAGGGTCACGAAGCCACAGGATTAAAACGAAAACTTTTTGACTGGGCCATGCAAGTTGCTCGGGATTCTGTGCGCTGGAAAGCTTACGGCGATGACGCTTCGTATGGCATGAATTTTCGCTGGAAGCTGGCCGACCGCATCGTCTACTCAAAAATTCGTGAAGGGATTGGCGGCCGCTTTCGTGCGTTCATCTCCGGTGGAGGACCGCTTTCCCGCGAGATCGCCGAATTTTTCTGGGCCGTGGGCGTGCCGGTGTACCAAGGATATGGCTTGACCGAGACTTCGCCTGTCGTGAGCGCAAACTATCCGGGCACAAATAAAGTCGGCACGGTAGGGAAGCCGATTGAAAACGTGAACGTGCGCATCGCGGAAGATGGCGAAATTATGGTGCAGGGCCCGTGCGTAATGAAGGGCTATTACCAAAAACCGGATGACACGAAAGCCGTGATTTCATCCGATGGCTGGCTATCCACCGGCGACATCGGGCGGTTCGATGAACAGGGCTATTTGTATGTTACCGATCGCAAGAAGGATTTGTTCAAGACAGCGGCGGGAAAATTTGTCGCGCCGCAGCCCATTGAAAATTTGCTTAAGGTGAGTCCGCTGATCTCCAATGCCGTTTTGGTTGGAGATGCCAGAAGATTTATTGCCGCTCTTATTGTGCCCAATTTTGCAAACATCGAGGCTGCCGCCCATGTGGAGGGCCGCAGCTTTGCATCGCACGAGCAACTCGCCGCCGATCCGTGGGTGCACGGGTTGATCGAAAAAGAAGTGACGCAGATGAACTCGAAACTCGCGCAATATGAAACGATAAAAAAATTCGCGCTACTCGATCACGATTTTACGTTCGATGGCGGTCAACTCACGTATACGCTGAAATTGAAACGTCGCGTAATCGCCGAGCGCTACGCCCAGATAATCGAAGACCTGTACGCCGAAGCACCCAGGGTTTCGTAGCACACAGGCATCAGCCTGTGTGGCTTTTCTGAAAATAGCACTCGAATTTACGTGAATATCGGCTCTAAAGCTCGCCGCAGCCCGAACCCTGTGCACCCGTTGCGCAGCGAGTTACAATATGCCAAGTTACAATAAGTTCAGGAGAAGCAAATGAGCGATGAATTGGTCATAGCAGGGCGCGCATTCCGTTCGCGCCTGATTGTCGGCACTGGAAAATACCGCAGCCATCAGGAAATGGGCCGCGCACACGCAGCATCCGGCGCGGACATGGTTACGGTTGCGGTCCGCCGCGTGAACCTGACGGACAAGACGAAGGAATCGCTGCTCGATTACATCGACCGCGAAAAGATTTTTATTTTGCCCAACACCGCGGGATGCTACAACGCCGACGAAGCCGTCCGCACGGCTCGGCTCGGACGCGAAGTCGGCCTGTCCAATTGGGTGAAGCTCGAAGTGATCGGCGACCAGCAAACTTTATTTCCGGACACCGAAGAATTAGTGCGCGCAACGCAAATCCTGGTGAAAGAAGGCTTCGTCGTGCTGCCCTATACGAACGATGATTTGGTGGTCGCGCGCAAACTGATCGACGCGGGCGCAGCCGCCGTGATGCCACTGGGCGCACCAATCGGCTCCGGCATGGGGATTCAGAATCACGCCAATTTGCGCATTCTGCGCGAACGCATCACCGAAGTGCCCCTGATTGTGGACGCAGGTGTTGGCACCGCGTCAGACGCCGCCGTAGCCATGGAACTCGGCGCGGATGGCGTGCTGATGAACACCGCAATCGCCGAAGCGCAAGACGCCGTAATGATGGCCGAAGCGATGCGCGAAGCTGTGTCCGCCGGCCGCAAAGCTTTCCTGGCCGGACGCATGCCGAAGAAGCTATACGCCTCGGCGTCGAGTCCGCTCTCAGGTGTGGTGCGCTAAATCTACGAGTACGTTCTTAGCTGCACAGCCTTCAGCCTGTGGAATTTAGTCCTGGCAAGGACTAACCTCCACAGAAGCCTGTGATACTTAAATCACAATTCTCATCAAAAGGAATTTTTACTTACTGAACATGCTCGAGAAATTTTCGCGCGCGCGCGTAATGCGCGAACCGCTTTTCCTCCGCGCGAAATTCCGGCGAGTGCGCCTGCAACCCGCAAGCCGCGGCCCGCAGCGGATGTTTCACGTGCAGCATTTCGTGATAGAGAATAAATTCCACCGCATACGAAGGCACGGCAGGATGATCCAGCCGTTTGTTCATTACGATCTGATCGAGCGAAGGATCGTAGCACCCAAACTGCGAGCGCCACGGCCTCGGGCTCCATCCCAGGCGAGGGCGGGGAAGTTGCCCCTCAAAATATTCCAAATTGAGCGATAAGAACATCGGCTCCAGATTATGCGCGGCGCCCAACGGATTGTCGGGAATGCGCCTCGCGCGCTTGCGGCGAACGTGCGCGATGTGCTGCCTCGTCGAATGCGCCAGCACAAATTGTCGATACAGGTCGCGCAAATCGCGAGGCACGCGCCGGCGATACATCTGCCCCAGCAAAATCGCGGCGGTAGCTTCCACCACCGCAACGGGCGCTTCCTGCAAAATGTCGGAAAGCCTTACGTATGCCACATCCTGCCGCAGGCGCATCGTGTGCGAAAGATTCGCGTAGGGATACAGTTCCACCTGAAACTGCGGAGGCCGTCCCTGACAACCGAGGCGTGTAAAAATGCGCTGAAAAATATGTTCGCCACCGGGAAATGCAAGAGAGATGCGCCGCTGTTTCCTCAACCTGGGAAATCCTTTCAAGATGGTTTGCGTCGAACGGGCGACGGGGATGCTTCCTTGGAAGCTCTGTCCGCATCCATTGCCGCGTCCTGCGTTGCTTCAATTGCGTCGTCCAGGTTTTCTTTATACGTTTCGTGCTCCGGGCCATTCGCGGCCAGGCCCTGCAAGTACGGCAGAAAATCCTTGATCCCAGCCTGCAGCGCCTTCACGCCGTCGCGAATATCCTGCTGCTTTTCGATTCCTATGCCGATCAAGTCGGCAGCATCGTCGATGCATCCGGTGTAGCTGTTGATGAGGGAATTCAAGCGTTCGGTTCTTTTCTGGTCCGCCGGATCCATATGCGCGAATTCATATTGAAGTTTTTTAATCCGGTCCGAAGCAAATTTTGCGAAGAGCGCGATGCGCGGACCTGTCGCGCCCGCATCACGAATTTTGTCCGCTTCCGATTCGGACAAATATTCCTTTTTCTGCGGCGCCGCGCCGGCGGATCGAGCGGGCAAAGCCGTCAAAAGCAAACTTAGAATCAGCACGGAACCCGCTCGGTTGAAAAATCGCATTAAAGACCTCACGGGTTAGGTTTCGCCGCATTATGCTCAGGATTGCGCGGAAAGAGTTTGTCGATCAGTTGGTTTTGATTCGCAAATAAATCGTTACGAACCTCTCGAAAAAAGGGACGCTTGTCCACATTGAGCGTGAAGATCAAATCGTCAATGCGGCGAATCGTCTCGCGAAGGCTGATTTGAAGTTCCTTGAATCCAGACGGTTTTTTCTCCGCATCCACGCCCATCCCGCTGAGGGCGGAAACCGTCTCGCGGACTTCATCACTGTATTGCTCAAGCGTGTGAAGGGAAGCGACTTCATCTCCCGCTTTCAACTGTTTCTTTGCCAGGTCAATCTGCTCGTCTCCGAGCTTGGCCAAATCGTGCGCTTTTCGCACGGGATCGGCTTCGTGTTGATACCTCGCCAGATCTACTGCCAACCGGTCCTGGGCGGCAAGTGGTGCACAAAGCGCAAGCGTGGCGATCATGACAAATCGAATTCTGACGGGTTTCATCATCTGGATCGTTTTAAAGAATTTTGCGTAACTTGCTTCATTTTTTCTTGGACTGCCCCAATTCTTTCTGCAAAACGGGGATGCGATGCCGGGCCTGAAAATCCTGCGTGTCGTGCTGTCCCCCGTCCTGATCCAGGAACTTCTGATACGCTTCTATCGCCTCCGCCTTACGCGAAAGTTTATCGTAACAGATCGCGCGAACGAACCAGGATCCAGGCTTCGGCGGTTCGAGTTTCGCCAAACGGTCCATCGCCTCCAGCGCCTGCCCATAATTTTCATTCAGAAAAAAGGCGTCCGCAAGATCGCGGAGGGCGTCCGTGTCTTGCGGATTTCGTGCTTGCACCTGCTCCAGAATTCCCACGGCTGCCGGATATTCCTTGAGTTCGATGTCCGTGTGGCCGATCCATTCGGCGATCTCCGAATCTTGCGGAGCAAGCGAAATCGCCTGCTTCAGTGCATCGCCCGCTTCTTTCCACTTTTTTTGCTGCATGAAAATCTCACCGCGCATTTTTAGCGTATCCGCGGCGGGTGCGCCGCCGGCCGCGGATAAGTCCAGTTCAGCCAGCGCGTCATCGAATCGGTTCAGATACAAAAGCGCGGACGCGCGATCGAAATGCGCGGATCGATCTCCGGGGCTGAGTTTTAAATATTCTGCTAGTGCATCGCTCGCAGCCTCGTATTTCTTTTGGGTGAGCAGAGCACTTCCCAGGCCCAGCTTTGCCGAAGCCGAATCTGCGCGCGCAGCGATGGCTGCGCGGAATTGTTCTTCCGCCGCGGCCGCGTCGCCCGTGCGCAACAGCACTCGTCCCAGACCAAAGTGAGACTCATAATCCTTCGGCGAAACAGCCAGCGCAGCGCGGTATTGCTCGATGGCCTCAGGAAATTTTCCGGCGTGCTCGAGGCAAAACCCCGCCAGGAATCGCGGGCGGCTTTCCGTGGGCTGCAACTCGGCCGCATGGCGAAACGCTTCCGCCGCGGCGGCAGGATCGCTATCAATCAACACCAGTCCAAGGTTTAAGTGCGCGGCAGCCATCTTTGGGTCGAGAGCGATCGCGCGGGAAAATTCGTTCTTCGCATCGTCCAGTCGCTTCAATCCGGCAAACGCGTATCCAAGCTGGAAATGCGGATACGGTTCCTCCGGCCGCTGCGCGAGATATTTCTGAAGCGGATCGAGTGCGGCGGCGAAGTCCATTTTGTCAATGGCCTCATTTGCCTGCTGCAAAAGCGGCGCGAGCGCATCATCTTTCTCACGAGTTGCGGAGGAAGCCGATGCTTTTGCGGGAGGTTTTTGCTGTGGTCGCAATGCAAGCGAAGCAGCCGGGTCGGAGAATAAAGTAGAGATCAAAGTAATTTGAAGCCAGCGCATCGTGAGATTGCCAGCGGGATGCATGCGCCCTATTTGCCCCTCACATTAGGCGGGTTCGCGCCATGATGATTTGCAGCGTGTGAATTTGCCAGCGCTTTCGCGAGAAACTTTCCGGTAAACGAATGCGAATTGCGCGCGACTTGCTCAGGCGTTCCCGTCGCGACAATTTTTCCGCCCGCCGCGCCGCCTTCCGGTCCCAGATCAATCACCCAGTCCGAAGATTTGACGATGTCGAGATTGTGCTCGATCACCAAAATCGATGCGCCTCCATCAATCAGCTTGCGAAATGCAGTGAGCAATTTCTGAATATCGTCAAAATGCAATCCGGTTGTGGGTTCGTCAAAAATATATAACACGCCTTCGTTCGCCTGCGTGGTGAGATGCGCGGCGAGCTTTAAACGCTGCGCCTCGCCGCCTGAAAGCGTTGTCGCGGATTGCCCGAGCCGCAGATAGCCCAACCCAACCTCGTCGAGAATTCTTAGTTTGGTTGTAATTTTTGGCACACCCGCAAAAAAGACGAGCGCCTCGCGCACGGTAAGCTGCAGCACCTCATGAATATTTTTCTCGCGGTAGCGGACTTCCAGCACGCCGCTCTTGAATCGCGTGCCGCGGCATTCCTCGCAGATCAGTTCGACGTCCGCCAGAAATTGCATCTCCACCGTGACGATGCCTTCTCCCTGACACGCTTCGCAGCGGCCTCCGGGAATGTTGAACGAAAAATGTCCGGCAGCATAGCCGCGCTTTTTTGCTTCCGGCGTGGATGCAAACGCTTCGCGAATCGCGTCAAACGCTTTTAAATAGGTGGAGGGATTCGACCGCGGCGTGCGCCCAATCGGAGATTGATCGACGAGCACGACGCTCAGGAGTTGTTGATCTCCTTCGATGCGGTCGCACAATTCCTGGTATTTCGCGCCGGCGCGCTTCGCTTCCAGCGATTTGTAAATTACGTCGTGCACCAGCGTGGATTTTCCCGATCCCGAAACGCCCGTGATCGAGACGAGCATGTGCAGTGGAATCATCAAATCGATATTTTTCAGATTGTGCGCGCGTGCGCCAAAAATTCGCAGAAACCGTCCATTCGGTTTAAGCCGCAGCGCTGGCACTGGAATGCGCAGTTCGCCGGTCAGGTATCGAGCCGTAAAGGATTCGCGGCTCTGCAAAAGCTCGCTGCGCGGCCCCGCAAAGAGCAGGCTTCCGCCGTGTTCACCGGCGCCCGGCCCCAGATCGATCACGTAATCGGCGGCGGCCATCATGTCCGGATCGTGCTCGACGACGAGGATCGTATTGCCCAGGTCGCGCAGGTGTTTCAAGATGTCAATCAAGCGGTGCGTGTCTCGCGGATGCAAACCAATCGACGGCTCGTCGAGCACGTATAACGCACCCACAAGACGCGAGCCCAGCGATGTCGCCAATTGGATACGCTGCGCCTCGCCGCCCGAAAGCGTGGAGGAAAGCCTGTCCAGCGACAAATAATCCAGTCCCACTTCATCCAGGAAAAGAAGCCGCTGGCGAATTTCTTCGAGAATCTTGTCGGCAATCGCGGCTTGCTCTTCGCCCAATTCGAGGTTGTCCATGAATTGCCGCGCTTGCGCAACCGTCATCGCGCAAACTTCCGTAATCGATTTTCCCGACACGCGCACGGCGCGCGCTTCGGCGCGCAGGCGCGCCCCGCCACAATCGGGGCAGAGCGCATAACCGCGATAACGGCTCAGAAACACGCGAACGTGCAGTTTATATTTCTTGCGTTCGAGCCACTGAAAAAAGCCGTTCACTCCAACGTAATCGGAGTTCGGTTCGCTCTCGATGACTAATTCTTTTTGTGGCTCGGTTAAATTCCGGAAGGGAACGTCCATCGGAATCTGATTGGCCCGCGCGAATTTTTTCAATTTCATTAAGACGGTGCGGTAGCGGGGCTTGGTCCACGGCTGGATCGCGCCTTCGTTTAGAGATTTTCCGCGATCGGGTATCACCAGATTGATGTCGATATCGACGGTGTTTCCAAATCCCTGGCAACGCGGGCACGCGCCATACGGATTGTTAAACGAAAATAATCGCGGTTCCGGTTCCTGATACACCGCACCGCAGGTCTTGCACTCAAATCGTTCGTTGAACACCATGCGTTCCGCGGGCGCATCTGGCGTTTCAGGCACAAATTCCAAAATTGCTTCGCCGCGCCCTTCACGGTAACAAATCTCGACCGAATCGATGAGCCTCGAGCGCATCTCCGGGCCAATCACGAGGCGGTCGACCACCACATACACAGGCTGCTTGAAATCAATTTCGAGCAGCGTCTCTGGGGAAGAGAATTCGTGCATGCGCCCGGCTTGGTAGAGCCGCTGAAAACCGCGCCGCTGCAAAGCCGTCAGTGCCAGGCGAATCGTCTCGGGTGAAATCTTGCTTTGTTTTTTTGCGATTCGACGCGATGGCGCAGGCGCGTCTTGCGGAGCCGAAGGAGTGAGATCCAGCGGATAGACAACGTAAAAGCGCCGTCCTTCTGCAAGCGTCAGCACGCGCGCGGCAATTTCGTCCATCGTATCCTTGCGAACTTCGCTGCCGCACTTCGTGCAAAACGTGCGCCCTGCCCGCGCATACAGCAGCCGCAGGTAATCGTAAATTTCCGTGGCCGTCGCCACAGTCGATCGCGGATTCCGTGTCGAGTTTTTCTGCTTGATCGCGATGGCAGGCGCGATGCCGGTAATCTCATCCACGTCCGGCTTCTCGATCCGCTCCAAAAACTGCCGCGCATAGGCCGAGAGCGACTCGATGTACCGCCGCTGCCCCTCGGCGTAAATTGTGTCAAACGCCAGGCTCGATTTCCCTGAGCCGGAAACCCCGGTTACGACAGTGATGGCGTTGTGAGGAATATCGAAGCTGATGTTTTTAAGGTTGTGGACGCGCGCGCCGTGCACATGAATCGCCTCCTGCTCGGCGGCTTCCGCGGCGGCGCTGCCAATGGGTGTGGCAGTCGTGGTGTTGTCAGCGAATGTCTCCGCAGTGCTTTCTCTTGCAGCCACGCACCCTCCTCCCCAGCGCCTTCGGCGACGCACATCTAAACCATCAATTATACGTCGCTGCGAGATGGAGGGCAATTGAGTAGGACAGGCTTCAGCCTGTCTTCTTTTGCATTCTGCCAATCCAAAAAAAATCTAAACCGGACAGGCTGATGCCTATCCCACATAAACCCAGCTCGGTCAACTTTTGCGTTATTCTTACTAGCGCGAGGACCAATCATTTTGGCATCCCCATCGAAAACGGCCCCGAATCGCGGCGCTATTCACCCATTCGATCACAAATACGGGACGGACACGGGTGGCTACCTTGGCCCGGAAGAACTGGTCAAGGGGCGCACGAACGACGCGCACAACTATGGCTATTCGGCGATCGCTCCATCGGTCTTTCATGAGGCTTGCAGAAAATGGCAAGAAACTTTGCCCGCAGTATCGGGAAGAATCCAAGCCTATACGTTCGTGGATGTTGGCATGGGTAAAGGGCGGCCGCTGCTGCTTGCCTCGGAGTTGCCGTTTCGCAAAGTAATCGGCGTGGAACTAAGCGACGAACTCGCGCGCATCGCGCAACAGAACGTCACGCGTTGGAATCGCGTGAAGCGGCCAAAGGTAAAAATTCGCGTCGTGCAGGAAGATGCGATGAAGTTTCAATGGCCGCGAGCTCCGCTGCTTATTTATCTGTACAACCCGTTCGCCTGTTCTCTTGTCGAGCGGATGGCGGAAAATATTGCAGAGGCGTGCGCAGCCGGTTCTGGACTTGTGGATTTGCTTTACGTCAATCCAACCTGCGGAGACACGCTGGCGGCGCAAGGCCTTTTTACGCGCCTCTGGGCCGGGCGAATTTCCATGGATGATGCCGACCAAAAAGCCGATCCGTATGGGACAACCTCCGATTTAGTTTCGATTTACCGGCTAACTAACCGCCAGCCGCGTTGAATATAACGTGTAGGGCTCCAAATGGTAGCTCGCCTCTTCAGAGGCGAGCTACAGCAGCACGGCTCACGTACGCACGGATTAAAATAAAACTGGGGATTTAAAATTTCCGGCGAGAAAGTTGTGTCATGAACGATTGCCGCGCCCAAATTTAGTGTGACCTTCATCACGAAGGGGTGTGACCGCACGCACTGTGCCAATTTGTCGCGTCTGTCTAAATAGCGGGCCAGATTGGATGCGATCACAGGAGCTGTGCCATGACACACGCAACGCACCCTGACGTGCACATTCCCGGCACTTACATGTTCGACGGCAGGGCCGCCATGAAGGGCTACGCGCTGAACAAGATGTGCTACTCGTTCAATCAAAAAGACAATCGCGATGAATTCCTGAAGGACGAGGAAGCCTATTGCACGAAATTTGCATTGAATGATGAGCAGCGTGCGGCGATCAAGGCGCGAAATGTTCTGGACCTGATTCATGCGGGCGGCTGCATCTACTATCTCGCAAAGTTCGCAGGAATTTTTGGTTTAAACGTGCAGGATGTGGGCGCGCAGCAGACTGGCTTGACCGTCGAAGAATTTAAAAAGAAAATCATATCGCAGGGAGACTAACGCATGGCTCGCATTGTTGGCGGACTTACGACGTCGCATATTCCTTCCATCGGAAATGCAATTCCGAGGGAAGCCGTATTGCGCGATGACCCTTACTGGAAGCCATTTTTTGCGGGCTATCCCCCCGCGCGGGAATGGCTGCAAAAAGTGAAACCGGACGTGGCCATTGTCATTTACAACGATCATGGCCTTAATTTCTTTCTCGATAAAATGCCAACATTCTCCATCGGGGCAGCCGCTGAGTACCACAACGCGGACGAAGGCTGGGGCATCCCGACGATTCCGCCATTCCAAGGCGACCCCGATCTTTCCTGGCACATCATCGAGTCCGTCGTCGAGGATGAGTTCGATGTGACCTCCTGCCAGGAGATGCTCGTCGATCACGGATTCACAGTTCCCATGGGTTTGTTCTGGCCGGAAAATTCCTACTCCGGCGTGAAAACAATTCCGGTATGTATCAATACGGTGCAGCATCCCCTGCCTTCGCCCTTGCGTTGCTACAAATTCGGGCAGGCAATTGGTCGTGCAATCGAATCCTATCCAAAGGACATCAAAGTTTTGGTGATGGGCACTGGCGGTTTGTCGCACCAGCTTGACGGGGAGCGCGCCGGCTTCATTAACAAAAAGTTCGACCTGCTCTGCATGGACAAAATCGTCAACGAGCCGGAAGCGCTCACGCGCTATTCCATTCCTGAACTTGTGGAGCTTTCAGGCGCGCAGGGAGCCGAATTTATTTTGTGGCTGACGATGCGTGGAGCCCTCGGAAACAACGTCAAAAAAATTCACAGCAACTATCACGTGGCTATTTCGAATACCGCGACGGCGATGATGGTCCTTGAGAAAGCGGCGTAACCAAGTTCCAAATCGGACCACGGCCGAGTAATCGGCCGTATGTTTTTTTTCGAACACTCTGCACACCCGCATAGCCCGCCGTTTTGTTTCCCGCATAGAAGTCAAGTTGTATACTTTCCATCGAGGCACACAATGGCTCCATTCGAACGAATCATCTGGATTGTATTAGACAGCGTGGGGATTGGCGCGCTTCCCGATGCGGCGGATTACGACGACGTCGGCCGCGACACGTTGGGACACATTGCTAAATCGCGTTTGCTGGCCCTGCCGAACCTTATACGCCTCGGACTCGCAAATATTGCTCCGCTTTCCCACCTCACGCCTTCGGCGGCTCCTGAAGGCTGCTACGGCAAAGGCGTCACACATTCTCCGGGCAAAGATACAACGACAGGGCATTGGGAGATGGCAGGGATCTGGCTCCCGCAAGCATTCCCGGTCTACAAGCAGGGCTTTCCACGAGAATTGATCGAACAGTTCGAACGCGCCATCGGCCGCAAGACCCTCGGCAATAAGCCCGCCTCCGGGACGGAGATCATCAAGGAATTGGGCGAGGAACACGTTCGAACGGGTTTTCCGATTGTTTACACGTCGGGCGACAGCGTTTTTCAAATTGCTACCCATGAAGATGTAATTCCAATTGCCGAGCTGTATCGCATGTGCGAAATCGCGCGAAAGATGCTGGATGGGCCAAACAAGGTAGGGCGCGTGATTGCGAGGCCGTTCACAGGGACGCCAGGAAATTTTCGGCGCACCGAGCGCCGACACGATTACGCCGTCGAGCCGCCGCGTCCGATGCTGATGGATGTGCTCGTCGAAAAGAAAATTCCGATCTTCGGCATCGGCAAGATTCACGACATTTACAACGGTCGAGGCGTGGACCGCTATATCACCACGAAGAGCAATGCGGACGGCATGCAGAAACTTCACGCCACGCTGGCAGAGCAGAAGAGCGGGCTGATTTTCACCAATCTCGTCGACTTTGACATGCTGTATGGACATCGCAAAGATGTGGAAGGTTTT
>Ga0182024_10014101_pt1 | contig 15488 bp, 14 predicted proteins | sample P32metaG_FD_120480 | JGI IMG/M metagenome (GOLD analysis project Ga0182024, IMG submission 120480) | Permafrost microbial communities from Stordalen Mire, Sweden - P3-2 metaG (Illumina Assembly) | ecosystem: Environmental > Terrestrial > Soil > Wetlands > Permafrost | place: Sweden: Stordalen... | reverse complement strand
GTCTGCCCCTGCATCGTGATCTGGCTCGTCGGCAGGAGCGTGTCGCCCTTCACCGCGATCGTCGTGTGCACGATCGCGCCACTGATGTTGTTCGTGACCTCACCCGCTCCGATCGGCCACTTGTACACGAGATGCTGCTTGCCCTGGCCACCGAAATCCGACGTCGCGTCGAACTGATACGAACCATCCGCGCGAGTCACGACGATGGAGTCGATGGTCGGCGCGGCCATGGGGGAGAACGAGCTCTTGCCAACGTTGACGACCCATGTACCGGACAGATCTACGGCCGCAGATTGCTGCGCCCCGACGACACTGACGGCCGGAAGTTGAACGGCAAGAGCCATGAGAAGCGTGATGCGGTTGCGCATGGAAGGTTGGGACGAGTGTGGAGGAGCAGGATGCGTGAGTGGGACACGGTGGCAGCGCGTTCTGGTCACGGATGGACCGAGTCAGGCTGGCCTGAGTCGGGTATCTGAAAAAGCGACTCGACTATAGGTTACATGCCGTCAAGAGCGGGTTTTCCCCGCGGTGAGCTCGCGTGGACGTAACCTCCGGCACAGCTAGCGCTTGGAGGGATCCATATAGGTGCGCACCTCGGCGTACGGTATAGCCTCGGCCGCGAATCCGAATGTGCCATGGTCGCGAACCTCGAGCGCCGCCCGCACGAACGCCCCCAGCGCCGCGCGCGCAAATGCCCCTCCCACACTGATCCGGCGCACCCCCGCCGCCGCCAACTCGCCCACTGAATACGTCGCGCCTTTGAGTCCCATGACGACGTTCACGGGCTTCGTCACCGACGCGCACACCGTTCGGATCGCGTCGAGACTCGGCAGCCCCGGCGCATACAACACGTCGGCGCCCGCTTGCTCGAACGCCTGCAATCGCCGAATAGTGTCGCCGAGATCGGGCCGCCCATGCAGAAAGTTCTCGGCACGCGCCGTCAACACGAAATGCCGCGTGCGTGCGACGGCAGCCGCCGCGCTGACGCGCGCCACTGCCAGATCGAACTCGTAGATCGGCGCCCCGGCGTCACCCGTCGCATCCTCGATCGACCCACCCGCCAGACCCACGTCCGACGCAAGTCCAATCGTCTCGGCGCACGACTCCGGCGATCGCCCAAATCCGTCCTCGAGATCGGCGGACACCGGCAGGTGCGTGGCGTCGGCGATGGCCATCGCGTTCTCCAGCACACCGTCACGAGTGAGTCCCGCTGACGAATCGAGCCGCCCCGCATCGAACGCGTACCCTGCGCTCGTCGTCGCCAGCGCCTCGAATCCCAGCGCGGTCAGAATTCGCGCGGTGCCGGCGTTCCACGGGTTCGGGATCACGAACGCGCCCGGGCGCGCGTGAAGCGCCAGAAAAACCTTGTATTTCTCCTCGCGTGACACGATCGTGTTCCTCCGTGAGGGCGGCCAGGTACACGCCGCGGTTGAACGTCCCATCTCCGAAATATTCCGAGCCTGCACACAAAGATGAGCATGCGCGCTGGCAGACGGACGATCACCATGGCGTGGCTGGCGACGCTGGGCTCGCTCGGATGGACGCCCGCAAGCATCGCCCAGGAGGCCGCGCACCCCGTCGCGCGCGTCGGCCCCGTAGCATCGATCCAGATCTCGGGCGACGTCCCACACCCGGTCACCCTGTCGGTCGCGGACATTCAGGCCATGCCGCGCCACACGGTCCGCGCATCCGAGCACGGCCAGCCGGAATCAGCGTATGAGGGCGTCGCCCTCAGCGATGTCCTCGCGCGCGCGGGAGTGACCTTCGGCCCCGCACTCCACGGGCCGGCGCTCGCCACCTACGTGATGTGCTCGGCCGCCGACGGTTATCGCGTGGTCTTCACTCTCGCGGAGCTGGACAGCGCATTCTCGGACCGGCCCGTGTTCCTCGTGGACCGCAAGGACGGCCAATCGCTGGACGCGCACACCGGTCCGTTCCGGATCGTCGTTCCCGGAGACGCGCGCCCGGCACGGTGGATCCGGCAGCTCACCGAAATCGAGGTGGTCCGCCCCAAATCGTAGCGCCTGCACGCAAAGGCGGCCTCTGGAAGGAGCTCCGCAGGGCTGTGCCGGATGCGCACGATCGCGTGCCCTGGTAGGGGCCGGTCATGACCGGCCCGCACGGATGCTGCCGTGACACCGCAACTAATGCGGCAGCGCGTCCGCCCCGGCCTGCGCCGCGACCGCGTCCTGGTCGGCCGTCATGCCGCTGCACCCGACGGCACCAAGCACTTTCCCATCCACCACGATCGGGACGCCGCCTGCGAGTGCGATTGCTCCCTCGACGGACAGCAGACCCGTCCCTCCGCTCGCGAGCGCATCGGCAAGCGCCTTCGTCGGACGCTTGAACCGCGCCGACGTGCGCGCCTTCGCGATCGCGATATCCACGCTTCCGATCTGTACATCGTCCATCCGGTCGAACACGATCAGGTTGCCACTCGCATCCACGACCGCGATCGCCACCGCCCATCCATGCTTCTTCGCCTCGGCCTCCGCCGCGGCCGCCATCGTCTTCGCCGCCTGCAGGCTCACGACTTTGGTGTCGATCAGCTGGCTGTGCGCGATAGCTGGCACGGCGAGAGAAGCAGCAGCCGCAAGTACAAACGCGGCCGCACGAGCCTTCGAAGCACGTGATTGCATGTTGCCTTGAATGTGTGAGGGACGATCAGGGAGCGACGTGCAGATACCGGTCCGGGATGGTCGCGCCGGATTTCTGCTCATCGTCCCAGTAGATGGTCACGATGTACCAGCGCGTGCCGTCGTTGAACAGTTGGAAGCTGTTGATCCCGCGCGCGAACGGCTTGGCGTCGCTCGGCGCATGCTTCGACTGATACGCGCTGAACGCCTGCGTGACCGCGCCGAAGGTGTTCGACTCCCGGCCGATCTCGCTCTCGTAGAATGGATTCTTGGAGAAAAACTCTCCGGCCAGCGCCGCGAATTCGTGCGGCGTCATCGGCTGGAGATGCGCCGGGCCGGTCGAGTCACGGAGCGTGCGGATGAGCCGCGCGCCCGGTGCGAAGAGCGAGTAGAAGCGTTTCCAATCGCGGGTGCCGGCCGGACCGGATATCACGTCATACGCGGCATGGATCACGGCCGTCGCCGACTTGACATCCGCGGCGGCGGCCGGCGGAGCCGCCGAATCTCCCGAGGGAGTTCCCTGCGCCTGCGAGATGTTGGCCATGGTGGAGAATAATGCGACGCAAACCGGTCCGGCCAGCGCGGCCCAGCGGCCGCCGTGACGTGTCGTTTTCGTGGGGATTTTCATGCGAGCAACGATGCGACCGCTCGCCGGCTCTTCGCAAGACGGCCCGCCCAATGGGACACCGCGGCCCGTCTCCCGAGTCTACGGCACTCGCATGGCGATCGCCGGGTCGACCCGGGCTGCCCGCCTCGCGGGCACCCACGACGCGAGCAGCGCGACTCCAAAAAGTCCCGCCACGACTGCGGCATACGTAAATGGGTCGAGCGGGGCCACGCCAAACAGCAGCGCCGAGATCCATCGCGTGAGCGCCGCCGCGCCCAGGACGCCGATCACGACGCCGGCCGCCGTCAGCGCGAGGCCGCCGCCGAGGATGAGGTGGAGGATCTGCTGCGGCGACGCGCCGAGCGCCATCCGGAGCCCGAGTTCGCTCGTCCGCTGGCTCACCGCGTACGAGATCACACCGTAGATACCGAGCAGCGAGAGCACCAGCGCGATCGATGCGAAGGCGCCGAGGATGAACGCGTAAAAGCGGGGCTGCGACACCGACGCGTCGAGTGCATGATTCATGGTGGTGAGGTCATACAGCGCGACGCTCGGATCCACGTCGGCCACGATGGAGCGGATCGCCGGGAAGAGAGTCGCGGGCGACTCGGTCGTCCGCATGGTCACCGCCACATGGAACGGCAGGGTGCTGAACGGCACGTAGGTGCGCGGCGCGGCGGTGTCGGCCAGTGACAGATCTTTGGTGTCCGCGACAATCCCGACGATCGCGCCGCGCGAGGTGGCCGTATCCGTTGGCTTCGCACCGGTGTCGGTTTTGATGCCGAGCACGATCTGCTGCCCGAGTGCGCTCCCACCCGGGAAGTAGCGCCGCGCAAACGCCTCGTTCACGACCACGACCGGTGCCCCTGTACGGCGATCGTCGGCCTCCGTAAAGGTGCGGCCCGATACGAGGGGAATGGCAAGCGCATGGAAGTACCCCGATGACACGGGCAGCAGCTCGGTCGACGGCTCCTTGCCTCGCGCCGCCTTCGGCTGGCCCTCGACGTCGAAGGAAGTCGTGATCGAGAAGCCCCGGAGGGTCTCGAATGGGCGCGCGTCGGAGATCCCCACACTGTGGGTGCCCGGGAGGGCGCGTAGCCGGTCGCTCAACGTGTTGGCCAGTGCATTGACCTGCGCGTCGTGCGGATAGCGTACGTCGCCGAACGCGAGATCGAATGCCAGGACCTGCTCGGGATGGAATCCCGGGTTGACGCCGGCCAGGCGCGCGAGGCTCCGGACGAGGAGTCCCGCCCCGACGAGGAGGATGACCGCGAGCGCCATCTCGCCCACGACGAGCACGCCGCGCGTCCGTGCGACCGATGCGCGGGTCAGGCCGCGGCCCGCCTCGCGGAGCGAAGTGGACTCGAGACGCCTGGTGGCCTGGAGCGCCGGGATCAAGCCGAACACCAGGCCGGTGGCCAGCGCGATCGCGGCTGTCGCGCCCAGGACGCGGAGATTGACGACGATCTCGTCGAGGCGCGGAAGCCCGTGCGGCCCGAACGCGACGATTGCTCTGACCGCCCACGCGGCGAGTGCGGCGCCGAGCACGAAGCCCCCCACCGACAGCACCACGCTCTCGATGAGGATCTGGCGCACGACGCGCCACCGGCTTGCGCCAAGGGCGGTCCGGACGGCGATCTCGGTCTCGCGGGCGGTGGCTCGCACCAGCAGCAGGTTCGCGACGTTGGCGCAGGCCATGAGCAGAACGAGTCCCACCGCCCCCAGCATGACGAGGAGTGCGTTGCGCGCCGGATCGACCATCTGCGCCTTGAGCGGCGAGACGGATGCCTCGTGGCCGCTGTTGGCGTCCGGGTACTGGCGCTGCAGTTGCTTGGAGATCGCGCCCAGATCCCGGCGCGCGCTCGCCAGATCCGCATCCGCCCGAAGGCGGCCCACGGCGTAGAACTCGCGGAGCGCGCGGCCCTGCGGATCGGTTTCCCACGCGGCGTAGACCAGCGGGATCCAGAAGCTCGGGCCATCAGGATACCGGAACCACGCCGGCGCGACGCCGACGACGGTGTACGGCTGTTCGCTCAGCCGGACGGTGCGCCCGATGATGTGCGGATCGGCATTGTAGACATCGCGCCACGTGGCATCCGAGAGGATCGTGATCTTCGGGCTGCCGGGTACATCCTCCCCGCTGGCGAAGGTGCGGCCGAGCTCCGGCTCGACGCCTAGGAGTGAGAAGAAGCCGGCACCAACCCGCGCCCAGGTGAGATGCAACGTCGCGCCCGCGTCCCGCTGTACGCTGATACTGCTCACGGCCTTCACCGTGACGAGGCCGGCCAGCGTGCGGCTCTGCGCGCGGTAGTCGTTGAGGTCGAGGGCCGACGCGTCCGACAGTTGCCCGTCGTGCGCCGTGGATTCGACCCGGACCAGTTGCTCCGGATGCGTGAAGGGCAGCGGCCGGATGAGCACGGCGTCGACGACGCTGTAAACCGTGGTCGTCGCGCCGATCGCCAGTCCGAGGGTCAGGATGGCGACGATCGTGAAGCCGGGTGTCAGCGCGAGCTTGCGCGCGGCGTAGCGGAGATCACTGAGGATGGAGTCCATAACGGGGCGCCCAATGAAATATTCATGCCCCCTGATGGTGTGGCTTGGCGCGCCTGAGACGCCCGCAACCACGACGGCCTGCGTCTTCGGTGTCCGCCGGCAGGACGCGATGTCCGATTCCGGACAGTCTCCCCGCCTCAGTGCCCGCGCATATCGGCTGGAATGAGGCTCGGATCGAGATTGCCGTCCCAGGACACCGACGAGATCCACCAGCGCTTCCCGTCGAAATAGAGCTGGTAGACGTTGACGCCCTGTGACACGAGCTTGGCCGACGACGCGAGCATGCCCTCATAGCTGCTGAACACGGTTGCGATGTTGCCGTAGCGAAAGATCTTGTGCGCGACTTCGTGTTCGCTGAACCCGGCCTTCACGAATTGCGCGTCGACGGCGTCGGTGTATTCCTGGGCCGAGGGGGTCCAGGTGGCCACGGCATGGGTCTTCGGGTCCGTGGACGCCTCGAACGATCGCGCGTTGGGATCGTAGAGAGTGAGATCACGTGCCCACTGGCGCGGGACGCCGACGCCGCCCGAGATCGACTCGTAGTCGGCTTTGACGATCGCTTCGATGCTGCTCACGTCCTCCGGACGGGCCGCGATCACCGGCACGGCGACATGCGCCTTCGCCGGACTCTGCGCCAACACGGGGGTACCCGGCAGCGTCACCGCCGCGCTCACGCCGGTCACCCACATGCTCACCGATACCGCGACTCGCCTGATCATCATGGGTCACCCGTTCGCGCGAAAAGTTGCAACGTCATTCGGCCGCCTTCGCGGCGAGCACCTGAACGACCGCAATGTTCTGCAGAAGGTCTGCCGGGAGGTTGTGACGCTGCTGCAGGTACGCGGGGCTGTTGTACGACACCGAGACGTGCCCCGCGCCGTCGTCGGCCACCAGCACCTTGAGCGGCAGATCGATCGCGATGCTGGGCGCCGCGAGCATGAGCGGCGTCCCCGCCTTGGGGTTCCCGAAGATGAGCAGCTTGGTTGGAGGCATCGCCAATCCGGCCTTTGCGGCCTCGCCGCTGTGATCGACCACCGCAAACAGTTTCACGCCCTTCTCCTGCAACAACCCCGTCAACCGCGCTACGGTCTCGTCCACCGAATGGTGGCTCGGCACGGTCGAGATGCCGTGATTCGCAGGAGCTGGGCTGGCGGCTGGACTGGAGGCGCCGGGTGCCATGGATGTCTCCGGGCTGCGTGGTGAATCGGTGTTCGTCGGACTGCGGAACGACACGAGATAGATCGCCATGGCGATGCCCACGAGCGCGAGGAACACCGCGACGCCCGCGGCGAGCCTGGACGAGCGCGCCGGCGACGTGACTCCCCGATCGAGGTCGCCGACCAGGCGCGCGTGCTGCCATCCCGAGACGAGCGTGGCGATCACGCCCGCGGCAATCAGCGCGACCCCGAACCACAGCGACAGCCCGTTGGACCCCCAGACTGCCGGCCCGTGCTCGACGACTTGCAGTTCCCGGATGAAAAGACCGAACCGCGCGACCACGAACCCGAACCCCATGAGCGCGAGCCCGGTCCGGATCCACGCCAGTTGCGTGCGCTCCGCAGCGAGGTAGTCGCTCAGCGCGCCGCGCGGCGCTGCTCCCGTGGCGTTGGGCATCGGCTCAGTACCCCTCCGCGCTCCCACGAACCCTGGGATCAGCCATCCCCGCAAGCCCGGCGCTCGTCCGCATGATCGACGCTCCGATCCCGAGCGCCCCGCGCGACGGCTCGACCGGCTGGTTCATGGCGCGCAGCGCGGCGATCGCATCATCGCGCAGCCCGTTGCGCTCGTACAGCAGCGTGTCGGGGAGATGCTGGTGATGCACCCGAGGCGCGCTCACCGCCGCGTTGATCGGCATCCCGAAGTCGGCCACGTTCGAGAGCACCTGAAACACGGCGGTGATGATGTACCCGCCACCGCTCGCGCCGGTCACGAGCATCGGCTTCCCGTCGCGCCCCAGCACGATCGTCGGCGTCATGGACGACAGCATCCGCTTGCCGGGCGCGATCGCGTTCGCGTTTCCCATTACCAGCCCCTCGCTGTTCGGGGTCCCGGGCTGGGCCGTGAAATCATCCATCTCGTTGTTGAGGAGGAATCCCGCCCCCGCCACCGTAGACGCCGATCCGTTGCCCGAGTTGATCGTCGTGGTGAGCGCAACGGCATTGCCCTGGCCATCCACGACCGAGAAATGCGTCGTGTGCTTCCCCTCCGGCGGTGCGCCCGTCGGAAACGAGACCGCCGCTGAGGGCGTCGCGCTGTCCGGCCGGATGGTCGCCGCGAGGCTGTCCGCGAACTCCTGCGACAGCAGCCGCTCCGATGGGATGCTCACGTACTCGGGGTCACCGAGAAAATGATTCCGCACCGCGAATCCCCGCCGCATCGCCTCGCCCAACAGATGCAGCTCGGCGGGCGAGTGCCACCCGAGGGAGTCGAGGTGCCGGCTCGCGAGCATGTGCGCCATGAGCGCGATCGTCATACCGCCGGACGAAGGGGGCGGCATGGAGATGACGTGATAGCCCCGGTAATCGAACGTGACTGGCGTCCGCCATTTGGCGCGATAGCCCGCGAGATCCGCGAGGGAGATGATGCCGTGCCCACGACGCATCTCGGCCGCGATCGCCTGCGCCGTGGGTCCCGTGTAGAATCCCGATGGACCCTGCGCGGCTATCCTCCGTAGCACCACCGCGAGTTGCGGATTGCGCCAGCGGTCGCCGGGGTGAACCGGATGGCCGCCGGGCAGAAACAGCGCCGCACTCGCGGGGAACTTCGAGAGCCGCGTGCTGTCGTAATACGTCGCGATGGCGAAACCCGAGTCCGCCATGAATCCGCTGTCGGCCAGCAGAATCGCCGGCGCCAGCAGCTCGGCCCACGGCCGCGACCCGAGCCGGCGATGCACTTCCCACAACCCAGCGACTGACCCCGGCACCCCAGCCGCCAGGTCACCCGTCAACGACCGATCGTCGGGCTTGCCGCCGGGGCCGATATACATGTCGCGCTTGGCCGCACCGGGCGCCCGCTCGCGAAAGTCGAGCGCAACCGGCGCGCTGTCCACCATCTTCGCGACGATAAAACCGCCGCCTCCAATATTTCCGGCTACCGGATAGACGACCGCCAGCGCGAACGCTGTCGCCACCGCCGCGTCGACCGCGTTGCCGCCTTTCCGCAGCACTTCGGCCCCCACCCGCGTCGCGAGCGGCGCATCCGTCGCGACCATCCCGTGCGCGGCCACCGCCGGCGGCGCATCGATCGGGTAGGGCCACGTGCTGGGCACCGCATCCTTGAACGCAGCCAGCGGCGACTGCGTCGCCGCGCGATCGGATGACGATCGGCAGCTCACAGCGATGGCCGCCGCCAGGATCAGAAGGGGCAGGTGCGCGCTCCGCCGTTCAACCATCATCCAGCTCCAGGTCGGGGGTCCGCCGTGCAAGCTGATTTCTTTCGCGCCGATGCGCTAGCCACCGCGCGCCCAGCGTCCACGGCCACTTCCGGTTGCCATGGCCCGCCGCGGGGCGCACATTTCGGGACACGGATCGCATCCTCCGGAGGCGCACCATGCCCCACGTGTTGCTGTCGCGCCGGGCCTTCGTGGCCAGTGGTCTCGCCGCGGGTTTTGGCGCCCTGTTGGGGGCAACCCGATTCCGGCGCCCCTCCTGCGATCATGGCGCGGGCCGCTCCGATCACGGGCCCCACCCGACCCCCCGCCCTGGGATCGACGCATCGCACGTCCTCAAGGACGAGCAATTGAAGGATGCCTCCATGGCCATCCCCGCGTTTAATGAAGTGCGCCAGATTCCCGAGATCGTCGACGGGATCCGGTGCCACTGTGGATGTGCCACGGACAAGAAACGATACTCGCTCCTGAGTTGCTACGAAGGAGACGGGATGGCCAAGGAATGCCACATCTGCCAGGGACAGGCCCGGATGGCGTTCCGCCTGCACGGAGCGGGCAAGTCGCTGGCCGAGATCAGAGAAGCGATCGACGCCAAGTACGATTGAGATTCGCCTGACGCCTGGATGAGCCCTCCCGTCCGGCTCCCGATGCGAACCACCTGCGGTCTCGTGCTCGCGATCGCCCTGACCGGAGCCTCGGCGCGCGCTCGCGCACAGACGCTCAACGCGAGCGAGCCCGCAACTGTCTCGCAGGTCGTCGATGGCACCAAGGTCACCGTCGAATACTCGCGGCCCAGGGCGCGCGGCCGGACGGGCTTGTTCGGCACCGAAGTGAAGTTCGATCACGTGTGGACACCGGGCGCGAACCAGTCGACGACTCTCGCCCTGAGCAAGGATGTCTCGATCAACGGGCATCCCGTGCCGAAGGGCAAGTATTCGGTCTGGATGGTCGTCGCGCCCGGTGACTGGGAATTGGTGCTTGATCACGACACAACCTTGTACCACACGAATGGCCCGAGCCGCCGCCCCGGCCAGGTGCGCTTCATGATTCCCAGAGAGCGCCACGCCTTCACGGAAGTCCTGACCTGGTCGTTCCCCGTAGTGGGCACCAGCGGCATGACGCTCACGATGCAGTGGGACACCGTCTCCGTGCCGCTCAGCATCAAAGTGACACCGACCTTCACCACCGCCGTGCCGCCGGACGCCGCCCAACGTGTCGCCGGCACCTACCGCTGGCACGATGCGCCCAGCGGTTCTGGAAATGACACGACGCAGCGCCACGCGTCGGCATTCACCGTGCGTTATGCCGGAGGGGAGCTGCACGCGACGATCGATCCGCCGCTCTTCGGCGATGCCGCCTACGGCGAATACATATTGATCCAGAAGAAGGGCGATTTGTACAGCTTGGGACGGATCGACCGCGGTGAGCTCATCGAAGTCATCGACTACTGCACGCTGCAGTTCTCGCCCGCGAACGGCCGGCCAAAGGCGTTCGAAGTCCGCGGGACCGACGACGCCCTCTGGGCAAACGGAACGATCGCGCCCTGACCCTCCCGTGGCAGCGTGGCGGCGGCGCCAGCGCATCCCATTGCCCGTCGGCCCCGCGACCAATCGCCCCTGGCAATGCCGCACCAATCGTCCCTGGTAACGCCGCACCAATCGTCCCTGGCAACGCCGCACCAATCGTCCCTGGCAACGCCGCACCAATCGTCCCTGGCAACGCCGCACCAATCGTCACTGGTAGGGGCCGGTCATGACCGGCCCATCGATGTCTCGGCGGCACCGTCGCCACCCCGTCATGCCGCCCGCACCACCGGCCGCCAATCCACGTGCACCGCCGAATCGCCCCGGCCCACGCAACGGGGGCCGTTCGAGAACGGCCCCGGCGGTCTATTCGCGGCCGGCCCCGCGCGCCATTATTCCACGTCCACCACCTCGAAAGCCACGTCTGTGCCCACGATGCCATCCGATCCGCACAAAAACAGCGAGTCAGTCACGCCGGACGACGCACTGGCGCCGACCCAACGCCGCCAGTTCATCGGCCAGTTGGTCGGCGGCGCCGCCGTCATCGCCGCGGGCGCGTGCACGCGAGCGGTGCCTGCACAGGCGGTCGCACCTGCCCAGGCGCCCGCCGGCGGCGCGCAACCTCATGCCGCAGCCGCCGGCTCGGCGAGCCACGCCGCGCCTGCCGCCGCGGCGACCGCCACTCACCATTCGTGGGATCTCTCCTGGACCACACGCGTCGCGAGTGCGACCACCCACAAGCAGGTCTTCGACACGCCGGAGATCGCCGAAGGCACGGCGCTGCACCAGGCGCGGATGTTCTACGTCAACTACAAGGAAGTCTACAACTCAGCGGACGCCGACCTGGCTGCCGTGATCGTCGTCCGCCACGTCGCCATCCCAATGGTGCTCGGCGACGCCGTGTGGGCCCACTACCCATTCCTGGGTAAGAAAACCACGAAGCTCAAAGACCCCACGACAAATGAATGGGCGCTCCGCAATCCCTTCCTCAACGCGAAGAAGGACGACAAGTACGCGCTCATCTGGCCGGATGGAGGCCTCGACACACTGATCGGACGCGGCACGATCGTCCTCGCCTGCAACCTCGCGCTCACCGGATTCGCGGGCCAGATCGCCAAGAAGACGCAGCAGGCCGACGATGTCGTGCTGAAAGAACTGACCGACGGCCTCGTTCCCGGCGTCACGCTCGTGCCGTCAGGGATATTCGGCGTGATTCGGGCCGAACAGGCCGGCTGCGCGTACATCCGCGCGACATAACTGGCGGGATCGACAAAATTCGTCCCTGGTAATGGCCGGTCACGACCGGCCCGCCGTCCGAATGGAAACACTGCACGATTGGCTGCGTCGATATTCGTCCCTGGTAGGGGCCGGTCCGCCGTACGATCGGAAACACCATACACTGCACTGCCACTCGGTCTACGGCACGAAATGCCACCGCCAGCGCCGCCATTCGATTTCCAACCCACGCTCCTGGGCGAGCTGCTTGAGCTCCGCCCCCTCCAGCCCGCCGACTTCGAGGCCCTCTTCGCCGTCGCGTCGGATCCCGGCATCTGGGAGCAACACCCAGCCAAGGAGCGCGCCCAGGAGGACGGCTTCCGGAAGTTCTTCCAGGAGGCTCTGGACTCCGGCGGCGCGCTGATCGCCCACGACACGCGCGACGGCCGAGTCATCGGCTCATCTCGGTACTATGGATATGACCGCGAGAGGAGCGAGATCGAGATCGGCTGGACCTTTCTCGCGCGGTCGCACTGGGGTGGCCAGTACAACGGCGAGATGAAGCGGCTCATGCTGGAGCACGCCTATCAGTTCGTCGATCGCGTAATCTTTCTCGTCGCGCCGCAAAACCACCGCTCGCAACGTGCAGTCGAAAAGATCGGCGGCGTGCGCGCGGGATCGCGCACCGATGCCACAGGCCGAGAGAGTTTTCTGTTCGAGATCCGGGCGCCCCATCACCGCACACCAGCCAGGTAGTACGCGAACAACCGTACACCGCCCGCAGTCGCGATGTTATCGCCGGACAAATGGCCTGGCGCTGCCCCGCACACGCGAAGCAGCGCCAGTCGAACCGCGGAACTCAAATCCAAGACCTATGCGTGCGCCGCCGCCTCCGAACGCTTACCCAGCGCGCCCTTGATCTTCGCCAGGTGATGGTAGCTGTGCCGGACCGCGTGATCCTCGAGCATGAATTGGCACGTGAGCGGCGCGTCGGCGTTGAGTGAGAGCGCAGCAGCCGAGTCGAGCTGCTGATCACTGAGCGCCCGGATGGCCGCCGCGGCCGCCGCACTGTTGCGCTTGAGCAGCGCCACCGCCTCTTCCTTCGTGATGCCGTCGAACTCCTTGGCATGGCCGGCATTCATCTTCGCAATGTCATCCCAGCTCACACCCGCCACGGCCTCGCCCGCACCAAGCTTCTGCGCAAGCTGGATCTCGATCGGATACACGTTCGCCACATGATGCACCACCACACCGATCTTTCGGCCATCCTTCGGCACACGGGTCTGCCACTCGGCCGCCGACAGGCCGTTGGCGAAGGTGGCGAGCGCAGTCGCACCAGCTTCGAGACGGGCGGCAAGAGCTTCGCTGCGTTGGCTCATTGCTGATCTCCGGTGATTTCAATGGGTCACACACGCCACCACGGCGCATGGAGACCTAATGTAAGCCCGCCCGGCCAGGCTCCACATGACGGCCGCCCCGTTTTCCTGTTGGCTCGCACCGGAATGTCCCGATGAGCTCGCGCTGCGTCCCGGCCAGCCGGCTTGCGCTCCAAAACGCAGGACACTACCCTACTACCCTAAACGATTTATGCCAAAGCCAAAAGACCGACCGCCCGAGCTCGTCCAAGGGACGCTCGATATGCTGGTGCTCAAAGCACTCGGCCGCAACACGCTCCACGGATACGCCGTCGCCGAATGGATCCGCGCCACGTCGAACGATGTCCTGCGCGTGCAAGAGGGTGCCCTCTACCCCGCCCTCCACCGCCTCGAGCTCCAGGGTATGCTCACCGCCGAATGGGCCGTGAGCGACAAAGGCCGACGGGCCAAGTTCTACTCGCTCACCCCGGCCGGCCGGAAGCACCTCGCCGCCGAAGCCGAGTCCTGGCGCCACCTCGCAGGCGCGATCGCCCTCGTCATGCGCACCGCCTAGACGCGCACATGGCCGCCGGCATCCTGCACGACCTGCTGCTGCGCCTCCGCGCACTCACGCACCGCCGCCGCCTCGATGCGGACGTCGATGACGAGTTGGCGTTCCACCTCGAGATGCGCGCCTCGCAGATCGAGTCGACGGGTGTCGATCCGGAGGCCGCACGCCGTGCGGCCCGCCGGCAGTTCGGCAACACCACTTCTATCAGGGAGCGGATCCGCGACATGTGGAGCTTCCCGTCGGCCGAATCGGTGTGGCGAGACATCCGCTACGGCATACGCATGCTCTCCCGCGCACCGGCCTTCACCGCCGTCGCCGTGTTCACGATCGCGCTCGGCGTCGGAGCGAACACCTCCGTGTTCAGCGTCGCTGACGCCGTACTCCTCCGCCCGCTGCCATTCGCCCACGCCGATCGCCTCGTCCGCCTCTACTCGGTCGTCAACGCCAATCTCGTCGGACCGTCCGCTGGCGATGTCCGCGACTACGTCACAGAGTCGCATGCCTTCGAGACGCTCGTCCCCTACGATTTCTGGCCAAAGAATGTCAGCGGCAGCGCGCCGGGCGACCGCCCCGAGCAGATGCGCATCGGGCTCGTCCCCTCGGAATACTTCGCGGCGTTCGGCATCACACCGACACTCGGCCGCGTCTTCACCGCCGATGAGACCCGCGCCGGCAACGATCACGTGGTGCTACTATCGGACCACTACTGGCGCGCCCACTTCGCGGCCTCGCACACGGCGCTCGGCCAGACCGTCCGCATCAATGAAGAACCGTACACTGTCATCGGCGTCATGCCTGACGCGATTCCACAGTGGGTGGACGTCGCGCCCGCCTGGCACGGCCAGGTCGCGATGTGGACGCCGCTCGTCATTCCCGACGATGCCTATGGGCCGCTGCGCCGTGCCGATCGCGGCGGCGAAACGATCGGATTGCTCCGTCCCGGGATATCAGTGCAGGCAGCGACAGCCGAGGTGCAGCGGATCGCGGAACGGCTGGCCAGCCAATATCCGGCCGACCGTGGCCTGAGCGCGCGGGTCGTGCCGCTGTCGGAGACGCGCACCGGTAAACTCGGCCCCACGCTCGTGCTGTTGCTCGCGTCCGCGGGGATGATCCTGCTCATCGCCTGCACGAATGTCGCCAGCTTGCTTCTCGCCCGCCACACGGCACGACGCCACGAGTTCGTGATCCGCGCCTCACTCGGAGCAAGCCGGTTCGCCCTCGTACGCCAGCTCGTCGCGGAGCATCTGACCCTGGCGCTGCTCGGCGGCGCGGTTGGCCTCGCGGCCGCGTGGCTGGGCGTCGTGGCACTCTCTAGTCTCCGTCCGGAGAATCTCCCGCAACTCGCCGGCGTCCACATGGACGCGCGCGTGCTGCTCTACACCCTCGGCCTGTCGCTCGGCACTGGTGTGCTGTTCGGCATCATCCCCGCGCTGCCGGCGACGCGCGGCAATCTCGGGACCGCGATCCGCGAGGGCGGACGATCCGGTACGGCCGGCCGCCGGCGGCAACTCGAGCAACACGCATTGGTGGTCGCGCAGATCGCATGCTGCGTCGTGCTCGTGCTCTGGACCAGTCTCCTCGTGAAGAGCCTGCTCCGCCTCGAGCATCAGGACAGCGGATTCCGGAGCGATCGTCTGCTG